>Ga0315553_10000056_pt1 | contig 86860 bp, 82 predicted proteins | sample SalMarSW160140MG_FD_203099 | JGI IMG/M metagenome (GOLD analysis project Ga0315553, IMG submission 203099) | Salt marsh sediment microbial communities from the Plum Island Ecosystem LTER, Massachusetts, United States - Salt Marsh Sediment SW1601-40 ... | reverse complement strand
TTCATCATCGAGAACAACAAGTACGCGATGGGGACGTCGATCGAGCGCTCGTCCTCGACCACGCACTTGTCCCAGCGCGGCCTGTCGTTCGCCATTCCCGGCGAGCACGTGGACGGCATGGACGTGCGCGCCGTGCGCTCGGCCGGGGAGCGCGCAATTGCCTACGCCCGCTCGGGCAAGGGACCGATGATCCTGGAGATGCTGACGTACCGCTACCGCGGCCATTCGATGTCCGACCCGGCGAAATACCGCACGCGCGAGGAGGTGCAGCAGGTGCGCGAGACGCACGACCCGATCGAGCAGGTGCGCAAAAGGCTGATCAAGGGCGGCCTTGCCGAGGAGGAATTGAAGAAAATCGACCGCGAGGTGCGCGAGGTCGTCAACGGGGCGGCCGATTTCGCATTGGCCGATCCCGAACCGGACGCGGACGAGCTTTATACCGATGTGGTTATCGCCACCTGAGCCACGCGGGGAAAAGCCATGTCAACCCAAGTTCTGATGCCGGCCCTGTCGCCCACCATGGAGGAGGGCACGCTTGCCAAGTGGCTGGTGCAGGAGGGCCAGGAGGTCAAGATCGGCGACGTGATCGCCGAGATCGAGACAGACAAGGCGACCATGGAGGTCGAGGCGATCGACGAGGGTAAGCTAGCGAAAATCCTCATTCCCGCCGGCACAGAGGGCGTCAAGGTCAACACGCCGATTGCGCTGATCGACGCCGAGGGCGAGGAGGCCTCTGCAGCAGCTCAAGCAAAGCAGCCGCCGGCCGCTCCCTCACCCCAACCCGCTCCCCACCGCGGAGAGGAGGCGGGGACGCGCGCGCGGCAGGAGAAGGCCTCTCCCCCCCTTGGCGAAGCCAAGCCCCCATTGGAAGTCAGGGAGGCTGGCCGCGGCGCGGGCAAAATGCGTCCGGGCGAAGGGGAGAAATCAGCGCTCGCGGGCGAGACGGAAATTGCCCCCGGCACCGAGATGGTCACGCTGTCGATGCGGGAAGCGCTGCGCGACGCCATGGCCGAGGAGATGCGGCGCGACCCCGAAGTGTTCCTCATGGGCGAGGAGGTCGCGCTCTACCAGGGCGCTTATAAAGTGAGCCAAGGCCTGCTGGAGGAATTCGGCGAGGCACGCGTCATCGACACGCCCATCACCGAGCAGGGGTTCGCCGGCGTCGGCGTCGGCGCGGCGTTCGGCGGCCTCAAGCCCATCGTCGAGTTCATGACCTGGAATTTCGCCATGCAGGCGATCGACCAGATCGTCAACTCGGCGGCAAAGACCCATTACATGTCGGGCGGGCAGATGAGGGCATCCATCGTGTTCCGCGGGCCCAATGGGGCCGCCGCGCGTGTCGCCGCGCAGCACAGCCAATGCTATTCGGCGTGGTATGCGCACGTTCCGGGGCTGAAGGTGATCGCCCCGTCCAATCCTTCCGACGCCAAGGGCCTTCTCAAATCCGCGATCCGCGATCCCAATCCGGTCATTTTTCTCGAGAGCGAGATTCTTTACGGCAGCACCGGGCCCGTGCCCAAGGTCGATGATTGGCTCGTGCCCATCGGCAAGGCGCGCATCGCGCGCGAAGGCCGGGACGCAACGATCGTCTCTTTCTCGCGCGGCATTGTGTACGCCCTCGAAGCTGCAGAAACGCTCGCCAAGGACGGCATCGAGGCGGAGGTGGTTGACCTGCGCACCCTGCGTCCCCTCGATCTGGAGACGGTGCTAAGCTCGGTGCGCAAGACGAACCGTTTGGTGACCGTCGAGGAAGCGTGGCCCGTGTGCTCGGTCGGCTCGGAGATCTGCGCACAAGTGGCAATCCAAGCCTTCGACTATCTCGACGCGCCGCCGGTCAAGATTTCCGGGGCCGACGTTCCTATGCCGTATGCGGCCGATTTGGAGAAGCTGGCGCTGCCATCGGCGGAGCAGGTGGTCGCCGCGGTGAAATCAGTGCTCTACGTGTGATTGGAAGGAGGACGAGCAATGGAAGAAGAAGAGCTTCCAATCGAGCTCGATCCGCCCGATGGGGTCGAAGAGGCGGAGATGGCGGTCGAAGTGTTGCGGGCGTGGATCGGCGATGGTGCCCTGCTCGTCTCACTCAATGCATCCGCGTTCGGCGACCACGTGGAGGACTGGGGCCGGCTTCTCGCCGAGATCGGCCATCACGTGGCGAAAGCGGCCGCGCTCAACGGCTTTATGCAAGAGGACGAGGCGCAGGCGGCCCTTCGCGATGCTTTCACAAGCAGCTTCGAGGCGACCCCGACGGCCGCCTCTGGCAAGCTCAAAGGGCAGACGCGCCATTAGCGGCATGCAGCAGCACCGATGAGAGGGCAAAGCCGAATGATCGCAGCTGCACAGCAGGGCTCGCGCGTTTTTGCTTCCCCGCTCGCCAGGCGCCTTGCGCGCATGGGAAACCTCGACCTGCACGCCGTTACCGGCTCCGGCCCGCACGGACGCATCATCAAGCGCGACATCGAGGCGGCCCTGGCCGCCGGCGGCGCAGGCGCGGGGGGCGTCAATCGCACCGGGCAGGTGATTGCAACGATGCCGCGCCCCGCGATTGCCGAGGTTCCCGCCCTGACCGATGCGAAGATCCTCGCGCTCTACGACAAGGGCACCTACGAGATCGTGCCCCACGACAAGATGCGCAAGGTGATCGCCGAGCGTCTGACGCTCGCCAAGCAGACGATCCCCCACTACTACCTTTCGATCGATTGCCGCCTCGATGAGCTGTTGGGCGCGCGCGAGCGCATGAACGCCGCGGCTCCGCGTGAGGGCCCGCGCGCCTACAAGCTGTCTGTCAACGACTTCATCATCAAGGCGATGGCCTTAGCGCTGCAGGAGGTGCCGGCGGCGAACGCCACCTGGACCGAAGGGGGCATGCTGCGCCACAAGTATTCAGACGTGGGCGTCGCCGTCGCCGTCGAGGACGGTCTTTACACGCCGGTCGTGCACCAGGCCGAGATGAAATCGCTGTCGGAGATCTCCAACGAGATGCGCGACCTGGCCGAGCGCGCCCGCAAGCGCCGGCTCGCGCCACACGAATATCAAGGCGGGACCACCTCGATCTCCAACCTCGGCATGTACGGCATCAAAAACTTCGATGCGGTCATCAACCCGCCGCACGCCACCATCCTGGCGGTCGGGGTCGCCGAGCAGCGCCCCGCCGTCGTCGGCGAGCACGTGCGGCCCGCGACCATGATGAGTGTAACGTTATCCTGTGACCATCGCGTCGTCGACGGAGCCACGGGGGCGGCGCTGCTCGCGGCCTTCAAAACCTTCATCGAGGACCCGGTCCGCATGCTGGTCTGAGCCGCGGACCGGCGCGCGGGACCGAATCACTCCGGCGGCCCGGCTGCGGGCGCTGCCTAAATGTGTGGCTATCGGACCACTTCGGCCGCATTTCCCCTATTTATTGCCTGTCAGGTACGCGGAAAAAGCATAAGAATAGGGCACTTGCTTGCCGCTGATGGAGGGCGAGACTAGAAGCGGAAATATCGGCGTGGGCGTTCATACTGACGGGCTCAATCCCTTGGAGTAATCCGACATGAAGGCGCGCTCTGCACCCTCCATCGCAATCCTTGTCGCCGCCGTGATGGTCGTGGGGTGCGCCCAGGACGGCACCCTCTTCTCAAGCAACCTCAACACATCCTCGATCGATCAGCAGTCGGCGGCCACCCAGGCCCCGAAGACCAATCCGGCGTGCGTGGCGCTCGCCTCCCGGATCGAGGTGCTCAACAGCGAGGGAGTTACCACCAAGGTCTCCAAGGCGGCCGCTAAGAAATACAGGATGAAGACCGCCGACCTCGCCAAGGCAGATGAGCTCAATAAGGCCAACGCGGCGTTTCAGGAGCAATGCTCGGACTACCCGCCGAATAAGACGGTAGCGGCTCCAGCGCCGGAACCGAGCATGCCGAAGGTGGCTGCAAAGACTGCAGTAAAGAGGAAGCCGCCCATTCCGGCGCCGAAACCGGTCGCTGCCGCGATGCCGCCGCAGCAGACAGAGGCCGTCAGCCAATCAACCACCCAACCCTAAGTGCTGCGGCGGACCCGCCACCGAAAACCATTGATCGCTCTGTCAAAGCCGGGCGGCCCTGCCCGATTTTGAGGCGTAGTGACGCCGTGGGCGCTGCATTCCGCCACAACAGCGGAAGAAGGGGTTGCGCGCCTTAATCGCGTGTGGTGAAAAATGAGGTGGTACTTTGCGGCAGGGGGAGGCGATCGTGTCGGCCACCGGCAATCACACGCGCGCTTGTAAGGCAATGGCGGCCGGCGCCTTGGCGCTGACGTGCGCCGCGTGTGCCGCCAGCGGCGGTCCCAAGCCCACGACCCTCAGTGGTGGTGAGTCCTGCCAGTCGATCCGTGCCAATCTCAACCGACTGGACAAGGAGGGCGTGCCTGCCCTCGTCGAGCGGCAAAATGCCGGCAAGAAGCTGTCGGCGGCGCAGTCGGCGCAGGCCGATCTCTATAATCGGCTTCTGAACACATATCTCGGGGCGCGCTGCCATGTCTGAAGCTGCGCGTTGAGTTGGCCCGCGCGCGGGTCCACAGGTACGCGGATCGGCTTCCATCGGCTGGGCCTCGGCGCCGCACGGGTGCCGGGGCCTTTGCTTTAGCGAAGGGATGCGCACATGGGCTCCAACGAATACGACGTCATCGTCGTGGGAGCAGGGCCGGGCGGCTACGTCGCAGCCATTCGCGCAAGCCAGCTCGGGATGCGCACGGCGGTCGTCGAGCGCGCGCATCTCGGCGGCATCTGCCTGAACTGGGGCTGCATTCCCACCAAGGCCTTGCTGCGGTCGGCCGAGGTCTACCATGAGGTCGCAACCGCGCAGGAGTTCGGGGTCGCGCTGACGGGCACCGCGCGTGTCGAGCTGGAGCCGGTCGTCGCGCGCTCGCGCACCGTCGCGGCCGAGCTCAACACAGGCGTCGGCTTTCTTCTCAAAAAGCACGGCGCCGACGTCATCTGGGGAGAGGCGCGCCTCGCTGGGCCAGGAGAGCTCAAGGTCACCGTGCCAAGCAAGCAGGCGCGCGCGCAAGACCCGCCCAAAGACGCGTTAGGCGAGGGGCGTTACACAGCCCGCCACATTATCCTCGCCACCGGCGCGCGTCCGCGCGCGCTCCCCGGCATGGAGCCCGACGGGCACCTGATCTGGAGCTACTTTGAGGCCATGGCGCCGCCGGCGCTGCCGCGCTCCCTGCTCATTGCCGGCTCCGGCGCGATCGGCATCGAGTTCGCGTCCTTCTATCGCGCGCTGGGGACCGAGGTGACGGTCGTCGAGATTCTCCCCCAGATCCTTCCTGCCGAGGACGCCGAGATCGCTGCGCTGGCGCGCAAGGCCTTCGAGAAGGCGGGCATTCGAATCCTCACCGGCGCGAAGGTGACGACCGTGACGAAGCAACCTAACCGCGTCACCGCGGAAATCGCGCTTTCCGGAGGCAAACACCAAAGTCTCCCCGCCGACCGATTGATCTCGGCCGTGGGCGTCGTGGGAAACGTCGAAGGACTGGGGCTTGAAGCGCTGGGCGTCAAAATCTCCAAGGGATTGATCGCGACCGACGGTTTCGGGCGCACCAACGTTGCCGGGCTCTACGCCATCGGTGACGTGGCCGGCCCGCCCCTGCTCGCGCACAAGGCGGAGCACGAAGGCGTCATTTGCGTCGAAGCGATCAAAGGCATGGACGCGCATCCCTTGGACAAGCATCGCGTTCCCGCCTGCACCTACAGCCGGCCGCAAATCGCCTCTGTCGGATTGACGGAGGCGCAGGCGGGCGCCGAGGGGCGCAAGGTGCGCGTGGGGCGCTTTCCTTTCAGGGCAAACGGCAAGGCGCTCGCGCTGGGCGAACGTGACGGGCTCGTCAAGACCATCTTCGATGCGAACAGCGGGGAGCTTGTCGGTGCGCACATGGTCGGGGCCGAGGTGACCGAACTCATCCAGGGCTTCGTCATCGCCATGCAGTTGGAAGCCACCGAGGAAGATCTCATGCGCACGGTCTTCCCACATCCCACGCTATCGGAGATGATGGGCGAGAGCGCGCTGGCGGCCTACGGGCGCGCAATCCACATTCCGCCGCCGGGCCGGCCATCTTCGTCGTCTTGATGTGGCAAGAGTAGAGTTGAGACTCTGATGCTTCGGGAGGAAAGCCCATGAATATCGAGACGCGCACCCTTTTGATCTTTGTGTTTGTCGGTCTCATCGCCGGGTTCATTGCCTCGCTGATCGTCGGCGGCGGTGGAGGCATCTTGCGCTATCTCGTCACCGGCCTCATAGGAGCTTTTGTCGGCGGCTACCTTTTCGAGGCGCTGAATATCGACCTTGGAATTAGAAACCGCCTCGTTTCCCAGATCGTCACCGCCTCGATCGGCGCCATTATCGTCGTCGTTCTTGCGCGGTTCATCGCTTAAGCGTCACGCAACAACAAGGAACACAAGGGGGAGACCGGACTATGGAGAACTACTCACCATATCTGCCGTGGATCGTCATGGCCGTAAACGGGCTCATCGCCGGCTGGCTCGCCGGGTTGCTGCTCGGCGGCGGCGGCCTGATCCGCAATATCTTCGTGGGGATCATTGGGTCGTTCGTCGGTGGTGCGCTGGTTCAGGCCGGTCTTCTCAGGGTGCCGTTTCTGCTCGACTCGCCGTGGGCCCACCAAATCCTGGTGTCGACCATCGGCGCGATCCTCATCGTCATTCTTGCGCGGATCATCGGACGCTAGCTTAGCTTCCCAAGCGGGCTTGATTTGCGCGGGCTCACCGGTCACGTTGGAGCTTGGCCCTGCGGCCGCATGGAATTGCGATGGTAAGCCAACCCGCTAGCCCGCGTGGGTGTGACGCGCAGAGTGAGGGACCGTACGCAGCTCCTCGGCGCGTTCGCAAGCCCGCCTGGATCCGTGTTCGAGCCCCAGGCTCGGCGGCGCACGCGGAGACGGCGCGCATCGTGCGGGCGCACGGACTGCATACGGTCTGCGAGGAAGCGGGCTGCCCCAACATCGGCGAATGTTGGAGCAAGCGGCACGCGACGTTCATGATCATGGGCGACACCTGCACGCGCGCATGCGCCTTCTGCAACGTGCGCACGGGGCTGCCGCGCGCGCTCGACCCTGAGGAACCGCACAACGTCGCCGCCGCCGTGCGCGAGCTCGGCCTCAAGCACGTCGTCGTCACCTCCGTCGATCGCGACGATCTGCGCGATGGGGGGGCTGGCCACTTCGCGCGGGTCATTACCGCAATCCGCGCAGCGATGCGGGAGACCACGATCGAAGTGCTGACGCCCGACTTCCTGCGCAAAGAGGACGCGCTCGCAAGCGTCATCGGCGCCGGCCCCGACGTTTTCAATCACAACCTCGAGACCGTCCCGCGCCTCTATCTCGCCATCCGCCCTGGCGCCCGCTATTTCCACTCGCTGCGCCTCTTGCAGCGAGCCAAGGAGCTCAGCTCTGGCCTCGTAACCAAGTCGGGCCTCATGGTGGGTCTCGGTGAGACGCGCGAGGAGGTGATGCAAGTCATGGACGATCTGCGCTCCGCGGCCGTCGACTTCCTCACCATCGGCCAATATCTGCAACCGAGCCCCCGCCACGCCGAGGTCAAACGCTTTGTGCCTCCCGACGAGTTCGACGCATTGCGCAGCATCGCGCGGGCCAAAGGCTTTGCCATGGTTGCGGCAAGCCCGCTCACGCGCTCGTCGTACCACGCAGCCGAGGACTTCGCGCGCCTCAAGACCGCGCGAGCCGAGCTTTCGCCTTAGCGGCGCGCCGACTGACGAACACGGAGCCGCCCTTGCCCAGCTTTGAGACGACGCGGCGCGTGCCGTTTACAGCCGAACAGATGTTTGCGGTGGTGGCGGACGTGGAGCGCTATCCCGAGTTCCTGCCGCTGTGCGAAGCCCTCCTCGTGCGCTCACGCGAGCAACGCGGCGCCGAGAACATCCTCACCGCGACCATGACCGTCGGCTACCGCGCCATTCGGGAATCCTTCACAAGCCGCGTGACCCTTCGCTCCGAGCAGCACGAGATCATTGTTGCCTATCTCGACGGACCCTTCAGCCATCTCGACAACCGCTGGCGCTTCCGCGACGTCGCGGGAGGGTCGGAGATTGATTTCTTCATCGACTATGCGTTTGCCTCGCGCGTACTGGCGCTCCTGATGGGCGCCGTGTTCGACAAGGCGGTCAAGAAGTATACCGAGGCCTTCGAGGAACGCGCGCGCGCCATCTACGGCAAGGCCGCCGTTGCGAGCGCTCCGACGCAGCGTTAGCGAATGATCTTGTTGACGTTGCGGGCGCGCGCCAGGCCGAGTGCCGTGTCGAGGCCACGTGCCCCGGTGAGGATTGCGCCGTCGAGATCCGCCTCCGACAGGTCGGCGCCGGTGAGATCGGCGCCGGTCAGATCGGCGCGCGACAAGTCGGCCCTCTTGAGCACGGCGCCCGCCAAATTGGCGCCGCGCAAGTTGGCGAACGCGAGCAAGGTATAGGTCAGATTCGCACGCGCGAGCCTCGCATGCGAGAGATCGGCGCCCAAAAGCTCGGTGCGCCAGATGTGCTCAATGAAGCCGGTGCGGCCGAAGGGAGCGAGGCTTGCGCCCTCCAGATTGGCGCCGCTGAGATTGGCGCGGTTGAAGCGGCCGAAGATTTTGGCGCCGCGCAAATCGGCCCCGGCGAAGCTTGCGGCCTCGCTCCGCGGTGCGGCGAGCGTCGAGAAGCCGGAAGGCCGCAGCAGGCTGGCGCCGGCAAGGTTGGCCCCGTCGAAGCGCACGCCGATGATCACGACACGGTCGAGGCGCGTGGCCCGAAGATCGGCATTCGACAGATCGGCGCCGGTGAGGTCGGCTCCGAACAGATCGCTGCCGGCGAGCTTTGCACCCTTGAAGTCGAGGCCGCTCATGTCGAGCTCGCGCAGGTTCAAGCGGCTCAAGTCGACCGGGTTGGACGGCTGGGCGCGAAAAAGCCGTTCGGTCAAATCGCGTACCGTGACGTCTGCGGCGCGGGCCGGCAGGGACGCCAGCCCGGCAAGGAACGCAACACCCATCGCAATGCTGCAAAGGCGGTACAGGGCCGGCTTCAATCGTATCAGGTCCACGCTCTTGCCCCTCGGGATGTCGCGCCTCACGCGAGGCTCCCATCCGATCCGCCCGAAGTCAATGCGGTGCGCGCCAAGGCAACGGCAGCTCCGACACTGGCAAGGCGGATCTCGCAGCGGCCGATGGCGCCGAACCGGCATTCGCGCACGAGCGTGCGGTGTTCCTTCATGGCCACGGCCAGATAAACGAGGCCCACGGGCTTGTCCGCGGTGCCGCCGTCCGGACCGGCGATCCCCGTCACCGCAACGGCCATGTTGACCGGCGCGTGCGCAAGCGCGCCTTCGGCCATCGCGCGCGCGACCTGCTCGCTGACGGCGCCGACATCGGCGATGAGGCGCGCATCGACGCCCAGAAGGGCCGACTTGGCGGCGTTGGAATAGGTGATGAAGCCGCGCTCGACCGTCGCGGATGCTCCCGGGATCTCGGTCAGAAGGCCGGCCAAGAGACCGCCGGTGCAGCTCTCCGCTGTTGCGAGCGTCATCGCCCGCTGCTGCAGCTCGGACAACAGCGCGCGCGCCTCATGCAAAAGCTCAGCGGAAAACAAACTGCTCATGCCGGCCAAGCTCAGCTGACCCCGCGCCGCGCGCGCTGGACACTGTCCCGCAGAGGGGAGACGGGGTCAAACAGGCGCCAGCTTCTCGGCCTCGTGCAGCAGAGTGTCGAGCACGTTGCGGCTCTCAGCTCCGACGGCGGCAATCGTGCGCTTCTGCGCGTCCTGCCAGATGGGAAAAGCGTCCTTGAGGATCGACTGTCCCTTTGCCGTCAGATGCAGGCCCCGCCCGCGGCGCCCGGCCGGAGGATCCATGATGATGTGCCCCAGTGCCAGAAGCCGCTTGAGATTGCGCGACAGCGTCGACTTCTCGATGTCGAGCTCGTGACCGATCTCGACGGCGGTGATGCTGTCGCGGGCAGCGAGCTGCGCCAGCAGCGTGTATTGGCTTGCGGTGATCCCCAAGGGCCGCATGGCGTCGTCATAGACGCGCGTGATGATACGGGACAGTTGGCGTACCCTTGTTGCCACGCAAGCTCCCGCCGTCATCGCGGCGATGTCGGTGATACTGGCGGTCTCCGCCGGTTTGCGTTCCAGCGTATGCGTCATGAGATTCATTTTGGCCCCCGCGTTCGCTCGTGGTCATACAACCCCTGTGTTTTGATGCCGCGATTCTGTCGCAGGGGTCAACGAGAGTTCAGGGTGGCGAACCTTCATCGAGTCGCACCGGCGAGAGAATCGTTGCGGTGGCAAATGCGGCGATTCCCTCGCGCCGGCCAACGAAGCCAAGGCCTTCGGTGGTCGTCGCCTTGACGCTGACGCGCCCGACGTCGATTCGCAGGATGGCGGCTATGGATTGCCGCATGGCGATTCGGTGCGGGCCGATCTTGGGTGCCTCGCACAGGAGTGTCACATCGACGTTGGAAAGGCGCGCGCCCAGCGCGCGCATGCGGGCGGCTGCGTCTTCAAGGAAGAGCCGCGAAGGCGCGCCGCGCCAAGCCGGATCGCTCGGCGGAAAGTGCTCGCCGATGTCTCCGTCGCCGATGGCGCCCAGAATTGCGTCGGTGAGGGCATGCAGGGCCACATCGGCATCCGAGTGACCCTCGAGCCGATGCGTGTGCGGGATCCTCACGCCGCAAAGCCACACGTGGTCGCCGGGCGCGAAGGCATGAACATCGAAGCCGATGGCCGATCGCGATTCGAACCGCGGGGCAGCGGGCGTCAGCAGCCGCTCGGCCAGTGCGATGTCCTCGGGCGTCGTCAGCTTGATGTTGGGTGTGAAGCTCGGCACGAGCCCGACGGCAAGCCCCGCCCACTCGGCAAGACCGGCGTCGTCGGTGAAATCTTTTTTGCCCCTCTCGGCGGCCTGCCGATGGGCGTTGAGGATTGCGGCAAAGTGGAAGGCCTGCGGCGTTTGTGCGCGCCACAAATTCGCGCGGTCGACGGTCTCGGTGATGCTGCCATCAGGCGCTGCGCGCTTCAGGGTATCGGCGACAGGCTCCGCGGCGATCGCCGCCGGCGTGGCGTCGAGTTGAGTGAGCAGGCGGGTGACGAGATCGGCGGTAAGGAACGGACGGGCGGCGTCGTGGATAAGCACGCGATCGGGGGCGCGCGCCGCCAAGGCCTCGAGCCCGAGGCGGACGGAGTCCTGCCGCGTGGCGCCGCCCGCAACCGGATCCATCAGGTGGCGGGCAAACGGCTTGGTCGCTGCCTCGTAAAGCGCGCGATCGTCCTCATGAATGACGACCTTGACCGACTGGATCTGGTCGTGGTGCGCCAAGACCCGCAGCGAGTGATTCAGCACCGGCGCGCCTGCAAGGGGCAGATACTGCTTGGGAATAGCATTTCTGCCGCCGACCCGGAGGCCCCGGCCCGCAGCCACGATAATCGCCACCGTCGATGCCATAGCCGCCCATTTGATGGGGAAACTCGGGCCTGCTTAGACGCATCGGGTCCTCACGGCAATTGGGGCGCCTTGTTCGCGCTTGCGAAATAAGAAAGTTCCCCCTATTCTGCCCAAATCGAGGGCACCTTCGCGAACTGCCTATTTGATAGGCATTTTAAGAACTGAGACCTAATGAGCGACGCCGCGCTGACCATCGGCCGACAGTCCCTGGCCAACGGTGTGCTGCTCGCCCCCATGTCGGGCGTAACGGATTTGCCGTTTCGGCGGCTTGCGCATCGCTTGGGGGCCGGGCTCGTGATTTCCGAGATGGTGGCGAGCGAGGATTTTGCGCGTCAGCGCGCGGACGTCGTGCGCCGCGCCGCGGGAGGAGATTTGAGTCCCTTCTGCATACAACTCGTTGGACGGGAGCGGCGCTGGATGGCGGAGGGCGCCCGCATTGCCGAAGGGTGCGGCGCCGACATCATCGACATCAACATGGGTTGCCCGGCGCGTGAGGTCACGGGAAAGCTGTCGGGCAGCGCGCTCATGCGCGACCTCGACCAGGCGGTATCGCTGATCGCGGCTGTCGTGCGGGCTGTTCGGGTTCCCGTCACGCTCAAGATGCGACTGGGGTGGGACGAGCGGAGTCGCAACGCGGCCGAGCTTGCACGCCGTGCGGAGGCGGCCGGTGTGCAACTCATCACCGTGCATGGGCGCACACGCTGTCAGTTCTTCAAAGGCCGCGCCGATTGGACCGCAATCCGCGAGGTGAGCGGCGCTGTCACGATCCCTGTTGTCGTCAATGGCGACATCGCCTCGACGCAGGACGCGCGTGCAGCCTTGCAGGCGTCCGGGGGTGCCGGCGTCATGGTGGGCAGAGGCGCCTACGGGGCGCCCTGGCTTCCGGGCCGCATCGCCGCCTTCCTATCGTCTGGACGCGAGCAGGGGCCGCCAGCGCTCAGCGCGCAGGCGCGCTTCGCCCGCGAGCACATCGAAGCGATGCTGTCGCACTATGGCGTGAGCCTTGGCCTGCGCAATGCACGCAAACACATCGGCTGGTACCTGGAAGCGAGCGGGCACGCGGCCGACCTCGTGCGATCCTGGCGCCGCCGACTGTGCACCGAAGAGAGCGTCGGCCACGTTTTGAGGGGACTGAAGGAATTCTATGACGAGGCGCAGGAGGCTGCGGCATGACGAAAACCGCTGTCGTGCGCCCGCAAGTTTCACCTCGTCGTCCCGTCGAGCACGACCTGCTGCTGGCTGCTTTGCCGCATCCTATTCTTGTGTTGGCCGAGGACAACCGTATCGTCTACGCAAATTCGGCGGCCGAAGCATTCCTGTCGACAGGCATTGCACTTCTCAAGCGTGTGCGTCTTGACGACGTCGTCGCGTTCGGGTGTCCGCTGATGGCGCTGGTCGATCAGGTGCGCCGATCCGGCTCGACGGTGAACGAGTACGGTGTCGAGATAACGACGCCGAAGTTTTCCGGACCGAAACTCGTCGACGTCTATGGCGGTCCACTCCCCGACCATCCGGGCCTCGTCGTGTTGATGCTTCAGCAGCGCAACATGGCGGCGATGATCGAACGGCAGCTCACGCACCGTGCGGCAGCGCGTTCGGCATCGGGGCTCGCCGCCGTGCTCGCGCACGAGATCAAGAATCCGCTGTCGGGAATCCGCGGCGCAGCCCAGCTTCTGGAGCAGGAGCTATCGGATGCCGACCGCTCGCTGACCCAGCTCATCTGCTCTGAGACCGATCGCATCCGCAATCTCGTGGACCGCATGGAAGTGTTCGGCGACGAGCGTCCGCTCGCCAGGGAGCCGGTCAACATCCACGACGTTCTCGAGCATGTTCGCCGCCTTTGCGAGACGGGTTTCGCCCGCGGCATTCGCTTCATCGAAGACTACGACCCGTCGCTGCCGCCTGTCCCCGCCAACCGCGACAAGCTGGTGCAGGCGTTCTTGAACCTCGTGAAAAATGCGGCCGAGGCCATCGGAGAGAGCAAGAAGAACGGGCGCATTGTGATGCAGACGTCGTTTCGCCCTGGCGTGCGCCTCTCTGTGCAAGGCTCCGACACTCGCATCAGCCTTCCGCTAATGATCCAGATCGAGGACAACGGGTCGGGCATCCCCGATCATCTCAAGGCGCATCTGTTCGACCCCTTCGTCACGACAAAGCCCCACGGATCCGGACTCGGCCTGGCCCTCGTCGCCAAGATCATCAACGATCACGGCGGGATCATCGAGTGCGACAGCGAGCCAAACCGCACGGTGTTTCGCGTCCTCATGCCGATGCAAGACCGCGAGACCGCCCCGAAGTCCCGTTCGAGCCCGAGGTAACACATGGCCCGTGGCACTATCCTCATTGCCGATGACGACACTGCGATCCGCACCGTGCTCAATCAGGCGCTCGCGCGCGCCGGCTATGCACCGCGCGCGACGGGAAATGCCTCGACGCTGTGGCGCTGGATCAGTCAGGGGGAAGGGGACGTTGTTCTGACCGACGTCGTCATGCCCGACGAGAACGCCTTCGACCTCATTCCGCGCATCAAGAAGCTCCGACCCGATCTGCCGATCATCGTCATGAGCGCACAGAACACGCTGATGACGGCGCTGACGGCGGCCGAGAAGGGTGCCTACGAGTATCTGCCCAAGCCCTTCGATCTGAACGAGGTCGTGGCGGTCGTCGGGCGGGCGCTGACGCAGCCGGGCCGCCGCCTGCAACGTCCCTCCCAGGAGGTCGAGAACGAGGAGCTCCCGCTCATCGGACGCTCGCCGGCGATGCAGGAGATCTACCGTGTGCTGGCGCGGCTGACCCAGACCGATCTCACGGTGATGATCAACGGCGAGAGCGGCACCGGCAAAGAGCTGGTTGCACGCGTGCTGCACGACTATGGGCGGCGGCGGCAGGGCCCGTTCGTCGCCATCAACATGGCGGCGATCCCCCGCGAGCTGGTCGAGAGCGAGCTCTTCGGTCACGAGAAGGGGGCCTTCACCGGCGCCCAGGCACGTACGCACGGCCGGTTCGAGCAGGCCGAAGGCGGGACGTTGTTCCTCGACGAGATCGGCGACATGCCACTCGACGCGCAAACGCGCTTGCTCAGGGTTCTGCAGGAAGGCGAGTACACAACCGTGGGCGGGCGCACGCCCATCAAGACCAACGTGCGCATCATCGCCGCCACCCATCGCGACCTCAAGGCGCAGATCCAGCAGGGGCTGTTCCGGGAGGATTTGTTTTATCGTCTCAACGTCGTGCCCATCCGCATTCCGCCCTTGCGCGAGCGGCTGGAGGACGTGGGCGATCTCGTACGCCATTTCCTCCGGCAGGCGGCGCGCGAGGGATTAGGGCAGAAGTCCATCGAAGCGGCCGCCATCGATCGGCTGAAGTCGCATCCATGGCCCGGCAACATTCGCGAGCTTGAGAATTTCGTGCGCCGCGTCGCGGCCCTGTACACGCAAGACACGCTCACCAGCCAGATCATGGAACAGGAATTGGCCGAGGCGCTGCCGGACAAGTCGAGCGAGATGGGCAGCGCCGACGCAAAGGACCTGAGCGAGCAGGTGGAGCGTTACCTCGCCGGCTATTTTGCCAGTTTCGGCAAGGACCTGCCCCCGCCGGGCCTTTATGAGCGCGTTATCCGCCAGGTGGAGTTGCCCCTGCTCACCGCGGCGCTTGCGGCCACGCGTGGCAATCAGATCCGCGCCGCTGAGTTGCTCGGACTCAATCGCAATACGCTGCGCTCGCGCATCAGAGCGCTGGACATTCGGGTTTTCCGAACGCCGCAGCCTTGAGGGCCAGCGTCAGATACCTTGATATTCAAGGATAAGTGCCCCAGGTCCTTGCCTGGGGGCGGCGCTCGTGTTACCCGTCGGACACGTCGCGAAAATGTCACAGTCCGTTGTTTTGCTGCGATCAGGACGATCCACTCCCAGAGTGCGCCCATCGGGCTCGTTGGCCTTCAACCTGACACCAGGCCCCCTCGGGCCCCTTAAGAGAGTTCGTTGATGCCGGCCGTATACGTGGCACCGCAGCGGGGCCCTCACCTCGGCGAGGAGTCCTCTCCCCTCAATCCGAGCGATCGGGCCTTTTGGACCGGCTTGAGCGTGGTCCTGCTTTCGCTCGTCTCGGCGTTCGCCACGTATTTGATCCTCACCGGACTGACGCCCATCGCGCCGCGCGGGGAGGTCGTGCTCGCCGTCCTCTTCCTCAACGTCGTGCTCATCGTTGCGATGATTGCGCTGCTCACCTGGCAGGTCGCGGGCCTTGCGCGCGCCTGGCGCGAGAAAATTGCCGGCGCACGCCTGCACATCCGCATCGTGGCGCTGTTCAGCATCATCGCAGCTCTGCCGGCGCTTTTGCTCGCCGTAGGGGCAACCGTCACGTTCTCGCGCTCCCTCGACAGCTGGTTCTCGACGCGCACGCGCGCCATCGTCAGCAGCTCGCGTGACGTGGCAAATGCCTATCTCGACGAGCATGGGCAGGTGATCCGCACTGACATCGTCAACATGGCCCGCGACCTCGACGCGGCCGCCGGCTCGGTCGGCGGCGATCCGGTCAAGCTGCAGCGGCTGGTCATGGTGCAGGCCGGCTTACGCGATCTGCCGGCCGCCTACATCATCGAGCAGGACGGCAAGCTTGATGTCGAAGCGACCGCCGGCAACAAGATGCCATTCACGGCACCGCCGCCGGCCGCAATCCGCCAGGCCGAAGCAGGGCAGGTGCCTTTGCTGATGCCGACCGCGCACCGCTACCGGGTCGCGGCCCTGACCAAGCTCGAGAAGTACCCGGGCAAGTTGCTCTATGTGGCGCGCGGTGTCAGCCCCAAGGTGATCGAGCATCTGCAACTCACGGCGCAAAACGTCGATGAGTTCAACCGTCTGCGCAAGGCGCGCGGCGGCCTCAAGGTCGCGCACGGGCTCATGTATCTCATGATCTCGATGACCGCACTCCTCGCCGCCATCTGGGTGGGTTTGTGGTTTGCGGGTCGCTTCGTTGCCCCCATACGCCGGCTGATTGCCGCTGCGCAGGAGGTCTCGACGGGCAACCTGATGGTGGAGCTGCCGGAGAAGCGCGGCGAAGGCGATCTGCGCCGGCTGTCGAAAACCTTCAACACCATGACGCGCGAGCTGAAGCATCAGCGCGATGCGCTCGTCACCGCCAATGAGCAGCTGCTTGAGCGGCGCCATTTCATGGAAGCGGTTCTTTCGGGCGTTTCGGCCGGCGTTATCGGGCTCGACAGCCAAGACCGGATCACTCTGGTAAGCCGGGCTGCGAGCAATCTGCTCGATCTCGTCGAGAGGGATGTGGTGGGCAAGAAGCTCAAGGACGTCATTCCCGTGTTCGGGGCGATCCTCGCCAGAGACGACGAGCACACGCTCAAAGGGCGTTCGCTGGAGGAGGTGACCTTCTCCGTCGGCGAAGAGGAGCGCACCTTTGCCGTGATGGTGACGCGCGAGCGCGCCGGCGGCGGCGACGACGGCTCGGTGCTGACCTTCGACGACGTGACCGATCTCGTCGTCGCGCAGCGGACCGCGGCGTGGGCCGACGTTGCGCGGCGCATCGCCCATGAAATCAAAAACCCCCTAACGCCCATCCAGCTTGCCGCAGAGCGGTTGCGCAAGAAGTACGCCAAGAGCATTACCAAAGACCGCGAAACCTTCGACCGCTTGACAACGACCATCGAGCGGCAGGTCACCGACCTCAAGACGATGGTCGATGAGTTTGCCGAGTTCGCGCGCATGCCGAAGCCGGAAATGGCGCGCCATGATCTGCGCCATGCGGTGCAGGAGCCGGTCGTGCTGTTTCGTGAGGGCCATCCCGAAATCGAGTACGTCTTAGAGCTGCCCCAGCAGCCGATCCTCATGTCGTTCGACCGCCGCCTCATGTCGCGAGCCATCACCAATCTCGTCAAGAACGCGAGTGAAGCCATCGAGGCGGCCAAGTCGGGCGGGAAGGCGAAGACCTGGAAGGGGCGCATCGAAACGATCGTCACCCCTCAGAGCGACCGCGTGACCATCGAGGTGATCGACAACGGCATCGGTCTGCCCAAACAGAACCGCGCCCGCCTGCTCGAGCCCTATGTCACCACCAAGGGCCACAAGGGGACCGGGCTCGGTCTCGCCATGGTCCAGAAGATCACAGAGCAGCACGGGGGCACGCTTGCGCTCGAGGACGCTCCCCAGGGGCCAGGGCGCACGCATGGAGCGCTTCTGCGCATCACCTTGCCTCTGGAAGAGGTCCGCGTCGTGCGGCCAGAACCATCCGCCTCGTCAAACCATCAAGTCCCGGCCCAGCAGGCCTGACCGGAATCGATCTAAGGAGCGACCGATGCCAGCAGACATCCTCATCGTTGATGACGAGGCCGATATTCGCGATCTGGTCGCCGGCATCCTCGAGGACGAGGGGCACAATGCGCGGCTCGCCCGCGACAGCGACGAGGCGCTGCGCGCGATTGAAGAACGCCGCCCGCATCTTGTTGTCCTCGACATCTGGCTGCAGGGCAGCCGCCTCGACGGCCTGGAGGTGCTCTCCTACATCAAGCGCAGCTATCCAGAGCTGCCCGTCGTCATCATTTCCGGTCACGGCAACATCGAGACGGCGGTTACCGCCATCAAGCGGGGCGCCTACGACTATATCGAGAAGCCGTTCAAGGCCGACCGGCTGATCCTCGTCACGCTGCGGGCACTGGAGGCTTTCCAACTGAAGCGGGAGGTTAAAGAGCTCAGGGAGCGCTCGAGCTTCTCAGCCGAGATGGTCGGCAAGTCGTCGGCCATCAACCAGCTGCGCAACGCCATCGACCGGGTGGCGCCCACCAACAGCCGCATCCTGATCCGCGGCCCGTCGGGCTCGGGCAAGGAGCTTGCTGCACGCGTCATCCATATGAAGTCGGCACGCGCTGAGGCGCCGTTCGTGGTCTTGAACGCCGCCGCGATGGCGCCCGACCGCGTCGAGGAAGAGCTGTTCGGCACCGAGGACCGCACCGGGGGACCGCGCAAAGTCGGCGCGCTCGAGGAGGCGCACGGCGGAACGCTCTATATCGACGAGGTCGCCGATATGCCCATGGAAACCCAGGGCAAGGTGCTGCGCGTTCTCGTCGAGCAGAAGTTCCTGCGCTTGGGCGGCACCCAGAAGGTCGCCGTCGACGTGCGCATCATCTCCTCCACCAGCCGCGACCTGGAGCGCGAGATCAGCGAGGGGCGGTTCCGCGAGGACCTTTACCACCGCCTCAACGTTGTACCGCTGCGCGTGCCGAGCCTTGCGGAGCGGCGCGAGGACATTCCCGATCTGATCCAATACTTCGTAGGTCAGCTCAGCAGCGCCTCCGGGCTCGCCCCCCGGCGCATCGGTGAAGACGCCATCGCGGTCCTGCAGGCCCACGACTGGCCGGGCAATGTGCGCGAGCTTCGCAACAACATCGAGCGGCTGATGATCCTCGCCGGCGGGGACCCCAACACCGTGATCACCGCCGAGATGCTGCCAGAGGAGATCGGCTCGAACGTACCGCTGCCCGTGAACGGCGGCGCGGAGCACCTGATGTCTCTGCCCTTGCGCGAGGCGCGCGAGATCTTCGAGCGCGAGTACCTTCTCGCCCAGATCAATCGCTTCGGGGGCAACATCTCGCGCACCGCCGAGTTCGTGGGAATGGAGCGCTCTGCCCTGCATCGCAAGCTGCGGGCGTTGGGGGTCTCCTCGGACCATCGCAGCACCGAGATGCGCCAGGCATGAGAGCCGACATAGAGGCCAGCGGTCTGGCGCTCGCTATTTCTTGAGGGGCTCGTGAGCCGCATCGTCTACGTCAACGGCCGCTACCTCCCCTATGCGCAGGCCGCCGTGCACGTCGAGGATCGGGGCTTTCAATTCGCCGACGCCATCTATGAGGTCTGCCAGGTCCGCGGCGGCCGTCTCGTCGACGAGGCGCGTCACATGGCACGACTTGCGCGCTCGCTTGACGCGCTCAAAATCGAACGCCCCATGAGCGCGGCCGCCCTCGCCCATATCATGCGCCAGACGATCCGCCGCAATCGCGTCAGAGACGGTCTCGTTTATTTGCAGGTGACGCGTGGCAAGGGCCCGCGCGAGTTCATCTTTCCGCGAGCGCAGGTGGCGCGCACCGTCGTTTGCCTCGCACGCCCCATTTCACCAGACCCGCAGGATGCCCTGGCGCAGGAAGGAATCGCCGTCAAATCGATGCCGGAGATCCGCTGGGGCCGCTGCGACATTAAGACAGTGATGCTGCTGCCGGCCTGCCTCGCCAAGGAGGCGGCGCGCGCCGAAGGAGCCCGTGAGGCGTGGTTCGTGGACGCAGGCGGTCTGGTCACCGAAGGGGCTTCGAGCAACGCCTGGATTGTCAGCCGCGAGGGAACTGTCATCACCCGGCAAATTGCGCCGGCTATCCTCGCCGGCGTTACCCGGGCCACCGTCATCGACGTGCTCACACAGGAGAACATCCCATTCCTGGAGCGCCCCTTTCGGCTCGACGAGGCCATGCAGGCCCGCGAGGCCTTCATCACGTCGGCAACCAACACCGTGATGCCGGTGGTGCGGATCGACGGAGCCAAGATTGCGGACGGCAGACCGGGCCCCATAACCCAACGGCTTCGCTCGAAATTTCAGCAGTTTGCCGAGATTTCAGGCGCGTGAATGACTTCTTTTTGAAGGGGAACTTGGTATACCTTTTGGGGTGCGCTGCGGCATAACGTTATTATATTTCACCTTGTACGCGTTCGCTCGATCGGGCGCCGAAGCTACCCCCATGCAGACCTAGAACAGGCGGATAAAAAAAATGGGTGCAGACCGAGTCCAAAATCTTCAGGACACGTTCCTGAACCACGTACGCAAGAACAAGACGCCGCTTACCATTTTTCTCATCAACGGCGTGAAGCTCCAGGGGATCGTAAGCTGGTTCGACAACTTCTGTGTGCTTTTGCGACGCGACGGTCACTCGCAACTCGTGTATAAGCACGCGATCTCGACAATCATGCCCGGCCAGCCCGTCCATCTCATGGAGACGGAGACAACCGAGGCCTAACCCGGAACGGCCACGGCCATAGAAGAGCGCGTTAACATACGTGCAGAAGAACGGGGGGACGAGCGGGACCAGCGCGGAGAAGGCACGCGCGCACTGGTGCTCGTCCCTGACCTGAAACGTTCTCGGCGATCCCAATCGGCGCAAAGTGACGGTGCAAGCCGCACCGCTGCTCCGTTGCACTCGCTGCACGATCGTGTGAGCGAGGCAACCGGTCTTGCCGAGGCGATCGACCTCATCGTCGTCGAGAGCCAGCCCGTTCCTGTCCCCAATCCGCGTCCGGCCACGCTTTTTGGCCCCGGTAAGGTCGAGGCGCTGAAAGCTCTCGTTGCGGCGCACCAGATTGCGCTCATCATCATCGATCATCCCGTCTCGCCAATCCAACAACGTAATCTGGAGCGTGCGTTGAACGCGAAGGTGCTCGACCGCACGGGGCTGATCTTGGAGATTTTCGGACAGCGCGCGCGCACCAAAGAGGGGCGGCTGCAAGTCGAGCTTGCGCACCTTTCGTATCAGAAGAGCCGGCTCGTGCGCAGCTGGACCCACCTTGAGCGCCAGCGCGGCGGCTACGGCTTCCTCGGCGGCCCTGGCGAAGCGCAGATCGAGCTCGACCGGCGCATGATCGACGAGCGCATCACGGCAATCCGCAAAGAGCTGCAGGTCGTCGTCAAGACTCGCGAATTGCACCGCAAGGGCCGGCGCCGCGTTCCCTATCCGGTCGTCGCCATCGTGGGGTACACCAACGCAGGCAAATCGACGCTGTTTAACGCCGTCACCGGCTCGCAAGTCTTCGCCAAGCAGCAGGTGTTCGCCACGCTCGATCCGACCATGCGCGAGGTGCGGCTGCGCAGCGGCCGGCGCATCATCCTGTCCGATACCGTCGGCTTCATCTCCGATCTGCCGACCATGCTGGTCGCCGCCTTCCGCGCTACGCTGGAGGAGGTGATTGGGGCCGACCTTATTCTGCACGTGCGCGACATCTCGCACGCCGAGACCGACGCCCAGGCGTGTGACGTGGAGGCGGTGCTCGCCGACCTCGGCATCGACACGCTGTCTGCAGACAGTCCGATCCTGGAGGTGTGGAACAAGATTGATCTTTTGAGTCCGGTGACGCTGCAGGAAGCGCACAGCGCCGCCCGCTGGGCCGACCGGCGTCCGGTCCTCGTCTCCGCGGCGACGGGGGAGGGGATGGCGGATCTGCTGCAGGCAATCGACACACGGCTCGGACGCCGTGACGAAATTATCGATCTCGTCATCCCCGCGCACCAAGGGCGGCTGATCAACTGGCTCTACGAAGAGGCCGAGGTGCTGGACCGGGTGGAGGAAGCGACGGGCGAAGTGCGCGTGCGTGTGCGCATCGCCTCGGAAAAGAAAGAACGCCTCAATGCGCACGTCCGCCGTGCCGGCGCTTCGCAGACGGCGCTCTGAACGATGCGGGCCTAGCTGGACATCATCCAATCCTCTTTAGGAGCTTGCGGCCTGAACCGGCACGCCGCCATGCGCTAAGCATGATTTCGAGCGGGCGACGGCCGCCGGAATTCGCAGAACCCAGGCTTTACCGTTTCCTCCCGCCGCCAACTTGGGCTAGCATTACAACTCTAAGGGGAGTCTGAATGTTCGCTCGACCAGACGAGCAACCGACGGAGACAACCATGGCCAAGGTAAGGCTCACCATCGCCGCAGCATTTCTCGCCGCAATGACGGTCTTTGCCACAGCCGGGGAGCTCAGCTATGAGAGCCGCGGGTACGGCGGACCGCTCTACATCGGCCCAAACTTCCACTCCAATGACTCCGCCAGTCCCAAGCGCTCCAGAGAGAGGCGGACCTATCGGCGCACGAGGCAGCGGGAGGCCCAGCCGTCGCGCGATCGTACGCCTGAGAAGACCGACACGGCCAAAGCCTCGCCGGTCAAGAACGATGGGCAGACCGAGAATTCATCCTTGTCAGCGCCCGGCAAGGACGAGACGGTCGAAACGGCCAGGAACACTTCGCTCAACGGAGAAGTCGACAGCGAGAATTCGACCCTGTCAACGCTCGGCAAGGACGAGGCTGTCGAGGTGAATACGGCCGAGCGCGAGACAAAGGCCAAGAAAGAGCCCGAGACCAGCAAGACCGTGGACTGCAAGAAGTACTTTCCGACCGCCGGCATGACGATATCGGTTCCCTGCGACTGAGCGCACTCGTTGGCGTCTTACGGCTGGCGTGGCAGGCGATTCAGCGGAAGGGGCTAGCGCTTGGGCCGTGTGAGGTGGGCTCGCTGTCCGCCGTCATTTTCGCTGCCATATGTATTTATCGCACACGATCATGCTGCAGCCGCAGTCGCAGGGCTCAGAGCCGATGAACGGCAATTCCACCGTCCACCGGCGGCAGCCCTTTGTCAGCACCCGATCGCCGTCCGGATTCTTGAAACAGGAGATGGCCCCGAACCCCGAGGATGGCGAATAGCTGTCGCCGACGAACGCCCATCCGGGTTGTCTCGATTTCCGGATGTTCCACATGACCGGCAAGCCTACGATCGGAGCGTCGCGAAGTTTGGGGCTCGGATTGCACACGTCGTCTTTCCGCGCCGACTGCGAGTCCGTCACAACGGCGCACAGACCGGAAATATCCTCCGAATAGAGGGGGTGGCCCTGCCTGCGATAGACCACATTCACGGAGCGCACGAACTCGAGGATGCGCGCCTTTTGCGCGGCATATTTTGGATCATCGCACTGAAAGACTTCGACGGCGCTTTCAGCCACGTCTTGCACATCTGTTTTCGCATGCGTCTGGCACTGGTCGCTCATCCGGTATCGTTCCTGCTCGTAGGGCGGAACGCGCCAGTTCCCCATTAGGGCGCTGGCATCCTCTGCCACGCTCGGCGCGGCGCGAAAGGCCATCGCGATTGCCGCGAGCGCAAGGAGTCCTAGAAGTCGTTGGCGGGGTTCTAGATGCATTGGGAGCCCTGTCATGCGGTTTGGAAGACACAAAGATAAGGGATCCGTCGGTTTCGCGCGGTCTCCTCCTATCAGGGTTAGCGCGACCTGATCTCAGGGTCAAAGCCCCTTCGCCTTCGCCTCCTCCCACAGGGCATCCATTTCGGCGAGCGTGGATTGGACCGGGGAGCGACCATTTTCTGCAAGCCTGCCCTCGACATAGCGGAAGCGACGGATGAATTTCTCGTTGGCCGAGCGCAAGGCACCTTCCGCGTCGAGCTTCAGGTGGCGCGCCACATTGGCGATAACGAACAACAGATCGCCCAGTTCCTCCTCAAGCGCCTTGCGATCCGCCACCGCACCGGCATTGCGGTCTGCCATGACCTCTTCGAGCTCGGCCAGCTCCTCCTTGAGCTTGGCGAACACGGGCGCCAGCGAGGGCCAGTCGAAGCCCACCTTTGCCGCTTTGTTCTGCAACTTGAGGGCGCGGGTGAGGGCCGGAAGGGCGGAGGGGATATCATCGAGTACGCCGGCCCCGGCAGCGCTCTCGGTCTTTTCGGCAGCCTTTGCCCGCTCCCAGAAACCTGGGGAAACCCCCGCCGCACGTTCGTCGGCCGTGCCGAACACGTGCGGATGCCGGCGGATCATCTTGGCGGTGATCGCCTCGACCACGTCGGCGAAGGCAAACGCGCCCTGCTCCTGGGCCATGCGCGCGTGATAGACGACCTGAAACAACAGGTCGCCCAACTCGTCCTTCAGGGCGGAGAGATTGCCCCGCCCAATCGCGTCGGCCACTTCGTAGGCCTCCTCGATCGTATAGGGCGCGATCGTCGCAAATGTCTGCTGCAGGTCCCACGGACAGCCCGACCCGGGCGTCCGCAGCGCGGCCATGATCTCGATGAGGCGGGAGATATCGCGTGAGGGTGCCATGCGCGGCACCCTAATCGAAGCGGCGCGGACCGGCGAGGGCGGTGCCATCTTCCGGACGCCGCTTCCGACCTCGGCCAACTGAGCGCCCAGCCCATTGTTCGCCCGGGCCGCTCCGGGCTACGATTGGCTGCCGGGCAGGGCAGACATCCGGCCGGACGGCCCCAGGGGCGAAATGATCGTGCTGCGCATTCTGGTCAACGCCCTCATTATGGCGGGCGAATTGGCGGCCGTCGCGGGGGCGGCCGCGTTTGGCTACCACTATCCGTTCATGTTCGCCGCCATTACGGCGGCCTTGAGCTTCGCGCTCGGCTTGCGGCTCGAGGTTGCGCGGCTGCGCTACGAGCTGCCGTTTTACTTCGGCGGCCTCGTTAAGCGCAGCGCGCTGCTCACCGGCCTCGTCGGATTTATCGAGGCCGTCTTCAAAGGCGTGCTGGCCGGTGTCGCCGCGCTCTTTACGTTCGCCGGTACCGATCCAGAACGCCTCTATTGGGTCGCAATCGTATTCGGCGTCTGTATCTACGCGGGCGCAAGCGCGCTGCGCCTCCTGTCAATCAGAGCCGACGCCCTTCCCCTGCGCTGGGGCTACTTTCGCATGGCGCCAGCTTTGGGGCTGTTGTTCTCCGCGAGCCTGGCGCTTCTCGCGGCGGCCGCCGTGCTGCCGTCTGCAAGCGTCGGAGATATCGGGTGGAAGATCATCTTTGATATGCCCCCGCGCCCGTCGATCGCGCAGGTGAGTGAGCTCTTCTTTCAGATCAAGCAGGCCTTCGATGATTTTGTCGTCACGGTCCTGAGTGTCATCCTCGATCGCCAACTCGCGCGGCTGCTCGGGATCGTGATCAGCGTGAACGTGCTCTCGGGCTTCGTGAGCGCGCTCTACGCCGCGCTCATTGCTGCGGGCGTGCGCCGGGCGGAGGAGACGCTTCTGTGAGCTAACCAAGCTCGGCACACATCGGAGTTCTTGGGGTGCGCGCGATAGTTCGTGTCGCAACGACGACGCCCGTCTTCAAAATGGAATTTCATCGTCCAGTGGACGATTAAGGCCCGATGGCTTCCGGCATTGTACCAGACCGCCTTTTGCCTTCGGCGGCTCTATTTTCTTAGGTTCGTCCGCTTTCGGCAACCGCGCTTGTGCGTCCTCGCCGATTTTAGCGATGCCAACGGCGGCCCCAATGCGTTCCAGCATGCGCACGGCGCCTTCGAGTTTCGTGCACCCCTGGTCGAAACCTGCGCAAGCTTCGATCCACAATGCCGTCACGGCTTCGAGGCGAGTTCGGTCGCGGTTAACTTCATCCTCGAGGCGTGAGATGCGCGCATGCAACCGTTCCCTTCTTTCGACGGGCAGCTCCGAAATATCTACTATCTCGCGCATCTGCGCGAGCAAGTGGCGGAACTTCTGTTTCGCCACGGCATCCAACAACACTGTTTGGCGCTTGAGGTTCTCCGCGTACTTTAGGCGCAGGTCCATCGTGCAATAGTCAACGTCCGCCATAAACGATTGGTAGTAAGCCCAGTCATCTTCGCTCGGTGACGGTCGCTTCCAGTCTTCGAGCTCCTTGACGCCATATCGCTTTGCGGCCGGCAGAACGTTGCTCATGTAGAGGCGCAGGAGCGGCAACGAGCTTTCGTCTTCGCGTAGATTTCGCTGTGCCTCCTCATATCGACAGCGCACGATACGCTCCAGCGCAACGAACCGCTGTTCGCGCTCTTCGGGAAGCGCCATAATTTCCTCATCGGAGATGTGGACCAAAGTCGGCCTCCCGGCGGCTCCACCCCGCGAATCAGTGTTAGGACGCGAATGATAACGACAGCTCGGGCAACCCGAGATGCGAGGGAGCTAAATCCACACTTTTCTCCGGGGTGCAGCTCGCCAAATCGCGGGAACTTCGTGGCTTCACCAAGTTACCGATGGCTGCCGAGTACCAGCACAATTTGCATTCATTCGCATAATATATATTATGGAAAGTAACTATAGATTAGCACTAATTCTCAATGGGTTAACCAAATGGTCTTTCGAGCGGACACGTCATCACTTCTCGGCCTTCTCGTATTTGTCGGAAATGAACCGGTCGAGAAGCCGCACGCCCCAGCCTGACCCCCAGCTCGGGTTGATCTCCGACTTCGGCGCATCCATGGCGGTGCCGGCAAGATCGATATGGGCCCACGGCGTATCCTTGACGAAATACTTGAGGAAGGCGGCCGCCGTACAGGCGCCGGCCCAGCGCCCGCCGATGTTCTTGATGTCGGCGTTCTTGGACTCGATCATTTTGTCGTAGGCCTTGTCGAGCGGCATGCGCCACACTTTCTCGCCCGTGGCCGCCGAGGCATCGAGCAATTCGTTGGCAAGCTTGTCGTCGTTGGCGAAGAGCCCGGCGTACTCCTTGCCGAGCGCCACCATGATGGCGCCGGTGAGCGTTGCCAGGTCGATCATGAGACGCGGCTTGAAGCGCTCCTGGGCGTACGACAGCAGATCGGCAAGTACGAGCCGGCCCTCCGCATCGGTATTGAGAATCTCCACCGTCTGCCCCGAGTGCGCAGTCACGATGTCGCCGGGACGCGTCGCCGTCCCCGATGGCATGTTCTCCACGAGCCCGATGAGGCCAACGGCGTTGACATGCGCTTTGCGTTCGGCCAGCGCGTGCATCAGTCCGACGACGCAGGCCGCGCCGCCCATGTCGCCCTTCATGTCCTCCATTCCGGCCGCGGGCTTGATGGAAATACCGCCGGTGTCGAACACGACCCCCTTGCCGATGAACGCCAAGGGCTTGGCCCGCTTGGACTTGGCGCCGTGCCACTGCAGCACGGCAACGCGCGCCGGCCGCACACTGCCCTGCGCCACCGCCAAAAGGGCGCCCATCTTCAGTTTCTCAAGATCCTCAGCATCGAGGACCTCCACCTCGACGCCGACCTTCTCCAGCTCGCGCGCCCGCTCGCCGAACTCGACCGGCCCCAATACGTTTGCCGGCTCGTTGACGAGATCGCGAGCCATCACGATGCCATTGGCGAGGGCAAGGTAGCGGGCAAAGGCGGCGCGCGCCTTGTCGGGGTCGGACGCGTGGACGATGAGCTTTTGCAGCTTCTCGGGCTCGGAATTTTCGTCGTCCGATTTTTTCTTGGTTTGGTATTTCCGGAACTCGTAGAGACGCAACGCCGCGCCGAAGGCGAGAAGCGCGGCTAGGCTTTCGGCGCGGAGGGCGCCCGTATCCGCCGCCTGCGCAATGAGGCTTGCAGCCTTTGTCTTGCGCGCAGAGATCGCACCCACGGCCGCCCCCCCGAGCAGCACCCAGTCGTTCTCCTTGAGATCGCTGGGCTTGCCGATGCCAAGCAGCACCAGCCGGTTCACGCCGATGCGCGCCGGCGCCAGCAGCTCGGCGGTGGTCTTCTTCTTGCCCTTGAAGTGCGCGGCCTCGGCCGCCTTCGCAATCGCTCCGCCCGAGCGCTGGTCGAGCTCGCGGGCACGCGCTCCCAGCGTCAGATCTTCTCCCACCAGCACGACGCACGTTGCCTCCGGGTCGGCACCGAGCGGGGCAAAAACGATTTCGGGGCGGTTTGTCATTGGGCGGGCTCCCAAGTGGGTTTGGCGTTTGACACGGCGGGCGGCAGACAACAGCCAAGGCGGTCGCGGATGCGCTCATCCGCGCGATGCCCCCGCTGCCGATCGCGGAGGGCCCCAGACCTAACGAGCAGGCAGGGAAGTTGCGACGCTTGCGGCCCCGAGCTAAGCCAGTCGGGGCATAAGATGCAAGCAACCCTGCAGGCGGGCCGCGGGTTTTTGGGCATACCAAAGGCCCGAAGTTCCGCCTGTGTTCCGCTGCGATGCGCGCGCGCACCACCTGTTGCCTTTCGCGGCAAGTGGCTGGCATCGAGCCGAATTTTCGCCACGCTGCCGTGAAACCCCAAAAGACCAGGGACGGGCCACGGCCTAGCGAAAGCGAGGCCAGTCTTGCCTCGTGGGGTGCGATGACGATTTTCGAACGGTATGTCTTTCGGCAGGCTGGGGTCGCCCTGCTGATCATCCTCCTATCCCTGTCCGGGGTCGTCTGGATTGCATTGGCATTGCGTCAGCTCAACGTCGTGACCTCGCAGGGGCAGGACGTGTGGATGCTGTTCAGGATGACCACGCTGGCATTGCCCAACTTGATGGCAATCATCGCGCCCTTCTCCTTACTGATCGCCACGATCCATACGCTCAACCGCCTGAACAGCGACAGCGAACTCATCGTGCTGACGGCGTCGGGCGCCACCGTCTGGAGCACGGCCAGGCCGCTTCTTCTGCTGGCCTTGCTCGTTTCGCTGGGCGTCGCCTTTGTCAATCACCTCGGCCAGCCATGGAGCATGCGCCTGCTTCGCCAGTATATTATACAGGTGCGCACCGACGTTCTGACCCAGGTCATCCAGCCGGGCCAGTTCTCCAGCCCCGAGGACAACCTCACCTTTCATATCCGCGAACGGGCGCTCAACGGGGAGCTTTTGGGTCTTATCGTCCACGACACCCGCGACAAGACCCAGAGCCAGTCCTACCTGGCCGAGCGCGGCGTCATCGTGAAGCGTAAGCCCACCAATTATCTGGTGATGAGCCAAGGCCATATCGTCCGCCGCACCAATCGGGATGAGCCGGCACAGATCGTCGCCTTCGATAAATACGCGGTGGATCTCGACCGTTTCGAAAAGAAGTTCACGGAAAGCGATGATCTAAAGCCGCGCGAGCGCTACCTCGGTGAGCTCCTGCATCCGGAACCGACGAGCGTCAACTACAAGTACGAACCGGGAAAGTTCCGCGCTGAGCTTCACGAGCGCTCCTCCAACCCCCTCTACCCCATTGCTTTTGCGCTGATTGCCCTTGCCGCGGTGGGCCAAGCGCACAGCACGCGGCAAAGCGCGATCAAGCAGGTCACGATCGCGTTCGTCATTGCAACCGGGTTCCGGCTCGGCGGCCTGGCGCTCAACAACATCGTGGTGATGGATGCTGCGGCTGTTCCGCTCCTCTACGGGCTCCCGCTTGCGGCAATACTGGGGTCGCTGATGGTCATCGAGCGCGCCCGAAATCGATTGGCAGTCCCAACGCTGAGCCGCGTTCTGGCGGCCGGCCGCGGGCAAGTGGGGAGCAGCCTGCGCCGGCTCTGGGCGCTCTGGGCACGGCCTGTCGGCGTTCGCGGTGCCAAGAGCTGAGCCATGGTCAAAGTGCCCACCCTAGGCCGATACGTTGCGCAGCGCTTTCTGTTGGGAATTCTCGTTACGTTCCTTATCTGTGCCGTTCTCATCTATCTGATCGACTTTGTGGAGCTTCTCCGCCAGTCGAGCAAATATCGTGGGGTTCCCGCGCCAACGCTTGCCCTTATCGCGGCGTTGAGGCTGCCGGCCTATGCGGAGTACCTCGTCGCTTTCGCGGTTCTCGTCGGCTCCATTGCTGCGCTTCTGCAGCTCAGCCGCAAGAGCGAGCTCGTGGTGATGCGCGCGGGCGGCATGTCGGTGTGGCAGTTCTTGCGGCCCGGCCTCCTCGTCGCCGTCCTCGTGGGCACGCTGGCGGTCACCATCTTCAACCCGCTCGCGGCGGCCGGGAGGACCCGGTCCGAAAGCTTGTTTGCAGACGCATTCGGAAAAGAATCCAACCTCTTACAGACCCGCTCGGGAAAGTCTTGGCTGCGCCAGGATGGGGCCGACGGTCAGTCGGTGATCAGCGCGGCCTTGGCGTCCAATCGGGGTCTCACGCTCAGCGGCGTGAGCGCCTTCGTGTTCGACCACAACGGGCACTTTGTCGAGCGCGTCGACGGCGCACGCGCAGACCTTCGCGACGGCTTCTGGGAGATCCGCGACGCCTGGGTCGTTCGCATTGGCCGCGAACCAGAAAAGTTCCAGACCTACCTGCTGTCCACATACCTTACACCGGAACGCGTGGCGGACGCTCTCGGTAACCTCTCTTCAGTGTCGTTTTGGGAATTTCCCGCACTCATCGAAGTAGCTGAAAAAGCTAAACTTTCGACCGATCGGCTGCGCATTCAGTACGAGTCCCTGCTGTCGCGACCTTTGCTGTGTGCGGCCATGGTCCTTTTGGCCGCCACTGTGTCGCTGGGGTCATTCCGGTCGGGGGGCATCCAGACTATGGTCATCGCAGGACTGGTGGGGGGTTTCGGCTTTTTCCTATTGGCGGAGGTCTCCCGGCAGATCGGCGTGGCCGGATTGGCGCCCCCCTGGGCGGCGATCTGGTTGCCTGTGGTCCTAGTGATGATTGTCTCGGCTACTGTGCTGTTGCACCAGGAGGATGGCTGAGTGATGCGTCTTGCGCGGGCACCGCAAATGGATTGCGGATCGTCACGCGTCCCTTGCCGGCGCCGGAAGGCCGCTGGCCGGGTGCGTATGGCCGTGCTCGCTTGCCTGGCCGCGGCACTCATGCTCAACGCCGAGCAAGCCGCTGCCCAGAACCCCACCACACTGGCGCCCTCCGTCGAGCAATCGACCACCTTCCCCAAGACCAGTCTTGTGGGGCCGTCGCGCAATGTCGACAAGGCGCAGCCGCTCTACCTGCAGGGCGATGAGCTTATCTACGACTCGGGCGGCAGTCGCGTCATCGCCCGCGGCAATGTGGAGATCTACTACAAGAACTACATCCTCACCGCCGATCAGGTCATCTACGACCAATCCGCGAACACGCTGACCGCCATTGGCAATGTCATCCTCAAAGAGCCCAACGGCAACATCATGCGCGCGGACCGCTATACGCTGACCGATGACTTCCGCGACGGGTTCGTGCAGTCCTTGAGCATGGTCGCGAAGGACGACACCCGCATCGCCGCCGAGCGGGCGACGCGGCGCGGTGGCAATACGACCATATTCACCAACGGGCGCTTCACCCCTTGTAAGAGCACGGACGGAACGCCGCCCTTGTGGTGTATCAGCGCCGCAACCATCATTCACGATCAAAAAGCGGCGACGATCGCATACCAGGATGCACAGTTCGAGCTTTTCGGCGTTCCTGTCCTGTACACGCCCTATTTCGAGCACGCCGACCCTTCGGTGAAGCGCAAGTCCGGCTTTCTCATTCCGCACTTCTCCGGCTCCGAGACGCTCGGGTACGGAATGACCATCCCGTACTATTTCGCGCTCGCACCGAACTACGATTTCACGTTTTATCCCATGTACTCATCGCGCCAGGGCGTGCTGTGGCAGGGTAATTGGCGCCATCGGCTCGCCAACGGACAGTACTACGTCAATTTTGCCGCCATCGACCAAGATCCCAACGACCTTCCCTCGGCCATCGTCGATCCCGACCTGTATTCGGGATGGCGCGGTAGCATCGAGACGAAGGGGCTATTCTCCCTCTCGAGCTGGTGGCAATTCGGCTGGGACGTCACGGCCGAGAGCGACGACACGTTCCGCCGCTTCTACAAGCTCGACAACATTCTGCTCACCGACCGCGTCAACAAGGTGTTTCTGACCGGTATTTCCGACCGGAACTATTTCGGGTTCGAGCTCTATCATTTTGGCGGGCTCATGTTTACGGACACCCCGGAGTCGGAGTCCTATGCCCATCCGATTGTCGACTACAATTACGTCTTCGCCGATCCCATTGTCGGCGGCGAGCTGACCTGGAACACCAACGCGCTGAGCTTCTCCAACGAGCAGGACCCCACGGCCCTGGTGCCGACCGATGGCGGCACCGAGCAGATGAACCGCCTCATCACTGAAGTCAATTGGCGCCGGCGCTTCACGGATCCGATCGGAATTACCTACACGCCGTTCGGACGGTTGAGAGGCGACATCTATCAGCTGAGCGACTACATCGATCCGCAGGATCCGACCAGCGGCGTGCATGAATCCTCGCTCGCCCGCGGCATCGCGCTGGGCGGCGTGACGGTTGCCTATCCGTGGGTCGCAAACGCCAGTTACGGCTCCCACGTCATCGAGCCTATCGGGCAGATCATCGCCCGTCAGAACAGCATCAATCAGCGCGGCCTTCCCGATGAGGACGCCAAGAGCCTCGTGTTCGACGACACGAACCTTTTCGAGTGGGACAAGTTTTCGGGCTACGACCGCATCGAGACGGGAACCCGCGCCAACGTGGGGCTGCAGTATACCTTCCAAGCGAACTACGGAGGGTATGCACGCATCCTGGCCGGCGAAAGCTATCAGCTCGCCGGCGACAACGCCTACGCCTATCCGGGCATCGACGCCGATGGAAACCCCATCTTTTCGCCTGCCAGCGGCCTGGAAACGGATCGCTCCGACTACGTGCTGGGTGCCTACATCACGCCCATTACGGGCCTGAACTTCGTATCGCAAGTCCGCTTCGATCAAAAAAGCCTCGACGTTAGGCGCCAGGACGCGGCTGCGCAGGTGGCCTTCGGGCCATTCTCGGCCGCGGCCATCTACGCCTTCCTCAACACCGATCCGACCAATGGAATCTACGCCCCCCAAGAGGACGTCTACGCTTCGATCGGCATCAGGCTCACCGACCGCTGGAGCATCGCTGCCGCGGCTCGTTACGATATCGACGCCGACCAGCTGGCATCCGACATGGTGCAGGCGCAATATGCGGACGAGTGCTTCGTCCTCACCGCAACATTTACCGACAACTACTACCACAACCCGGATATTGTGGACGGCCAGACCCTTATGGTGCGCTTTCAGCTGAAGCACTTGGGTGAGTTTGGTTACTCGACCGATGCGCTCAATCACACCTTCGGCGAACAGCAGTCCGGCGGCTAAGGATTAACGGCGCCCAGAGCACCACCGGCCCGCGGCCGCCGAGTGCCACGGGGCCGCCACGGTTCACAGAGATAACGCGCAGATCTTGCGGGGAGCGGTAAAGATTCGCTACCCACAACACATGAAAATCTGCGGAACCCATCCCATGAGTCTCGCGCGGCAGCGCTATCGTCTGCGCCCGTACACGACAAGGCTGCTTCGTTACGTCGCCGGGGCGTTGCTTGCGCTCCCCCTCGGAGCCGCCGTTGTGTCCATGACGCCCGCGCGCGCCCAACAACCGGCATGGAAGCCGTCGATCATAGATAGCCCTAGCGCCAAGCCGACCCCTAAGCCGAAGACGCCCAGCAAAGCCAAGGCGCCAAAGACCGCAAAGGCGACGGATGGGGACCAGAAAAAGAAAAAGTCCGCCTCGACCACGCAATCGATCGTCGCTCTCGTCAATGACGAGCCAATCACCGGATACGAGATCGAGCAGCGCGCCACTCTGGCATTGGCCGGCGCCCCCGAACTCCAGCGGCGTCTTCAGAGCAGACTGAAATCGCCAAAGATCAACGACCAGTTCAAGGCCTTTGCCATTAAGCGCTTGAAGGCGGACCCGCCAAAATCGGAAGCCGAGCAGCAAGCGCGCGTCAAGAAGCTCCAGGCCCAGTTCGTTGCAAGCATACGTAGCCAAGTGCTGGCCGATTTTCGCCCGGTCGCGCGCAAGAAGGCACTCGATGAGCTGATCGAGGAACGCATCAAGCTGCAGGAAGCCAAGCGTCTCAATGTTGTCGCGGGCAAGAAAGAGGTCGACCGCGTCGTTAAGAGCATGGCGGAGCGTAACAAGATGACGCCCGAGAAGTTTGCCAAGTACGTGGAAAAATCCGGAGCCAGCATCTCCGCCATGCGGCAGCGGATCAAAGCGTCGCTGTCATGGGCCGATGTCATCCGGCGGCGCTTCGGCCACCAGATCGCCACTACCACCCGTGATGTCGACCGCCTCGCCCCTACCGCCCCGGGACAGGACGATGTCGATTTGGAGATCTATCGCATCCTGCTCAGCGTTCCGGCCAAGGCCGACCAGAAGCGCGTCGCGCAGCGGCTGAGCGAAGCCGAGCGGCTTCGCAGCAACTTCGGCGGTTGCAAGACCATGAGCGCTCTTGCGAACGCCGTGGGGGGCGCCAGGTTTGACGACCTGGGCCTTCGCAAGCCGGCGAGCGTGCCTGAGCCGACACGCAGTCTCTTGCTCAGCGCGCACGACGACGAGATGCTGCCACCGACCATAGGCGAGGGCGGTGTTGAGCTGTGGGCGGTCTGCGGCCGCAAAGCCATCAAGACCGAGGAGCAGAAGCGGCAGACCGCCCAGGACGATATTCGTCAGAAGGAATTCGAGATTCTTTCAAAGAAACACCTCAAGGACCTCCGCCAGGACGCCCATATCGAGTATCGCTGATGAGGGCTGAGCCCGAAAGCAGGCGAGCCGTGCCGCTCGCGGTCAGCATGGGCGATCCCGCCGGCATCGGGCTCGAGATCAGCCTCAAGGCCTGGGGCGGGCGCCGCGAGCGCGGCCTTGATCCGTTCGTACTCTTTGCGGATCTGGATGCGCTCGCCGAGCGCGCGCACAGTCTTGGACTGCGCGTGCCCATCCTCGCAATCAAAGAGCTTGCAGAGGCCGCCGAGACCTTCGCCACGGCGCTCCCGGTCCGCCCTGTCCCTCTGCCGGCTCGCCCGCACCCCGGCGTCCCTGACCCCGCCAACGCCCCCGCCGTCATTGCCGCAATCGAGGAGGCCACGCAGGCCGTCGTCTGCGGCCAGGCCGCGGCGCTTATCACCAACCCGATCGCCAAGCACGTCCTGGCGCAGGCGGGGTTTGCCTACCCCGGCCACACCGACTTCCTGGCGGCGCTCGCCGAACGGCATTGCCCCGGCCAGCGGTTTCGCGGAGTCATGATGCTCGCTCACCGCGAGCTGCGGGTCGTGCCGCTCACCGTCCATTGCCCGCTTGCGCAGGTGCCGCGCTCCATAACTCGTGCGCTTATCGTCGACACCGTTTCGATCGTGCACGCGTCCCTGCAGCGCGACTTCGGCGTGGCGGTCCCGCGCATTGCCATCACCGGGCTCAATCCTCATGCCGGCGAGGCGGGCGCCTTGGGGCGGGAGGAAATCGATGTGATCGCCCCGGCCGTTGCCGAGCTCCGCGCCAAGGGATTTTCGGTGACGGGACCGCACGCTGCCGACACACTGTTCCATGCAGCCGCGCGGCATGGCTACGATGCCGCGATCGCCATGTATCACGACCAGGCGCTGATCCCGTTCAAGACCATCGCCTTCGAGGACGGCGTCAACGTCACGCTCGGCCTGCCGTTCGTGCGCACCTCGCCCGACCACGGCACGGCATTCGACATCGCGGCCAAGGGGTGCGCTTCGGCACAGAGCTTCATCCAAAGCCTTAAGCTTGCCGCCGCGATCGCCTCAGCGCGTTCTAAGGCCGCATCGCCATGAGCGCGCCGGACCGCCGCGAGGCGCGCGCGGGCGCCAGCCCGGACGGATTGCCGCCGCTGCGCGACGTCATCCGCGCGCTTGGCCTCACCGCCAAGAAGAGCCTCGGTCAGAACTTCATCCTCGACCTCAACCTCACGCGCCGCATTGCGCGCGCGGCAGGCCCGCTTAAGGGACACACGGTTGTAGAGGTCGGTCCGGGACCGGGCGGGCTGACCCGTGCCCTCCTCCTCGAAGGGGCGGAACGCGTGATCGCGGTGGAGCGCGATGAGCGCTGCGCTCCCGCGCTTCAGGCCATTGCCGCGCGCTACCCCGGGCGGCTGGAGGTGCATTTCGGCGACGCGCTGGAAACCCAATGGAGCCAGTTGCTCGGCGCGGCCGCCGGCAAGGCGCACATCGTGGCCAACCTGCCCTATGCGGTGGCGACGCTGCTGCTCGCGGGCTGGCTGGAGACGGAGCCGTGGCCGCCCTGGTACGAGCGCATGATCCTGATGTTCCAGAAGGAGGTGGGCGAGCGCATCGTCGCCGCTCCTGGCACGAAGGCCTACGGGCGCCTCGCCATCCTGGCGCAGTGGCGCAGCAAAGCGCGCATCGTGCTGACGCTGCCCCCGGAAGCCTTCACGCCGCCGCCCAAGATCGCCTCAGCGGTCGTCGAATTCCTGCCGCGCCGGGATCCCACGCCGCCATGCCGCGCTGACGTTCTCGCACAGGTGACGGCGGCGGCCTTCGGCCAGCGGCGCAAGATGCTGCGCACGAGCCTGAAGCAGCTGATCAAGGACCCGGACGCGCTGTTGGCGACCGCCGGGATCGCCGGCAATCTGCGCGCCGAGGACCTCGGCGTGAAGGACTTTGCCCGTCTCGCCCTCGTCTTCGAGCGCTCGCGCGCCGGGCGCGCCTAAGAGGTGTGCTTGGGCCTGGCCGCAAAGAGATGCAAGGCGGCGGCGATCAGCAGAATCGCGATGGGTTTGGTCGGCACCAACCAGGTGAGCGCGAGCGATCAAGGAACGAACGCCAGGAACAGGAAGGTGCCGAAGATCACCAAATGCAGGAAGCCGTAGAGAATATTGGTGCGGCCCGTGCTGAAGGTCAGGATGCTCGCCGCAAACGTCATCATCAGCAGCACCGTCTCTTTGGGGTCGAGCCCGAGCACCAGCTCCTTTTTCAGAACGAAGCTGAGGATCGCGACGGCGGGGATGGTGAGCCCGATCGTTGCCAGCGAGGACCCCAGCGCCAGGTTGAGGCTCTTCTGCAACGCGTTGCGCCGGGCCGCCTGCAGCGCGGCCATGCTCTCCGGCATCAAGACGAGCAAGGCGATGAGGATGCCGACCACGGCCTTGGGCGCGCCCCATGCGGTCAAGCCGTGGTCGATCATGGCTGCGAACGTCTTGGCGAGCAACACGACGGCGACCACCGACAGCAGCAGAAGGAAGCCGCTCAGAACGACGGCCTCCTGCGAGACGGCCGTGGGCGAGTCCCCAGCGGGCTCGCTGCGCGCTGCCGAAACGAAGTAGTCGGTGTGGCGAATGGTCTGCGTGTACAGAAAGACGCCGTAAAGCGCGATCGTGGCAATGCAGACGAAGATGAGCTGACTGCTCGAGTAGACCGGTCCGGGCAACGCGAGCGCAAAGTTCGGCAGAATGAGCGTCAGTGTCGCGAGAACGATCAGCACCGCCAGGTAGATGCTCGCCCCCGTGACGTCGAAGCTCTGCTCGCGGAAATGCAGACACCCGACGAGAATGCATATGCCGACGAGCCCGTTGCACACGATCATAACGACTGCGTAAACGGTGTCGCGCGCGAGATCGGGGCTCTCCTTGCCCGTCAGCATCACCGAGATGATCAGGGCCAGCTCGATGACCGTGACGGCGACGGTCAGAACCAGCGTGCCGTAGGGCTCGCCCGTGTAAGCGGCGACGGCCTCCGCGTGATGGACGGCGGCAAAGACCGCGCCGATGAGAACCGCGATAAGGGCGAATGCGACGGCGATGCCGAGCGGACCCAAATGCTCGATTGTGTCAGCGCCGAGCCAGGTGGCGAGGCCGAAGAAGGCGAGCCCCGCCACGGGAAACGCCCATGCCCATCTGGGGCTGCGCCCGCCTGCCGCCATGCCATCTCCTCGCCAGGGCCCAATCCGGCCCAATCTGGCTCTTGCGATGAATGCCACACGCGGGTTAACAGCCTAGCTGCGGGCCCGACCCGGGCCTGCGTTGTAAGCGGCACTTCAAAACTGAACCGCCCTTCACGAGCCGCGCCGATCTGGTGCGCCAATGGATTCCCCACCCATGGCCGGACAGCTGAGACCCGTCACCGCCCTCCTGTTGAGCACCGCAATTCTGCTCATGGGCAATGGGCTCAACGGGGTTCTCTTGCCCATACGCGCCATCGGCAATCATTTCTCCCGCTTTGAGATCGGTATCGTTGGATCTGCCTATTTTGCCGGTCTTATGCTGGGGTGCCTCGCTTGCCCGGCCATCATTGCGCGCGTCGGCCACATCCGGGCGTTCGCCGTCTTCACCGCCGTCGTCACCATAACACCCCTGTGCCACGCCATGTCGGCACAGCCCGCCGCCTGGTGGGCCCTGCGCGGCCTCAACGGCCTGTGCTTTGCCGGCCTCTTCATGGCGATCGAGAGCTGGCTGAATGTCGTCGCCGACGCGGAGAACCGCGGCCGCGTGTTCGCCGCCTATACGATGATCAATCTCACGGTCGTGACGCTCGGCATGCAGCTCATGATCCTCGGCACGCCGATGAGCTTTGAGCTCTTTTCGCTCACGGCCATGCTCTATTCGCTGGCCGCCGTGCCCGTCGCCCTCACCAAAACGACCGCCCCGGCTCCGCCACGCCGCACGCGCCTGCGTCTGCTGTGGCTCTTTGCCGTTTCACCGGCGGCCATGCTCGGCTCGTTGTTCGCCGGGCTGGGCAACAGCGCCTTCTGGACGCTGACGCCGCTCTACGGCAAGGCCGTCGGCCTTTCCAACCACGGGATCGCGACCTTCATGACGGTGGTGGTGCTGAGTGGCGCGGTGAGCCAATGGCCGGTCGGGCATCTGTCCGATACCCTTGGCCGCCGGCCGGTTTCGGCCGCAATTGCTCTGGTAGCGGGGGTAGCCGCCGTTGCGCTCTTTTTCATTGGCGCGGCACGGGACTCCGATCCGGTTCTGCTCGCTCTTGCTGCCGTCTACGGCGCCATGGCCTTTCCCGCCTACGCCCTGTGTGTTGCGCATGCCAACGACATCGTGCACCGCAATCGCGCCGTGGAGGTCTCGAGCGCCCTGCTGATGACCTTTTCGATCGGTGCAATCCTCGGGCCTTTGCTTGCGTCTCTACTCATGGCGCAAGTGGGCAATCGCGCTCTATTTCTGCATACCGCCGCAGCGCAAGCCCTGATCGTGTTTATCATGCTGCTGCGCGTCAGGCGCAGGCCGAAGCTTCCCGTTGAGAACGTCGAAGTCTACGTCGCCGTGCCGCGCACGACGCCCGCGGTGTTCGATCTCGATCCGAGGGTCGAAACCGCGCCCGAGCCACCCTTAATAGAGCAAGGGGACGCATCGCGCTGATCTGCAATGGGGCATTGGCCCCGGGGCTCACAGCCCTTTTTGCATCTCGCGCACGAACGCGGTGAGCCCGTCGAGGCGCTCGCGCTTCAAGCGCTCCGCGTCGAGGATCGCCTTCAGACCCGAGACCGAGGTCTTGAGATCCGCGTTGACGATGACGTAGTCGTACTCGGGCCAGTGGCTGATCTCGGCGGACGCCTGCGCCATGCGCCGCTTCAGCACGTCCTCTGGATCCTGAGCGCGCGCCCGCAGGCGGGCCTCGAGCACGGCCGCCGACGGCGGCAGGATGAAGACGCGCACCAGGTCGTGCTTCATCCGCTCGGTGAGCCGCTGGGCCCCCTGCCAGTCGATGTCGAAGAGGACATCATGCCCCTTGGCGATAGCCGCCTCGACCGGCGCGCGCGGCGTTCCGTAAAAGTTGTCGAAGACGCGCGCCCATTCGAGAAACGCCTCGCTCTTGCGCATGCGCTCGAAGGTTGCCTCGTCCACGAAGCGATAGTCGCGCCCGTCGACCTCGCCGGGGCGCGGGGCGCGGGTGGTCACGGACACCGACATGGCAACGGCGGGATCGGCCTCGACGAGACCGCGCGCCAGCGTGGTCTTTCCCGCGCCAGAGGGGGAGGACAGCACCAGAAGGAGCCGCCGCCGCTCGATCTTTGGCCCGTTTGCCGTCATGCCTGCCGTCGTGCCCCCATGCCTGAGGAGCGACTGAGCAGCGGCCCCTCTGGCGCGCCGCGTCCTCACTCGATGTTCTGCACCTGCTCGCGCATCTGATCGATCACCGTCTTCAGCGCAAGGCCCGCGCGCGTGATCTCCACGTCATTCGCCTTGGAGCACAGCGTGTTGGCCTCGCGGTTGAACTCCTGAGCCAGGAAGTCGAGCTTGCGCCCGATGGCACCCTCCTCTTCAAGCAGCTCGCAGGCCGCCCCGATGTGGGACCGCAGACGCTTGAGCTCCTCTTCGATATCGGCACGCGTCGCGATGAGAACGGCCTCCTGATGAAGGCGTCCGGCATCGAGCCCGTTTCCGGCCTCAAGCAGCCGGCCTACCTGCTCCTTAAGCCGCACCTCGATCGCGGCAGGCGCCCGCGCCGGCGACGCCTCCAGCAAATTGACCAGCCGCTCGATCTCCGCAAGATGCGCGCTCAACACCGCCTTGAGCCGCGCGCCTTCGGCGGACCGCGCCTGGACCAAGGCGCGCAGGGCCGCCTCCAGGTTTTCCAGCATCGCCCCCATCCGGGCGGCGGCTTCCTCGACGCTTTCCTCTTTTTCGACCAGCTCCAGGACCCCCTTGATGGCGATCAGGCCGTCGGCGCGAGGCGGCGCGGCGTCCGTCAGTTGGCGAATGCGCTCGGTCGCCTTCACCACCTGCAGGAGCGCAGCCTCGTTGAGCCTGATCTCCTGACCACCCTGTCGATTTTCGGCGCTGAGACTGATCGTGACGCTCCCGCGTACCAGATGGCGGGCCGCCGCCTCACGAACCTGCGGCTCCAGGGATTCGCCGCCGGCCGGAAGACGCAGGCGCACATCCAAGCCGCGGGCGTTCCCGCTCCGCAACTCCCAATGCCATGACACACTTCCCAGTCTCCCTTCCGCGCGCGAGAAGCCCGTCATGCTTTTGATGCTCATGGCGCGTTCCAGGTGACTGGCTGGGTGGCGCCGGGCGTCGTCGCCCAGCGCGGCAGAAATCTAGCGGCCGGCGCTGCGCCCAACAAGCGACACGCGCTGGGAAAGCTTGCTTCCCGCCAGGAGCAGCCCCTCGGGTTGTCACCGTTTTCTCGGCTTGCGGATAGGCAGCGGTATGGTTGCAGCGGCCGCAGCGGCGCCTGCATTGAGAAGCGCCGGCGTGGGGGGATCGCCGTCGCCGGGCCGGGGCACCGGCAGGGCGTCCGGGGCCGGCGGAGCCTCAGCCGTCTTTTTGGCGCGCATCTCTTTTTCCACCTTGCGCCATTTGGAGACCGCCGCGTTGTGCTCTTTGAGCGTGTCGGAGAAGACGTGGCCGCCGCTGCCGTCGGCAACGAAGAAAAGGTCGTTGGTCGTCGCCGGGTTCAGCGTCGCCTCGATGGCGGGGCGGCCCGGGTTGCAGATCGGCGTCGGCGGCAGGCCGTAGATGTAATACGTGTTGTGCGACGTATTCTGGTCGAGGTCGGCCCGCGTCAACGGCCGTCCGAGGCTGCCCTGCCCGCCGACAAGGCCGTAGATGACCGTCGGGTCTGACTGCAGCCTCATGCGCTTGCGCAGCCGGTTCACGAACACGCTCGCAACACGCCCGCGTTCATCGGCGCGCCCCGTCTCCTTCTCGACGATCGAGGCGAACACGACCGCCTCCTCCGGTGTCTTAAACGGCAAATCGGCCTGGCGCTTCTCCCAGGCGCTGTCCAAGAAGCGCTTCATCTCCGCCTGCATGCGCTCCAACAGTTCATTACGGTCCATGCCCTTGGAGAAGCGATAGGTATCGGGCAGCAGCGAGCCTTCGCGTGGGACGTCGGTGATCTCGCCTGTCAAGTCCGGCTCAGCGCGCACGCGGTCGACGATCTGCAAACTCGTCAGCCCTTCCGGGATCGTCAGATTCGTCAAAATGCTTCGGCCTTGAGTGAGCAGCCCCAGCACCTCGGCCATGCTCGCATTCTTCTTGATCTCATACTCGCCCGCCTTGAGATCCTGGGGCTTTGTGGCAAACGTGCTCTGCAGAAGGTAGCTGGCGATGAAGATCCAGCGGTTGGAGATAACCCCTTCTCTTTCGAGGCGCGTGGCAATCTCGATGCGGCCTTCGCCTTTGGGAACGGCGATGACATGGGAGACGCGCAAGGGCCCCGGGGTCTTGAACTGATGGTAGAACATCGCCCCGAGGCCGGCGGCGGTGAGCATGATGACGAGCAGAAGCGTGAGAATGCCGCTGCCGAGGCGCAAAGCGGCACCAACCGGGGCCGGGGTCAGTGGCGCAGCGCTCACGCCCGGTGGCGCCGGAGCGCGCGAGGGCTCCAGCATTTCCGCCGGGCTGCGCGGACGCAGGCCGCCCCCGTGGAATGCGGGCTCCTGCCGCGGAGGGCGGTTAGTGCTCATGGCTCCGCTCCCGTTGACTGAAGAGGGCGTTCCCGCGCGGCAACTGCAAAATCTCCGGCCTGAACCTAGAGGCAAATGTGGCAAAAGCGCGAAAAACAACCGTTACCAGTCAGCTTGCAGGTAGGCGTGGCTGGCGCGCCTCAGATGAGCCGGCGCAGGACCAGTGAGGCGTTCGTTCCCCCGAAACCGAACGAGTTGGACAGGACCGTATTAATCTCGCGCTTCTGCGCGGTGTGCGGAACCAGATTGATGACCGTTTCTACCGACGGGTTGTCCAGGTTCAGGGTCGGAGGGACAACGTTGTCGCGAATGGCGAGAACCGAGAAAATCGCCTCCACCGCGCCGGCCGCGCCGAGCAGATGCCCCGTTGCCGATTTTGTCGATGACATTGCCAGCTTGCCGGCGGCATTGCCGAACAAACGCTCGATGGCCGCAAGCTCGATCTCGTCGCCCATGGGCGTAGAGGTTCCATGCGCGTTGACGTAGTCGATGTCGCTCGCGTCGATGTCGGCGCGTTTCAAGGCGGCGCGCATACACCGGCTCGCCCCATCGCCGTCTTCCGCCGGAGCGGTGATGTGGAACGCGTCCCCCGACATGCCGTATCCGATCACTTCGGCATAGATCCTGGCGCCGCGCGCTTTGGCGTGATCCAGCGCCTCGAGCACGACGATGCCGGCGCCCTCCCCCATCACGAACCCGTCCCGGTCCTTGTCATAGGGACGCGAGGCCTGCGACGGGCGATCGTTGAAGTTGGTAGAGAGTGCCCGGCACGCCGCAAATCCGGCAACGGCAATGCGGCAGAGCGGAGACTCGGTGCCACCCGCGACCATCAGGTCGGCGTCACCCAGCGCGATGAGGCGGGCGGCATCTCCGATGGCGTGGGCACCGGTCGAACAGGCCGTGACCACGGCATGGTTGGGACCCTTGAGCTGGTGGCGAATGGAGACGTAGCCGGACGCAAGGTTGATCAGACGCCCGGGAATAAAGAACGGGCTGACCCGGCGCGGGCCCTTCTCCTTTAAGAGGATGGAGGTCTCGGCGATACCCGACAGGCCGCCGATGCCCGAGCCGATGAGGACACCGGCCCGCTCCTGCTTCGCGGCCGTGTCGGCCTTGTAATCGGCGTCGGTGAGCGCCTGTCCAGCCGCGCCCATCGCATAGACGATGAAGTCATCGACCTTGCGCTGCTCTTTGGGCTCCATCCAATCGTCGGGATTGAACTTGCCCTCCGCGGTGTTCCCCCGCGGCACGAAGCAGCCGATCTGGCAGGTGAGGTCGGAGACCTCGAATTCCTCGATGCGCCGCGCGCCATTGGTGCCCGCCAGCAGCGCCGACCATGACGCCTCGGCTCCGCAGCCGACGGGGGAGACCACCCCAAGTCCTGTGATGACGACGCGACGCATGCTGGTCCTTCGCGGCTCTGGGCTTGGCCGGCAGCCTCAGTCTACGCTCCGCTCGGGCCTTGGCCGCTGCACGCGGTTCCGGAGGCAGCCCTGGACGTCGCCCCCCTTTTTGGCGCCTACCTTTTCATAGCCCGGCCATGAGGGAGAAACGGCGTTAGGCGGCGCTGGCGTTTTTTTCCAGAAACTTGACCGCGTCACCGACGGTCAGGATGTGCTCGGCGGCATCGTCGGGGATTTCGCAGCCGAACTCCTCCTCGAAGGCCATCACGAGCTCGACCGTGTCCAAACTGTCAGCGCCCAGGTCGTCGATGAAGCTGGCGTTCTCGGTGACCTTGTCGGCCTCCACGCCCAGGTGCTCCACGACAATCTTTTTCACGCGCTCCGCGACATCGCTCATCGTCTTCCCTCGCGTCGGTTGCTCTTGGCAATTCGTAAATCAGTTCGGTTGAGTTCGCCCGAGGTCCGGTCGCTGCTCTTGCTCCATATCGAAGGCACGCGACTAACGGGCACGGAAACGACGCGGCAATCCCACTGTTTGCACCCCATGCGGCGGCCATTTGTGCGGCCCAAGTGAACTGGTGCATAAGTGCCAGGGGCCGGGAAACCGTTCGGCTCGTTAACATACTTCATGGGCCTTGACCAGCGTCCGCAAGGGCCCGTCGCCTGTGCTGGACTGGGCCAATCCTCGCCCCCCGGGAAGGCCCCGGCAGCCGCTTGGACTTGGTTTACCATGGGGCCTAGACCATCGCCATGCCGCCGTTGATGTGCAGCGTCTGGCCCGTGATGTAGCCGGCCTCCTCGCTCGCCAGGTACACCACCCCGGCCGCGACCTCCTCGGGCGCCCCGAAGCGCTGCGCGGGAATCATCTTGGCGATCTCCTCCTTTTGCTTCTCATTGAGGGCTAGGGTCATCGGCGTTGTGATGAAGCCGGGCGCTATGCAGTTCGCGGTGATGCTCCGCGCCGCTACCTCGCGCGCCAACGACTTGGTCATGCCGATCATGCCCGCTTTGGAGGCAGCGTAGTTGCCCTGGCCCGGATTGCCGAACACGCCCGATATCGACGAGATGTTGATGATGCGCCCGAAGTTCGGCCGCGACCTGAGCATCGCCCGCGCCGCGGCGCGGCACAGCATGAAGGTCGAGGTCAGGTTAACGGCGATCACCTCGTCCCATTGCTCATCCTTCATGACCATGAACAGGTTGTCGCGCGTGAGCCCGGCGTTGTTCACCAGAATGTCGAGGCGCCCCATCTTGGCGATCGCCTCGTCAATGAGCTTGCCGACGGCGGCGCGGTCGGCGAGGTCGCAGGCGAGCACGTGGGCGCGCTCGCCGAGCTCCTTGGCAATGCCATCGAGCTTTTCTGCCTGACGACCCGAGACGGCCACCGTTGCTCCGGCTTTGTGCAAAGAGTGAGCGATGGCGCCGCCGATGCCGCCCGTGGCGCCGGTCACAAGTGCAGTCTTGCCCGAGAGGTTGAACATGGCAGTCCTCTAACTCTTGAGTTGGCCGAGCGCAGCATCAACGTCGGCAGGTGAGCCGATGCTGGTCGCGGTGAGACTATTGTCAATGCGCTTGGCGAGACCGGAAAGGACTTTTCCGGCCCCGATCTCGTAGACATCGGTCACGCCGTTCGCTGTCATGTACGTAACGCATTCGCGCCAGCGCACCGTGCCCGTCACCTGCTCCACGAGCCGCTTCTTGATTTCTTCGGGATCGCTGATCGCCCGCGCGATGACATTGGCGACGACGGGGACCACTGGGGCTTTCACCACGACATTCGCCAGTGCCTCGGCCATGGCGTCCGCGGCGGGTTGCATCAGCGCGCAATGGAAGGGCGCCGAGACCGGCAGAGGGACTGCGCGGCGCACGCCGTGCGCTTTGCCGACCTCGGGTACGCGCTCGATTGCGCTCTTGTGGCCGGACAGCACGACCTGCGTCGGCTCGTTGTCGTTGGCGACCTGGCAGACGTCGCCTTGGGCAGCCGCCTCCGCGACCTTGCGCGCCACGTCGATGCCCACGCCCAACAAGGCCGTCATGGCGCCTTGGCCCACCGGCACCGCGGCCTGCATGGCCTGGCCCCTGAGCTTCAGGAGCCGGGCGGCGTCGGCCAGCGAGAAGGCTCCCGCCGCGGCAAGGGCGGAGTATTCCCCCAGCGAATGGCCGGCGACGAACGTCACCTTGTCCTTGAGCGAGAACCCCTTCTCGCGCTCCAGCACACGCATGACCGCCATCGACACCGCCATCAGCGCCGGCTGCGCGTTTTCGGTCAGGGTCAGGGTCTCCTTTGGCCCTTCCCACATGGTCTTGGAGAGGTTTTGCGACAGGGCCGCATCGACCTCATCAAAGACCTCGCGCGCGGCGGGATAAGCCTGGGCGAGCTCGCGGCCCATGCCCACGTCCTGGCTGCCCTGCCCGGGGAATATGAATGCGATGGCCATGGGAGATCACAGTGCCCATTGTGGAATTGGGTGGCAAGAACCACCGCTAACCTTCCGCTGTCAAGCGGCGGCAGCGAATGTCTTTGAGTGCTATAAATGCCCGCTTAGGTGCTAGATTGGGCAGGGCAAAGAAGCATCGAGACCGTCAATGCGCGCCCCCAGCAGTGTTGCAGCCGCCGCAATCTGCGGTGCGGCCCTCGTCGCCGGATCCATCCGGGTCGAGGCGTGCCAAGCACCCGTGCATCTCACCTATAATGAGCCGATCGAGCTCGAAGGCGTGCTGAAGTCCGGCACCGGCCACCACGAGGCGCAGGGCGAGTTCAGCTTCGTCTATCTCGCGCTCGAGCAGGGCATTTGCGTCGATGCCCCCAAGGGCCGGGGCAATGACGACCTCAATGAGAGCGGCACCGAGCAGCCGGTCGATCGCATCCAGATTGCCGGCGACGCCATCATGAGCGAGCTGCCGATCGGAGAGCCGGTGATGGCGAAGGGCAGCCTGTTTGCGGCCCATACCATGTGGCATGTGGAGCCGGTGCTCTTGGACGCAACCTCCATCGAGCTCAAGTAGGAGCACCCGGCGGGCGCCTCGGTGCTTGCCGCCCGGGAAATTTCCGCTATAAAGCGCCCCTTACCCGCTCCGGCTGGAGGCTGAACGGGAGGCCGCGTCAGCGGCAGGGCTTTGCCCGGCTCCCGGTGTCTTCGCTCTCATGGGTGACCTGTTGGGCCTTTCCAGGTCCATAAGGGGCTTTGCGCCGGAGCGCGCCGACGAAACGAAGGAAAGGCCGATCGCATGCCGCTTTATGAGCATGTCTTCCTGGCGCGCCAGGACGTCTCGAACGCTCAGGTCGAGGCTCTTACCAAGGAATACACCGACGTCATCGAGCAGGGCGGCGGCAAGATCACCAAGAACGAGTATTGGGGCGTCAAGTCGCTCGCCTACAAGATCAAGAAGAACCGCAAGGCGCACTTCTCTCTGCTCAACATCGACGCCCCGCACGACGCCGTCGCCGAGATGGAGCGGCGCATGGGGCTCTCAACCGAAATCATCCGCTTTCTCACCCTCAGGGTCGACGAGCACGAGACCGAGCCGTCGGTCATGATGCGCAAGAGCGACCGTGACGACCGCCGCGACGGCGATCGCGGGTTCGGCGGACGCGGGCCGCGCGGCGGCGGGTTCCGCGGGGACCGTGGCGACCGCGGCGGGTTCCGCGGTGGCGATCGCGAAGGGGGACGCGGGGAGCGCGAGGGCTCCACCTTCCGGGCCCGTCCGCCCCGCCCCGATCGCGAAGGCGGCGAGCGGCCCCCGCGCGCACCCCGCGAGGACAAAGAGGCGGCTCCCGCCAAAGAGACGGCTCCCGCCAAAGAGACGGCTCCCGCTAAAGAGACGGCTCCCGCCAAAGAGGCGGCTCCCGCCAAAGAGGCGGCTCCCGCTAAAGAGGCGGCTCCCGCCAGCACCAAGCCGGCCGCCGAGCCCAGCTCAGAATCGGAGACATAGACCATGGCGGAGATCGCATCGGGCGGCGGCCGCCGGCCCTTCCATCGCCGTCGCAAGACGTGCCCATTCTCGGGCGACCATGCCCCCAAAATCGACTACAAGGACGTGCGCCTGTTGGGCCGCTACGTGTCGGAGCGCGGCAAGATCGTGCCGAGCCGTATTACGGCGGTGTCGGCCAAAAAGCAGCGGGAGCTCGCTCGGGCCATCAAGCGGTCACGGTTCTTGGGGCTCTTGCCCTACGTGCTGAAGTGACGATCGAGACCGGTATCGGACCCTCCGGGTCCGGGACCGACCAGAAAGAGATAGTGTCGGGGCAAACGCTCCGACACGGGTTGGGACGGTGAGCCGTCTCTAACCGCGCCAACGCGGGACAGCTGCTCGAATGCCGTACACGCTCCTCATCGGGCTTGGGGCCGGGTTCATCTCGGCGGTCGTGTTCGCCTCGGCGACCACTGGCCCGCTGCTCTTCCGCATGCTTCTCTTCCTGTTGACGCCGCTCGCGCTCTTTCTGGCGGGGCTCGGCCTGGGTCCGATGGCGGCGGCGGTCGCGGGCATTGCCGGCACGGCCCTCGTCCTAGCCGCGGGAAGCGCCACGGCGGCCGTCGTCTTCGCCGCGAGCCAGGCCATTCCCGTTTTCGTGCTCACTTATCTGGCCTCTCTCAACCGCTCGGGGCCCGACGGCGTGGAGTGGTACCCGACCGGCCGCATCGTGCTCATCGCGGCGCTGATCGCAGGCGTCTTCTCCACGGTCACGCTTTTCCTCCTGGGGGGCGATATCGAAGCGCTGCGCACCGCGCTGCGCACGATGCTGGAGTCGTTCGTCAACACCGAGCTGCCGAAGATGCCCGACGCGCCGACGCTCGGACCCAACGAGATCACCGAGGCAACGGCGGTGGCGCTCGCTCTTCTTCCGGCCGCCTCCGCCATTTCGAACATGGGAAGCCTTTTATTCAACATGTGGCTCGCTGGGCGGATCACTTTCGCGTCCGGCCGGCTGCGGCGCCCGTGGCCCGATCTGGCCGCCATTGCTTATCCGACCGGCACGCCGCTGCTGCTCGCCGTGGCGACGGGCGCAGGGTTTCTGACGGGATATCCGGGCTTGATGGCGGCAGGCTTCGCCGGTCCGCTGTTCTTCGCCTACGTCCTTCTGGGCCTGGCGGTCGTGCACTACATCACGCGCGGTCGCCCTTGGCGGCCGTTTGCGCTGTGGGCGCTCTACGCGGCCCTTTTCGTCATGAACACCGTCGCTTCACTGGCAATCGCTCTGCTCGGGTTGGCGGAAGCCATCTGGCCCATTCGCAAGATGGCGGCGCCGCGCAGTAACCCGCCGCCATCGTAGCTCAGGACTGCAAGATCGAAGGAAAGAAGGAGCCCCCATGCAGGTCATTCTGCTTCAGCGCATCGGCCGCCTCGGCCAGATGGGCGACGTCGTCACCGTCAAGGACGGTTACGCGCGCAATTTCCTGTTGCCGCAGAACAAGGCGTTGCGGGCCACCGCAGAGAACCGCGCCAGATTCGAAACCGAGCGCGCCCAGCTCGAGGCCAATAACCTCGAATTAAAGAAAGAGGCCGAAGCCGTCGCCGAGAAGCTCACCGGCAAGGTCTTTGTCGCGATCCGCTCGGCCGGCGACACCGGCCAGCTCTACGGCTCGGTCTCCACCCGCGACATTGCCCAGGTGGTGACCGCGGGCGGTTTCACCATCGAGCGGCGCCAGGTCATCCTGGAGCGGCCGATCAAGACCCTGGGGCTGAACGAAACGAGCGTCGCCCTGCACCCGGAGGTGATCGTCAAGGTGATGCTCAACGTCGCCCGTTCAGAGGACGAGGCCGAGCGTCAGTCGCGCGGCGAGGACGTGACCGTCGTCAAGGAGGAGACGCTCGAACTGGAGACGTTCAACCCGGACATGTTCGAGGAAGGTGCCGCGCCGTCCGAGCCGAGCGAGGATCAACCGGCCGAGCCCTCCGAGGGCGAGAAGGCCTGAACACGGCGTCTGTTGCCCGATTCGGCAGTCCAAGCGATTTCCCGCGCCTGTGTGCATAGCGGGGACGGACGCACTTGACGGCTCTGCACCCGGACGCCTGGCCAGCGGAATCGGATACCGTCCGCGCCATGGCAAACACCGCAACCCTCATCTCCAACCGGCTCAAGGCGGCGCCCGCCACCGACGAGCCTCTCCCTTTCCGGCAGGCGCCCCACAACCTGGAAGCCGAGCAAGCGCTGCTCGGCGCGATCCTCGTCAACAACGAGGCGATGGACCGCGTCTCTGCGTTCCTGGAGCCGCACCAGTTCTTCGACCCGCTGCACCAGCAGATCTACGAGACCGCGGCGAAGCTCATTCACGTCGGCAAGCAGGCGACCCCCATCACGCTCAGGACGTTCTTTGAGTCGGCCGAGCCGATCTCGGCAAACCTGACCGTGCCCCAATACCTCGGCACGCTCGCGGCCAACGCCACCAGCATCATCAACGCCGAGGACTACGGCCGCACGGTCTATGACCTCGCCACGCGGCGCGCGCTCATCATTATCGGCGAGGACATGGTCAACGGCGCTTACGACAGCCCAGTCGACTCCACACCGCAAGCCCAGATCGAGGAGGCCGAGACGCGCCTTTATGACCTTGCCGAGCAGCGCAAGTACGGGCAGGGATTCCTCGGCTTCGGAACGGCACTCACCAACGCCATCGACATGGCGAACGCCGCCTATCAGCGCTCGGGGCATCTCTCGGGGCTCGCGACGGGCCTCACCGATCTCGACTCCAAGCTCGGCGGCCTGCAGCCCTCCGATCTCATCATCCTCGCGGGGCGTCCCAGCATGGGTAAGACCTCGCTTGCCACCAACATCGCCTACAACATCGCCAAGAGCTACAGAACCGAGCCTCAGGCCGACGGGTCCGACAAAGTTGTCGACGGCGCCATCGTCGGCTTCTTCTCGCTGGAGATGTCGGCCGAGCAGCTCGCCACCCGCATCCTGTCCGAGCAGACCGAGGTTGCGAGCGAGAAGATCCGCCGCGGCATGATCGACGAGCCTGAATTCCGCAAGCTCGTCGAGGTGAGCCGCGAGATGAGCCAGATCCCGCTCTATATCGACCAAACTGGTGGAATCACGATCGCCCAGCTCGCGGCGCGGGCAAGAAAGCTCAAACGGCAAAAAGGCCTCGGCCTTGTGGTCGTCGACTACCTGCAGCTCTTGACGGGTCACAAGCGCCAGAGCGAGGGCCGCGTGCAAGAGGTCTCCGAGATCACCACCGGCCTCAAGGCGCTTGCCAAAGAGCTCCATGTGCCGATCCTCGCGCTGTCTCAGCTCTCGCGTCAGGTCGAGCAGCGCGACGACAAGCGGCCCCATCTCGCCGACTTGCGCGAGTCGGGCTCGATCGAGCAGGACGCCGACGTGGTCATGTTCGTGTTTCGCGAGGAGTACTACGTGGAGCGCCGCAAGCCGTCGGAGTCCAATGTGGAAGAGATGCTGAAATGGCAGCAGGAGATGAGCCTGGTCCACGGCAAGGCCGAGGTCATCATCGGCAAGCAGCGGCACGGGCCCACGGGCACCGTCTCGCTCTCCTTCGAGGCCCAGTTCACGCGCTTTTCCAACCTGGTGCGGGATTACCAGGTGCCCGATTACGTGGGATAATCGCCTCGTTTCAACCGCGATTCGCCGCTACAAAGGGGCCTCCTTCAGGCTTCTCGGGGGAGAAGTCCCGTGCACGACACTCGGCCCCGCCAACTCCATCCCGTCGGCACGGCAAACGAGACGCACCCGCGCGCCCTAACCGCATCCACTCCGCAAGCCCGGCACAACCCTGCGGCCGTCCCTGCCGGCGCCGCCGGCGTCATTAGCATCGATCTCGCCCAGATCCGCGCCAACTGGCAGGCGCTTTCCCGCCACGTTGCGCCGGCCGCGTGCGCCGCCGTCGTGAAGGCCGACGCCTATGGTTTGGGTGCCGCGCGTGTCATCCCTGCCCTTTTCGAGGTCGGCTGCGGCACCTTTTTCGTCGCAACGCTGGATGAGGCCGGCGACGCCCGGGCGCTTGCCCCCGGCGCAACGATTTACGTGCTCGACGGCCTCCTTCCGGAGACGGCGCGCGAGTTGGCGCGGCTCAAGGCGCGTCCTGTTCTTGCAAGTCTCGAGGACGTGCGCACGTGGGCTGCGCTCGCCAAGAAGGAAAAGCGCGCGCCCGCGGCCGCACTTCACGTCGACACCGGTCTGCACCGGCTGGGCATGTGTGCCAAGGAGGTGGGCGCGCTCGCGCGCGACGCTGACCTGCTGCGCCGTCTCGACGTGGCGCTCGTCATGAGCCACCTCGCCTGTGCGGATGAGGCGAGCCATCCCATGAACCGCGAGCAGCTCGACACCTTCAATCGGCTGCGCGCGAGCCTGCCGCCGGCGCCGGCGAGTCTCGCCGCCTCGGACGGTCTGATGCTGGGCAAGAAATACCATTTCGATCTCGTGCGTCCGGGCTACGCGCTCTACGGCGGCCAGGCCGCGCCGGAGCGCGTCACTCCCGTGGGCCCCGTGGTGCGCGTTTGCGCACGCATCCTGCAGGTGCAGGACGTCGCAGCCGGCGGGCGCATCGGGTATTCGGCGAGCTATCGCACGACGGCGCCGCGGCGCATCGCAACAATTGCCGCCGGCTACGCCGACGGCGTGTTCCGCCATGCCAGCGCGACCAACGAGGCACCGGGCGGCATGGTCGCGATCCGCGGCAAGCACGCGCCCATCGTCGGACGCGTCTCCATGGATCTCATCACGGTCGACGTGACGGACATCGGCGACCCGGTCCCGCAGCGCGGCGATTGGGTCGATCTCATCGGACCTGAGCTTTCCATCGAGGCCGTTGGCGCCGCCGCCGGAACGATCGGGTATGAGGTGCTGACCCGGCTCAGTCCCCGCTTTCACCGCATCTATCTTGACCAAGGCGGCTGATCCTTCATGGCCAAGGCGGTCAAGTCGACGTTCGTCTGCCAGAGCTGCGGCGCCGTCTCGCCGCGCTGGGCGGGCAAGTGTCCCTCGTGCGGGGAATGGAACACGCTGATCGAGGAGACGGACGTGATCGCCCCGCCCGGCTCGGGCCTCGCCCGCAGAGCCAAGGGCCGCGTCATCGCGCTCGAAAGCTTGCAGGGGCGCAGCCGCGAGGCGCCGCGCTTCTCCACCGGGCTCAGCGAGCTCGACCGCGTCACGGGCGGCGGCATCGTGCCCGGCTCAGCGCTATTGATCGGCGGCGAGCCCGGGATCGGCAAGTCCACACTTCTTCTTCAACTTGCTGCCGCGCTGGCCCGCAGCGGCCGGCGCGCGCTCTACTTCTCGGGCGAGGAGGCCGCTGCGCAAGTACGACTGCGCGCAGAGCGGCTGGGTTTGAGCGACGCGGCGGTCGAGCTTGCCTGCGAGACCAACCTCGCGAGCATCCTGGCGACACTTGAGGACAGCAAGCCTGCGGATCTGATCGTCATCGATTCCATTCAAACGCTGTGGGCCGAGGCGATCGAAGCCGCACCCGGCACCGTGAGCCAGGTTCGTGCCGCCGCCCAGGCCCTCATCCGCTATGCCAAGAGCGCGGGCAGCGCGCTTCTGCTCGTCGGCCACGTCACCAAGGAGGGACAGATCGCCGGTCCCAAGGTGATCGAGCACATGGTCGACACCGTGTTGTATTTCGAAGGGGACCGCGGGCTTACCTACCGCATCCTGCGCGCGGTCAAGAACCGCTACGGGGCTACCGACGAGATCGGCGTTTTCGAGATGGCCGCCCGAGGCCTGCGCGAGGTGCCCAATCCGTCCGAGCTTTTTCTCGGCGACCGCGATGCCTCAAGCCCGGGCGCTGCCGTGTTCGCCGGGATCGAGGGCACGCGGCCCCTGCTGGTCGAGATCCAGGCGCTCGTTGCCCCTTCCGGCCTGGGCACGCCGCGCCGCGCCGTGGTCGGCTGGGATGCGAATCGGCTCGCCATGCTGCTCGCCGTTCTGGAGGCGCGGGCCGGCGTCTCGTTCGCCGGGCACGACGTCTATCTCAATGTCGCCGGCGGCCTCAAGATCACAGAGCCCGCCGCCGACCTTGCCGCCGCCGCCGCGCTGCTCTCATCTTTGTCGGGTGTTGCGATTCCGCGACACAGAGTGCACTTCGGCGAGGTGTCCCTTTCGGGCTCTGTCAACCCGACTCCGCTGATGGCGCCGCGCCTTAAGGAGGCGCAAAAGCTGGGATTTCGCCAAGCGGTGCTTCCCGCTCAAGGCGAGCTGGAACCCGGTGCGCTCAAGCTCAAGCTGACCAGAATTGCCCATCTGACAGAGCTTGCGGACGCCGCCCCGTCATGCGACTGACAGGTGGCGGCGGCGCCATCCGAGGGGCCGCCGACTGGGGGGCGACCCATGCTGGGGCCGATCACGTATCTCGACGCCGCGCTGATTGCCGTCTGCTTCATTTCCGGCCTGTTGGCGATGTACCGGGGCTTTGCCCGCGAGATGCTCTCCATCGTCTCCTGGCTGGTGGCGGCGGCGGCCGTCCTCTATTTCGTGCTCTATCACAAGCCCTTTGCCCAGGAGATGGCCCAGCAGATGGGCACCCAGGTGGCGGTTGCACAGATCGTCGTTGGCGCCATCATCTTCCTCATCGTGCTGATTGTGGTGCACCTCATCACCGCGCGCATGTCGGATGCGATTCTCGACAGCCGCATCGGCATGATCGACCGCATCTTGGGCTTTATCTTCGGAGTCGCTCGAGGCTTCATTCTGATCGTCATCCCTTACATGTTCTATGAGGCCTTCTTTCCGGACACCAATCAGCACTACCCCTGGGTGCGGGAGGCCAAAACGCTGCCCTACATCAAGGGCACGGGGGATACGCTGCGCTATCTGTTTGAGTCGTACCTGCCGGCCTCGCTGAATCCGCCGCTCATCGAGCAGCCCCAAGAGCAGCAGGGCCAGCTCAAAAAACCCAGGGGTGACGAATTAGCGCTTGAACGGCGCGTGAAGTATCATATTTCTGTCACGTGGCAGGCGCGCGCGAGCTGATCCCAGCGCGTCTCGCCAGGCGTTAACCATAGCGTATCTTCGTCGGGCAGCAGCAGGGCACCAGCGGGAGGTGGCCATGACTCAATGGCTCGAGGCCGGACACAAGCTGCCAGGTCCAGGATATTTGCGCTACGGCGATGACAGACTCCGCGAGGAATGCGGGGTCTTTGGTGTTTTTGGGCACTCCGATGCCGCCGCCATCACCGCGCTCGGACTGCACGCCCTGCAGCACCGCGGCCAGGAGGCCTGCGGCATCGTCACCTACGATGGCAAGCAGTTCCATTCCGAGCGGCGCATGGGTCTCGTCGGCGACAACTTCTCCCGCGCCAGCGTGATCGAGCGGCTTCAAGGCCACGTCGCCATCGGCCACAACCGCTATTCGACGACGGGCGATGCGGTGTTGCGCAACGTGCAGCCGCTGTTCGCCGACATCGACACCGGCGGATTCGCCGTCGCTCACAACGGCAACTTCACCAACGCGCTGACCGTGCGCCAGGAGCTCATCTCCTCGGGCGCGATCTGCCAGTCGACCTCCGACACTGAGGTCATCCTTCATCTTCTGTCGCGCTCGCAGAAGCGCCGCGTCGTGGAGCGCTTCATCGAGGCGCTGCGCCAGATCGAAGGCGCCTATGCGCTCGTGTGCCTTACCGATGAAATGCTGATCGGCGCCCGCGACCCAATCGGCATTCGCCCGCTCGTCATCGGCCGGCTCGGCTCCTCCTATGTGCTGGCTTCGGAAACCTGCGCCCTCGACATGGTGGGTGCGGAGTTCCTGCGGGAGGTCGAGAACGGCGAGGTCGTCGCCATCACCGAGGCCGGGATCGAGAGCCACCGCCCCTTCCCCCTGCGCCCGGCGCGGCCCTGCATCTTCGAGTACATCTATTTCGCTCGGCCCGACTCCGTCGTCAGCGGCCGCACCGTCTATGACGTGCGCAAGCAGATGGGCGTACAGCTCGCGCGCGAGGCGCCCGCCGGCGCCGACGTCATCGTGCCCATTCCTGATTCCGGCGTGCCCGCGGCCATCGGCTACGCCCAAGAAGCCAATGTGCCCTTCGAGCTGGGCATCATCCGCAACCACTACGTGGGACGCACGTTTATCGAGCCCGAGCAACGGATCCGGGCGCTGGGCGTCAAGCTCAAGCATTCGGCCAACTCCAGCGTGATCCGCGGCAACCGCATCGTGCTCGTCGACGACAGCGTCGTGCGCGGCACCACCTCGAAAAAGATTGTGCAGCTCATGTATGAGGCGGGCGCCAAGGAGGTGCATATGCGCATCGCCTCCCCACCCATCACGCACCCCGACTATTACGGCATCGACACGCCCGAAAAGATCGATCTGCTCGCGGCAGACAAAGACCTCGAGGCCATGCGCGCGTTTCTCGCCGCCGACTCCCTGGCCTTTCTGTCTGTCGACGGCATCTACCGCGCAGTCGGATTTGACCATCGCGATGCCCACAGCCCGCAGTTCACCGATCATTGCTTCACGGGCGAGTATCCGACGCCCCTCATCGATCGGAGCGGCCAGACGGTGCCGCGCCAGCTGTCGCTGCTTGCCGAGGTCGGCTGAGTCGCGATTCCGCCCGCACAACTGTTAAGTGCAACAAGCGTCCGGAAACCAGGAATTGGCGCTTGGGCTTGCCTCCTGCGCGGCTGACGGTTAGCAGTCCTAGGGGGAGCCTGTTGGTGCGCATCCCCGGGACTGGGCATGAAATCCAAGAAACCGCTTAAAAACCGCCTGGCTCTGGTGACGGGCGCCTCGCGCGGGATCGGCCGCGCCCTAGCGCTCGCGTTGGCGCAGCAAGGCGCGCACGTCGTCATTACCGCACGCACGGTCGGCGGGCTGGAGGAGCTTGACGACGAGATCCGCGCCAATGGCGGAAAAGCCACGCTGCTTCAGCTCGATTTGCGCGACGGCGAGAAGGTCGACCAGCTCGGGCCCACACTCTACCAGCGGTGGGGCAAATTGGACATTCTCGTCGGCAACGCCGGCATCCTGGGTCCGCTCTCGCCGCTGCACCACGTGACGGAGGATGCGTGGAACGCCGTCATTGCCATCAACCTCACGGCCAACTGGCACCTGATCCGCACGCTCGATCCGCTCTTGAAACGCGCCGAGGCGGCGCGTGCCGTGTTCGTCACCTCGGGGGCCTCAAGCGGCAAATACGCCTATTGGGGGCCCTATGCGGTGTCGAAGGCGGGCCTTGAGGCGCTCGTGAAGACGTATGCACACGAGGTCGCCGACAGCCCCGTGCGCGTAAACCTCATCAACCCGGGCGCCATCCGCACGCAGATGCGCGCCATGGCGTTCCCCGGCGAGGATCCGGACACGCTGCCGGCCCCTGAGGAGATCGTGCCGCTGTTTATGGAGCTCGTCTCGCCCGAGTGCACCTTCAATGGGCGCGTCGTAAGCTTTCGCGATTGGCAGCGCCGCCGCATCTCCGCCTCGACCACCAGCGACGCCTGACGTCCCGATCAGTCGAACTCGATGACCATCCCGTCGTAGGCCGGCTCGACGCCCGCCGGCAGCTCGCGTTTGAGCCTCTCGTAATCGAGCTCGGTGGTCATGTGGGTGAGGATGGCGCGCTTGGGCCCCAGGCGCTTGATCCATTCCAGGGCCTGCTTCACGCTGAAGTGGCTCGGGTGCGGCGTGAAGCGGAGCGCATCGACGATCCACACATCGAGCCCTTGCAGAAGCGGCACGGAGGATTCGGGTACGCCGCTGAGATCGGGCGAATAGGCGAGCGCGCCGAAGCGGAAGCCGAGCGAACCGATCTCGCCGTGGTCCTGCAGAACCGGCACCGCCTCGATGCGCCCCGTCGGGCCCTCGATGGCGACCGGCTGCGGCGGGTGAATGGTATGCGCCATGAGGATTGGGGCGTAATTCGATCCGGGAGTGGCGGCAAAGCAATAGCCGAAACGCGCCTTAAGGCTCGCCATCGTCGCCGCGTCGGCCCAAACGTCGAGACGCCGTTTCATGACGTAGGCGACCGTGCGCAGATCGTCGATGCCGTGGGTATGATCGGCGTGATCGTGGGTATAGAGCACGCCGTCGAGCGCATCGGCACGCACACTTAAGAGCTGCTCGCGCAGATCCGGGGCCGTGTCGACGAGCACGGTCGTATGGCGCGCGTGGCCGAGCCGCTCAACGAGCAAGCCGCAGCGCCGGCGCCGGTTTTTCGGATTGCTGGAATCGCAGGCGCCCCACATGGTTCCGATGCGCGGCACGCCGCCCGAGGAGCCGCAGCCGAGGATCGTCGCACGGAAGCTCATGCCGCGGCGGTTCCCCCGGCGGCGCCTTGAGCCGCCGAACGGGGCACCTTGCGGAACAGGCGAAAGAAGTTGTCCGTGGTCGCGGCCGCGAGCTCCTCGGCGGCAATGTCTTTGACCTTTGCGAGGCCCTTGGCGGTGTGAACCACGTAGGCCGGTTCATTTGTCTTGCCGCGGTAGGGCACGGGCGCCAGGTACGGCGCATCCGTCTCCACGAGCAGCCGGTCGAGCGGCACGGACTTGGCGATCGCGCGCAACGCCTCCGAATTTTTGAACGTCACGACGCCCGTGAACGAGACGTGGAGGCCGAGCGCGAGGGCGCGGCGGGCAAGGTCGGGCCCGCCCGTGTAGCAATGCAGGATCGCCGGAAAAGGCCCTTTGGCGTGCTCCTCTTCCAGGATCCGGGCGGTGTCCTCATCGGCCTCGCGCGTGTGGATCTCGAGAGGCAGCCCGGTTGCGCGCGCCGCCGCGATGTGACGGCGAAAGCCCTCCGCCTGCGCCTCCGGCGTGGAGTGCTTGTAGTAATAGTCGAGGCCCGCCTCGCCGATCGCCACCACCTTGGGGTGCTGAGACAGGCGCACGATCTCCTCCACCGGGATGTCGAGCTCCTCGTGCGCATGGTGCGGGTGGGTGCCGACCGAGCAGTAGACGTTGTCGTGCGCGTGCGTGATCGCCAGCAGGTCCGGCAGGCGGCGGATGCGGGTGGAGATGGTGACGACCACGCCCACGCCCGCGTCCCGCGCCCGCGCGAGCACGCCTTCGCGGTCCTCGGCGAGCTGCGGGAAATCGAGGTGGCAGTGATGGTCGACGAGCCTCATGACTTTGTTTTCGCTGGCTTGGTCTTCGCGTCTTTCGCCCCGGGTGTCGTAGCCTTCTTTTTCGCCTCCGATGCCGGCGTCTTTCCCGGCGCGACGTCGCTTGCCCCTTCGGTTTCCACGTAGCGCGGGAAGACGCCCGTGGGCTCGGGCAAGGCCGTGCCGGGCTGCAGCCGCCCCGCCGCGCCCAGCGCCTTGAATATGTGGGCGGATTCCGGTTGCCCCAAGAGGGCCAACAGCTTCTTGGCCGAGTGCGGCATGACGGGAGCAGCAAGGATCGCGACCTGGCGCACAACTTCGGCGGTCACATAGAGAATGGTCTCCATGCGCTCAAAGTCGGTCTTCTTCTTCGCCCATGGCTCCTCGCCGGCGAAGTAGCGGTTGGCCTCGGCAACGACCGCCCAAACGGCGTCGAGATACTTGGTGACCGCCTGCCGATCCATCGCCTCGCGCGCCTTCGCATAGAGCGCGTCGGCGGCCGCCAGGATCGCCTGGTCCGCTTGGGTGAACTCGCCGGGCTGGGGAACCTTGCCGGCGCAGTTCTTGGCGATCATCGACAGCGAGCGCTGGGCGAGGTTGCCGAGGTCGTTCGCCAGATCGGCGTTGATGCGGTTGGCAATCGCCTAAGGACTGTAGTTGCCGTCGTGGCCGAAGTTGACCTCGCGCAGGAAGAAGTAGCGCACGGGGTCGAGCCCGTAGGCGTGCACCAGATCGAAGGGATCGACGACGTTGCCGATCGATTTCGACATCTTCTCGCCCTTGTTGAGGACAAAGCCGTGGCTGAACACGCGCTCGGGCAGCGGCACGCCGGCCGACATCAGAAAGGCCGGCCAGTAGACCGCGTGAAAGCGCAGGATGTCCTTGCCGATCACGTGCACGTCCGCCGGCCAGTAGTGCCACAGATCGCTTTGCTCGTCGGGAAAGCCGACGCCGGTCAAGTAGTTCGTCAGCGCATCAACCCACACGTACATCACGTGCTGGGGTGTATTTCTTCCATCGTTGCGCTTTGGCTCCGGGACCGGAATGCCCCAGTCCAGCGTCGTGCGCGAGATGGACAAATCCTCCAAACCGCCCCTGACGAAGCTCACGACCTCGTTTCGCCGTTCCGGCGGCAGGATGAAGTCGGGGTGGCGCTCATAGTGCTCCAACAGCTTGTCCTGGTAAGCGGAGAGCCGGAAGAAATAGGTTTCCTCCTCGGTCCATTCGACCGGCGTGCCCTGGGGGCCGCGCCGCACGTTATCGGGCCCGAGCGTGGTCTCGCTCTCGTTGTAGAAGGCCTCATCGCGCAACGAGTACCAGCCGGCGTAGTTCTTCAAGAAGATGTCGCCGGCCTTTTCTATGCGCCGCCAGATCTCCTGGCTCGCCTTGTAGTGGCGCTCCTCGGTTGTGCGGATGAAGTCGTCGTTGGAGAGGCCCAACAGGCCCGCCATCTCGCGAAAGCGCTTGGTGTTGCGGTCGGCGAGCTCGCGCGGGGTCAATCCCTCCTTGGTGGCCGTCTGCTTCATCTTGAGCCCGTGCTCGTCGGTGCCGGTGAGGAAATAGACGTCCTTGCCGTCGAGCCGCTCGAAGCGCGCGATCGTGTCCGTCGCGATCGCCTCGTAGGCATGGCCGATGTGGGGCTCGCCGTTGGGATAGGAGATGGCCGTCGTGATGTAGAATTTCGTGCGCCCGCTCATGGGACTGCAGTCCTCGTGCTGACAGAAAAGCGAAAATGGCGGTTTGCGAATGCGGACCAGGCGCCGCGAGTCCCAGCCTCACATTCGGGAGGAGCGCCGCATCACCTGTCTCAACCTGCACATATTCTGCCTCTGTTAGGCGGGCTTGCGATCTTGCGTGGCGGCGACGAGGCCGCCGACCGTCTCCAGTATAAGGGTTTTGCGATCGAGATTGAGACCCAGCGTCTCAAGCTTGTCGCGGCCAATTCTTTCCCACAGGGCGGCAAACGAGGCAAGCCGCCCCTCGCCGATCAGGCGGGCCGCCAATTCCTGGTCTTCGGCCGTGCCTTCGCCTTTGGCTTGGGCGCGGATGAGGCGCCCGAGGAAATTGAGAAGGAGCTCGAAAAAAAGCTCAAACCGTTGCTGGGCCGCAACCGGCTGCAGCTCGTCGCACAGTGCGTACACGGCGCGCCAGTCGACGCGCGGCAAGCTCGACGCGAGCTTGGCGATGCGCTCGTTGAGCTCAAGCCCGCCGGAGTTCCACAAACCGAGCAGGCGTCCCACGCTGCCTTCTGCGAGACGCTCAAGCCTCGGCCAGTCCGCCGCACCTGGACTATCGCCGCCGGCGGTGGCAAGCGCCTGGGTCGTGGCGGCGCGCAGATCCTCAGCTGCCAGAGGCTGCAGGGTAAGCAGGCGGCAGCGCGAGCGGATCGTCGGCAACAGCCGCCCCGGGGCCGACGTCACCAGCAGAAAAACCGTGCGTTGGGGCGGTTCCTCCAGGGATTTCAAAAGCGCGTTGGCAGCATTGACGTTGAGCTCGTTCGCCTCATCGACAATGACGACGCGCCAGGCCTCATCGGCGGCGCGATGCGCCAGAAACGAGCGCAGGCGGCGCACCTCGTCGATCGGGATGGACGTGGTGAAGCGCTTGGCCTTCTCGTCGTAGGGACGGCGAACGACGAGGAGACCGGGGTGGGACAGAGCGCGCACCTGGCGATTTGCGCTCGCCTCCTCGGGAACGGCGAGGCTTTGCCCGCTTGCTTCGCGTTCGTGCGGGGCGGCGAGGGCCGCGCGGGCAAAGCGGTAGGCGAGCGTTGCCTTGCCGATCCCCTGCCGCCCGGCGAGCAGCCAGCCGTGGTGGATCCGGCCGTGGCCCAGTGCCTCGGCCAGCGTGCGCTCGGCGGCTTCGTGCCCGAAGAGCGCCCTCGTCTCGCGCGGATGCGGAAAGCCTTCGAGGCGGTCCGCCTCGGGCAGCGCCTCGATCTCCGCCATTGCCGGCGCGCGCGCCATCAGTGGACCTCTGCGAGAAGGCGGCCTTCGACGGCCTCCCAGATCGTAGAAGCCACCGCGGACTCGTCGACCCCCGCGTCGACCAAAACGCAACGCTGCGGCTCCGATTCGGCAATGGCCGTGAAGGCCTCGCGCAATTTCCAATGAAAGGCCAGCTCGCGCTTTTCGTAAGCATCTGGCTCAATCAGGTCGCGCGGCGCACCAAGGCGTCTGCCGTGCGCCCGTCCCAATCCCAATTCGGCGGGCAGGTCGAGAATGAACGTGAGATCGGGCACGGTCGGCTTGACGACGATCTCCTCGAGCGCATTGAAGACCTCGCACGGCAGTCCGCCGGCTTCGCTCTGATACACCCTGGTTGAATCGGAGAAGCGGTCGCAGACCACCCAGGCCCCGCGATAAAGCGCGGGACGAACCGTCTTGTCCAAATGGTCGGCGCGCGCCGCATAAAAAAGCAGCGCCTCCGAAAGGGCCGAGTGCGCCGGGGTCTCGGGATCAAGAATGACGGAGCGCAGCGCCTCGGCGAATGGGGAGCCGCCGGGCTCCCGCGTCAGCACCACCTCGATGCCTTGCTGACGCAGCCGCTCGGCCAGATGACGCGCTTGGGTTGATTTTCCCGAGCCTTCACCGCCTTCGAAGGTGATGAACTTACCCGCCATGTTGCCGCCCCGTTGAGGATCTTGGCGCAAATGCCGCGCGGGCGCTAAGGAGGCGCCCCGGCACGTCCGGTCAGCGCCGTGCCTATCATGTCGCAGCAAGACGAGCTAGAGCGCCACCCAGCTCACGGCCAGATGGGCAAGGGCATCAAGCCCGCGGCGCACCAGACCGCCCGGCTCCACGTCCTCGGCGGCAAAAAGGGGGACCTCGTTCACGGCGTTCGTTTCGCTTATGACGCGCAGGGTCGCCACCTGGTCACCCTTCTTGATGGGCGGCTTCAAGGGACCGTCGTAGGTGATCTCGGCGCTGAGCCGCGGTTTGGCCGGCACACGCGGCAGGATGATCGTGAGATCGCCCTTGCCGGTCAGCGGCACGTAGAAGCGCTCGCCGCCCCACACGCGTGCGTAGCCGACGGTTTCGCCGGCATTGAACAGCTTGACGGGCGCGAAGCTGCGGAACCCCCACTCGAGCAGCCGGCGCGCCTCCGCCACGCTCTTTTTCTTGGTGGGAAGCCCCATGACGACGCCGATGAGACGCTTGCCCTTCTGCACCGCGGAGACGGCAAGGTTGTAGCCGACCTCCTTGATGTGACCGGTCTTGATGCCGTCGACACCGATGTCCTGGAACACCAGCGGGTTGCGATTGCGGAAATTGAACCTGCGGTACTTGAACTCCTTCTGCGAGAAGATTTTGTAGAACCGCGGATGCTCCTTGATGATGTAGCGGGCCAGCATCGCCACCTCGCGAGCCGTCATCAGGTGCCCGGGATCATAAAGCCCGGTCGGGTTCTTGAAGACCGACTTCGTCAGGCCGATGCGGCGCGCCTCGACGTTCATACGCTTGGCGAACGCCTCCTCGGTTCCCGACATGCCCTCTGCGATCGCAATGGCCGCATCGTTGGCGGACTGCACGATCATGCCCTGTATGAGATCGTTGAGGGTGGCATTGGTGTTGACCGGGACGAACATTGCCGAGGTGCGCGAGGGGGCGCCGCCCGTCTTCCAGGCGTGCACGCTCATGGTCAACTCGTCATCGAGCTTGATCCGGTCGTCCTTGATCGCCTTGAACACAAGCTCGAGCGTCATCAGCTTGCTCATGCTTGCGGGCGGCAAGAGCTCGTCGGCATTGTGCTGATAAAGAATCGCGCCCGTGTCGTAGTCCATCAGGATCGCCGCCTTGGCGCCGCTGCCGAACGCGCCGCTGTCGCCAGCGTCGGCCTGGCCGAAAAGGGCCGCCGCAGCCGCGATCACGAGGAGCACGGCCGTTCGGAAAAAGGCCTCGCGAAAGCGCCGAATGACCGAGATTGGCATGGCTGCCTTTGCACCTTTGGAGGTATTCGGATGCCTGATGACTATCAAATCACTGACCACGTTATGTCAACGGCGTAGCCCTACTTGCCGCCCTCTACTCCGGCACGACCCCGGCTGAACTCTGCAATCGCGGCCGTGCGATCCGCCGCATCCTCCGTCGCAGCGTTGCCGGCCGGAATCAAACGCACGCGAAAGACCGGTTGGGTGCCTGTGCCTACCTTCTCAACTGCAACCGGGGCAAGAGGCTCCAGTTCATGGCGCATGCGTTCGGCCTCGGCGCGCGTGGAAAACACCGCCGATTCGGCGGGCGCGGCCTCTGGGCCGCCAAGCGTCGCGCGCGGCGCAGCTGCAGTCTCGCGGGGGGTTCCATTCACGCGTTGCCGGTAGGTCACGACGGACCAGTCCGGTCCCGGGGCCGTGCCGCCGATGGCGCCCGTCGAAATGGCGGATCCAGGCCCCTGCGCAACGCTCACGTTGCCGCGATGCCAAGCCTGGGCCACGAGAAAGCGCCGCTCGGCGCGATCGCTGCCATTAAGGGGGGCACGCCCCGCATAGCGCACGCGCACGCGTGCCAGTCCGCGCCGGCTGAAGCCGAGCTCGGTCGCCGACCGCAATGACAAGTCGATGATGCGATTGTTGACATACGGGCCGCGGTCGTTGACCCGCACCAGGATGGTGCGCCCATTGTTCAGGTTGGTTACGTAGGCATAGGACGGCAGCGGCAGGGTCGGGTGCCCGGCCGTCAGCGCGTGCATGTCATAGATTTCGCCATTGGCCGTGCGCCGGCCGTGAAAAGCGGCGCCATACCAAGAGGCGACCCCTGAGCGATCATAGTGCTGCACCTCGCGGGGGACGTACCAGCGGCCCGCGACCTTGTAGGGCCTTCCCACCTTGTAGACGCCGCCGCCCTTCGGCATCCACCGCCCGACCGCCACGCGCGGGCTGGCAGCGACACCAAGGTTTGGATCGGGCGCACGCCCGCCCTGCGAACAGGCCGTAAGGGGAATCATGAAAAGCGCCGGCAGGGCTGCGGCGCGAAACGAAGGATGCTTTCGAGCGCGCGCCGGAGACGGAATGGCGGCCCGTCGCTGTTCTTTGCCGGGCCCCAGGACCGCACTACGCACACACATTTCCTGATCCGCCTGCCGCTCGCGAACCGCGCTGGCCCCTGCGGCAGCTTGAGCGCGCACCTGGGCGCCAGCACGTCGCAACGATGGCAAATGGTGCTTAGGATTGGGTAAAAGCGCGGCGCGCTTGAGAGCGGCACGGGACGCAGATAGGGTCGCCCCGCGCCCTCGGCGCGAGCGCAGCGGGATGGGTGGCCGAGTGGTTTAAGGCACCGGTCTTGAAAACCGGCGTGGGTGCAAGCCCACCGTGGGTTCGAATCCCACCCCATCCGCCAATTGTCGTTGATTTTGCACATGCGCGCGATCTGCGAGGCTGGTTCGATGGCGGACGGGCAGGCGACTTGGCTTACGCAGCGGCGCTCGCCCTTACCTTTTCGAAAGCCTCTTCGGCCAGGGTCAACGCCACGAGATGCTTGAAGATGGCGTCGAGGCAATCCGGTCGCGTTTGTGATCGAGCCGTAGGCGCGTTCTCAGACATCGACGCGGACATCCGATGTGCGCCGCGGGGGCAAGGCGTCGTCGAACAGCCGGCGCCCACCATGACGTTGCCCCTTGCTCCTACAATCCCCACCTTTGAGCTGAGCAGCCGAGTTGCATCGCCGACGGCCTGCTGCGCATGGGTGCAGGGGCCCAACTCGACCTTGGCAACGCGCGAGCGCGCCCCGAGCGGAAATGAGCAACAGTGAGATGCCGGTGCATGGATCAAAGAGCGTGACGCTCGGCCAGTACGAAGCCGTCCTCTTCGATCTCGACGGCGTGCTGACGGCCACGGCGAAGGTGCACGCGGCGTGCTGGAAAAAAATGTTCGATGCCTTCCTCGAAGGCTGGTCCAGGGCCAACCAGGTGCCGTTCCGTCCCTTCGACATCAAGACCGACTACGAGCTCTACGTGGACGGCAAGCCGCGCATCGACGGCGTGCGCAGCTTCCTCGCCTCGCGCGCAATCCACCTGCCGGACGGCGGCGAGACCGATCCGCCCGATGCGCAGACCGCCTGGGCGCTGGGAAACCGCAAGGATCGGCTGGTGGCGGATATTCTCAAAGCCGAGGGCGTGGAGGTCTACCCAGGCTCGGAGGCTCTTGCGCGCGCCCTGCGCCGCCAGGGCGTCAAGCTCGCGGTCGTCTCCTCCAGCCACCATTGCCGCGGCGTGCTCCAGGCCGGCAAGATCATCGACCTGTTCGACGTGATCGTCGACGGCGCCGTCGCTGAGCGCCTCCATCTCAAGGGCAAGCCGGCGCCCGATACGTATTTGGAGGCTGCCAAACAGCTGGGCGCCGACCGCAAGCGCGCGGTCGTCTTCGAGGACGCGATCTCGGGCGTTCAGTCGGGCCGCAACGGCGGCTTCGGGTTGGTCGTCGGCGTCGACCGCAAAGGGGACGCGGACGATCTCCGGCAAAACGGCGCCGACATCGTTGTGACCGACCTAGCGGAGCTGCTGCCGCAATGACCGCCTCAATTCCCCGCCGCCAGATGTACGCCCGCCCGAAGGCGGAGAGGAGACCGGCCGCGAGCGCGACGTCGGGAATGAGCAGACACGAGATCCAGCTCCCGTCCGAGCACGTCTATCCAATCGATGATTGGAAGCTGATCGAGAAGAGCTTCCAGGCTGAGGCGCTGCCCCACACGGAGACGATCTTCTCGACCGGCAACGGCTACCTGGGGCTGCGCGGCAATCACGAGGAGGGCACGCCGGCATTCCAGAGCGGCACCTTCATCAACGGCTTTTACGACTCCTGGCCCATTGTTTACGGCGAGGAGGCGTTCGGCTTCGCCAAGACCGGCCAGACCATGCTGAACGTGACGGATGGCAAGATCGTTCGCTTGTATGTCGATGACGAGCCATTCTTCCTGCCGACCGCCGAGCTACTCGAATACGAGCGCACGCTCGATATGAAGGCCGGTGTCCTGGAGCGGCGGCTGATCTGGGCAACGCCGTCGGGCAAGCACGTTTCGATCACGTCGCGGCGGCTGGTCTCGTTTCAAAACCGGCATTTGGCCATCGTCACCTACTCGGTGCGCGTTCTCAATGGCGATGCTCCCGTGGCGATCGTGTCGCAAGTCATCGGTCATCACCGCAAGCAGGCCGTATCGTCGGCGGTGATCGGCGACGCGGAGAAACTCGCCGAAAACGATCCCCGCCTCGCCGGCGCCTTCAAGGAGAACGTGCTCGATCCGGCCCGACACTACGGCGATCAGCGCCGCATCGTCTTGAGCCATGTGGCGCGCCACAGCCAGATGAGCCTGGCGTGCGCAATCGATCATGTCTTTGCGACCGCTTGTCCCTTCTCCGAGCGGGCAAGCTGCTCAGAGAACGCCGGGGAGGTTGTCTTCACGGTCGACGCCAAGCCCGGCGACGAAATCAACCTTGTGAAATTCATCGCCTACCACACGTCGCGCTCTGCGCCGGCGCAGGAGTTGTGCGAGCGTGCCGAGCGCACGCTGGATCACGCCAAGGCCGAAGGCATCGACGCGTTGCTGGCCGAGCAGCGCGACTACATGGACACGTTCTGGTCCCACAGCGACGTGCGGCTCGAAGGCGTGCACGCGCGTGCGCAGCAATCGGTCCGCTGGAACCTGTTCCAGCTCATCCAGGCCGCAGCACGCGCCGAGGGCAGCGGCATCCCCGCCAAGGGGCTCACCGGGCAGGCCTACGAAGGCCACTACTTCTGGGACACCGAGATCTACGTGCTGCCCTTCCTGATCTACACGGCGCCGCACATCGCCCGCAACCTGCTGTCCTTTAGGCACAGCATGCTGCCCAAAGCCCGGGAGCGGGCCCGTCAGGTCAATCAGAAGGGCGCGCTTTTTCCCTGGCGCACGATCAACGGTGAGGAAGCGTCGGCCTTCTTTGCGGCGGGAACCGCGCAGTACCACATCAATGCGGACATCATCTACGCTCTGCGCAAATACGTCGATGTCAGCGGCGACAAGGCTTTTCTCTATGATCACGGCGCTGAGATGCTCATCGAGACCGCCAGACTGTGGCGCGATCTCGGCTGCTATCCCAAGGGCAAGAACGGCCGCTTCGAGATTCAAGGGGTCACCGGACCCGACGAGTACACGGCGATCGTCGACAACAACACCTACACGAACCTGATGGCCAGGCACAATCTCGCCTATGCCGCCGACGTCATCGACGAGCTGCGCAAAAAGGCGCCCGAGCGGTTCGATGTCCTCGCCAGCGCCACGAGCCTCGATCCTTCCGAGGTTGCCGAGTGGCGTCGCGCAGCACAGCGCATGTACGTCGCCTTCGACGAAGCGTTGGGGATTCATCCCCAGGACGACGTCTTCCTGCAGAAGGCGGTGTGGGATTTCGCGGGAACGCCTGCCGACAAATACCCGCTGTTTCTTCACTACCACCCGCTCGTCATCTACCGGTTCCAGGTCATGAAGCAGCCCGACGTGGTGCTCGCCATGTTCCTGTTGGGCCACGAATTCTTAGGAGCGCAGAAGCGGCGCAACTTCGACTACTACGACCCCTTGACCACCGGAGATTCATCGCTTTCGGCTTGCATACGCAGCATCATGGCGTCGGAGGTCGGATATGGGGACAAGGCGCTGGAGTATCTGCAGCGCTCGTTGCTCATGGATCTGGCCGATGTCGGCGGAAACGTCAGGGACGGCGCGCACATCGCCTCAATCGGCGGAAGCTGGATGGCCATGGTCTACGGCGTGGCCGGGATGCGCGATTTCGGCGGCAACCTCAGCTTCGATCCCAAGCCGATCGGCACAGACGGAGCCGGGCTGCGCTTTCCCCTGATGATCCGCGGGCAGCGCCTCCTCGTCGATATCAAAAAGAAGGCGACAACCTATCTATTGGAGGAAGGCTCCGACCTGGTCATCACCCATCGGGGCGAAGGAATCGCGCTCAAAGCCGGCCATCCGGTTTCGGTCGCATAAGAGAAATCAGCTCGAATAGGAGGAGATCATGTCAGAGCGGCAGTCAGATCTCAAATCATCGCCGGGTTTGTCCGATCAGGAACTGAAGCTCATGAACGCCTACTGGCGTGCCGCGAATTATCTCTCGGTGGGCCAGATCTACCTCTACGACAACCCCCTTCTCGAATCCCCGCTCACGCTTGACCACATCAAACCGCGTCTGCTCGGACATTGGGGAACGACGCCGGGGCTGAATTTCATCTACGTCCACCTCAATCGCGTGATCCGCAATCAGGACCTCGACGTGATCTATGTCACCGGCCCGGGCCATGGCGGCCCGGGCTTGGTCGCGAACGCCTACTTGGAAGGCACCTACAGCGAGACCTATCCCAACATCTCCAGAGACGCCGAGGGCATGAAGAGGCTGTTCAAGCAGTTCTCATTCCCGGGCGGCATCCCAAGCCACGTTGCGCCCGAGACGCCAGGCTCCATTCATGAGGGCGGCGAGCTTGGCTACTCTCTGGCGCACGCCTACGGCGCCGCCTTCGACAATCCCGATCTGATCGTGGCCTGCGTGGTCGGCGACGGCGAATCCGAGACCGGTCCGCTCGCCGCGTCTTGGCACTCCAACAAGTTCCTCAACCCCCTGCGCGACGGCGCCGTCCTGCCCATCCTGCATCTCAACGGCTACAAGATCGCCAATCCCACCGTGCTGGGGCGCTTGGACGACGAGGAGCTCAAGCACCTGTTCAAAGGCTACGGCTACACCCCGTATTTCGTCGAGGGCGACGATCCGCCCCTCATGCACCTCAAGATGGCGGAGACGCTCGACACCGTCATCGCCGAGATCAAAGCGATCCAGGAGGAATGCCGCAGCAAGGGCACACCGAAGCGCGCGCGCTGGCCGATGATCATCATGCGCACGCCCAAGGGATGGACCGGACCCAAAACGGTCGACGGGCTCAAGACCGAAGGCTTCTGGCGCTCGCATCAGGTGCCGATCACCGACATGGCGACCAAGCCGGGGCACGTCAAATTGCTGGAGCAGTGGATGAAGAGCTACCGGCCCAAAGAGCTCTTCGATGCCAACGGCACGCTTAGGCCCGAGCTCGCCGCGCTGGCGCCCAAAGGCGAGCGGCGCATGAGCGCCAATCCCCGCACCAACGGCGGCGTGGTGCTCAAGGACCTGCGAATGCCCGACTTTCGCAAGCACGCGGTCAAGGTTCCGGCACCCGGCGCCGTAACCGCCGAGGCGACCCGCGTGATGGGCGGCTTCCTGCGCGACGTCATGAAATGCAACGAGAGCTCACGCAACTTCCGCGTGATGGGACCGGACGAGACCGCCTCCAACCGCCTGACCGCCCTATTCGAAGCGACCGACCGGGTGTGGATGGAGCCGACGATCCCCGAGGACGATCATCTCGCCCCTGACGGCCGCGTCATGGAGGTCTTGAGCGAGCATATGTGCCAGGGCTGGCTCGAGGGCTACCTGCTCACGGGCCGTCACGGCCTCTTCTCCTGCTACGAGGCCTTCATCCACATCATCGATTCGATGTTCAACCAGCACGCCAAATGGCTGAAGGTGACGTCGAAAGAGATCCCCTGGCGCCGCCCCATCGCCTCCCTCAACTATCTGTTGACCTCCCACGTGTGGCGCCAGGACCACAACGGATTCTCCCATCAGGATCCCGGCTTCATCGATCACGTGGTCAACAAGAAGGCGGACGTCATCCGCGTCTATCTGCCGCCCGATGCCAACACGCTGCTGTCGGTCACCGATCATTGCCTGCGCAGCCGCAACTTCATCAACGTCATCGTCGCTGGAAAGCAGCCTCAGCCGCAATGGCTCGACATGGAGTCGGCGATCAAGCACTGCACGTCGGGCATCGGCATCTGGGAATGGGCGAGCAACGACAAGGGCAGCGAGCCGGACGTCGTCATGGCCTGCGCAGGCGACGTCCCGACGATCGAAACGCTGGCGGCCGTCGATCTGCTGCGCAAGCACGCGCCCGACCTCAAGATCCGCGTGATCAACGTCGTCGACCTGATGACGCTGCAGCCCAAGGAGGAGCACCCGCACGGCCTTTCGGACCGGGCGTTCGACACAATTTTCACCACCGACAAGCCGATCATCTTTGCCTATCACGGCTATCCCTGGCTGATTCACCGGCTGACCTACCGGCGCACCAACCACGACAACCTTCACGCCCGCGGCTACATCGAAGAGGGAACGACGACGACGCCCTTCGATATGGTCGTGCGCAATCGGCTCGATCGCTTCCATTTGGTCGCCGACGTCATCGACCGGGTGCCCAAGCTCGGCTACATGGCCGCCTACATCCGACAGGCCTTGCGCGACAAGCTGATCGAGCACAAGCAATACATCGCCCGCTATGGCGAGGACATGCCGGAGATACGGAAATGGACCTGGCCGGCTAAGAGACAGAAGGAGCGTCAGTGACCATAGGCGTCGTCAAGCGCGGCGACGTCGCTGCGGTGCAGCCTCTGTCTCCTGCGCGCAATGTGGAAACCTGCAACCAATGCGCTTTCAGTTGCCCCATAACGTGAACCCTTCACCTGGTCTCGAAGTGCGCTGCGAGGGCGCCGCGGCTCAGGTTTGCGCTGCGCCTTGGAGCAACTCGGAGAAGTAGCCGCTCAGCAAGCGGTTCTCGGGGTCCCACGCGCGCCGCGCGCGTGCAAATTCTTCCCACCGCTTGCCGTACGCCTTGCGCACCTGCGCCGCCGTCAAATGCTTGGTCTGGTTGAGCAGGGGGTGGCCGTCGTGGGCGCTGGAGAACGCGTTGAAGGCCTTGAGGAATGCATCCCATCCGGGGCCGCCCGTCGAGGCGGGATCAATGCTCATGGCGGGGGCATCGTGCGCGTAGGACAAAAGCGCGTTGCGATCCTTCACCATTCGGTAGCCTACGGCCGGCAGATCGCAGCAAAATCCCGTTTGCGCCGCGTAGTCGCGACAAAATCGGAAATAGGCTTCGAGAACCTCGAAAAAGTGCGCTTCGTCGAACGACCACATGGAGAACACGAACCTGTAGGGTCCGGGCGTATCGGGATGGCGAATGATCTGCGCGGTCGGCCGCGTGCGCTTTCCCCCCACCACCCAGCACGTGCCGCGCCGAATGATCCGGTCGAGTGAGCGCCGCAGCGCAGTCTCGATATGCTTATTGGGAGAGACCCGGCCGATCCATACGGCGAACATTGGGCCGATCTTGCGCCAGAAGGCGTTGCGCAGCCACCAGCGCCCGGACGAGGTGGGCTCGACGCCAGGGACCTCACGCCGCAACTCGACCATCACCCGGTCCGCGAAGGGATAGTAATACATCATCAGCGCATAGTTCTGCGCCACGAGCTCCGGGACGGCTTGGCGGAACTTTGCCAGCGTATAGATGCGATGCTCGGCGGACACCGCCGTCAGCGGCTGCGTTTTAAGCGTGACCTCGACGATCACGCCGAGCAGCCCGTAGCTGCAGCGCAACAGCCGCATTTCTTGGGCGTGCTCGCTCTCTGTGTAGCTCATAACCGTGCCGTCCGGCCTGACGACCTTGAGGCCGGAGACGAAGGAGCTCACCTGCGCCCACTGCGAGCTGCCGATGAACGAGCTGTCCTTGGTCGCCGCGCAGGCGGCCGCGCCCAGCGTGACGTTGCCAATCTCCGTGTTGATGTGGAACTGCATGCCATGGCGGGCGAGTTCCTCGGCGACATCGATGTAGAGCGCGCCGGCCTCGGCCGTCACAAAATCCGCGCCGATCTTGAGGATCCGCGTCATGCCGGTCATGTCCAGCATCGTACCGCCGTCGTCGGCGGAGCACGGCGCCGGCGAGTGCAGCTTCCCGACGGCGCGCACGGGGGAGGGGTAGTTGCTTTTGTCGCCGACGATGCGGACGACCTCGTCCAACGTTTGCGGCTTTACGATCACCGCGGGCCGGTAGGTGACTCCACCCTCCCAGTTGCAAACCCCAGCGGAGGCTTGTTGCGTTTCGCCTTTCGCAGCCGTCGCGCCGACGAGCTTGAGCAACGTGGCCACGTGGGGCGCCACAAGGAGCTGAGAGAACAACTTCATGCCTCTTACCCTCCGGCGTCCTTGGGCCCCGTCGAGGCCATGCGCTGGCCGATAGCAATGAGGCGGGCCGCGCGCTCGGCGGCATCCTGCAGGTATTGGCGCGACTTTTGTATCGCCACCTCCAGCGGCATGGCGTTGGGCGTCGCCGACTCGAGCCCGTCGATGCCGTGCGCGAACACGCCCGCAGCGTCATCGGCTAGCCCGCCGCCGATCGCCACCACCGGCACCCCATGCTTGTGTGCAGCCGCCGCCACGCCCGCGGGCGTCTTGCCAAACGCCGTCTGGGCATCAACGCGGCCTTCGCCGGTGACCGCAAGATCGGCGCCCGCCATGTGCTCCTCGAGCCGGGTGGCGGCGACCACCAGCTCGACGCCGCGCTTAAGGGTGGCGTTGGTGAAGGCCATCAGCCCGGCGCCGATTCCGCCGCCGGCACCCGCACCCGGCCGTTCGGCGACATCGGCGCCGATCGAGCGCTTGATGACGTGGGCGAAGTGGGCAAGGTTTTTGTCGAGTTGCTCGGCCATCTGCGGCGTTGCGCCCTTCTGCGGACCATAGACGCGCGAGGCTCCCTCAGGCCCGCACAGGGGATTTGTGACATCGCAGGCGACGTTGATACGCACGCGCGCCAAGCCCGGATTGACCGATTTCAGATCGATCGCCTCCACGCTGCCGAGGTCGCCGCCGGCAATACGATCATTGATGGGTGCCCCTCCGAAGTTGAGGAAGCGCACGCCCAGCGCCTGGGCGAGGCCGGCCCCGGCGTCGTTCGTGGCCGACCCGCCGATCCCGAGAATAATCTCTTCCACGCCGCGCTCAATCGCATCGGCGATGAGCTCGCCCGTGCCGAAGGTGGTGGTGATCAGCGGATTGCGCCTCTGCTTGGGCACGAGCGGCAGCCCGGAGGCTTCCGCCATCTCGATCACGGCGGTGCGCTTATCGCCAAGCAGCCCGTATGAGGCCAGCACCTTGTCGCCAAGGGGGCCTGTCACCTCGCGCTTGACGATCTCGCCGCCCGTGGCATCGACGAGCGACTGCACCGTGCCTTCTCCCCCGTCGGCCATCGGCACCTTGACGTAGACGGCATCGGGCCAAACCCGCTTGAGGCCGGTTTCGATCTCGCTCGCGACCTCCAGCGACGTCAGGTTCTCTTTGAAGGAATCGGGGGCGATAACGATCTTCATCAGGCGCTTCTTCTCGCGGAGGCTCGCCTGCCAACGGCTAGGCTGCGACAGAATACGGGGAAAGGCCGCACTGTGCCGCGCCATTCTGAAGATTGGCTATCCTCAGAGGCGCACCGGCACCAGCATTGCCGCTCTTGGTTAAAGATCGGCTCAGGAGCGCTGCCCTGCGACGGTGCTCGCGGCCCCAAGGTCCTGGACGGCATCCGACTCCACGATGTGCACACCCGGCTGGCTGCGTTGCGCGCATTCCAGCATGGCCCTGGCCACCGTCTGTGTGCGCACCGCCCGGTACTTTCGCAAAGGACCGATCATCAAGGGGCCGACGATTGCGAGCGCTCTGTTGCCGACCCGCTCGGCGAGACGAAACTCGCTGCGTTCGCCTTTCAAGAGCGAAGGCCGCAGGATGTAGGTCGCGCGCACGCCGGCGGCGGCCACCCCCTTCTCCATCTCGCCTTTGGTCTTGAGGTAGACGCTTCCCGAATCGGGGTCTGCGCCCAGCGAGCTGATGGTCACGAACGTGCCGGCCTTGTGGGCGGCGGCCCATCGCGCGAGCGCCACGGGAATGTCCCGGTCGACGCGCTGAAACGCCTGTGTCGAGCCTGCCTTTTTTTGCGTGGTGCCGACGCAGCAGAACACCGCCTCCACCCCCGCCTCGACGGGGATCGCGGCGAGCGCGCCGAAGTCGATCACCCGTTCCTCAACCTTTGCCAGCTTGGTGAACGGCGTGGGCCGGCGGTGCAAAATGATGACCTTTGCATACTGCTGCGACGCCGCAAGCAGCGGCGTGAGCTTGCTCCCCACCGCTCCCGTAGCGCCGACGATGACCGCTGTTCTTTTCGTCATGCCCCTTCCCCAGCCTGGGCATCCGCGATGGGCAAGACTAGTCAGCGCAAGCTTTCCCGTCCACGTCTTGTCCTCGGCAAGGGTCTAGCCAGCTATTGTCCCATGCGCCAGGCTGTGGCCTGGCAGAGATGGACGTACACCAATGACATCTTTTACAGTTCGTCGGGGCAAGCGGTATCGGGCGACGATCACGCTCGGTCTCCTGGAGCAACTTGCCGATAACGAGACGATAGCGGCCAAGCTGCGCGAGGCCGGCTTTGCCGACGTGTGCGTCTCGGGCGCGGGCCCCACGCGCAGCGCCGAGGCGCTGTGGCCAAAGGACGATGCGAGCGCGCCGCTACCGCCACAGGTCGGCGCGATCGTCGAGGTGGCGTAGCGCGGACTTGCCCGACCCTCACGCTCGCTTGCGCAACCCCATCGCGCGAAGCACGGCCAGTCCAATCAAATAGGCTGCCGCACCGAGCAGCACGGCCTGGCTCCAAAGGCTTGCGGGAAACCCATGCAGCACCGCAGCCACGGCCGCAACGGCCCAAGCAAACATCACTGTAACGGTGAGCACTCTCAGTCTGATGACCCGCAGCGGATGCACCCAGCGCAGGGGGACAAACGTCAGCACAATGCCCGCGAGGACGATCGCGTACGTCGCCCATTGCGGCATGCTCAAAGCGAAGAGATAGAAGGCCACGATGTTCCAGACGGCGGGAAAGCCGATGAAACTGTAGTCATCGCCTTTGCTCGCAAGGTCGGAGAAATGGTAGAGCGACGACAGCAGGATCGCCGCGGCGAGGACCAAGCCCGCCCCACCTTCCAGCAAACCCGCCCGCACCAGAGCCAGCGCCGGCACGAAGACGTAGGTCACGTAATCGACGACGAGATCGAGGCGCTCGCCGCTGAAGCGCGGCAGCCGCTCCTCCGCCTTGGTCATACGGGCGAAGCTGCCGTCGATGCCGTCTATGAAGAGGGCAAGCCCAAGCCAGGCGAACATCCGCTCCCAGGCGCCGTCGAAGGCCGCCAGCGCAGCCAGCAGCCCGCAGACGGCACCCAGAGCGGTGAACAGGTGCACGCCGGCGGCTGCGAGCCCCACGAATCGATTTCCGGCCACGAGCGGCCACCCTGCGCCATACCGAATTGACACCGGAGCGCGCCCAGCGGCTCACGTTCGCGAGGGCCCGGCACTCAAATGTTACAACGCTTTGCGGGCGCTACGGTGCCGGCGCGGGCTCGGTCGATTCCGGCGTCGCTGCCGGGGCCGGCTCAGTCGGCTGCTCAGGCTCGGCTGGCGTCGAGGCGGGCTCGGCCGGCGCCGAGGCAGGCTCGGTCGCGGCCGGAGGCGAGGCCATTTTTTCCGGCCCCGCCATCTCGCCCGGGACCAAAAGCATGTAGGCAATAACAGCGATGACCACGACGATGGCGGCAACCACGATCGTGCGCGTGTCGATATTCATTGCTTCCTCCCTGCGATTGACCCCTGCACCCTAAGCCGCTGCCGCGCGAAAGGCGAGACAAGGAGGCAAAAAGCTCAGAAGCGGTGCTTGACCGTCCCGCGGATCATGAGGTCGTCATCGGGATTGGGGGCGGCTTCAGGAGTCCCGTCGGGCTGCTTCGGATCGGCCGCTCCGTAAAGCAACTCCAGGCCAAAATCCATTTTCGGCAGGACGCCGAGCTTACCGAGGCCCGGGATGCGGATCTCAGTCCCCGTCTCGGCTTTCGGTGCCGTCTCATCGGACAGGTCGAGCGCCTTGCCTGCGGGCGCCTCACCGGGGGCCGGCGCCGGCTGAGCCTCGGCCGGCGGTGGCGCCGTTCCTGCCTTCTGCTCTTGGAACGCGTAGGCGCTGGGACCGGCGAGCATCGCCAGCCCTGACACCACCACAACGACCAACCCGTTCCTCATTGGATAAGCTCCGCGGCGTGCGCATTTCATTCGCCCACATGGGAAAATGCGGCCTCGCCTCTACGATGACAAGGATGTTTTAGGCTAGGTTAAGTCCGAGTAAAGATTTGTCCGCCGGGTGTGCTTTATGGGCCATGTTGCCACCCAGCAACAGCCAATAAAAGCATGGAGTTGTCCCCTAAAAAAGGAAAAGAGCCGCCCCTTTTGGGGCGGCTCCCTTCCGGTCCGGGAGTAGTCGGCAGAGGGTCGACCTTAGAATTGTATTCGGGCGCCGCTGATGACCAGGTCAAAGTTATCCAGGGACGTCGAGGTCAAGGCGCCGGCCGCAACATAGTCTCCCCCTGCATGCCGATAGATTACATAGAGATCCATAGCGGCGGCCTCGATGTTCTGCACCACACCAGCGGCCCAGAAGTCGATATCGGCACTCTGGGTCTTGCCGGGGTTTGAGCCGGGCTCGTCATGGCGGTATTCGCCAAAAATTGTGGTCTTGCCGAGCGGGTGCCACTTCTTCTCGATACCGGGCTGCACCAGCCAAGTCGTGCTGGTGTCATCAAACCCGGGGCCGAGCGAGTCGATCTGCTGCCAACCATAGCCGCCGAAAACGTAGAATCCCGTCGGCATGTGCATGATCGTCGCGCCGGCACCAAACCACTCGCACTTGAAGTTCAGGGCCGGTCCGCCGCAACCGGTAGCCATTTCGTCCGTGCTCTGACCATATCCGGCCTTGGCAGCGATTTTCACTTCGCCGAAATCGTGTGAAAAGGTGGCGCCAACGTCCCATAGGTCGTCTTCGCCCCAAGCGGCACTCAGGACCAAACCGCCGAACGAAATCGTGTCATAGCGAGCGACATTGCGACGTCCGCTTTGACCAGGCGTGCGGTTGTTGAAACCACGCAGGATGTCCTTCCAGGTCAGGCCGGTAGGCACCCCGCCGGAGAGCGTACCAAAGCTTGACATCGCAACAGCCGCGGCCTCGAAGTCCGAATAGTTGCGCGTGCTGACAGCATCGGCGTCGTCGACGGCATGGTAGCTGGCCGTGCCGTTCTGGCCGACCGCAATCTCACCCAGCTTATTACTCTTGAAGTACCAGTAGCCTTTGCGGATGCCGAGGGATCCGGAGGAACTAGAGAAACCAGCGTTTGTTTGACTGAACGCTCCCGCGTCGGCGCCCTTGACACCAATTTCAATCTTATAGCCCGCTTCCCACTCGGCGTTGATCTTGGCCGTCCCCTTAAGCCCGAAGCGCGATTGCTCCAGAGTGTTGGTGCCGACGTAGACGTTCTGCTCCGTCCCGTCGTCCCAGAAGAACACCGCTTCGTTGACCCAGCCATAGAGCTCCAGGCTGACTTTCCGGTTGCCCTTGCGGGCCGTCGTGGCCTCGAGATCGGCGATCCGCTCCTCCAGATCGGCGCAGCAATCGCCTCCGAAATCTGCCGCTCTTGCCGATACGCTTGCCCCAAGGACTATCCCACCGGCAACGAGAATGGTCGCCCACCCCGCTGGCTTCCCTACTCCGCCAAACATACGCAACTCCTTCGAAGTACGCCTCAACCCGGCCTTCGATCGACGCAACTGTTACACAACACCTACGCGACGACGCCGCTCAGCCCCCGTTCCACCGCTTTGACATGCTGCCGGGTGAGAGCCTCGCTGGGCTACGCTTAGCCGAGTGATTTGGAACTGGTAAACGCTGAAATGACGTATGACAGTTTGTGACAAGATGGCCGTGTCGCACCCATCACGTCGCGCTTGGAACCTTGAGAAAAACGCTTAGAATCGCCGCTCAAGGGCAGCGGCCGGATTGTCATGAAAAGCACCGCTCAGAGCGACGTGGGCATCGTCGGCGGGGGTCCAGCCGGCCTCATCGCCGCCCTCAGCGTCGCCCGGACCGGCCTCAACGTCGCCTTGATCGCCCCCGCGTCCGCCCCAACAGACAACCGGACGGCGGCGTTGTTCACGGGGTCCGTGGATCTTCTCCGCAACCTTGGGGCGTGGGAGGACTGCCGGGGCGCCGGCGAGGCCCTGACCGCCATCCGCATCATCGACGACATGGGCTCGCTGTTGCGCGCACCCGAGGTGGTGTTTACCGCCGCAGAGGTCGGCTTGGACGCGTTGGGCTACAACGTGCCGAACGCCGTTCTCGTTGCCGCCCTGCGCCGGCAAGTCAAGGCCGCCGCCCCGATCACCCTGATCGAATCGACCGGCGTTGGGGACCTTAAGATCGATGATAGCCAAGCCAGGCTTGGTCTCCGAGATGGGCGCACATTGATCGTGCGTCTCGTGGTCGGCGCCGACGGACGCAACTCCTTGTGCCGTAACGCAGCGCGGATACCGGCGCGCACCTGGAGCTACGAGCAGTATGCGCTCACCTGCACCTTCGCCCATCAGCGCCCGCACCACGGCGTCTCCACCGAGTTTCACCGCCCCGCCGGCCCGCTGACCCTCGTCCCTTCGCCCGGCCGCTCCTCCAGCCTCGTCTGGGTCGAGCGCCCCGCGGTCGCCGAGCGACTGGCGCGCGTCCCTGAGAAGGCCTTTCGCGACGCGCTGGAAACGCGCCTGCAAGGCCTGCTCGGCTCAATCGGGGAGATCGGTCCGCGCGGGCTCTTTCCCCTGTCGGGCCTCACGGCGGAGGTCGCCGGGCGCAACCGGGTGGCGCTGGTGGGCGAGGCGGGGCACGTCATTCCGCCCATTGGAGCCCAAGGTCTCAACTTGGGGTTTCGCGATGCGGCAACGCTTGCCGATTGCGTGGCAGACGCGCTGAAATCGGGCAACGACATCGGCGCGCCGGCAATGCTTTGCGCGTATTCGCGGGCGCGGCGCCTGGACATCGCCACGCGGGTCTGGTCGATCGATGCGCTCAATCGCAGCCTCGTCACGGGCTTTCTTCCGGTGCAGCTCGTGCGGGGCTTGGGCCTGCATGCCCTCAAGGCGATTGGACCCTTGCGGCGCCTTGCGATCCGCGAGGGGCTCGCCCCTTCGTTTCTCGGCCCTCGCCTGATGAGCGCGACACCGGGCTAATTCGGGTCAGGCCCCCTTGACGAGAACAACGCGCCGTTGGCATCTCCGCGGGCGGATCCAAGAAGATCGATCAGGCTGCCCGATGAAAACCACCGACCTGCTACGCGATTTGCAGTTCCGCCTGGAATACGTGGTCCTCCGATTCGTCGCCGGCATCGTGCGCGCGCTGCCGCTGCATGCTGCCGCCGAAGCTTCCGCGTTCGCCTGGCGCCGGCTCGCGCCCCTCATCAATCCCAAGCGCCATCGGCGCGCGCTCGACAATCTCGCCATCGCCTTTCCCGAGAAAAGCGAAGAGGAGCGCCTTCAGATCGCGCTGGCGCATTGGGAGAACCTCGGCCGCATCATGGTGGAGACCATGCGCATCGACCGTTTCCTGGCCGAGCCCGAGCGCGTCGACATCGTCAGCCAGAACATCTTTTCCCGCTACAAGGACAAGCTCGGCCCCGCCGTCGGCGTCAGCCTCCACATGGGAAACTGGGAGCTGGCGATCCTGCCCTTCACGTGGGCTGGCGCCAACCCCGCTGCCGTCTACCGCTCGGTGACCAACCCCTACGTCGATCGCTACTTGCGCGCCCTGCGCAAGGACCTCTATCCCGACGGACTTTTCGGCCGCGGTCGGGTCGGCGAGCACGGCGACGACCAGAGAACGGCCCGCGCCATCATGGACTTCGTGCGCCGCGGCGGCAGACTCGGGCTCGTGTGCGATCTCTACGACCGCACCGGCCTGCCCGTGCCGTTCTTCGGCAAGAACGCGAGAACGCAGGCGATCGGCGTCATGATCGCGCGCCGCGCCGGCGCCCGCATCTGGCTGTCGCGCTGCAAGCGCATCGGCACCTCGAGCCGCTTCGAGATTGAGCTCAAGGAGCTGCGCGTGCCGCGCACCGCCAACCAGGCCGAGGACATTCGCTGGACACTAACCCACATGCAGGTGCAGTTCGAGGCGTGGATCCGCGAGGCGCCCGAGCAGTGGATGTGGTCGAACCGCCGCTGGAGCTGACAGCGTTTTCGTCAGTTATCACCAATCTATCCAATCCGAGGCCGCCCATCGATTGACACCGCCGCCATATCGACGCTCCCTTTGGGCAACGCGGCGGAGCGGGAGGCGGCACGATGAGCGATCCCACGAACGATCCCCAAAACGACCCCAAGACGGATCCGAGCGAAACGACGGCGCGCAAGCTGTGGCGGCGCATCCGGCGGGAGCTGCGCGCGCTTCCCCGCTCGCTCGTCTCGATTGGCGCCATGGGCGCGGCACTCGCGCTTATCGCGGTCGTCTACCTCGGCTACGACCTCGCCAAGGGAAAGCTCTCGCCGTGCGAGGCCGTCTACCAGCAGAGCGCCGTCGGACTGAAGACCCACATCAAGTTCCTGAAAACGGAAGGCGAGTTGCAGATCGGCCGCGAGCAGCTTACCGACCTCGACGAGCGCGCCAAAATGGCGGCGCTCAATCTCAAGACCTGTTGCACCGTTCTCGATGCCGGGCGGCTCGACCCAGAGCAGTTCCTGCAGTGCAAGGGCTCGGCACGCGCCTACGATGCGCAGCTCGCCGACATCGCGCACCTCGTCCGCAACGCCGTGCAGGAAGGGATCACGACGAGCTCGATTGCGGCCAATGCCACACCGCCGCCGGCGCCGCCGCAGCTCAAGGAGAAGATTGCGAGCGAGGTCGCCGCCGCCAAGGAGATCTCCCGCACCTTCAACAAGGAGGTCGTCGCGGTGCGCAAGGCGCAGGCGCTCGAGTCCTTGCAAGCGACGCCGCCACGCAACGTTGCGGTCGAAGCTCAAGAGAACGAGCCCAACAACGACATGCTCACCACCAACGGCGTTCCACTGGGCAAGTGGATCACCGGCTCTATCGGCGCCGGCGATGACGACGATTACTTCGTCTTCACCACGCCCAAGGCGCACCGTGACTGGATTCGCGTGGAGCTGAAAAACCGTTCGACCACGCTGGAGCCGCGCATAAGGCTTTACAATGCGGAGAAGACCTACCTCGGCGACCAGTACAAAACAACGAGTGGCGCTGACGTCACCTACAGCTTCGTTGCGCCGCCGAGCACGAATTACATCGCGCGAGTCAGCAACTACTACGGCAAGAATGTCGGCGTGTACCTGTTGCGCGTCGTTGCCACGAAAGCCTATGACGCGCACGAGCCCAACGAGGACATCCTGCACGCCGCGCCGATCGCAATCGGCGCGAACGTGAATGCCGGCATCATGGATGGCGGCGACGGCGATTACTACAAGATCGCCACGGGCGAAAAGGAAGCTTCGATGCTGATCGAGGTGGCCAACAAGTCGACCACACTGCGCCCGCAGATCACGCTTTACGACGCCAACAAGACCAACCTCGGCAGCCAATATAACACCACCGGCGGCGGCAACATCAGCTACGCCTTCAAAGCCGCGCCGAAGGCTGCCTACTACATCCGCGTGCGCGACTACTACGGCAAGGCCGCCGGCGACTACACGCTGAGCATCATGGAGAAACCACCCGGCGACGGCTAAGTGCCGTCTTGCCGATAAACCCCGTCAAGGAGGCAACTTCTTGATATAGAGCATATTTTTTCAAACGCGAGCTCCTTACAAAAGCGTATGGCGGCGGCCAAGTGGCGGCAAGGAACGCGGATCAAGGTGGGCCCAGGGTGATCAATCGACACCCGCACACCAAGATGGAGAGTTTCCCATGTCGAAGAAGATTATGAGCACCGCCATTCTCGCCGGTCTTCTATTCGGCCTTGCTGCCCCCCTCGCACAGGCGAAAAGCCCCCCCAAGACCAAGGCCGCGTGCGAGAAGATAACGAACATGAAGTGGGACGACGCCACCAGCAAGTGCGTCAAGAAATAGAGCCTATCCAGGGGGGCGGCGGGTTCTTTAGAACCTGCCGCGCCTCGCCCCAAGATCGAAGGAGCATAGCATGTGCTCCAACGTGGGGCGGTCCGTTCCCGATGGTCATATGGCACTTACGTCGCACGGTGTTTCGGGGCTTGTGCGTCTTTAGGCCTTTGCAAATGACACCTTGATGCGGAGGCCTGGCTCGTTGTCCTCGAGCTGCACGCTCGCGCCATGCAAATCGGCAATTGCGGCGACCAGACTGAGGCCGAGCCCGCTGCCCGGCGTCTTGCGCGCCCTTTCCAGCCGATAGAGCCGGCGAAAGACGTTGTCGCGCTCTTGGATGGGAATACCAGGCCCGGTATCGCATACGACGGCCACATGCCGATTCCCCTGCGTCACGAGATCGACGCCAATTTGCGTCCCCGTGGGTGAATGGCGGATGGCATTCTCGATAAGATTGGCGAACAGCTGGGTCAGCAGCTCGTGGTCGCCGTGGATTTCGGCGTTGGCATGCGTCCGCATTGTGCTTTTGAGCCGATCGCCGGATTCTTCGGCGACGGGCTCGTAGATATCGGCCACCTCGGCAAGGAGCTGGCCGAGATCCACGCTACGGAACCGAGACCTGCGCGCACCCGCCTCGATCTGCGTAATACGCAAGAGCGCCTCGAACGTCTCAACGATCGAATCGAGATCCTCCAGCGATTCCGCGATCCGGGCGCGCATGTCGCCGACGTCGCCGGTGCCGCGCAGCGCGACCTCGAGCCGGCGGCGCAGTCGCCCGATCGGCTTTTTCAAGTCGTGCGCAATGTCCGACGAGGCCTGATTGACGTTTTCGATGAGCTTCTGCAGGTGAGCGAGCGTGCCATTGATCTGGGCTGCCACATGGTCGAGATCGTCGCCCGAGCCCGAGAGGGCAACACGCCGCCCGATGTCCCCGTGGCTGACCATCGCCAGCGTGGTCGCGAACAGATCAATTTTCTGCTGAGCACGGCGCGCCAGATAGGCAGCGGAGCCGATGGCGAGCAGGACCGTTGCTAAGAGCCCCCAGCCAAGAGCATGCAGCAACAGGCGCTGCACCTCGCGGATCTCGCGGTCGCTCCAGCCGACGAGCAGGTGCCCCTTGGAGACCGGCTTCCAAATCGCATAGAAGCGGTCGTCGGGATCGCCCTTATTGGCCACCATCGGAAGCCACGCGCGGTCAAGAATGGCCCAACCGGCAAACACCCTGATATTCTTGACGTTGCCGGCTTGGAAAGACCCATCCTTGCGGCGCAACAATAAGATGGTGTCGAAATCGCGCACCGACTTCGCTTCGTCCGCGACCACCACCGACAAGGCATCGAATCCATGTTCGCTGTCCATGGCAACCAGCGTGTCGCTGGTCTCCTCAACCCGCTGGCGGATGTGCCCTTCGAGCTCGGCGCCGAGCGTCAGGTAAAGGACCGCGACAAGGGCCACGACCGTCAGGGCGAACAGAATCGTGAAGGCAGCCGCGAGACGTACCGGCGTACGCTTCAGTAGATCATTGGCGATCATGCATGGTGTAGCCGCAGCCGCGCACGGTGCGGATCAACTCCTTGCCGTAGGGCCGGTCTATTTTAGTGCGAAGCCGCGAGATATGCGTTTCGACCACGCTGGTCCTGGGCTCGAAGTGAAAGCTCCACACCCGCTCCAGCAGCATCGTTCGCGTCAAAATGCGCCCCTTGTTGCGCATCAATACTTCGAGCAGGCGAAACTCTCGAGGCCGCAGATCGATAACATCGCCGCGGCGCGTCACCTTTCGCGCGATGAGATCCATCTCGAGATCGCAAACCCGCAGAACCGTCTCCGCATCTCTGAGATGGGGACGCCGTGCCAGCGCGTTGATGCGCGCCATGAGCTCGGAAAATGCGAAAGGCTTAACCAGATAGTCATCGCCACCGACGTTGAGGCCGTCGACGCGATCGTCAACACCGCCCAGAGACGTCAGGAAGAGAACGGGCGCTCGGTGTCCGGCGGCGCGCAAGGCGCGGACCAAAGAGAGACCATCAAGGCCGGGCAGCATCCGGTCGATGACGAGGATGTCGTAGATCTCGTCCATCGCCTGCGATAAGCCATCGCGGCCATCGTCGACGATTTCCGCCACATGCCCTTCCTCCGCCAGCCCGCTCAAGACATAGGCGGCGGTCTCAGGATCGTCTTCGACGATGAGGATGCGCATGGGTTTGCTTCCGAAGGTCGCGCAAAATTACGAGGCGCGTCTTTCGGGAACATGTCCGCGTCATTACAGAACCGTAACGTGCGCAAAGGACGCAGCCCTGCGCCGAGTGCCGGCGCGCACAGCACTCTAAGTCTTGGCGTCCATGAACCCGTAGAGCCAGCCCATCGCCGCGCCGAAACCTGCGAGGATCAGCAGCACGGAACCGACCAGCGCCGGGTCAAAGCCGAAGAACAGCGGGAACCGGCCCGTAATCAGCGGCACCAGGATGAACACGCCGAGGATGGCCGGACCGATGATGCCGAAGATCAAGCCCTTCACCGTCGGGCCGCCGCCGGGAATGACGCCATAGAGCAGCACGAACAGGATGCCCCACACCCCGCCCCAGAACATGTCGCTGATAATTTGCGGCACACCCGTCACCGCCGATGGTTCCATCGACCATGGCACGCGCGGGAAAATGCCGGCTTTCAAAAGGATAAAGTCGATGATCTCGTGCGCCGTGGCGACGGCGATGGCGCCGGCAATAAAGCCGAGCACCAAGCTCTTGACTGAGATGGCGTTCACGGTGTCCTCCCTTGGCAGCGGTCGGTCGCGAGCGAGCCCAACGCCGCGCCCGCCGTCTTTTTGATCCGGCCCGGCGCCAAGGCAAAATCACTTTGCCGTGCTGATCATCTCGTGCAGCGCGCTAATCGCTGCGCGCTCTCCAAGCACCGTCTCGAGCATGCGCCGCCGATAGTCGCCGGCTGCGCACCCATAGGCGGCGCGAAAGCGCCGGCCGAAATGCGACAAATCCGAAAACCCCCAGCCGAAGGCGATCTCCCCGATCGCCCGATGGGCCTGCTGGGGATCCTCGAGCGCGCACCGGCAGCGATCCAGGCGCCGGTGCAGAATGTAGCGCTCGACCGAGAAACCTTCCTTCGACAGAAGGTCGTTGGCATAGCGAACGCTCATGCCGGCGGCGGCAGCCACCGTTGCCGGCTTCAGATCGGGTTCTGACAGGCGGCGCTCGATGGCCGATTTCAGGCGAAAAAGCGAGGTGGCGCGCACGGAGGAAAGCACGGGATTGGCCCGGCAACACTCGACCGAGTAGGCAAGCGCAATCAAATCGAGAGCCTGTTCGGCGACTCTGGAACGAGCAACCGGCGTGAGCGCCTCCATGCGCTGGGGCAGCATGCACACAAAGCCCGCTGCGAGCCCCGCAAGCGGCCGGTGGCCTTCCATGGTTCGGGCGGTCAGCGCCGTCATATCTCCCAGGCGTGCCTCGAGGGCTTGGCGGGGGAGCGACATGCCGACAGACCTCGTGCGCCCCTGATAGCTGACCGCGAACGGCCGGCGCGGATCAAGCAGGGCGAAACCGCCGTTCTCGGCGATCGCCTCCCGCCCGTCCTGTGCAAAGATCGCCCTCCCGCTCAGCTGGATGCACAGAATGAAGTCGTCGCAGTCGGCATGCGCGATATTGGCGGCGGTCCGCCGAACCTCGCAGGGGTCGCACTTGAATTCGGACACCAGAAGGCCGTCGAGCCACTCACTGCGCACGCTCCCCAGGAACGCCGAGCCCGCGCTCGAGTCAAACTCATGGCGAACAAGCCCCATCGTCTCGCGCCAGCAGGAGAGCCGCTCTCGCGGGTGAACGTCGCGCGTCGAGAAAACGATCGCCATCTGTCCCCCCCAGTGTGCTGACGGCCTTGGCGGGCGCCCGCATTGCTCCCTCGGTCGACCCGTGGTGCCACGTCGGTCAAGCGCGGGCGCGGCGTTTAGCATTCAATCAAGGAGTCGTTTTAGCACTGTCAGCCCGATTCGGCCGGTCGGGAAGCGCCGTGATTTGCTGAAATCTCCCCTGCCACGGCACAGGGGCAACAAGAGGGACAATCCTCGCAATGGGCCGCGAAACGCAATTGAACAAATCCCCCTTACATCTGCTGCACCGGGTCCGTCAGTGCGCAGGCGAGCTTTTCCAGGCGGAGATGGCCGGCATCGATATTACGGCGCGACAGTACGTTGTGCTGGCTACGGTGGCTCAAAAGGATGGGTTGAGCCAGCAGGAGATCATCGACCGCACCGGCATCGACCGCTCGACGGTGTCCCAGGTGGTGCAGACCATGATCCGCAAGGGCCTGCTCAAACGCCGGCGCACCCGAGAGGATGCGCGGGCCTATGCCATCACTCTGACCTCGTACGGGCGCGATGTTTTGAAGGCCTGCGAGCCGATCGTCACTCGCATCGACGCGGCGCTTATTGCAGCGCTCCCAGCGCCGCGGGCCAACGCATTCGTCGAAAGCCTGCGCGCGATCGTCGGGACCTTCGCCCCCGCAAAACCTTAGCCATCTGGCGCGAGCGCAAGGCCGGCACGCGTGCGAGCACTGCCGCGCGCGGCACAAGCGTTGACTCCC
>Ga0315553_10000055_pt1 | contig 87012 bp, 77 predicted proteins | sample SalMarSW160140MG_FD_203099 | JGI IMG/M metagenome (GOLD analysis project Ga0315553, IMG submission 203099) | Salt marsh sediment microbial communities from the Plum Island Ecosystem LTER, Massachusetts, United States - Salt Marsh Sediment SW1601-40 ... | reverse complement strand
GGTGGGATGCCGGCAGGCCTTGAGAACGGTGCGCGCCATCGATCTTGCTCTCGATCATATCAATGCCAAGCTCGAGGTGGAGCTTGGCCGCCCGCTCGAAGTCGGGATCGGTCTCGACGCGGGCCCGCTTCTGCTCGGGCGCATCGGCTACGGGGAGTCGGTCGACTTCACCGTGATCGGAAACGCTGTGAACGTTGCGAGCCGGCTGGAGTCGATCTCCAAGGAAAAGGGCTTTCAGATCATGCTCTCGCGCGAAGTGGCGCGCCACGCCGGGTGGGAGCCGTCGGCAGAGTTCACGATGGAGGTTCCCGTGCGCGGGGTCTCCGAGCCGGTCGAGGTGATCGGTGTCGCGCGCGGACGCGATCTTCCCGCGAGCATCCTCGTTTACTCGGATGATGAAAAGGAAAGGCCCATGGCGTGGGCCATGGGCCTTTGGGGCGGCGCGTAGGTGACGAGGACACGCCGCCAAAGTCATTTCGCGGGGGCGGGCAAGTGCCGCGCCGCGGGCCTACCGCTTACTGGCAGGGGAATGAGACCGCCATGCCGAGATAGGGCACGTCCATCTTACAGGTGCGCTTGGAAGGCGCAGCCGACTTGCTGGAGTCCGCATCATCGTTCATCGCCTCAACAATTTGCTTGACGATATCCGTAGAGCCAGGCCCGGACTTCTTCTTGGCCGTCTTCTTGACCCTCTTCGCCTTCGCCTTGACGGGCTGCGGCGCGACGGTCGCCTCCTGATCCTTAGCGTCCGTCGTCACTGCGGGTGCCTCTGGCGCGGTCTCGGCCTTTGCCGTCTTGGCGGGGGCCTCTGACGCCGTGTCGGCTTTTGCTTTTGCCTCCTGGGCGGGCGCCGCCGGGGCGGCGGCATCGTCGCTCTTGGAGCACTTCTTGAGATCGGCCGGCGCGCGCTTCCAGGTCATGGTCTCGCTCAGCCATTTGGATCCCGCGTACCCTACGACGCGCAGCTTGTCGGCCCCAACGGGCGTCAGCTCGACGTCGTATTTTGCTTCTGCATCGGGATCATAAATCCAGCCGTGGTCCCATTTGCCGCCGCCGACGGGCTTGACGTCGCCCAGCACCTGCTCTCCGCAGGCCTCGGCGTTCTTGGGATCCTTGAGCCAAGCAATGCGTCCGCAAAGCCGGCCGTTGCAGTCGGTGATTTCGACCGCGCCGCGGCCGGTATGATCGATCCACAGACCGATCGGACTCGAAGCGGCTTGTGCCGCGCTCGTCGCCAGCAGCGCAGCGGCGAGCACGGCCGCCTGCAGGACTATTGCTTTGATGCGCATAGGTCACCTTTCAAATGTTGACGGCCCTCGTAAGCCAATTGGCGCAAGGAAGTCCGCGAGCGGCCGTCCTGCGTGCCGCCTTTGTTGTACAAAACGGAGATCGATGCTGTTCCGCACGGAACAAGGGGGCGCGCACCTGGAGCTTGCCGTCCCTAGTCCTTCACAAAAGTGCGCGCGCTCAAGACGCTCGTGGGGCCGCCTTTGACGGGCGCAAAGTAGTGGACGTGGCTCAATATTTTGTCGTTCTGGCCGCTCCAGCCGTGCACGCGCATGGGCCCCTGGATCGATATCTCGTCGGGGTCGCGGCCCAGCAGCTTAACCAGCGCCTTGAGGACCATCGCCTGGGGATCGGTGGCCGGTATCAGCAGTGAGCAGGCGAAGCTCGTCGATTTGGCGAACTTGGGCACCTCTTTCTTGAAGCTTTCGTCGGGCTTGGATTTGGCCGCAGTCAGGATGAACTCGGCGCCGAAATCGTGAAAGCGCCAGGCGCGCAGCTCATCGGCGCGAACCTCGGGCTGGTAGCGCTCGAGCTCCTTGCCGGTGATCTCGGCGAACTCGCCGAAGCCTGCGAATTTGGCGATGTGGTCAAGCTCCGGAAGCTGGCTCAGGCAAAAGATGTCGAACATCTTCACCGTGCGCACCGGTCCTTTCTCCGGCGGCAGCTCTTGAGCGTAAAGGGGGCTTGCGAACGTCAGCATGACGACGAGCAAGAAGAAATGGCGCGTCACAGGCAGGCGCATCGATGCTCCTCACGCGCATGAGCCGGTAGCCATCGCAGGCCAACGAACGATGCAAACGTGTCCCATGTGTCCCCTGGGCAAATGTTAGGGCATGGACCTGGCAGTGGCCAGCCGCGTCTGGGCGTCAGCGCGCGGCCATGGGCGGCGTCCCTTTTTTGGGCGCGGCCGAGGATAGGAGGGGCCAGGCCGACTGGTCCACGGTCCAGCGGCCGGCGGCGATCATTTTCGCCTGCTCCTCGCATGTGGGCGGCTTGCGCATCATGCGAGTCCAGACCTCCGAGGAGCCGAAGATTGGCAGCAGGATGTAACCCGTCACCTTCACGTGGTTGGGGCCCAGCACCTCCGCATAGCCGCTGAGGCTCATGCCGTGATCGGGAATGTAGACGGTGCCGTCGCCCCACGTGCCGTCGCGCTGCTTCGTGAATCCCGTGACGACGGGAAGGCCGCAGACGAAGCGCGATTGCAGCCTGGGGTTGGGATTTCTGAAGTCGCGCAAGGGGGCGCCGTCGGGGCCGAGCGGCTTTCTTAGCCAGGCGACCCTGCCGCAGCGCCTCTGCCCGCAGCGGCCGATGTCGAGAATGACCTCTCCGTCGGAATCGATCCAATAGCCGTCAAGACGTTCGCCCGCTTGCGCGCCCGCCGAAACCGCGCACACGGCGATCAGGATCGCCAGCCAACCTGCGAGACCTCGCATGCGTCTTAAGTCCCCCTCGTTGTCCCCCTGCCCCCGCAGTGGTCTCCCATGCCGCTGCGGCGCAAGTTTGACGTGCCAACCCCACTTTCGTCTTCCTATATCCGCCGCCGCGGAATTGAGCACGAAGAATCGCTGGATGCAGCTTAAACGGGTTACGGCGCTCCTTCCACGCCGCCGGGCAACCTAATGATTTGGCCCGTCTCGGAGAATGGGTGCCACAGACGCTCGGGCTCCACCGTCAGCACAAAATAGGCGGTGGCGGCGATGACCAGAAGGGACAGGACGACCTGCCAGAAGAAGGGCCGTGCCCGCAGCCTGCCGTTGGTGGAGGTGAGTTCCTTGAGGACGATATAGCCGCCCATCCTGCGGCGAAACCAGCCCGTCACATGGCCCGGCTGGCCGAGGTGCTGGGGAATGCGCACCCACCCGGTAAACAGGTCGCCGAGAACGCCGAGCATCGAGCGGAAGTCGACCGTCAGCAGACCGGTGGGATCCTGGTAGATCACGTCCTCGCCGCCGATGAAGCCCGGATTGGCGCGGCCGATGGCCTTGCCCTCGAGGCGCGCTGGGCGTCCGATGACGGGGGAAACCGTCGGATCGGTCATGAGGGTTACAACGGTCGTGGACGCTGGCGGGGCGGACGGATAGCGCAGCGGCAATGTCGCCAGCACGGCGATGGCTGCCGCGGCTGGCGCCAGCGGCCAAGCGCCGAGAAGCCCGACGAGGAGGGCGGCGGCGACGGGCGCCAGTATCAACCCGAGCTCCCACCGGAACTGGCGCCACAGCTGCGCCTGGTCGAGATGCACGCGTGCAGCCGCCGCATCCATGTCGTACTCGGTGAAGTCCTGATGCTTTTCTTTGGCGAGGCGCTCCAGAAGCGCGATGCGCATTCCCGTCAACGGGTGGGTGGAGTTGAGCTCGATGAGGCGGGCCCAGGGATTGTAGTAGTCGAACAGCATGGCTCCGGCGGCGGCCGCCGGAGCGGCGGTTGCGCTCTCTCCTAGAAGCCCGAAGTGTCGGGCATTCTTGACGTCGATGACACCCATGTGGCGCGTGCTCTGCAGCAGGCTTTGCGTCGCTTCGGTGTCTTCGACTTTGACGATCCCGTAGGCGATCTTGATCAGCGCGCTCGCCAGGTGGCGCGCCTCGATGCGCTCAGCCGAGAAGGCGTCGGCCAAATATTCGCGCGTGCGGCTCAAATAGAAGAGCAGGTAGATCCCGACATAGTAGAGGACGAGCGCCGCAAGCGCGACGGCCACGCCGCCGCCGCCGCCCTTCTTGCCGGTGCGGGAGCGGGATGAGCGGATAAGCGCGGCATAGACCTGATAGAGGATCTGCACCAGCGTGCCCGCGGCCGTCATCACGATAAAGTCGCGATGGACGATGTGCCCGAGCTCGTGGGCGACAACTGCCTTGGCCTCCTCCTCGTTGAGGAACTCGAAGATGCCCTCGGTGAGGACGATGCGGGCATTGCTGCGCAGGAGGCCGTAGGTGAAGGCGGTGGGGTTGCGGTCGGGGATGATCCCGATGCTCGGCGCCTTGAAGCGGTAGTCGGCGGCGACAGCGTGGATGAGCTGGTGCACACCGGGGTAGCGTGTACGCACCTCAGCGTCGTCGAGGAATGCAAGCTTGTTGAACCACCTGAGCGAGAAGTCGGTCAGCCACGGACTGATCAACCAGATCACCAGGTTGATGATGATGGTGAGAACAATGGCCAGCGAAAGATTGACCTGGCCGGCCGCGACCATGGCCGCCAACACGATGCCTATGACCATGCCGATGAGCAGCCCGACGGTGACGAGCGAGGCAAAGAAAAGACGAGCCATTACATCCCCCTTCATGCAATGGCGGCGTGCCGCGCCCGATGACCGCCGCTGGGCCTCGTCTTGATCGTGCTCGGGCGGGCCAGACTAGCGCTTCGGCAGAGGCCCGGTCAAAGACGCTGGTCTCAGTCAGGCTGGGAAAGGAGCGCGGCCACGTCGTCGGCGATCGCCAAGGAGGAGGTGAGGCCAGGGCTCTCTATGCCGTAGAGCGCAACGAGCCGAGAGAGGCCGTGCTGCGCGGGTCCGTGGATGGCGAAATCGGCGACCGGCTCGCCCTGCCGGTAGAGCTTGGGGCGCACGCCGACATAATCGGGCTGCAGCGCGCTTTCGGGCAGCCCCGGCCAGTAGCGGCGGATCTCGCGCTCGAAACGGGCCCGGCGTGCGCCGTCGGCATCCTCAAAATCGTAGCTCACACCGTCGGTCCAGGCGATGTCGGGGCCGAACTTGGCGCGGCCGGCGATGTCGAGCGTCAAGTGCACGCCCAGCCATGCGCCCTGCGGTACGGGATAGACGAGATGGTGAAACGGCGCGCGGCCGGAGAGTGCATAGTAGTGCCCCTGCGCCGGGTAGGTCTCGGGGACGTGATAGCCCGGCGCGCAAACGAGCATGCGCCCGAGCGCCGTGCCGCCGAAGCCGGCGGCGAGCACGAGGTTGCGGGCGGTAAATCTGGTCGTCTCGCCCGCACTTTGCGTTTCGATTTGGAAATCGCTCGTCTCGTCCGTTGGAGCGGTGAGCCCGGTGACGGTGGTGTTGAGCACGACTTGGCCGCCAAGCGTCGTCAGGTGGCCCTCAAGCGCCAGCATCAGGCCGTGGCTGTCGATGATGCCCGTCGAGGGCGACAGGTAGGCGGCGACGCAGGCAAGCTCCGGCTCGAGGCGGCGCGCTTCCTCTGCCGACAGCCGGCGCAAGTCGTCGACGCCGTTCTTCTTTGCGGTGACGGCGATCGCCTCGAGCTTGGCGATCTCCTCCTCGTTCGTTGCCACGAGCAGCTTGCCGCAACGGTTGTGCGCCACGCCGCTCTCGGCGCAGAAGCGATAGAGCAACGCCTTGCCGGCGACGCAGAACTTCGCCCGCAGGCTGCCGGGCGAATAGTAAAGCCCGGCGTGGATCACTTCCGAGTTGCGCGAGCTCGTCTCCGAGCCGATGCGGCCGTGACGCTCGAGCACAAGAACATCCTGTCCGTTGCCCGCCAACGCTCGGGCGATGGCAAGGCCAATGACGCCCCCTCCGACCACGACCGTCTCAATGTCTGCCGCCACGCTGGCCTCGTCTTTCGTCGTTGAGCAGATGCGCCGTGCCGGCGTTTTCCACAGCGCAATTCCTCGCAGCGGCGCGCTCGAAAAGCCTCGAATCGCCGCTAGTGTGTGCCGGCTGCGGGCGGCTTAAGCCGCGCGAAGGGTAACCCATGGAGGGTCTTATGGCATTCGTCACGGGCGATGTCGTTCCGGTCTCAGGCGATGAGCTTCCGTTCAAAGTGGTTTTCATGCAGGGCGATACGGTGTTGGCCGAGTGGCTTGTGGAGTCGCTCGAAGAGGGTCACTCGCAGATCGTTGAGGCTCTGAAAAGCCTTGCCGACCGCGACGATGAGGAAGACGAGAACGACAAAGAGGACGAAGACGAAGACGGTGAAGATGACGACGACGACGAAGAAGACAAAGGCAAAGGCAAAGGCAAAGGCAAAGACGAAGATGACGACGACGACGATAAAGACGATGACGATGACTAAGGCGCGAGGAGGAGCAAGATGGCTTTGCGCCGCTGCTGGGGGGCACCATGGGGCGGCACTCATTTGACTTGCAGGAAATGGCGCCCGCCAAAGGGGTAGACCGAGACGTTGCCCCCGCCCTTGCGAAACGAACAAAATAGGAACATTCTGCCCACGATTATGCGATTCACCTTTCTCCATACGGCCGACTGGCAGATCGGCAAGCGCTTCGGCGGGTTCCCGACCGAGAAGGCCGCCGTGCTGCGCGCTGAGCGGCTTAACGCCGTCGGTCGGCTGGCGGAAGCCGCACATGCCGCCGCTGCGACCGCCGTGCTGGTTGGCGGCGATGTATTCGATTCAGAGACCGTGTCGGATGCGTTGGCCGGAACCCTGCTGGCGCGGCTGAAGGCCTACCCCAAGCTCACCTGGCATCTGCTGCCGGGCAACCACGACCCCGCGCGTGCCGGCGGGATATGGGAGGCGATCATCGCGGCCGGTCTGCCGGCGAACGTGCGCGTGCACGTGACGCCGGAGGCGGCGGAGATCGCGCCGGGCGTCGTGCTGCTGCCGGCGCCGCTCACCGCAAAGCTGACAAGCCGCGATCCGACCGCGTGGATGGACGGCGCTGCGTCCTCACCCGGTATCGTCCGCATCGGTCTCGCCCACGGCTCGGTGCAAGGCTTCGGCAGCACCGGCGAGGCCAATGTGCCGATCGATCCGGCCCGGGTGAAGTCGGCCGGGCTCGCCTACCTGGCGCTCGGCGACTGGCATGGGACGACGCGGATCGCAGCGCGCGTCTGGTATTCGGGCACGCCCGAGCCCGACAGCTTTCGCGACAACGATCCGGGATATGCCCTTGCGGTGCAGATCGAGGGTGCGGGCGCGCCTGCGAAGGTTGAGCGGGTGGCGACCGCGCATTTCACCTGGGTGCACCGCCAGCAGAAGATCGACAGCGCGCAAGGCCTCGGTCCCATCGAGGCCGAGGTCGACGGGCTAGGGAGTGCCGCCGCGCGCCGTCTGCTGGCGTTGAAATTGGAGGGGCTCTTGTCGCTGACCGAGCTCGCCGAGATCGAGCAGCGGCTGGCGAAGCTTTCACCCCAACTCTTTTGGCTTGAGCCCGATCTATCCCGATTGCATGGCCACGCCGCGGCGTCTGATCTCGACACGCTGACCTCCGGCATGCTGGGCATCGTCGCGCAGCGCCTCAAGGCTAAGGCCGACGGCGGCGGCGAGGAGGCAGCGGTTGCTGCGCTGGCCTTGCGCAAGCTCTTTGCGTTGGCGCGGCGCACCGAGGCGGGAGGCACGTCGTGAAGATCAGAGCGATCCGCCTCAAGGAGGTCGGCCGCTTCCGCGAGCCGATCGCGCTCGAAGGCCTGACGGGCGGCCTCGACGTGCTCGCTGGGCCGAACGAGCTCGGCAAGTCGACGATTCTCAAGGCGGTGCACCTCGCGCTGTTCGTTTCGCACACATCCAAGTCGAAAGAGAAGCTCGAAGCCCTTCGCCCCTATGGCGGCGGCGCGCCACTCATCGAGGTCGACTTCGAGATCGACGGGGACACCTGGCGCATCCGCAAGCAGTTTCTTTCGGCGCGCGCGGCAGAACTGAGAAATTTGCGCTCAGGCCACGTTGCGCGCGGCGGCGATGCCGAAGCGGAGCTTGAACGGCTGCTTGCCGGGAAGGACGGCAGGGGCCGGTTCGCGCTGCTGTGGGTCGATCAGGGCGCCTCGCTCGCGCCCTTCAATCCGGCCGCGACAGCAGGCGGCTCTCTCATGGCCGCCATCGAGAACGAGGTGGAAAGTGTGGCCGACGGCGGCATGGCGCGTCTCGTGCAGACAAGATTGAAGGATGAGCTGGGCGAGCTCGTCACCAGCCACGCTCCGCCGCGCCCGGCCGGCCGCTACAAGGCGGCGCTGGAGGAACACCAAGCTCTCGAGCGCCAGCGCGAGGATGCGTGCAGCCACCTCGCCGGCGCCGAAGCCCGGCTCGACCGGCTGCAGGTCATCCGCCGAGACATCGCGCAACTGTCCGATCCGGCGGCGGCATCGCGGCGTGCCCAAGCCGCGGCGACCGCAAAGCTTGCCTACCAAGAAGCCCGCGAGGCGCGGGACAAGTGCCGTCATGCCGAAGAGGCCGTCCGCGCGCAGGAGGAGCGGCTTGGCGCCCTCAAGGCGACGCTCGATGAGATCGAGGGAAAGATCACCGACCTTGCCAAGCTGGAGGAGGCCGAGCGCAGCGCTGGCCCGGCGCTCGACGAGCTCAACCTTCGCAAGCGCGACACGGAGGCAAAGGCCAGCGAATTCCGGCGGCGGTGCGACGAGATCAGGAGCGCGCTTACCGCGGCCGAGCAGGAGCGCAAGGCCGTCGAGCTGGCCGCTCGGCTGCGGGAGGTGAGGGAACGTCTTGAGGGCGCGCGCGCGGCATCGGCCGAACGCAAGTCGGCGGCGGATGCGCTCGGCGCAAACGCTGCGGACGAGGGCCTCCTCGCCGCCGTGCGGCGCGAAGCCCAGAGCCTCGCAACCATCGAGGCGCGCTTGTCGGCCGCCGCGCCCAGGGTGTTGGTCGCCTATGCACGCGGGGGTCAAGGGAAGATCAAGGTCGAGGGGCGTGCGCTCAATGACGGCGAGACGTTCAACCCGACCAAGCCGACCATGCTGGAAATCGAAGGCGTCGGCACAGTGACAATCGCCCCCGGCCAATCGGAAAGCGTGGCCGAGGACGAGGCCGACATCGCCGCGCACAGGAAAGAGCTGAGCGGGCTGCTGCGCCGGATCGGAGCGGCCTCGGTGGATGAGGCCGAGCAGCGCGCAGCGGCGCGCCGCACGCTCGAAGGCAAGCTTGCCGAAGCCGGCGCGCACCTGAAGGCGCTGGCGCCCGATGGCCTGGAGCGGTTGGAGCGCGTCCACGCCGAGCTTGCCGCAGTGGCCGCGGCGGCAAAGGGCACGGCGGGAGCCATCCCGGCGCCGGCCGATCTCGCCGCGCGTCTGCAAACGCTCACAACCGAGCTGGCCGCGGCGGATACTCAGCTCAGCCAAATGGTGCACGCGCACGGGCAAGCGCGCGAGGCCCTGGTGCAATTGCGCACGCGCAGTGAAGAGCGACGCAATCGCATCGAAGCGCTGGTGGCCGGGATCGGCGACATGGCGGCCCGCGTGGCCAAGCGGCAAAAGGGGCATGCGACGGTGGCGGCGGCCGAGGCCGACCTCAATCGTGCCGTGCGCGAGCTTGCGGCCTGGCGCGAGAAGGCACCCGAGGAGGCGCGTCTTGCCGCGTTGAAAAGCGCGGCGGACGCGGCAGAGGAGGCGCGGGCACGGGCCGAACGGGAGCTGATCGAGCTGCGTCGCATCGAAGCCGGCGTCGAAGGGGAGCTAAAGTCGGACCGTGCCGATGACGTGGAGCCCCGGGTGCGCGAGCTGGAGGAGGCGTGCGCCGGCGCCCAGGCGCGGGTCGCGGCCTTGGAGGCGGAGATCGGTGCGCTGCAGCTTTTGAGCCGCGAGCTGGACGCTGCGGCAAGCGAATCCCACGACCGGTTCACCCAGCCCGTCGTCGCCCGGCTCAAACCCTACCTCGATCTGGTCTTTCCAGATGCGCGTGCGCGCTTCGCCGACGGCCTCGCGCTTTATGCGGTGGAGCGGGGGGGCGACGTAGAAAGGGTGGGCGTCTTGAGCGAAGGCACGCAAGAACAGCTTGCCGTGCTGGTGCGCCTAGGACTGGGTCGCCTGCTGGCCGAGACCGGCACACCGGCACCCCTCATCCTCGACGATGCGCTTGTGTACGCAGACGATGCGCGCATCGAGCGCATGTTCGAGGCTTTGAAGCTGGCCGCGCAAAGCCACCAGGTACTTGTGTTGACGTGCCGCGCGCGCACGTTCGAAAGACTCGGCGGCCATCGCATCGCGATTGGCGCCTGGCGCGAGCGCTGAGGCGGGAACGTCTGAGCGGCGGTAGCCGCAGACTTCGGGCGCGGACTTTCTAAACTCAGCCGAACTCGTTGCCCGATCCGTTCATCGCGGGGATTTCGGGCTTGGGAATACCCGCCGTCGGGTCCTCGGAGCGGCGCGACTTGCCCTCGAAGTAGGCGCCCTGCTCGATGGCGAGCGCCTGATGGTAGATGTCGCCCTCCACGTGGCTGGAGGATTGAAGCATTACCCGCTTGCCGCGCACCGAGCCCGCCACATGGCCGCGCACCACGATCTCCTCGGCGACGATGCCGCCGGTAATGCGCGCCCTCTCGCCGATCACGACGTAGGTGCCGTGGATGTCGCCCTGGACCTCGCCGTCGACCTGAACCTCGCCCTTCGACGTCAGGTTGCCGTGAATAATCAGATCGGGGCCGATGACGGAAGGGGTGTTCCGCTCGGCGTTTCGGGCCAGCCCCAACGGGCGTGCGCCCTGGCTGGCCGTCGGAGCGGTGGACGACGGACCGGTAGCCGCCGGGGATTCCGACTCAGATCTCTTGAAATTCGGCAACATGAGCTTCCACCTCCGCTCTAACGCGACAAACGCCTCGACGTTGTGTTGTTGCTGGTATTGCGGGCATTCAGGCCTTTTTCGTGGCCGGATGCTCCCCCATTCCGATCCAACTAGCACGTTTCGAAGCCCGGGTCACGGGCTGCAAATGGGGCGGTCCGCTCAATCTGTGGGCAGTCCTAAGATTTGAGCGATCGGACCGCTTCGAGCACATCCTCGGCATGTCCCGGCACCTTCACCTTGCGCCAGCTCTTGGCGATCCGGCCATCGCGGTCCACGAGGAACGTGGAGCGCTCAATGCCCATGTATTTTCGTCCGTACATCGACTTCTCGACCCACACCCCGTAGGCCTGTGCCGCCGCGCGCGCTTCGTCCGCCAGCAGACGGACGCCGAGGTCATACTTCTCGCGAAATTTGCGGTGACTTTCCGCACTATCGGGTGAGATTCCGATCACCTCCGCGCCCGCCCGCTCGAAGTCATCGATGAGGCAGGTGAAGCCTTTGGCCTCCGCCGTGCAACCGGACGTGTCGTCCTTGGGATAAAAATAAACCACGACCGGGTGCCCCTTAAGGCTTGAAAGCTGAACGCTCGCGCCATCCGCATCGGGAAGCGCAAAATCAGGCGCTTTCATGCCGTCTTCGACCATGGCAAAATGCCTTTCTTTTGTCGCTTTTCCCCTTGCACGTGAACCTCAATGCACGATCCACGTCGGCAATGGCCGGGAGCCTTAGCGGTGTGGCCGCAGCCGCGCAAGAGAGCAACCCACCATGGCCGGCATAGGGCGGGCAGGCGAGCTTGGGCGCCAGGCTGAATTTTAGATCCAGCGCGGCAACACCCCGGCCAGGGCACGAGGCTCGCAACACTGCGGCACGGGGCCAAGGGGGGCGAATAGGACGCGTCTGCTGCCAAGTCGGTTTGCGTGGGGACTAGTTCTCGAGCGAGACTGTCGAGGGGCTGACTTGCAAACGACAGGAAGACACAAGCGTAAGACTGGATTCGCCCAGGTGCGAACCCAAGAGCGAGCGTCGGACTTAAACCAACGCCTGACGACCGCGGTTTCCGCCGCCGACCGCGTCCTGCATGGCCTCGGAAAGTCGGTCTTCATACTTGCCCCGATCGCCATGCTGACGCTGCTCGTGCTCGGGCTCGGCTACGTCCGGCTGCGGCACGGTCCCATTTCCCTTAAGTTTCTTGTTGCGCCGATTGAGCAGGGCATAGATGCCGAGCTCCGCGGCGATTCGGTTCGTATCGACGACGTGGTTGTAAGCCTCTCGGGAAGGGGAGGCCTCGAGTTCCGCCTGCGCAACCTGCGCATGCGCGAGCCCGATGGCGACATCGTGGTCTCTGCGCCGCTTGCCGCCGTCGAGCTCAGCGTGGCGGCGCTATGGTCGGGCCGCATCGTGCCGGCGCGTGTGGAGCTGATCGAGCCGCGCTTGCTTCTCATCTATTCGGATGAGAGTGGCTTGTCGCTGAGCTTCTCCAAAACTGTGGAAGCGAAGGCAGGCGAGGGCGAGGAGACAAGCCCGGCCCCGAGCGCGGCCACCGAGCCCGCGCCCCCGAGCGCACCTGCGTCTGCCGGGCCGCTGAAACGCATCGACTTGACGCGGGTGGTGACGGAAATGTCGGCGCGCGCGCGCCAGCGGCTTGACGCCAGCTCCTACCTCAGAGAGCTCGGCCTGCGCAACGCGACCGTCGTCCTCGAATATGCCGGCCGATCGACGGAGTGGCACGTGCCGTCGCTGGCTATCGAGCTCATGCACGCCAAAACCCGCAGCATCATTTCGGGCCAGGCTACGATCGCCTCTGGAGGGCGGCCATGGCAGCTCACGTTCGAGACCGATGAGGCGGAGGGCGCGGGCACGCTCAATCTGAAGACGTCCATCCGCGATCTCGTCCCGCGCAGCCTTGCCCCGGCGGTGCCGCAACTGAGCCTGCTGCAGGCCTTCGACGCGCCCGTTGCCGGCAATGCAACGCTTGAGCTGTCGAGCGACGGGGATATCCGCGCGGCGACGCTCGCCATGGAAGTCGGGCATGGCAGCCTGCGCCTGCCGGCGCTGCCCGAGACGCCCTTGGAGATCGACGGCGGCTCCTTGAACGTCGCCTATGACGAAGCAGCACAGCGGATCGTTTTGTCGCCATCGACGCTGCGCTGGCGCGGCAGCCGCATTACGATTTCCGGGGCCGCACAAGGGCAGGCCGGCAAGGACGCGCATCAGACCTGGGATTATCGGCTCAGCGCAAGCGACGGGGCCTTTGCCGCGCAGGAGTTCAACGTCGCGCCGGTAGCTCTGGAATCGTGGAGCGCAAGCGGCCGGGTCCTGCCGCACCGCGGCGAGATTGTGCTCGACGAATTCAATTTGAAGGCCGGCGGTGGCGAAATCGCGCTGAAGGGCGACTTCGTGGCCGGCGTCGAGCCCGCCAGCACCCGGCTCGAAGGCAACTTCAGCCCGATGCCTCTGCAAACGCTCAAGGCGCTTTGGCCCAAGGCCATCGCCCCAGGCGCGCGCGACTGGATCGGGGAGCGCGTGTCCCAAGGAACTGTTCGCGGCGGGACATTTCGTTTTATGAGCGGCAACGTCGTCGATCCGCCCGCGGCAGGACCGGCAGGGCCGGCAGGGCCGGCAGAGCCGCAGCATCAGCTGTCGCTTGCTATGCAGGCGGCGGACGTGGAGATGCACGTGATCAACCGCATGCCGCCCGTCGTCGCTCCCCACGTCCTGATCCGCGTCGAGAACGACGATCTGGAGGTCGATATCCCGGAGGGCACGGTCACCCTGGCGCCGGGACGCTCGGTGTCGCTGAATGGGGGAAAATTCACCGCCGCAGACATTATGGGCGAAACGGTGATCGGCACCGTGGTCGTCGGCTCGCAGACCTCTCTTGGCTCGGTGCTCGAGCTGCTTCAGCGCTCGCCGCTGACCATCCTTGAGGAGGCGAATGTTCCGCGAGAAGGGCTTGAGGGCAAATTCGATGGGCAATTCAAGGTCACGCTGCCGCTACTCGCCGATCTGCCGGTGAGTGCCATCAAGGTCGAAGGCAAAGCGCGCATCATCGATGGGCGAGCCAAGGGCTTGCTCGACCCCTACGACATTCAAGGAGCGAGCATCGACCTCGACATCACGGAACGGGCGGTCGACGCCAGCGGCGAGATGCTCGTCAATGGCGTGCTTGCCAAGCTCGGCTGGCAGCGGATATTCGATGCCCCGCTCGATAAGCAGCCACCTTTGCGAATTACCGCGACGCTCGATGACGGCGACCGCAATCAGCTTGGTTTCGACGTCAACCACATCATCCAAGGCGAGGTCCCCGTAGAGCTCACCATCATGCGCGGCGCGCGCAGCGTGCCGGAAATACGCCTACGCGCGGACCTGGCCAATGCCGACCTCCTCCTGGCGAACGTGGCCTGGCGCAAACCGCCGGGACGCTCCGCGACCCTGCAATGCGACATTGCTCCGGGCCGCAACCACAAGATGGAGCTGCAGAATTTCAAGATCGCCGGGGATGATATCGCGATCGAAGGTTGGGTGGCGATCGGTGACGACAACAGGCTGCGCGAGTTCTATTTCCCGGACTTCTCCCTCAACGTCGTGACCCGAATGGAGGTGCAGGGCAAGCTCGGCTCCGACAACGTGTGGAAGGTGAAGGCGCGCGGTCCGACCTTTGACGGACGTGATTTCTTCCGCTCCTTGTTTTCTCTGGGACAGCTCGCGGAGCGGCGGCCCTTGCCGAAGAAGCCCCGCGACGGCATCGATCTGGAAGCGGAGATAGGCACCGTCATCGGCTTCTCGGAGGTGTCGCTGCGCGGGGTCAAAGTGAAGCTTTCCAAGCGCGGCGAGAAATTGTCGGCGCTCGATGTGCGCGGAACGCTCGATGGCGGCAAGCCGCTGGTTGCCGTGTTGCGCGAGGAACAAGGACAGCCGCGCAAATTGCTGGCGGATTCAACCGACGCCGGCCAAGCCTTCAAGCTCATCGACTTCTATCCCAACATCCAGGGCGGCCGCGTCCGCCTGGAGGTGAACCTGGACGGGAAGGGCGCGGCGGAGAAAACCGGAACGCTGTGGGTTGAGGATTTCCGCATTCTCGGCGACCCGGTCATCTCGGAAGTGTTCAGTGGTGCGGAAGGGGCAGGGGCGGCCACCAACGTTGCGCGCCGCAGAAAGCGGGAGGTCGTGCGCCAGGTCTTCGATTTCGACCGCATGCGCGTGCCCTTCTCGGTGGGCTATGGACAGTTCGTGATGGAGCAGGCCTACTTGCGCGGGCCGCTCCTCGGCGCCTCCATACGCGGCAAGGTCGATTTCAAGACGCGCTACATGAACCTCGGCGGGACTTACGTGCCGCTGCAGGGTCTCAACGCCGCCCTGTGCGACATTCCGATTTTTGGACCCATCCTCACGGGGCCGGGCTGCGACGGCGTGTCGGGGATGACGTTTGCCATTCAAGGGCCGATGGATCGCCCGCAGGTCGTCGTTAATCCCTTGTCCATGCTCGCGCCTGGCATCTTCCGTGAGATCTTCCAGATGACGAACCCAAACCCGAAGGTTCTGCCCAGGGACGAGGCGCCGGGCGCGAACGACGGGGGTGGCATGCGTGCCTCCAGCACCACCATGGGCAAGCGCGAGCGCGCAGGCGAGAAGAATGGGACGCGTATCGGCTCCGATACGATTGACGGCTGGTCGTCGCAGACGATCGAGAGCCTGCCGACAAAAAAGAAATAGCGCGGGGCTCAGACCGGTTTCAGCAGAACGTGCTTCTTCTTGCCCAGCGACAGCTTGATGAGACCGCCCGCCGCGAGATCGGAGGGCGTCAACTGCGCCGCCTCGTCGGCGACGGGCGTGTCGTTGATCTTGAGACCACCGCCCTTAATCTGCCGGCGCGCCTCGCCGTTCGATTTGACGAGCCCCGCTCGCACGAACGCGGTCAGCACACCGATCCCGCTTTTCAGCTCCGCCTGAGAGACCTCAACGGTCGGCAGATTCTGTGACAGCGCGCCCTCAACGAAGGTCTTGCGCGCGGTCTCGGCGGCAGCCTGCGCCTTGTCGCGGCCGTGCAGAAGCGCGGTCGCCTCCGTGGCGAGCACCTTCTTCGCCTCGTTGATCTCGGCGCCCTGCACAGCCGCGAGCTTGCCGATCTCGTCCAGGGGCAAGGTCGTGAACAGATTGAGGAAGCGCACAACGTCGGCGTCCTCGGTGTTGCGCCAGTACTGCCAGTAGTCGTAGGGCGAGAGCTGCGCCTCGTTGAGCCAGACGGCGCCAGCGGCGGTCTTGCCCATCTTGGCGCCCGACGCTGTGGTGAGCAGCGGGCAGGTTAGTGCGTAGAGCTGGTGGGCGACGCCCATGCGCCGGCCGAGGTCGATGCCGGTGACGATGTTGCCCCACTGATCCGAGCCGCCCATCTGCAGGTTGCAGCGATAGCGGTGTGCCAGCTCCACGAAGTCGTAGGCCTGCAGCAGCATGTAGTTGAACTCGATGAACGACAGCTCCTGCTCGCGTTCGAGCCGGAGCCTGGCCGAATCCATGGTGAGCATGCGGTTGACGGAGAAGTGACGCCCCACGTCGCGCAGGAAGTCGATGTAGTTGAGGTCCGCAAGCCACTCGGCATTGTCGGCTATGACGGCATCGGTCTTGCCAGCGCCGAATTTGAGGAATTTGGCGAAGGCCTGCGCCATCCCGGCCTTGTTGGCCTCGATCTCGTCAAGGGTAAGGATCTTGCGGGTCTCGTCCTTGCCGGAGGGATCGCCGACGCGCGTGGTGCCGCCGCCCATGAGCACGATGGGCTTACCGCCGGTTTTTTGCAGCCAGTGGAGCATCATGATTGAGATGAGGCTGCCGACGTGCAAGGACGGCGCGGTGCAGTCGTAGCCGACGTAGGCGACGATGTCGCCCTTGCGCCCGAGCGAATCGAGGCCGGCCGCGTCCGAGCATTGGTGCACGAAGCCACGCTCGGTGAGAATTCTTAGGAAGTCTGATTTGAGATTGGGCATGGAAGATCAGGCATGGCCTCGGTATGACTTTGCGCCGTGCGCCGCCGGACGTGGTGGCGGCGAACATGCACAGGAAGGGCATCATGGGCAAGCACATGCGCGCGCTCGGTCTGATGAGCGGGACGTCGATGGACGGAATCGACGTCGCCCTCCTGACGACCGACGGCGACCGCGAATTGAGCCACGGACCCGTTGCCAGCTGCCCCTATCCGCCCGAGATCAAGGCCAAGTTGCGGAAAGCACTGTCCGAGGCCCGGGATCTGAAGCAACGGTCGGACCGTCCGGGCAGCCTCGGTGCGCTCGAGGGCGCGCTGACAGAGCTCAATGAAGAGGCCGTAGCGCGTTTTCTCGGCGCCAACGGAATCGAGCGGGCGAACGTCGATCTCATCGGCTATCACGGGCAAACGGTGCTGCATGACGCGGCGCGCGGGCTGACGGTGCAACTCGGAGACGGGGCGCTGCTCGCCAAACGCACCGGCATCGACGTGGTCTACGATTTGCGGGCTGCCGACGTTGCCGCCGGCGGGCAAGGCGCTCCGCTCGTGCCGGTCTATCACCGGGCGCTCGCCTCGCAGCTCAAGGAGCTGCCGGTCGCATTCCTCAACATCGGCGGCGTCGCCAACGTCACCTGGATCGGGGAGGGCGGCCGCATGCTCGCGTTCGACACAGGCCCGGGCAACGCGCTTCTTGATGATTGGATGCTGGCGCACACGGGGGCCGCACACGACGCAAATGGCGACCTCGCCGCGCGCGGGGCCGTCAGCGAGGAGGCGCTGACGGCGCTGCTGACGAGCGGCTATTTCGGGATCCCGCCGCCGAAGTCGCTCGATCGTGACGCCTTCTCCTCAACGCCCGTCGCGCAGCTTGGCGTGGAGGACGGGGCGGCGACGCTCACCGCCTTCACGGCTGCCGCCATCGCCAAAGCGCGTGAGCACATGCCGCGCGAGCCGCGGACATGGGTCGTGTGCGGGGGCGGACGCAAAAACAGGACCCTGATGAGCATGCTGGCCGCGGGGGTGGAGAACGCGGTGGTGCCGGCGGAGGCCTTGGGCCTCAACGGCGGCGCCATCGAGGCGGAAGCCTGGGCCTACATGGCCGTGCGATCGGTCTTGAAGCTGCCGATCACGTTTCCGGAGACGACCGGCGTGGCGGTGCCCATGACCGGCGGCGTGCTCGCCGAGGCGCCGCGCTGACGTTCACTGCAGCAGATCACGGATGGTTTGTTCCAGCCCCAGCGTGATGCGCGCAAGCTTCGCGTAGTCGACTTTATCGGGCGTATCGGTCGCCTTGTGATAGTGCGGGTAGCGAAAGATCGCCGTGTCGGTGACCATGACCGCGGGATAGCCGAGCTCCCAGAACGACCAGTGGTCCGACCAGCCGATGCCATCGAACAGATCGGGCGCCGTGCCGCCGATGGTGGGGATGGCGGTGTGGCGGCGGAAGCTCGCGACAACCTGATGGAGAAATCGGCGGGAGCCGGGCATGGCGACGAAGGCGAGGAAGTTCCCTTCCGTGGGAAAAACGAGCCCGAAGGGGGCAGGATACCTCTGGCTGCCCGGCGCATCCGAGAAGTAGCCGATCGTTTCCAGCGATAACATGCCGGCAACGTCCTCCCCGCGCTCCTTCAAACGCTGCGCGTAGCGCCAGCTCCCCATGCTGGGGCTGCGGTAGTACGGCGCCTCCTCGTTGACGAACAAGACAAAGCGCAGGGTCTTGTCCTTGAGCGGCACGTCCTTGAGCAGACGCGCCAGCTCGATCACGGCGGCGACCCCGCTGGCGTTGTCGTTGGCGCCCGGGGCAATGCCGTCGGAGTCGTAGTGGGCGCCGATCACCAGGCTCGACGTTTTGGAGCCGCCGTTCGCCGGCGACAGGACGGCGGCGATGTTGCGCACCGGCTTGCCGTCGGTGTCGAAGACCTGCGCTTGAGGCTCATAGCCGAGCGCCTTGAGCGCGGCCTCGATATAGGCGGCGGACTTCTCCAGCTCTGCGTAGTGGGCGACGTTGTGGGGCCGGCTGGCGATGGCGACGACGTGGCGGCGCAGACGCTCAGCCAGCGCCTTTTCGGCGTCCGAAGGTGGAGGGAGCGGACCGGTGAAGCTTTTGCCGGGCAGGCCCAGGGAGTACCACACCGCGGCTCCCGTGAGAGCGGCGAGGACGAGCAGAAGCCCTGCTCCCCAGAGTGCCACGGTCTTCGCCACCTTAGCCGTCCGCTTGAAGCTCCAGCGAGGCGGCCTCAGCCGCCCTGCTCTTCCTGGCGTTCGATCTCACGCTGCCGCTGGCGCTCGCGCTCGCGTTCACGCTCACGCTCCTTCTCTTTGGCGCGGTCCTTCTCGGCCTGCACCATGCGCTCATCCACGTAGGTGCCCACGGCCTCCTTGAGCTCGCCGAGCTTGTTCTCGAAAAAGTGGTTGGCACCTGCGATCACCTGGTGGGTGATCTTGATGCCGCGCTGGGTCTTGAGGCGCTGCGAGAGCTCGGCCACCGAATTGGTGGGGACCACCCGGTCCTTGTCGCCGTTGATCATGAGGCCGGACGACGGGCAAGGGGCGAGAAAGGAAAAGTCGTAGAGGTTGGACGGCGGGGCAATGCAGATGAAACCTTCGACCTCGGGGCGGCGCATCAGGAGCTGCATGGCAATCCAGGTGCCGAACGAGACGCCCGCAATCCAGCAGCTCTTGGCGTCGGGCTTGACGAGCTGCAGCCAGTCGAGGGCGGAGGCGGCATCGGAAAGCTCACCCGGCCCGCCGTCCCAGATGCCCTGGCTGCGCCCCACTCCGCGAAAATTGAAGCGCAGCACCGAAAAACCGCGCTCCACGAAAGTGTGATAGAGCGTGTAGACTACCTGATTGTTCATCGTCCCGCCGAACTGCGGGTGCGGATGCAGGATCAGCGCAACGGGGCTGTCATTCGCCGTCTCGTGGTGATAGCGGGCCTCGATGCGGCCCGCAGGCCCATTGATGATCAGCTCGGGCATCGTTTTTCCAGCTCTTTGAGGTTACGGCTTCGAGCCTGGGCGCAAGCAAGGCGGCCGGAAGAACCGTTAATTCGGCGGTTCCGAAACCTTGACTCCAGGGCTCGGAATTTTCATATTCCCTGTAGGAATTTAGAATTGTTCGAAAGAGCGGATGCATCGTGGGGCCATCCCGCTCTTTGCGGTCGCGCTTCTTAGCACAGGGCCGGGTGCCGATTGCAAGTGAAAGCAGTGGGCATGCCGCTTGAGGGCGGGGGCGATCCGGATTGGAGGACGTGGCGTGGAGCTGAACACCAAGGCCAGGTACGCCGTGATGGCCATGGCCGACCTCGCCAAGCATGGCGAGGATGCAGCCGTTCCCCTGTCGGCCATCGCCGAGCGGCAGAGTCTGTCTCTGGCCTATTTGGAGCAGATCTTTTTGCATCTGCGCCGCGCCGGGCTCGTCGATAGCGCGCGCGGCCGCAGCGGCGGCTATGTGCTTGCCCGGCCGGCACGAGCGATCCACATCGCCGAGATCATGAAGGCGGTCGCCGAGGAGACGCGCATGACCCGTTGTCTCGACGCCGAGGTCGGCTGTCTCGGGGATCAGCGCTGCCTGACGCACGCGCTGTGGCATGCGCTTGGCGGCCACATCGCAGCGTTTCTATCCAACGTCTCGTTGCAGGAGGTGCTCGACGGAATTCCAGCGGCCAAGCTGGCGGCGAGGCCGAGGCCAAAGCCAATGCGGGAAAGGGAACTGGCGAGCCGATGACGATTGCACGCACCTATCTCGACCACAACGCATCCACGCCGCTGCGCGCGGAGGCGCGCGCGGCGATGCTGCGGGCCCTGGATACAGCCGGTAACCCGTCGTCGGTGCACGCGGAGGGGCGGGCCGTGCGCGGGATCATCGAAGGCGCGCGCGAGCAGGTCGCACAACTCGTCAACGCCAAGCCGAGCGAGGTCGTGTTCACCAGCGGCGCGAGCGAAGCCAACAACTGGGTGATGGCGGCGGCCTGGGAGGTGATCTGCGTCTCCGGAATCGAGCACGACTCTGTGCTCGCGCCCGCGCGGCGCTCCGGCGCCAAGCTCGTCGAACTCAGCGTTTCAGACGCCGGCGTCGTGGACTTGCAGGCCGCGGCCGAGCAGGTGACCAACGCTGCGCGCGCCTCCGGCCGGGTGCTTGTGAGCCTCATGATGGCCAACAACGAGACGGGCGTCATCCAGCCCGTTGCCGAAGCGGCAGCGCTGGCACACGAGCACGGGGCCGTCGTGCACGTCGATGCGGTGCAGACGCCAGGGCGCATCGCGGTGGATTTTGCCGCGCTCGGTGCCGATACGCTTGCCCTTTCCGCCCACAAGATCGGCGGACCGCGCGGCGTTGGCGCCCTCATCGTTCGCGACCTGCTGGACCTTCCGGTTTTCATCACCGGCGGCGGACAGGAGCGGCGTCGGCGCGGCGGCACCGAGAACGTCATCGGCATCGCCGGCTTCGGCGCCGCGGCCGAGGCGGCCGCCCGCGAAGTGGACCGGTGCGCGCACGTGGGCCGGCTGCGGGCCACGCTCGAGGACGGCGTGATGCGTGCGACACCGGCGGCGGTGATTATCGGCAAGACGGCACCGCGCATCGCCAACACGTCGTGCATCGCCCTGCCGGGCAAGGCCGCCGAGACGCTGGTGATCAAACTCGACTTGGAAGGCGTGGCGGTGAGTGCCGGCGCGGCCTGCTCGTCGGGCAAGGTCGGAGCGAGCCACGTGCTCGAAGCCATGGGATTGGCACCCGAGATCAGGCGCTCGGCGATCCGTGTGAGCCTCGGACCGCAGACACAGAGCAAGGACATCGCCGCTTTTCAGGCGGCCTGGGAAAAAGCTGCAGGGCCGGCGGCGATGGCCGCGTGAGCCTTTGAAAGTGAACCGAAAGGGTAATTGATGCCAGCAGTCGAAGAGACGATCGAGCAGGTCAAGAAGATCGACGTCGACCAGTACAAGTACGGCTTCGAGACCAAGATCGAGTCGGTGCGGGCGCCTAAGGGCCTCAACGAGGACATTGTGCGCTTCATCTCGGAGAAGAAAGGCGAGCCCGCGTGGATGCTCGAGTGGCGGCTTGAGTCCTATCGGCGTTGGCGCAACATGACCGAGCCGACTTGGGCCAACGTCACGTACCCAAAGATCGACTTCGAGGACCTCTATTACTACGCCGCGCCGAAATCGACCGAGGGACCAAAGAGCCTGGCCGAGGTCGATCCGGAGCTGCTCGCGACCTATGAGAAGCTCGGCATTTCGCTCAAAGAGCAGGAGGTGCTGGCGGGCGTCAAGGATACGCGCGTCGCCGTCGACGCCGTGTTCGATTCGGTGTCCGTCGTCACGACCTTCAAGGAGGAGCTCGCCAAGGCGGGCGTGATCTTCTGCGCGATCTCGGAAGCGATCCGCGAGCACCCCGAGCTCGTCAAAAAGTACCTGGGCTCGGTCGTGCCGCAGGGCGATAACTTCTATGCCGCGCTCAACTCCGCGGTGTTCTCCGACGGCTCGTTCGTCTACGTGCCCGAAGGCGTGCGCTGCCCCATGGAGCTGTCGACCTACTTCCGCATGAACGAGAAGCAGACCGGCCAGTTCGAGCGCACGCTCATCATCGCCGACAAGGGCGCCTACGTGAGCTACCTGGAGGGCTGCACCGCACCCATGCGCGATGAGCACCAGCTGCACGCCGCGGTCGTCGAGCTGATCGCGCTCGAGGACGCCGAGATCAAGTACTCCACCGTGCAGAACTGGTACCCCGGCGACAAGGAAGGCAAGGGCGGCATCTATAACTTCGTGACCAAGCGCGGCGACTGCCGCGGCCACAACGCCAAGATCTCCTGGACGCAGGTCGAGACCGGCTCGGCCATCACCTGGAAATACCCCAGCTGCATCCTGCGCGGCGACAACTCACGCGGCGAGTTCTACTCGATTGCGGTATCGAATGGATATCAGCAGGTGGATTCAGGGACCAAGATGATCCACCTCGGCAAGAACACCTCGAGCCGCATCATCTCCAAGGGCATCGCGGCGGGGCATTCCAACAACACCTACCGCGGGCTCGTCTCCGCGCACCGCAAGGCGAGGAACGCGCGCAACTTCACCAACTGCGACTCGCTTCTGATCGGCGACAAATGCGGCGCGCACACCGTGCCCTACATCGAGGCCAAGAACGCGACCGCCCACTTCGAGCACGAGGCGACGACCTCGAAGATCTCAGACGACACGCTGTTCTACTGCCGCCAGCGCGGGCTTTCCGAGGAGGAGGCGGTGGCGCTCGTGGTCAACGGCTTCGTGCGCGACGTTCTCCAGAAGCTGCCGATGGAGTTCATGGCGGAGACGCAGAAGCTGATCGGCATCTCGCTGGAGGGCTCGGTCGGATGATGGCGATTTCTCACACCCGTCATCCCGTGCGCGGTGCAGCGCGAAGCGGTGCGCCGCAGACACGGGATCTTGCCGTACTCGCTGCCACCAGCAGCAAGATCCCGGCTCGTGGCGCTACGCGCCTTGGCCGGGATGACGGGTGTTGTTTTGTGAAGGCGACAGCCACATCCACCACTTTATTCGCGCGGAGGCGGGAACCCAGGACACTTTGCCGATCGGATGTGGCGAGTTGCGTGGATCCCGGCCGTCCATGCGAAGCTTGGCTCCGCCATGACGCCGGGATGACGGAATAGGAGAGTTCATGGCGGAGACGCAGAAGCTGATCGGCATCTCGCTGGAGGGCTCGGTCGGCTAAACTTTCGCTCAACGATAACAATGATGGAAAGTACGAAGGTAACAGGAATGCTCGAGATCAAAGACCTGCACGTAAAGATCGCCGAGGACGGCCGCGAGATCCTGAAAGGGCTCTCGCTGAAAGTTCCCAAGGGCGAGGTGCACGCCATCATGGGCCCCAACGGCTCGGGCAAGTCGACGCTCGCCTACGTGCTCGCCGGACGCACGGACTACGAGGTGACGCGCGGTGAGGTTCTGTGGAACGGCGAGAACCTGTTGGAGATGGAGCCCGAGGAGCGGGCGGCGGCCGGCGTGTTCCTGGCCTTCCAGTACCCGATCGAGATCCCAGGTGTTGCGAGCCTGACCTTCCTGCGCACCGCGCTCAACGCCGTGCGCAAGGAGCGCGGGGAGCCGGAGCTGACGACGCCGGAGTTCATGAAGCGCGTCAGGGACAAGGCGGCGAAGCTTTCAATCGACATGGAGATGTTGAAGAGGCCCGTTAACGTCGGCTTCTCGGGCGGCGAGAAGAAGCGCTCCGAGATCCTGCAGATGGAGGTCCTGGAGCCGACGCTGTGCGTGATGGACGAGACCGACTCCGGCCTCGACATCGACGCGCTGCGCATCGTCGCCGACGGCGTCAACGCCATGCGGTCGAAGGACCGGGCGATGCTGGTCATCACCCACTATCAGCGGCTGTTGAACTACATCGTGCCTGACAAGGTGCACGTGATGGTGGACGGCAAGATTCAGAAGTCCGGCGGTGCCGACCTCGCACTGGAGCTCGAGAGATCAGGCTACGCCGAGTATCAAGGGAAAGCAGCGTGAGCATGGAAGGGAAACTGCCCATCGATGCGGGCTCAGGCGGCGTGGCCGAGGCGGAGCGGCCGTCAGCTGCGCCTGCGCCAGCGCGGAAGCATGAAGCGCGGGGGAGGCGCGAGATGAACGTAGCGGTGTTGAAGACCAAGGCTGAGCAGTCGCTCACCGAGACTTTTGCGGCGATTGCCGACAAGCTTCCCGGCGGCGCGGCGGTGCGCAAACTGCGCAGCGCGGCCATCGGCCGTTTCAGCACGCTTGGCCTGCCGCACCGGCGCATCGAGGCGTGGAAGTATACGGACCTGCGCAATGCCGTGAAAGAGGCGCTGCCGCTGAAGGTCGGCGACGCCACGCGCGTCACGGAGGCGGACGTCGCGGCAGCGCTCGGGCCTCTCGCCGAGATCGATGCGGATCGGGCGGTGTTCGTCAATGGTGCCTACCGAGCCGAGCTTTCCCAGCTCGAAAGCCTCAAGGATATCCTAGGGAGCCCGCTCGGCGCGGCGCTCAATGACGAAACTGACACCTCCGCAGTCGATCTGCTGCGCCTTGAGAGAGGCGAGGAGGACGCGGTGCTGGCGCTGAACACCGCTTACGCCACCGACGGTGCGGTGATTGCTGTCGCCAAGAACGCCAAGCTCGCCAAACCGTTGCTGGTGGTTCATGTGCGTGCCGGCTCCGAGCCCGGCGCCACCGTCACCCGCAACGTGGTGAGCATCGGCGATGGTGCCGAGGCCGTCATCATCGAGGCGTTCGTCTCGGTTGCGGGCGCCGCCGACAACGCCCAGCACAACACGGCCACCGAGATTGCCGTCGGCAATTGCGCCCGCGTCACCCATTTGCAATGCACCGCCGACAGCGGCCGTGTCACGCATCTGGCGAACTGGCTCGTCGATCTCGGCGCCGACAGCGACTACCGCGGCTTCCAATTCACCGCCGGTGTCGGTTTGGCGCGCAACCAGCTTTCCGTGACCTTCAAGGGCGAGGGCGCCAACCTCGACCTGTCCGGCGTGTTTCTGGCGCGCGAGACCCAGCACGTCGACACCACCCTTGTCGTCGATCATGCAGTGCCCGGCTGCACGAGCCGCGAGCTGTTCAAAGGCGTGCTTCTGGATCACGCGCGCGGCGTGTTCCAGGGCAAGGTCATCGTGCGCCCGGACGCGCAGAAGTCGGACGGCAAGCAGATGGCCCAGGTCCTGATGTTGTCTCCGGAGGCAGAGTTCGACTCCAAGCCGGAGCTCGAAATCTACGCCGACGATGTCGTCTGCGGTCATGGCAGCACCAGCGTCGACCTCGACGAGGATCTGTTGTTCTATTGCCGCTCGCGGGGCATTCCCGAGGACGAAGCGCGCGCGCTGCTGATCGAATCGTTTATTGGAGAAGCGCTCGAGAAAGTGGAGCGCGAGGACGTGCGCGAGGCCTTGACGGTGCTGGCGCGGCGCTGGCTCGATGAGACCTCGGCGGCAAAGAGGGCATAATGGCAGCGACGACCCGCGATAGCAAAGAGATGGAGCGAAATTTGGCGCGCCCGGCAAAGCCGGCCGGCGAGGCCTACGACGTGGAGCGAATCCGCTCCGATTTTCCCATTCTCTATCGCGAGGTCTACGGCAAGCCGCTCGTCTATCTCGACAATGCGGCGTCCGCCCAGAAGCCCAGCTCGGTGATCGAGACGATGGACCACGTCAATCGCTTCGAGTACGCGAACGTGCATCGCGGGCTGCACTATCTCTCCAATGCCGCCACGGCGAAGTACGAGGACGCCCGCGAGGTCACCCGGCGCTTCCTCAATGCCGCCAGCTCAGACGAGATCGTCTTCACGCGCAACGCGACCGCCGCCATCAATCTCGTCGCGGACTCGTTCGGGGCCCAGATCGGCGAGGGTGACGAGATCCTGCTCTCCATCATGGAGCATCACTCCAACATCGTTCCCTGGCACTTCCACCGGGAGCGCAGCGGCGCCGTGCTCAAGTGGTCGCCCATCGCCGATACGGGCGAGTTTTTGTTCGACGAGTTCGAGGGGCTCTTGACGCCGCGCACGAAGCTCGTCGCGATCACCCACATGTCGAACGTGCTCGGGACGCAGGTGCCGGTCAGAGAAGTGATCCGGCTGGCGCACGATCGCGACATCCCGGTGCTGGTCGACGGCAGCCAGGCGGCCGTGCACATGCCCGTCGATGTCCAGGACCTCGACTGCGACTTCTACGTCTTCACCGGGCACAAAACTTACGGACCGACCGGCATCGGCGTTCTCTACGCAAAGAAGGCACATCTCGACGCGATGCGTCCCTATCAGGGCGGCGGCAACATGATCGAGTCCGTCCACGTCGACGGCATCACCTACGGAAAGACGCCGCAGAAGTTCGAGGCCGGCACGCCGCCGATCGTGGAGGCGATCGGCCTTGGTGCCGCGCTCAACTATATGATGCAGGTCGGCCGCGACCGGATCGCCCGGCACGAGGCGGAGCTGCGCGCGTACGCGCACGCGCGGCTTGCGGAGCTGCCGTGGCTCAAGATCTACGGCACGGCGCCGGGCAAGGGCGCGATCGTCTCCTTCACCGTCGACGGTCTGCATCCCCACGATATCGCGACCATCATCGATCGCTCAGGCGTGGCCGTCCGTGCCGGCCACCACTGCGCGCAACCGCTGATGGAGCGGTTGGGGCAAACCGCGGTCTGTCGCGCCTCGTTCGCCATGTACAACAGCAGGGGCGAGGTCGATGCGCTGGTCGACGCCCTCCAGCGCGCGCATGAGCTGTTCGCATGAGGGGAGGCCGGGAGCCTTTCCGGGAGTGAGAGATGGAAAGCAAACCTTTGGAGCAAGATCGGCCGGCGCCGCCTGCGGCGCAGCACGACAAGGCCGAGATCGCGCCGGCTAAAGTCGAGGCCGCCCCGGTCGCTGCCGCCTCCGCGCTTCCCGCCGAGGAGGACGAGCGCCTTCGCAGCGAGATCGTCGCCGCCTTGAAGACCGTGTACGATCCCGAGATCCCCGCCGACATCTACGAGCTGGGGCTGATCTACGACATCGCGATCGACGGCGAGCGCAACGTGGCGATCACCATGACGCTGACGGCACCGGCGTGTCCGGTCGCGGGCGAGATGCCGAGCTGGGTGGAGAGCGCGGTCAATGCGGTGCCGGGCGTTGCCAATACGACCGTGACCATGACCTTCGACCCGCCCTGGGACATGAGCCGCATGTCGGACGAGGCGCGCCTTGCCCTCAACATGTTCTAATTCCAAGGACCAAGGGCCTTTTGCAGCCGAGGCTGCGGCGGCCTATATGAGTGAGATGAAATGCCGAGTGAGATGAGATGCCCACGCTGCGCATGATGCCGAAGATCGTGACCTTGACGAACGCCGCCGCCACGCGCGTGCGCGCCCTCATGGAGGCCAACCCGGGCGCGCTGGGATTGCGCATCGGCGTCAAGAAGGGCGGTTGCGCGGGCATGGAATACACGATGACCGTTGCCGAGGAGAAGCAGCCGCACGACGAGGTGGTGGAGCACGAGGGCGCGGTGCTTTTGATCGAGCCCACCGCGATCATGTATTTGCTCGGCACCGAGATGGACTACAAGACCGACAAGCTCGCGAGCCAGTTCGTGTTCCACAACCCCAACCAGACGAGCTCCTGCGGGTGCGGGGAGAGCGTGACGCTTACGCCCGCCGCCGACGCGAAGGCTCTGGCGCAGGGGGACTGATCCTGATCCATGACCGCCGCCAGCGAGGAATGGATCGGCGATGTCATCGGCTTCTGGTTTGAGGAGCTCGGGCGTTCACGGTGGTTTAAAAAGGACGCCGAGGTCGATACCGCGATCCGCGGCCGCTTCCTGCTTCTCTACGAGGTGTTGAGCGCATGGCCGGCTGAGGATGCCCTTGCAAGTGCTCAGCGTGCGCTCGCTACGGCGCTCGTGCTCGATCAGTTTCCTCGCAACATCTTCCGCAATGCGCCGCAGGCCTTTGCCACCGACGCTCTCGCACGCGAGGTCGCGCAGGGCGCGATTGCGCGCGGGCTCGACAAGGAGCTGGGATCTGAGGAGCGCATCTTCCTCTACCTGCCGTTCGAGCACAGCGAGGACAGAGATGATCAGGCGCGTGCGGTGGCGCTCGTCTCTGCGCTTGGCGATGACGAGTTCACGCGTTATGCGCTGGCGCACCAGGCGGTCATCGACCGTTTTGGCCGATTTCCCCATCGCAATGGGGTGCTGGGGCGCGCCTCGACGCCGGAGGAAAAGGCCTTCCTAAATCAACCCGGCAGCGCCTTCTAGTCGTATTCGCGCGCCTGCTCGGCCGAGCTACAATGCGCCATGGCGGCGAGCGAGGGATTCATCGCGCTTCTCAAGGACGTGCTCGGCGGGCTCGGCCCCGTCAGCGTACGCCGCATGTTCGGGGGAGCGGGCGTCTATGCCGACGGGGTCATGTTCGGCCTCGTCGCCGATGACACGCTCTATCTCAAGGCTGACGACGAAACCAAGCGCGCCTTCGAGGTGGAGGGGCTTGGGCCCTACGGATATGATGGGCACGGCAAAAGAATCGACTTGCCCTACTGGCGCATTCCGGAGCGCCTCCTCGACGATCCGGACGAGATGGTGGAATGGGCGTGCGTGGCGCTCGGCGTCGCCCGCCGTGCAGCAGCCGCCAAGGCGCAACGGAAACCGGGGCGAAAGACCGTTAAAAAAAGCCGCAGCACGACTTGATCGACGTCACGGCGCTAACGGCGGGTGGGGCGCTAGAAAACCTGCAACGCACAGAACGAGGAACCCTCATGATCCGCAACACAAGCGAAAGCTGGGGCTGGCCGGCGCGCACCTTCCATTGGATCGTCGCGGTGATGGTGCTCGGGCTCTTTGCCCATGGCCTATGGATGGATGAGCTCGGCCGAGATCAACGTCCCTTTCAGATCTGGCTGCACGGCGCTGTTGGAATCAGCCTGCTCGCGATCGCTGCTGCAGCGTTTGTGTGGTGGCTCCTCAATGTCGTGCCCGCGGAACCTCCCGGAATGCCCATTTGGCAGCGGCGCGCCGCGCGGCTCGCCCATTGGGGGCTTTATGCGTTGATTTTCGGGTCAACGATTGCCGGCTGGGCGCTGACCGGCACCCTGCGCCAGCCCGTTGCCATCCAGTTGTTCGGCTTTGTTGAAGTACCGCAGTTGATCGGACCCGGCTCAGGCTACCACGAGCTGTTCGAGGAGGCGCACGAGTTCCTCTCCTATCTGCTGATCGCGCTCGTTGTCGTGCACGTGGCCGCCGCCCTCTACCACCACTTCGTTTTGCGCGATCGGGTCCTGCGCCGCATGGTCAGCGGCACACCCGGGCAAGAGCCTTAGCTATTCCCCGGCAACCTTGGCCGGGCGCCTCACAGGCTTGCGCAGGAAGGCCGGGACGTTGTCGGCAAAACCCGTCCTTTGCCCCTGGGGCTGACGCTCGCGCCCGCCGTCCTGCCTCGGCTTGGCGGCCGGCGGCGGTCCATTGTGCTCCGGCGTTGCCTGCCTGCAAGGCTGCTGGTCCGCCGGCTGCGCGTTGGGCCGGTGCGGCTCCTGTGCGCGCCGCTCGTGACTATGCGGCCCCTCCTTGCGTCGCTTCGGGCGTTCGCCCTGTTCCTTCTTGCGCTCTGGGGGCCGCTCGGCTCCGCGGCTCTCTGCATGCCGGGCAGGCGGGCGCCCGCGTCCGCGCGGGGCCCCGCGGCCGCGGCGGCGCTTGCCGGCCTCGGCATAGTCCTGTTCGCTCGGCCCCTCGCCGATCCAGACGACCGCCTCGCCCAGCATCTTTTCGATGTCTTTCAGGGACTTGAGCTCGTCGGCAGTGACCAGAGAGGTGGAGCAGCCTTCCTTGCCGGCGCGGCCCGTGCGGCCGATGCGGTGCACGTAGTCGTCGGGCTGCCAGGGCAGATCGAAATTAAAAATGTGGCTCACGTCGGGGATGTCGAGGCCGCGCGCGGCGACGTCGCTGGCAGCCAGCAGCATCAGCTCGCCTGAGCGAAACCTGTCGAGCGTGTCCATGCGGCTCTTCTGGTCCATGTCGCCGTGCAGCGCGCCGGCGCTGAACCCGTGCTTGACGAGCGAGCGATGCAGAATCGCCACCTCGACCTTGCGGTTGCAGAAGATGATGGCGTTCTTGACGGTCTCGTTGCGGATCAACTCGCGCAAGATCTCGCGCTTGGCCCAGTCCTCGCCGTCGGGACAGAAGCGGAAGCGCTGGGTGATGGTCTTGGCAGCGGTCGCGGGCGGGGCCACCTCGATGCGCACCGGGTCCTTCAGGAACTGGCTGACGAGGCGGGTAATCTCGGGCGGCATCGTGGCAGAGAAGAAGAGAGTCTGGCGGCGCGGCGGCAGAAGCTTGCAGATCTTCTCGATGTCGGGGATGAAGCCCATGTCGAGCATGCGGTCGGCCTCGTCGATGACGAGGATTTCCACGCCCATCAGCATCAGCCTGCCGCGCTGGAAGTGATCGAGCAGGCGTCCGGGCGTGGCAATCAGCACGTCGACGCCGCGGTCGAGCTTCTTCACCTGATCGTCCATCGACACGCCGCCGATCAGCAGCGCCAGGTTCAGCTTGTGGTTGATCCCGTATTTCTCGAAGCTCTGCGCCACCTGGGCGGCGAGCTCGCGCGTCGGGGCGAGGATGAGCGAGCGCGGCATGCGGGCCCGCGCGCGGCCCGTCTCCAGCCGCGTGATCATCGGCATGACGAACGCGGCTGTCTTGCCTGTGCCCGTTTGCGCGATGCCGAGCACGTCACGGCCGGTCACGGCGATGGGAATGGCTGCGGCTTGGATTGGGGTCGGCGTCGTATAGCCGGCGGCATCGATGGCCGTCTGCACCTTAGGGCTGAGCCCGAGCTCAGCGAATGTCTTGGTTTCCAAAAGTCAACGTCTCCGTCTGCGTTCCATTTCATCCCGCGCCAGCGCTCTTCGCGGCAGCGGGAGACGGAGCGCAGGGGGGATTGGGGATTCGCCGAATGCGGCAAAGAAATCAGGATGGCCTCGAAAAGGGACTAATGGAATCGCGTCCCCTGCGCTCGAGCCAAGCGTTTGCTCGCACAGTCGCACGAAAAACGCAAGAAAAACCAGAGGATGTGGCGGCAGGCCGCGGCTCAATCCTTACTTTCGCGACATCCTGTCATCATTGCGTGATCCGTCCTCGAGCAGCCAGTGCGCCAGCAAGCCGCCGCCTACGCCGCCGAGGATGGGCGCAACCCAGAATAGCCAGAGCTGCGCCAAAGGCTGGCCGCGCGCAATTACGGCGGTGGCCAAGCTGCGGGCGGGGTTGACGGAGGCGTTGGAGACGGGGATTGCCATGATGTGGATGGCCGAAAGCGTCAGTCCAATGGCGATGGCAGCGAAGCCGACGGGGGCCAGTTCGGAGGTGACCCCCATGACGACGAAGACCAGGAAGGCCGTCAGCAGCGCCTCGATGAGAAACACGGCGTACAGCGAATATCCGTCGGCGCCGCCGTAGGTGTTGGACGCGAAAGTCCCCACCTCGAATCCCGCGTTTCTGCCGCTTGCAATGGCGTAGAAGATGAGCGCCGCTGCGGTCCCGCCGAGGCATTGGGCGACGATATAGGGCAAGGCATGGGATGGGGAAAAGCGCCGCCCGGCGACGAGGCCCAGCGTTATGGCGGGGTTGAAATGGCCGCCTGAGATCGCGCCGACGGCAAAGATCATTGCCATGACGGTAAAACCAATTGAGAGCGCGACGCCGAGAATGCCGGCAATGGGGAAGGAGAAGAGTGCGGCGCCGAGCACGGACGCTACCAGCATGAAAGTGCCGACGAATTCGGCCGCGAGCGCCCTGAGTATCATTGTCTGGCCCCTGTGTTCTTGGAGAGAATTTTAGGACAGAGATGACGAGATGACTTGCTGGCCCTCAATTGGATCGGTGTCCAGCCAATTCCGACAGTCGAACAGCTTTTTTTAATGCTTCTCAATGATTTTGAGGAGCCAACCGGCGCATCGCGTGACCCTTGTCGGCAACGTAACGTCGCACCTTCGGATTGCGTTGGATCGGCGATTCGTATTCTGGCAAAATGCTCCGCACAATGAGGCGCACGTGGCGGGCGTGGTTCTTGGAGAAGCCCCATGGCTACGATGGCGGCGGTTGGCGAGGTTTCGGCGCGGAGCAACGGGAAAGATCTGGCGCGCGAGCAAACGAAGCGCCAGACGGCTGAGGAAATCAAAGCCCTCAAGGTGCGCGACAACGTCACCAACTGGCGCTATTTGGGGCTGATCTACCTCATCATCGCGCTGGCGGCGGCGGCTGCCATATGGATCGATTCCGCGGCGATTTCGGGCCAGATCGCCTGGTGGTGGAGCATCCCCGCAACGCTTGCGGCCATTGTCGCCATCGGCGCCTCGCAGCATCAATTCGGCGGGGTTGTGCACGAAGGCACGCACTACATGCTGTTCGCCAACCGCAAGCTCAATGAGCTTGCCTCCGACTGGCTCGCCGCCTTCCCGATCCTGACGACGACCTACCACTTCCGGCTGCATCACCTGGCGCACCACCAGTTCGTCAACGATCCCGAGCGCGACCCCGACATCAGCCAATTGCACGATAGCGACCACTGGCTCGATTTCCCGATCACCCACGTCGACATGCTGTGGAAGCTCTTGAAGCAGTTGTGGCCGGCAAACCTCATCCGCTACACGATCACGCGCGCCCGCTACAGCGCCATGGGCCAAGGCAACCACCACAGCCCCTACGCGATTCCGGGGCGCCCACCGGCGATCCGCCCGCTGCGCGCCGGCATCGTGCTCGCCGTCGCCACGCCGGCCCTAATCATTCCACTGATCATCTATGGCCAGACGCTCGCGGTGGCGATCGTGCTGCCCGCCATGTGGGCCGCCGTCGTGACCTATTTGGCGCTGCTCCCCGACGACGCCTACACGCACACACGGCTCGACCGCGTCATCTCGCACCGCCTGACCGCGATCGGGCGCGTCACTCATCTGATGCTGCTCTATGCCGCCGTGTCGGCGGTGCAGCTCGCGGGCTGGGGGCCGGCCTGGGCCTATTTCGGGGTTCTGTGGGTCGTGCCGGTGTTCACGACCTTCCCGCTGTTCATGATCCTGCGCCAGTGGGTGCAGCACGGCAACGCGGATCGCGGCCGCTACACCAACACGCGCGTATTCCTGGCCGGCCCGCTCGTGCGCTATGCGGTGTTCCCATGGGGCATGGACTACCACCTGCCCCATCACATGATCGCGTCGGTGCCCCACTACAACCTCAGGAAGCTGCACGAGCTTTTGCAGCGCGATCCGCAATACCGCGAAAAGGGTGTGATCGTCGAAGGCTACTTCGGCGCCGGCGAAGGATCGGACGGGCACCCGAGGGCTCTCGGCGTGTTGGGCGAGAAGTATGCTCCGAAAAAACGCGAGGCGGTTTTTGTCGACACCGACGCGCTCGAGCACGCCGACGTGGTGGACGCGGCGGGGCTTGCGCGCGAGGTCGAGGCCTCGCTGCAGAAGGACTAGGGCGGCGGCCTACTTCTGCTGAATGCTTTCGATGTAGCCGACGAGCGCCTTGATCCGCCCGCGCGCCACCTCAGGCTTGCGCCGCTCGCTGAAATAGGTTCCCCACGCGAGCATGGCCGTAGAGCCGTGGCCCAGCACGCCGCCGCCATTGCGAATGACGTCGGCGATCTTGGCCGCTGGAAACGTGTCGTCGTGCTCGACCGTGATACGCGTCAGATCCGAGGGCGCGGTCTGCATGGCGGCGGCGAGCGGGCCGTTGCCGGTTCCGTCGATGCCATGGCAGAGCGCGCAGTGGCGCAGGTATAAGTCCTTGCCCGACTCCACCTCAGTGGACGCCGACTCGTCTGCTTGCGGCCAGGCCGGCGTGGCGGCCGCGACAACAACGGCCCATCCGGCCAGGATCGCCAATCGGGCTTGCCGTCGCATCGCACGCTCCTTTCCTGCCCCAGCTCGCCGCCTCACCGGTGCGGCACGTGCGGCATAATGTTCGCGTTGTTCGCCGCAAACAACCTTGATTGGTATCAATCCCTGCCAAGGGGCGGCTATTATGATCCGCGCCGACCGACCTTGGAGCAAAAGTGCGGACCAGCAGCAAACCGGCACAGTCGCGAACACGGAGGCGCAGGTGAGCGCCAGGCCGTCACTGTCTGTCATGGCCGGAGGGGCGAAGCTTGAATGTGCCGCTGCGGGGGCGTGGACGGCCGTGCACGCCAGCGAGCTTGAGGCCCTCATCGATGGCGTCGCCGAAAATCTCGGCGCCCAGACGGCGTCGATTGACATGCACAAGGTCGAGGCCTTCGACACCTATGGGGCATGGCTGTTGGAGCGGTTGATCCGCGAGCGCAGGGCCCAGGGCGGCGAGACGAGCATCGTCGCCTTGCCCGAGCACTATCGCGACCTGTTCAAGGCGATGCTGGATTCCGTTTTCAAAGCGCCGCCCGCGCCTGCACGCGAAAATCCCCTAATCGCCGGCGTGCAAAAAGTGGGCAAGGCGATGGTGGGGGTCGGATACGACCTCATGGCCATCGCCAACATGCTGGGTGCGATCGGCGCCGCCACCGGGCGCGTGCTGGCCCGCCCCCAGACCTTCCGCCTCACCTCCGCCGTTCATCACCTGGATCGGGTCGGGCTGCAGGCGGTGCCCATCATCGTGCTGATCACGTTCCTGATCGGGGGCATCATCGCGCAGCAGGGGTTTTTCCATTTCCGCAAGTTCGGCGCCGAGGTCTACGTCGTCGACATGCTGGGCATCCTGATCCTGCGCGAGATCGGGGTGCTGATCGTCTCCATCATGGTGGCCGGACGTTCGGGCAGCTCGTATACGGCGGAGCTTGGGTCCATGAAGATGCGCGAGGAGATCGACGCGCTGCGCACCATGGGCCTCGATCCGATCGAGGTGCTCGTGCTGCCCCGCGTCATTGCACTGGTGCTGGCCTTGACCATGCTGACGTTTCTGGGCTCGATGGCCGCGCTCTACGGCGGCGGCCTCGTGGCCTGGTTCTACGGCGGCATGAGTCCCGACATCTTCATTGCCCGACTGAAGGAGGCGATCTCGCTCACCCAATTCAAGGTGGGCATGATCAAGGCGCCGTTCATGGCGCTGGTCATCGGGGTTGTGGCCTGCGCGCAAGGCTTCGCCGTCAAGGGCAGCGCCGAATCGCTCGGCCTGCAGACGACGGCCTCGGTTGTGAAATCCATTTTCCTGGTGATCGTTCTCGACGGCCTTTTCGCGGTGTTCTTCGCGTCAATCGACATGTGAGCCTATGAACGAAGCGACCGTCATCCGCGTCAGCGATCTCGTCGTCGGCTTCGGCGACACCACCGTTCTCGACCACGTCTCGGTGGGGGTAAAGCGTGGGGAGATCTTCGGCTTCGTCGGCGGCTCGGGCAGCGGCAAGTCGGTGCTGCTGCGCTCCATTATCGGGCTCTTGCCCATAAGAGGCGGAACGATCGAGGTGCTCGGCACCAACCTCAGCCATGCCGAGGAGGAACAACGGCGTGCCACGGAGCGCCGCTGGGGCATCCTGTTCCAGCAAGGCGCGCTGTTCTCCTCGCTGTCGGTGCTGCAGAACGTGCAGTTTCCCATGCGCGAATATCTCGAGCTTTCGAATCGGCTGATGCGGGAGATGGCGGAAGCCAAGCTCGATATGGTCGGATTGCGCCCCGAGGACTGGAACAAGCTGCCCTCGGAGCTGTCCGGCGGCATGATCAAGCGGGTGGCGCTGGCACGCGCGCTTGCGCTCGACCCTGAGCTTGTGTTTCTCGACGAGCCGACGTCCGGGCTCGATCCGATCTCGGCCGGCGATTTCGACGAGCTCATCCGCACCTTGCAAGGCACCCTCGAGCTGACCGTTTTCATGATCACCCACGACCTGGAAAGCCTCTATACGGTGTGCGATCGGATCGGGGTTTTGGCCGATGGCAAGGTGGTCGCTTCGGGTCCCATCGCGGCGATGCTCGCCTCCGAGCATCCGTGGGTGAAGGCGTATTTCAGGGGCAGGCGCGCCGACGTTCGCGCGCGCCGCCTCGCACAACCGGCAAGCTGAGGGTAAGGGCGATGGAAACGCGGGCGCGCTATCTGGCGATTGGAGTGTTCACGCTTGCGGTGATCGCGGCGGGCTTCGCGTTCGTCTACTGGCTCTACAGCGGCGGCGGTTTCCGCGAGCGCGCCATCTATCAGATCCGCTTCGAAAGCCCGGTTTCGGGCCTGCTCATCGGCTCGGCGGTTCTCTTTAATGGGATCCGCGTGGGCGAGGTGACCGAACTGGGGCTCTCCGCTGAGGACCCCAAGCAGGTTTTGGCGACGGTCTCCATCGCTCCGGCGACGCCCGTGCGTGCCGACACAACAGTCGGCATGGACTTCCAGGGGCTCACGGGGGCGCCGGTGATTTTGCTCTCCGGCGGCAGCGCCGCGGCGCCCGCGGTCACGCCGCAGGATGGGTCGATTCCGACGCTTGTCGCCGAACCCGATACGGGTCAGAGCATGACCCAGGCCGCGCGAACCACGCTTAAGAAGCTCGACAGCATCCTTGGCGAAAACGCCGAGCCGCTGCACGACGTGATCAAGAACTTCAAGACGTTCTCGGATGCGCTGGCGCGCAACTCCGACAAGGTCGACAGCGTCGTCGCGGGCCTCGAACGCATGACGGGAGGGGCGGTCGCGAGCGGCAAGCTGCCCATCTACACGTTGACCGCCGTGCGCGAGTTTCCTCCGCTCACCGGGCCCAAGCGCGGGCAGATCGTGATCCCCGAGCCGGCCGCGCTCATGTCGCTCAGCTCGGACAAGATCCTCATTGCGCGGGAGGGCAGCGAAGGCGCCAGCATCGAGAACGCGCAGTGGAGCGACAACCTGCCTGTCCTCTTTCAGGCGAAGGTGATCGAAAGCTTCGAAGATTCTGGATACTTCCAGGCGGTCGCGCGGCCAAACGATGCCATTGAGGCCGACAACCAGATCCTTACGGAATTGCGCACGTTTCGCATCGTCACGACACCGGAGCCGGCGGCCGCCGTCGCGTTCTCGGCGAAAATCCTAACCGGCGGGCGCATCATCGCAACGCACGTCTTCGAGACGAGCGTGCCGGTCGCGGCGACCGATGGCGCGGCGGCCGCGGCGGGGCTGAATAAGGCGTTCGATCAGACGGTGAAGGCGCTGGTCACGTGGGCGGCCGAGCACGTCGGGGGGCCCAAGGCGGCCGCCGAAGCCCCTGTAGACGCTTCCGGCGACATGCCCGCCGACGCGCCTTAGCCCTCACCCGGCCGCGCCGATGATGTAGCGGGCAACGGCGCTTGGGCGCACGCCCTTCTCGCTGCGCGCCCAAGAGCGCACCGAGACGCCCGCCTGATGCACCGTCTCGGGATCGCCCGACACCAGCGGATGCCACCACGCGAGCCCGCGCCCCTCTGATACGCGGCGATAGGCGCAGCTTTCGGGCAGCCAGGAGAATTCGGCGACGTTGTCGGCGCTGAAGACGATGCAGTCGGGCTCGCTTGCATGCCGGTTGGCGTAGTCGGAACAACGGCAGGAGCCGACGTCGAGCAGCCGGCAGGCAAGCCGCGTCAGATAGACGTCGGCGGTGTCCTCGTCCTCGACCTTGACGAGGCAGCACTGGGCGCAGCCGTCGCACAGCGACTCCCACTCGCTGCGCGTCATCTCCTTGAGGGATTTTGTCTCCCAGAAGGGTGCGGGCTCGGCCGGCGCCGGGCCGGTAGAGGATTTCTTTTTTCGCGGAGCGTTCATCGGTTGGGTCTTCGAATTCGCGGTTCGGCAACCGACTGACTGATCCGCAGCCGAAGGTCAAGCAACGATTGGCAGAAGGCGCGGGCCGAAGGGGCGAGTACAAAGTGAAGCCCCGCCACGCTTCGCGCTCTGGCGGGGCTTGTCATCGATAACCTGCCCAGCTGAGCCGGGCTTTTAAGGCGAGGCTCTGTGATCCAGGCCCGGATCCCGCCCTCGCATGAAGACTGTCAGATTATGATGTGTGATCGACCCGAACAGGCGCGGCCAATACGCTGCAGCTACGCTATCCGAGCCGTGACCCCGCATCAGCGCGAGGTCCAGTATGACTTCCCGGTGGCGTCATCCTCCCTCCCTTCGCTGTTGATCCTCGCGACCGCCATCCTCACAACCTGCGGTGCTGCCAGGCCACGAACGCTAGTATCCGTTTCGGATCCAACGTGAGCTGACCTGAAAGCGATGGCCATCACACCCATAACGTCGGATTAGCCAAGCCGCATGTCAAGACACGTTTGCCGCCGGGCGATTGGCGGGCAACAAGGAGGATGTGAGCAGAAATTTCCAAATCGTTGCAAACACCCGTAGTCTTGGATGAAGCTGACAGGCGAGGCGCGCGCGAAATGAGATGGTTGCGGACTGAGTGTCCATGGCATGGCTGCAAAGGGCTGCCGACGTGGGCCCGCCCGGCGCTTCTCTGTGCAGTTCTGCTGATCGCCGCACTTCCCTTCGCAGGCGGCGCGGGGGCGCAATATGTGCCCTACACGCCCACGCCGCCGGCCATGGTCGACCGAATGCTTGAACTGGCCGGCGTAAAGAAAAGCGATTTCCTCATCGATTTGGGTTGCGGGGACGGGCGCATCCTGGTGACGGCGGCGCAGCGTTATGGCGCGCGGGGCCTCGGAGTCGACATCGTCGAACAACGGCTTGTCGAGGCGAACGCGCTCGCCCGCAAGGCCGGTGTCAGCGACAAGGTGACATTCCGCAAGGAGGACCTTTTCGACACCGACATCAGCAAGGCCTCCGTGCTGACGCTCTATCTGTCGCTCGCCATCGACATCGAGCTGCGCCCGCGCATCCTCAACACGATGAAACCAGGGGCGCATGTGCTCTCGCATCACTTCAATATGGGCGACTGGCTGCCGGATCAGAGGGAGCAGGTCGCAGGGCGCATGCTGTATGTCTGGATTGTTCCGGCCAAGGTCGCGGGCGCCTGGCACGTGACCTCCGCCGACGCGGGAAGCTTCACTCTCAATCTCGATCAGCATTTTCAAATGCTGACGGGCAGCGCCATGATCGATGGCAAGGCTGCGCCCATCCGCGATGGACGGGTGACCGGCGAGGACGTCAGCTTTGTCGTCGAGAAAGGCGCGGGTGGGCGCATCGCCTTCGAAGGACGGCTCGTCGATGACCGTCTCGAAGGCGAGGGCTGGACGGCGACCCGGAAATAGGCCGGCGCTCGGCGGGTGCTGTCGAGACACACTGGACAAACACTCTGGAATGACGACCGCTTCGCGGCTTGACCCAAGAGCGCGCGGCAAGTGAATTTGATCGATCGATAAAAGCCACGCCTGTTACCGTAACAGGAAAGTGGGCAACGCTCGTGAGTTCGCGTGCCGGATTGTATCGCGTCGGTGGCCGCAAGCTTTTGGGGATGGGGGCGGTGGAAGACCCCAGGTCTCCAGCTGGTGCTTTTGGGCGGCGCGCTAAGCTTTCTTTCCGTCGCCGTTTGGGCGCAAACGCCGGAGACGAAGGCCGTCACCCCACCCGGACAGCAGCCGGGCGCCGCGCCAACCGGGACCGATACGGAAGAGGCGCCTCAGTCTGGGACGGCGGCTACGCCCGCTGAGCCTGGCGCCACCGAGCTGCCGGCGATCGAGGTCATACAAAAGGAGGCACCCAAGCCGGCGCCGAAGGCTGCGCAGAAGAAACCTGCGGCGAAGAAAAAAGCTGCTGCGGCCCCAACACCCCTGCCAACGCAACCGAGCCAAGCGACCTCCGCCGCGACGGCGCCGACACTCGTCAAGATGTCGCCGGTCGGCGGCAGCGAGATTCCGATCGACAAAGTCCCGGGCGGGGTGAGCACCGTCTCCTCTTCCGACATCGCGCGCGACGGCTCCAACATCATCGAGAACACGCTGGAGAGCCGCGTCCCCGGCGTCATCGTCACCGACCTGCAAGGCAACGAGTTCCAGACGAACGTCCAGTATCGCGGTTTCGAATCCTCACCGCTCAACGGCGTTCCCCAGGGGCTGGCCGTCTACCAGAACGGCGTGCGCATCAATGAGGCCTTCGGCGACATCGTAAACTGGGATTTTCTTCCCGCAAATGCGATCGACGACATCGCGGTCATGAGCGGCAACCCCGTGTTCGGGCTCAACGCGCTCGGCGGCGCCGTCGTCATCGGCATGAAGGATGGATTTGGTTATCAGGGCGCCGAGGTCGATCTTCGCGCCGGCTCTTTCGGGCGCGAGCAGATCGCCGCACAAGCCGGCGCCCTCAGCGGTCCGGCCGCGGCCTATATCGCGCTGGAAGGCATCAACGACGACGGCTGGCGCGACTTCTCTCCCTCGCAGATCAGGCGCCTATATGCTGATCTCGGCTTCAAGGGCGACGGGGCGGAGTTCCACGTCAACTTCACCGGCGCCGATAACTTTGTCGGCGCGGTTACCGCCGCGCCCGTCGAGTTGCTCGATCTCGGCTGGAACCGCACCTACACCTCGCCGCAGACCACCGACAACAAGCTGGCGATGGTATCGGCCAATGGCACGGTCAAGGCGAGCGACACCTTGCGCTTCTCCGGGGTCACCTACTATCGCCATTTCAAGCAGCAGCACATCGACGCCAACGTTCTTGAAGCCGAAGAATGCGATCCCCCCGTTGCCGCCAACACGCTGTGCATCGAGGGGGAGGAGGCAGAAGGGGAAGGACCGGGCGTCAATCCCGACGGCACCATTCCCTTCGACATTGCAGATCCGCTGGCCTCCATAGACAACACATCGCAGGATGGGGAAAGCTTCGGGGGAATTCTGCAAGCGGTAGACAAATCGAAGGTGTTCGGCCTTCCCAATCAGTTCCTGATCGGCGCCAGCTATGACCGCGGGCACGTCAATTACGCGGCGTCGAGCGAGCTGGGCGAGATCGGACCCTTGTTCGTGGTGTCCGGACTTGGCATCCAGTTGACCGGTCCCGATGACTTGTCGCCGCGCAGCTTGGTGACGACCAACGACTACTATGGCCTGTATCTCACCGATACGCTCGATCTGACGGACCGCCTCGCTGTAACCCTCGGCGGCCGCTACAACGTCGCGCAGTTGACGCTCACGGACCAAACGGGCAGGGATCCTTTTCTCAACGGAAGCCACACCTACAGGCGATTCAATCCCGTCGCCGGTGGCACCTATAAGCTGATGCCCGGGCTCTCGCTCTTCGGCAGCTACTCGGAAGCGAACCGCGCCCCAACGCCTGCAGAGCTCGCCTGCGCCGATCCTGACAATCCTTGCCTCATCGAGAGCTTCCTGACGGGCGATCCGCCCTTGAAGCAGGTCGTCTCGCAGACGTGGGAGACCGGCCTGCGCGGCCAGCTGGCGTCCTGGGGAAAGCGGGAAAGGCTCGAATGGAGCCTCGGGCTCTTCCACACGCTCAACATCGACGACATCATCAGCGTCGCCGCGCCGACCTCGGGCCGCGGCTACTTCCAGAACGCCGGCGATACCCTGCGCCGGGGCATCGAGGCGAGCGTCAGCTACCATACCAGGGACGTTTTCGTTTACGCCAACTACAGCTACACAGACGCAACCTTCAAGACCCCCATCGTTCTCCCCTCGCCGAACAATCCCTCAGCCACGGTCTGCCCCGACGCCCCCGATCCGCTTGATCCCGAGGCGCCGTTGTGCATCCAGGTTCTGCCGGGCGACACCCTGCCGGGCGTCCCAAAGCATAAATTCAAGATAGGCTTCGATTATTGGATCACGCCAAAGTGGAAGTTCGGCGCCGACCTCGTCGCGGCAAGCAGCCAAGTGTTTTACGGCGACGAGGCCAATCTCAACCCACGGCTCGGTGGCTACGCTCAAGTCAATCTGCACAGCTCTTACGACATCAACGACCACGTGCAGATCTACGGCCTCATCAAAAACCTTTTCGATGCGCGTTTTGGAACGTTCGGAAACTACTTCGACACCGCGGCGGCAAGCGAGGCCTCGCTGGGCACGATCGACTTCACCGATCCGCGCACCATCGTCCCCTCGCAGCCATTTGCCGCATACGCCGGCGTGAAGGTAAGGTTCTGAGCGGCCGAGCCCTGCCGCTCAAATATGGACGGCGGTGCGGCGATAGCGTGCGGGCGCCACTTCGCCATGGACGAGAGCATCCCCATCAAGCCCTTTCGCTGGAACCTCGCCAGGCGCGAGCAGATCGGCGATCTCAGCGACGTTGAGGCGAGCGCGACCTATCCCGGCTTCGATGAGGATCTGCGTGCGGTTGCGGCCAGCGTCCTGGCGCGGGCGGGCGACAGCGACCTCGTCTTCGTCGGCCGCTCGCCCGAGTGCCTATTCGACTACCTAAGCGGCATCTTCGAGGGCATCCCCGCCGCGCCGTCATTGACCTTGATGCATTTCTCCGCGTCGTATCAGCCGGTGGAAACGCTGGCCAAGTCGCACGGGCAGGAGCTGGACGCACTCCTTGCCTACTTTGCCTCCGAGCGGCTCGACCCGAAATCGATCGCGTCCTACGGAAAAAAGGTCCGGTTCATCGACGTCGTGGCAAGCGGCCGGACGTTCGGAGCGTTGGTCGACTATCTGCGCCACTGGGCCGAACAGCAGGGTGCGGATTGGAACGTCGTTGAGCGGCGCATCGGCTTCCTCGGGCTGACGCGGAGAGAGCAGACCGGTCCCAACGTGTGGCGCTGGTGGCAGCATCAGTCCTGGGTTGAGGAGCTGACCAAGACGCCCATCAAGAACGTGGCGGTGCCGGGCCATTTCTGGGGCTTCATCGCCAATAGCGACGTAAAGACGACGCCTTCGCATTGGCTCGAGCGCTGGGCGGCGGTCGAGGCGGCCTCCCCGTGCCGCGCCGATCATCGCCTGCGCGGCCTGCGCCATGCACTCGACAACTACGACCGCGGCCGCGACAAGCAAGAACGCGCCCGCTTCGTGCGCGAGCTCACGCAATTGCCCGAGATGCGTGAAGCGTGGCTCAGGCGCCTTGTCTTGCGGTTGCGCGGTGTGGCGCCATGAGGCGGAGCGCGACGTGACCCCATGGCGTCCGATTGTCGGACCGGCTAGGTCGCCCAGTGAGGAGGCACGTCGCGATCCGCAAATCGCATCGGGTAGGGGCCCACGAACGCCATCACCGCAGCACGCAGGTTTTCCGGGCTGTCGACGATGATACCGTATGTCAGCGCGCTGATAGGCAAGTGGCTGTAGCCGTAGTCGAGGAGGATCACGGGAATGCGCGATGCAATCGCCGCTCCGTTGTCGGCGCCCGTGTCCCCGACCAGAAGCGTGCGCTCGATACGGCCACCCGCGCGCGCCACCGCCTCCAGCAGAGGACGCGGATCCGGCTTCATGGGCCGGTCGTCGCAGGAGCCGACCACGGCGTCGAAATGACCGCGCAATTCGAGCTGCTCCAGGATGTCGAGCGAGATCGACTCGATCTTGTTGGTGCACACCGCTGTGCGCACGCCGCGACCGCGCAGCTCCTGCAGAAGCTCGCGCACGCCGGGGTACACCTCCGAAAGGCGGGCGGGCGAGCGAGCGTAGACGTCGATGAACCGCTCGCGCGCCACGTAGGCTTCCGAAGCCGGCAGGTTGAGCCGTTTGTCCACCAGCGCGCGCCAGAAGAACTCGCTCAATCCGTCGCCCATCATGGTGGCCGCGTCGGCGGCGCTCGTCGGCGCAACCTCGTAGGGCTCGAGCGCGATGTCGAGCGCGGCGGCGATATCCGGCACGGTGTGCACCAGAGTGCCGTCGAGATCGAAGACGACGGTCGGCGTGATCGGGGTCGCAGGTAACCGCATTAGCGGACGGCCTCCGGGAATATCGAACTTGGCGCGACGCGGGCAATCTGCGTCCAGCATCGTAGACGCAGGTTGAATAGAGCCAGCACAACGGCGGCGCTATTACTTGGGTAACGTTTGGCAAAGGATCGTATCAATCGGTTCGATCCGCGACCACTAGCCGTCGAGGTGGGTTCTCACCTGCCCACTTGGGCAGTCCCGCCCTTTTTCACGTGGGCGGGAGGGCCATAGCACGTGGACGGCCATCTCGATGCTGACGTCTCGGCGGCCGCGGTGCTTGGAGCCGGTCGGTGGCGGCTATTTCGAGTTCGGAGCGTTTGTCGCGTTCGTGGTATAGTTGTGCTGGAGTACCCCAGGAGTGTCCATTGCAGTTCGCCGTCGGATTGAAGCTGAAAAGCAAGGCCGAGCACGTCATCGTCGAAGCCGACGACGCGCTCATTGCCGCCCTTAAGGTCAAGGCCGAGCACCCCGACGCGTTGATCATGTACGTGCGACGCCAGAATCGGCGCGGTGATGCGCGCAACCCGCCGCCGCGCAGGCAGGGCTCATAGCCCGCCACCGCAAGCCTTTGAAGGAACGCGAATGGACGAGGCAACGATCGACCGTGCGGCCATGGGGCGTCTGGCCAATGCCGTGGCATTCATCTGCGGTGCGGACAATCCGACGGCGGCCGCCCTCAGGACGGCCGCCGAGAGCGGCGCTGAGCGGGACATCAAAGCTGCCCGCGCGCTGTTCCTCAAATTGAAGCCGGGAGACCGCCGGGCCGCGATGACAATGCTCAACGATTGATCCCGTTGCAGCCGCGGGCGCCTGCTATCTCTTCTTCGCCTTTGCCTCGAACTTCGCGGGCTTGGCAAAGACGGACGCCACGGACGCTGGCGCGGCTGCGGCGCCCTTTGCCGCCGCCGACTTCTTGGGCTTCCTGATTTCACGGTTCGAGTGCATCTGACCTTTAGCCATGTTCATCTCCATAAACATCAATGCTTTTCAGTTTGTCGCCGCCACTTATCGCACGCCGGCGGGCTGCCGACGAGCCCGCTTTGCATCGGGCCGTGCGATATCAACCGTGGTGAAGTGGTAACGTGGGTCTCCTGAGCTGATAGGCGCCCCCGAAAGGGTTCGCTCAGATGTCGAGGTCGCGGGCGAAGGCGGCGTGCTCCTGGATGAAGCGGAAGCGCGCCTCGGGCTTCGACCCCATCAGCGCGTTGATCGCCTCGGAGATGGCGCTGCGGTCGCCCTCGCCGATCTCCACCCGCAGAAGCGTGCGTCGCGCAGGATCCATGGTGGTCTCTTTGAGCTGGGCGGCGTTCATCTCGCCCAGGCCCTTGAAGCGGGAGACCTCGACCTTCTGGTTTGCCTTGAACTCGCGCTTAATCAGCTCGTCCTTGTGCTTGTCGTCGCGCGCATAGACCGATTTTGCCCCTTGCGTGAGCTTATAGAGCGGGGGCACGGCCAGGAAAAGATGCCCGTTCTCGATCAGCGCCGGCATCTCCGAATAGAAGAACGTGATGAGCAGCGAGGCGATGTGGGCGCCGTCGACGTCGGCGTCGGTCATGACGATCACGCGCTCGTAGCGCAAATCCTCGTCGCGGTAGCGCGCGCCGGTGCCGGCGCCGAGCGCCTGGATAAGGTCGGCGAGCAGCTGGTTTGCCGCAAGCTTCTGCGAAGACGCGTTCGCCACGTTGAGGATCTTGCCGCGCAAGGGCAGGATCGCCTGCGTCTCGCGGGCGCGCGCTGACTTGGCCGAGCCGCCGGCGGAGTCGCCCTCCACGATGAAGATCTCGGTGCCGGATGCGGCCTGAATGGTGCAGTCGGCGAGCTTGCCCGGCAGGCGCAGTTTGCGCGTCGCCGACTGCCGCCCGATCTCCTTCTCGCGCTTGCGCTTCAGGCGCTCCTCGGCCTGGTCGACGGCCCAGTCGAGAAGCTTGGTCGCCTGCTGCGGACTGTCGGCGAGCCAGTGGTCGAAGGCGTCGCGCACGGTCGATTCCACGATGCGCGATGCCTCCTGGGTGGCGAGGCGGTCCTTGGTCTGGCCCTGGAACTCGGGCTCGCGGATGAACACGGCGAGCATGGCAGCGGCCGTGCCGAGCACGTCATCGGCGCTGATCTGGCCCGCGCGGCGGTTGCCGGTGAGCTCGCCGTAGGCGCGCAGGCCCTTTGTGAGCGCCTGGCGCAGGCCGGCCTCGTGGGTGCCGCCGTCGGGCGTGGGGATGGTGTTGCAGTAGGAGCGCAAAAATCCGTCCTCGTCGGCGACCCAGGCGACCGCCCACTCGACCGAGCCGTGGCCGTTGGGGCCGCCCGTGCGGCCTGCAAAGATCTCCTTGGTCACCAGCGTCTGGCCTTCGATCTCGCTCGTCAGGTAGTCCTTGAGGCCGCCGGGGAAGCGGAACGTGGCCTCTGCCGGCGTGTCGTCGGTGATGAGCGAGGGATGGCAGCTCCAGCGGATCTCCACGCCGCCGAACAGATAGGCCTTGGAGCGCGCCATCTTGAACAGACGCGCCGGGTTGAAGGCTGCGCCCTTGCCGAAAATCTTCTCGTCGGGCTTGAAGCGCACTTTCGTGCCGCGCCGGTTCTTGATGGCCCCGAGCTTCTTGAGCTTGGTCTGGGGTGCACCGCGCTTGAAGTCCATGCGATAGAGCTGCTGGCCACGCGCAACCTCGACCTCCAGCGTCTCCGACAGGGCGTTGACGACGGAGACGCCGACGCCGTGCAGGCCGCCGGAGGTGTTGTAGACCTTGCTCTCGAATTTGCCGCCCGAGTGCAGCGTGGTCATGATGATCTCGAGCGCCGACTTGGGCTTGTACTTGGGGTGCGGGTCGACGGGGATGCCGCGCCCGTTGTCAGCGACGCTCAGAAAGCCGTGCTTGTCGAGCGCGACCTCGATCCAGCTCGCGTGGCCGGCGACGGCCTCGTCCATGGAGTTGTCGATCACCTCGGCAAAGAGGTGATGCATCGCCTTCTCGTCGGTGCCGCCGATGTACATGCCCGGGCGCCGGCGCACGGGCTCGAGGCCTTCGAGCACCTCGATGTCGGCGGCCGTGTAGCGGTCGGAAGTCTCGGGCGAACGGCGGGAACGGCCCGTCTTGTCGGTCATAAAGCTTTCGAGCGTTGAGAAGAGGTCGCGTACGGCTCCGGCCATGCCTTAGGTCCCCTCCTAGCAGATCATGCCGCCCGGAACGTGACGCGGGAACGAGCAGCCGCACCCGGCGAATCTACAGTGGATTCAACCAGTGACGTCGCACGCCCGGCCAGTCTTTGGCAAGTCTGGGGACAGCCTTGGTATGAATGAGCCCGAGATCCATTCCTTTGTAAGCGCCGCGCTCCCTCGGCTATGATGAGCCGAACCGATCGGTCAGGGAGGGCGGTCCATGTACCAGGCGGCGTGGCGGCAGACCTCGTACCGGTTCGCCGACCTGAAGGCGCTGATGGCCAAGGCGACGCCGCTGCGCTCCGGCGACGTTCTGGCGGGCGTCGCCGCTCGAAGTGCGGAAGAAAACGTCGCCGCCAAAATGGCGCTCGCGGACGTGCCCCTGAAACGATTTCTCACCGAAACGGTGGTTCCCTACGAGAGCGATGACGTTACGCGCCTCATCTTGGATCGCCATGACGCGGCCGCCTTCGCGCTCGTTTCGCACATGACGGTGGGTGAGTTTCGCGACTGGCTGCTCGGCGAGGCCGCCACGCCGGAGGTCATGCGGGGCATTGCGGCAGGGATCACTGCGGAGATGGCGGCGGCCGCCTCCAAGATCATGCGCAACCAGGATCTGATCCTGGCGGCGCGCAAGATCGAGGTCGTGACACGGTTTCGCGACACGATCGGGCTCAAGGGGCGCATGGCGGTCCGCCTGCAGCCGAATCACCCGACCGACGACAGGCGCGGGATTGCCGCCTCCATCGTCGACGGCCTCATGCTCGGGTGCGGCGATGCCGTGATCGGCGTCAACCCGGCGAGCGACAACGTCGCTACGATCCTCGATCTGCTCGCCATGCTGGACGACATCATCGCGCGGTTCGACATCCCGACCCAAAGCTGCGTTCTCACCCATGTCACGACCGCAATCGAGGCCATCGGCCGCGGTGCGCCGGTCGATCTCGTCTTCCAGTCGATCGGGGGGACCGAGGCCGTGAATGCGTCCTTCGGGGTGACGCTCGGGCTCCTGCAGGAAGCGCGCGAGGCGGCACTTGCCTTGCAGCGTGGCACGGTCGGCGACAACGTCATGTATTTCGAGACGGGGCAGGGATCGGCGCTGTCGGCGGAGGCCCATCACGACGTCGACCAGCAGACGTTGGAGGCGCGCGCCTACGGGGTCGCGCGCTGGTTCAAGCCGCTGCTGGTCAATTCGGTCGTCGGCTTCATCGGCCCGGAATATCTCTACAACGGTAAGGAGATCATCCGTGCCGGCCTCGAGGACCATTTCTGCGGCAAGCTGATGGGTCTGCCGATGGGCTGCGACGTCTGCTACACCAATCACGCGGAAGCCGATCAGGACGACATGGACGTGCTGCTCATGCTGCTCGGCGCCGCGGGCGTGACGTTCGTCATGGGCGTGCCGGGCGCCGACGACATCATGCTCAACTACCAGTCGACCTCGTTTCATGATGCGCTCTACGTGCGTGAGGCGCTCGGCCTGCGGCGTGCGCCCGAGTTCGAGGCCTGGCTAGTGCGCATGGGCCTCGCGGATGAGGACGGCAAACTGGCCGGTCAGCCCGTTCAGGCGCTGCTGGAGCACGTCGAGGGTCTTGCCGCATGAGTGCTGAGGCCCCCTGGACAAGCTTGCGCCGGTTCACGGAGGCCCGCATCGGATTGGGACGGGCAGGCTCGGCGCTGCCGATCCGAGAGGTTTTGGCGTTCTCCATGGCGCACGCGCAGGCGCGGGATGCCGTGACGACGCCCATCGACTGGGCCCGGATCGAAAAGGCGGTTGCCGCGCTCGATCTGGAGACCGTGCGCATCGATAGCGCGGCCGGCGACCGCGACACGTATCTGAGGCGCCCGGACCTGGGACGGCGTTTGAGTGCCAAAGCACGCCGGCGCCTCGCAGCAAAGGCGGGCAATGCACCCGACCTTCTCATTCTCGTTGCAGACGGTCTTTCCTCGACGGGTGTCGCCGCCAATGCCGCCGCCGTGATCGCGGCCTTGCTGCCGCTGGTGCGCAAGAGCGGCTGGAGCTTGGCGCCGGTCCTGCTCGCCAGGCAGGGACGCGTAGCGCTCGGCGACGACGCCGGAGAGCTGCTTGGCGCGCGCGCCGTGCTCGTGCTCATCGGCGAGCGGCCGGGGCTGTCCTCGCCCGACAGCCTCGGCGCCTATCTGACATGGGGACCGCGCACGGGGCGCAAGGACGCAGAGCGCAACTGCGTCTCCAATATCCGCCGCGGCGGCTTGAGCGCAGGAGAGGCTGCATTCAAGGCGCATTGGCTCTTGCGCGAGGCTTTTCGCCGCCAGCTCACCGGCGTCGGGCTCAAGGACGAAAGCAATTATCAGCTCGATGGCAACGTGTGCATCCGCCCCTCTCTGGAGCGTTGAGTCTGACTGCTCAGAACGGGTTGTGCTCTGAGCGCCCGCGCGTTGCGAAGAAATCTCTGGTGATCTGGAACACGACCGGGCTCAGCAGCGCCAGCGCGATCAGGTTGGGGATTGCCATCAGGGCGTTCAGGGTATCGGCCAGCAGCCAGACAAAACTCAGCTTGAGCGTTGCACCAGCGAGGGCGGCGAGCGACCACACCGCGCGGAATGGCAGGATGACGCGGACGCCGAACAGGTACTGCAGCGAGCGCTCGCAGTAATAGCTCCACCCCAGCATGGTCGTGAAGGCAAAGATCGAAAGGGCAATGACGACGACATAGCTGCCCACTCCTGGCAGGCTCAGCTCGAACGCCTTGGAGGTCAGCGCCGCGCCCGTGGCGCCGCTGGTCCACGCGCCCGTGGTCAAAATCGCCAGCGCCGTGAACGAGCAGATGACGATCGTGTCGATAAAGGTGCCGAGCATCGCCACCAGGCCCTGGCTGACGGGCCCTTTGGTCTGGGCGGCCGCGTGCGCAATTGGGGCCGAGCCGAGTCCGGCCTCGTTGGAGAAAACGCCGCGCGCGACGCCGAACTTCATGGCGGCCCACACAGCGGCTCCGGCAAAGCCGCCGGTCGCGGCAACGGGCGAGAAGGCGTGCTTGAAGATCAGACGGAAAGCCGTCGGGACGGCGGCTGCGTTGAGGAGCATGACGATGAGGCAGGCGGCAACGTAGGTAATCGCCATGAACGGGACGAGCCTGCTCGCCACGGCGGCGATGCGCTCGATGCCGCCGATGAGGACGGCGCCGACCAGCACGACGAGCACAAGTCCCGTCAGCCAGGCTGGGATTGCGAACGAGGCCTTCAGCGCCGCCGCGACCGAATTGGCTTGCACCATGTTGCCGATTCCGAAGCCGGCAACACTGGCAAAGAACGCAAAGCACACGGCAAGCCATGTCCAGTGCCTGCCGAGCCCATTGGTGATGTAGTACATGGGCCCGCCGACATACTTGCCGCGCTCGTCCTTGATGCGATAGCGCACGGCACAGACGGCCTCGGCGTATTTCGTCGCCATGCCGACAAGCGCCGTCATCCACATCCAAAACACCGCACCGGGGCCGCCGAGGAAGATTGCGGTCGCGACCCCGGCGATGTTGCCCGTGCCGATCGTCGCCGAGAGCGAGGTCATGAGCGCGCTGAACGGGCTGATCTGGCCGGGGCCCTCGGCAATGCGCCCGCGCCACAAAAGGGCGAAGCCAAACGGGATTTTGAGGATGGTGAGGAGTCTCAAGCCGAGCGTAAGGTAAAGCCCTACGCCCAAGATCAGCACCAGCATGGGAACGCCCCAGACGATGCCGTTGAGCCAGATCACAGCCTCTGTGACGGTCTTCATGGTGCCCCCCGGCTAAGCGGATCAAGCCGCAACGTTGTCGATGAGGCGCGTAGCGCCCAGCCAGGCGGCGGCCAGCACCCGCAGCGGCCGATCTGTGCGCGCGCCCACCACCTTCAGCGTGTCGGCCTCGCGCACGGCGACGTAGTCGACCTTGGTAAAGCCCGCGGCCTTGAGCGCGCGCGCTGCCTCCTCGCACAGCGCCTCGATCTCCGTCAGCTGCGGCTCCTCATGCGGCTCGCGCGGATCGGCCACCAGGGGCGCTGGCCTCGGCCGCTTGGCGGGTGCAGCCGGTCCGGTTCCGCGCGCGACCTCTGCGGCCTTGGCCGCGACCTCGGTGAGGATGCGGTGCAGCGCCGGGGCGATGGCGCGCTCTTTCTCCGTTAGATACGCGTTGCGCGAGGATAACGCCAAGCCGTCCCCCTCGCGCACCGTCGGCTCGCCGATGATCTCCACGGGCAGGTTGAGATCGCGCACGATCTGCCCGATGACGCAGAGCTGCTGGTAGTCCTTCTCGCCGAACAGCGCGAAGTCGGGCGCCGCCGCGCTGAAAAGCTTGCAGCACACGGTCGCCACCGCGGCAAAGAAGTGCGGGCGGACCGCGGCTTCGAGCCCGAGCGCCGCCCCGCCGGGCACGATGCGGGTGGCAAACCCCTCAGGGTACATCTCGGCTGCTGTCGGGGCCCAGACCAGGTGGCAGCGCTCGTGCACCAGCTTGGCGAGGTCGCCGGTCTCGTCGCGGGGGTAGCGGCTGAGATCCTCGCTGGCCGCGAACTGGCTGGGGTTGAGGAAAATCGATACGAGCGTGCGGTCGGCGAGGGTTGCGGCGCGGCGCACCAGCGCCAGGTGGCCTGCGTGCAGCGCGCCCATGGTGGGAACGAGTGCAACCGTCTTCCCGCCGCCGCGCCAGCCGGCGACGGCCTGGCGCAGCTCGCCGACGGTGCGGACGACCTCCAACTTATTGCGCGTCACAATAGCTTCGCCCTTGCTGTTCCGGCCGCGAAGCTCGGCCAAGCCATGGGCCGGCGTCAAGGCCGGGCTCGAAAGTGGACGGAAATGAGTTGTCGAGGCGCGCCCTCTCCCGATTTGCTAGACTGCCCCCATATCGAATCGTGCGGGGCGACAGAGGGCAGCATGGTCGCAGTGAAGATGGCCGAGGCCAGTCAAGACGTGCACGGGCAGCCGCCGCAGGCGCCGCCGCGCGATGAGATCGCCGCCCATCATTTGATGGACGAGACGGGGCTCGTCGACCGCCTGATCGAGCGCGCCGTCTTCACCGAGGACGAGCGCCGCCGCGCCGCCGATATGGCGCGCCGGCTCGTTTATGCCGCCCGCGCCAACAAGGGCAAGCACGCCGGCGTCGATGCGTTCATGCGCGAATACGGTCTCTCGAGCGATGAAGGCGTCATTCTGATGTGCATCGCCGAGGCGCTGCTGAGGATCCCCGATACCAAAACCGCCGATGAGTTCATCTCGGAGAAAATCTCAGGCGGCCATTGGGAGCACCACCTCGGCCGCTCCGACAGTCTGTTTGTGAACGCCTCGACCTGGGCGCTCTTGCTCACGGGGCGCGTCGTCAAGCTCAAGGAAGCGCGCGGCGCCAATCCGCTCGACGCCGTCAAGCGGCTGGTTGCGAGCTCCGGCGAGCCCGTCATTCGCCAGGCCGTGCGCCGCGCGGTGAAGATCCTCGGCGACCAGTTCGTGCTCGGCCGCACGATCAGGGAAGCGCTCATGCGCGCCGAGGCCTACGAGCAGAAGGGCTACCTCTTCTCCTACGACATGCTGGGCGAGGCGGCGAGAACGCAAAAGGACGCCGACCTCTACTTCGAGCGCTACATGGCGGCCATCGACGCCGTCGGCCAGGCCGCGGGGCCGTTCGGCACCATGCATCTCGATGCGCTGTACCGGCGCCCCGGCCTATCGGTGAAACTGTCGGCGTTGCACCCGCGCTTTGAGCCGGGCAAGGAGCAGCGCCTCGCCGCCGAGCTCACCCCCCGTCTCGTGAGCCTCGCGCGTGCGGCGCGCTCCCGCGGGCTTTCCGTCACCATCGACGCCGAGGAGCAGGACCGCCTCGACCCGACCCTGCAGTTCTTTGCCGCGACCTTGACCGATCCGGCGCTCGACAGCTGGAACGGGCTGGGAATTGCCGTGCAGGCCTATGGCAAGCGGGCCATTCCGGTGCTGCGCTGGCTGCGGCGGTTGGCGGAGCGCACGGGCAAGCGCATCCCCGTGCGCCTCGTCAAGGGCGCCTACTGGGACAGCGAGATCAAGTGGGCGCAGGAGCGCGGGCTTTCGGACTATCCCGTCTTCACCCGCAAGCTGCACACCGACGTGTCGTATCTCGCCTGCGTGCGCCTGCTTCTGAACGACTCCAAGGCCTTCTATCCCCAGTTCGCCACCCACAATGCGCACGCGCTTGCCGCCGCGCACGTGGCCGGCGGTCCCGCCGTCTTCGAGTTCCAGCGGCTGCACGGCATGGGCGAGGCGCTGTACGAAGGGGTCGTCGGCGAAGGGTTGATAGGGCGGCCGTGCCGCATCTATGCGCCCGTCGGCGGGCACGAGGACCTGCTCGCCTACCTCGTCCGCCGCCTGTTGGAGAACGGCGCCAACACGTCCTTCGTCAACCGGCTCGCCGACGAGGAGGCGCCCGTCGCCGACATCATCCGCGATCCCATCGAGACCGCCGAGCAGGAGCGGGGCCGCAGGGCGGAGGCGGTGCGGCTCTTCCCCCGCCCGCGCGAGATCTATCTGCCCCAACGCAAGGCCGCAAACGGGCTGGCACTGAGCGAGCCGTCCGTGCGTGGGCAGCTGGTTGCCGAGATGACGGCCGCGCTCGACGACACCTTCGAGGCCGGTCCCATTATCGCCGGCAAAGCGACGGTCGGCGGGACCTCGCCGAGCCTCATCACCTGCCCGCACGACCGGCGCGAGCACATCGGCACGGTGTGCATCACCACCTCCGCGCAGGCCGACGCCGCAATCGAAAGTGCGATTGCCGCCCAGCACGCCTGGGACATGCGCGGGGCCGAAAGCCGGGCCGAGATCCTGGAGGCCGCCGCCGACCTCTTCGAGCGCGATCGCACGCGACTGATGGCGGTGATCGTGCGCGAGGCCGGCAAGACACTGGAAGGGGCGCAGGGGGACGTGCGCGAGGCCGTCGACTACTTGCGCTATTACGCCACCGAGGCGCGCCGCATCTTCGTCGGGCCGACGCTCCTTCCCGGGCCGACGGGCGAGCACAACACGCTGGCGCTGTATGGACGCGGGACCTTTGCCTGCATCTCGCCGTGGAATTTCCCCCTGGCGATCTTCACGGGCCAAGTGGCGGCGGCGCTGGCCGCCGGCAACGCGGTCCTCGCCAAGCCCGCCGAGCAGACGCCGATCACCGCCTTTCTGGCGACGCGGCTGCTGCACGAGGCGGGCGTGCCGGGCGAGGTCCTGCACCTGCTGACGGGAAGCGGGCGGCTTGGCGGGGCGCTCGCCAAGGACGCGCGCGTCAACGGGATCTCGTTCACGGGCTCCAATGAGACGGCCTGGGCGATCCAAAAGGCGCTCGCCGAGCGCCGCGCCGCGATCGTGCCGCTCATTGCCGAGACGGGCGGCATCAATGCGATGATCGCAGATTCGAGTGCGCTGCCGGAGCAGGTTGTCCGCGACTGCGTGCGCTCCGCCTTCGACAGTGCCGGCCAGCGCTGCTCGGCGGCGCGCGTGCTGTTTCTGCAGGATGACTGCGCTGACGACACGATCGAGATGCTGGTCGGCGCCATCGAGGCGCTCGACATCGGCGATCCCTTCGATTATGCGACCGACATCGGGCCGGTGATCGACGAGGAATCCCAGGATCGCCTCGAGGGTCACAAGATGACCATGCAGCGGGAGGGACGCGAACTCGTCGATCTCCTGCTGCCCGACGCGTGCCGCGCAGGCAGCTACGTGACGCCGGCGGCCTACGAGATCGAGAGCCTGAGCGCGCTGGAGCGGGAGGTCTTCGGGCCCATCCTGCATGTCGTGCGCTATGAGCGCGGGCATCTCGACAAGGTCATCGCGGCCATCAATGCATCGGGCTATGGCCTGACGCTCGGGGTGCACAGCCGCATCGAGGGGGTCGCGGACTACGTTGGCGAGCATGCGCGCGTCGGCAACCTTTACGTCAACCGCAACCAGATCGGTGCCGTTGTGGGGGTTCAGCCGTTTGGCGGCGAAGGACTGTCCGGCACCGGGCCCAAAGGCGGGGGCCCGCACACGCTTTTCGCATATGCAACCGAGCGCGTGCGCACCACCGACATCACGGCGACGGGGGGAAATCTGCAACTTCTCACGGCCAGCGTCACCGATAGTTGAGGAATGCCTGAGGATATTGCCCGGCGCGGCGCTTCTCGCCATGTTGGGGAGATGCCCGCGGTTCTGGACCCCGCCGATGACCACGCGTAAGCCCACCGCCCCGCCGCCGACCGCTCAGCGCGAAGAAGCGCGCTCTGCGGTCGATCCCACGGCTTCTGGCGGGGACGCGAGCCTTCCCGCGGAGCGCTCCTCCGACGCCGATGTTGCCGCGTTCATCACAAAGATGAAGACGCTCGCGCCCACTGCAAGCGCCGGGCGCGGTCGGCTCATCTTCGCCATGGACGCAACCATGAGCCGTGCGCCCACCTGGGACATGGCCTTGAAGCTTCAGGGCGACATGTTCCATGCGGTCAAGGAGGTCGGCGGGCTCGACGTGCAGCTCGTCTATTTCCGCGGCATGGGCGAGTGCCGGGCCTCCAAGTGGGTTTCGGACCCCGACGCGCTTGCGCGCCTGATGTCGAGCGTGACCTGTCACGGCGGTCTGACGCAGATCGGCAAGGTCCTCGCCCACGCGCTCGATGAGAGCAAAAAGCGCAAGGTCAACGCCCTCGTCTACGTCGGCGATTGCATGGAGGAGGAGGTCGACCGTTTGTGCGCCCGCGCCGGCGAGCTGGCGCTGTTGGGCGTGCCGGTGTTCCTGTTTCAGGAAGGCGAGGACGCGGGCGCAGGACGCGCCTTTCGCGAGATTGCGCGCCTTACCAAGGGCGCCTATTGCCGTTTCGCCTCGGGTTCGGCGCGGCAGTTGCGCGACCTTCTGACTGCCGTCGCCGTCTACGCAGCGGGCGGCCACAAGGCGCTGCTCGCGTTGAGCGGGGAGCGTCACGGGACGGGGGCACGTCTGCTTCTTGAGCAACTGCGGCCTGCGGGTCGCTGAGACGCGATGGCGTATCTGATCTTCGGATTGGCGGCACTGGTGCTGGGGCTTCTCGCGCTGCGCGCCTTTGTGCGCGCCAATCCGGCATGGGTGGCGCGGCGGCTGACGCTGGGGGCCGGTGTGGTCTTGCTCCTGGCCGCGGGCGCGCTGGGACTGCGCGGATTGGAGGCCATTGCCGCGCCGCTTGCCATTCTGGGATCGTGGCTGCTGTGGGGCCCGACGGCGTGGCCGTGGGGCGGCAGCGCGCGCAGGACGCCGGGGCAGACCTCGCGGATTACGACCGAGCATCTGGAGATGGAGCTCGATCACGATACCGGGGAGATGCGCGGGCGCATTCTTAAGGGGCTGTTCAAGGACCGGGATATCGAAAGCCTGAGTCCCGTCGACATGGCGCTGCTCTGGCAGGACTGCCGTCACAGCGACGCGCAGTCGGCCCAGCTCATCGAGGCCTATCTCGACCGCACCCACCCGAGCTGGCGCGAGGATATGGCGCGCGGGGAATCCGATATGAGCCGCGGACCGGACGGGCGCATGACGATCAAGGAAGCCTTCGAGATTCTCGGGCTGAAGCCGGGCGCCAGCGAGGACGACATCCGGCAGGCGCATCGCGACCTGATGCTGAAATTGCACCCCGACCGGGGCGGCTCCACCTATCTCGCCGCCAAGATCAACGAGGCCAAGGACGTGGCGCTCGGAACGCGGGGTTCGTGAACCGACTCATGGACCTCTCCCTAATGTTGAGGGGACTTCCTATTTCCCCGAAGCCGTGCTCCACATGGAGCTTGGGAGGGGTAGAGAGTACATATTAGAGGTTGGTGCCCGCCTGGCCAGCGAGGGTTTTTGCATTTCGCAATTCACACTTTCGAAGAATGCGATTACAGTGTCGGGTTGGCAGCAATTAAATCGATTAGCTAGAGTTAAGCGGGCACAATACTGGTTGAAATGCAAAATTTTATTGCAACGGAGCCGGCAATTTAGGGCCGCCGCTCTGCAGGCTCTTCAAGGAATATGCCGATGTTCGACAGACGTAGTTTTGTTAGGATTGAAACATCCGACGGATCAACGATTGAGATACGCGGTCACCCTCGATGGGTTTGGGATGGCCCATGGTTGATCCATCCGATTGAAAGACTGCTGGAGCGTGCATTCGATGCGCACAACATTCGGATCTTGGATTCCCCACGAGAGAAAAAGTCCAGAGCCAATCGGGTTGTCGAGCTTATATCCGCCGTGCTCTCGGTCATCGCGGGGGTGCTTTCGATTGCTCTCCTCGTTCTTGTGGTTAAGGGAGTGCGAGAGGTTCAGACATTCTCGACAAACTCACTGCTGTCGATATTCAGTATAGCGTTCATTGGAAGCCTGGTATCATTCGGCGGAACGCAACTGTTTTCAATCAACGCGAATCTGAGGCGCCAGGAAAAGCTGGTGCAGCACTTCGCGTCCGTAGAAGCCGGCTGCCCGTTCGAGCGAATCTTGAGAATCATTAACTCAAACATGGAACTGCATCGGCCCGGGAATCCACGCTTTTGTATCAAATGTCCGTTGGGAATCGACGGTAGTTCCTCTCAGAAGGGCCATCTACTGCACAATTGTGCAGTATACGAGCAGCTGCACGACGAGTGGCTGAAGCTGCCCGGAGCCAAGCAACAATTGACTTAGTCGTTGCGCCGTCGAGCCAGGATGACGCGCCACTGATAGAGGCGCAATCCTCGGTCTCAAGGCATGCGAGCGAGCAAAACATCCGCAGCGCTCTCATACTGAATTTGCAGGGCGGCGCTGCAGTCGCGCCCAAGCGCGCAGCAGATGGCATCGCAAGAACGGTGCCGCATCAGCTGAGGCCGAGCAGCTTCCTTCCCTTCTCGTAGGCCGCCGCGACCGGGAGATCGCGCGCATCCTGGCCCGCCTGCACCATCGCCGCGCGGAACTCCGGCTCGCCGTGGTGCCGCGGGTCGTCGAATGCCGTATCGCCCATGCTGAACACGAGCCGCACCGCGTTCTCGAAGCTCTTCTCTTTATCGCCGAAGAGGGCGCTGACCCAGGTCTTGTCGATGGCCCAGCCGGCCATGAAGTCGGCGTGCGGCTCCATCAGCCAGCCGCTGCCGGGCTTGAGGCCATTTTTGAACTGCAGGATGTGGCCGAACTCGTGCGCGATGATCACCAGGCTGTTGAGGCCGTGCTCGTGCCGCACGTGGTCCGCGTAGCGCGCACGAGGCAAAACGTCGACCAGCGCGTCGCGGTACTCCCGGAAGAAAAGGTTTCGCCCCAGCAACAGCGTGCCGTCGGGGCCGCCCCACTCTCCGCTGGGAACGAGCACCTCGGGTACGGCATACGCATTCAACTGGTCGGCATCGTCAATGAACGCGGCGCCGGGTCTGAGGCCGTACCGCCCCCGCAAGCTCACGATGTTCGAGAAGATCTGCTTCTCGAGGCCGGCCAGGCCGAACGCGCTTGCGCGCTTCATTGTTTGGCGCGCCTTGGCAAGCTGCCCACCCGTCAGCGCGCAGCCGCCCTCCGCCGGAGCGGCCACGGCGCGCGCCCGGCAACCGCAGGCGAAAGATGCAAGAGCCGTCGCAATGAATTGCCGCCGATCCATGCCGTGATCCCCTTGCCGCGCTTCAGCGTGAGGGGTGCGACTATAAATGAACGGGGGGCTTGCGGCCTATAGTCCGCCCCGTCCTTAAATCTTTTTTGCAGCCTCGCCTAGAACGCCGCCCGGCCGCGAATGGTGACCAGCACCAGCTCGTCTGTGACAAGATTGAGGGGCGGATCCTTGATGTACTGGATGCTCGGCGTCACCGCGAGCTCCTCGGTCAGCTGCAACCGGTAGTACAACTCCGCCGCCTTTTGATCGACGAACAGCTCGTTGAGATAAGGCTGCCCCCAGCTCAAACCCAGGCCGAGGGTGTCGGAATGGGCGCCGAACAAATTCTGGAAGGCAACGCCGCCCGCAACAAGGTGCCGAAGCGGCGTGCCTCCTCCCTCCGAATACCCGTAGCGGAGGAACGGAAGCACGTGACCAAATTGTTGTTCTGCTCCGAGCGCAAAGCCCCGTGAGCCGGGCGTCTGGGTCGACGTCCGCGGGTCCGTGTCCCAGAGCAAAGCGTGGACGTTGCCCTCGCCCACGGCGAGCTTGGTGTCCCAGCCGACCTCGACTGCTTTGAAGTACTCGCCGTCCTGAAAGAACGTCTCTATGCCCTGCTCGGGACCGCCGTTGAGGTCATGGATTCCCGCAAGGATATAGAGAGGCTTGACCGGACGCACGATGCCGGCAATGCCGAACCCGAAAGACGCCCATCCGATGGCGGGGTTGAGCGTGAACGATGCGTTGAGGAAGTCGGTTTTGGGATTTTTCAGGCTGAGGTAGTCGTAGATGACGAACGGCAAAGTCTTGCCGATGCGGATGCCGACGGACCCCTCGGCGAAGTACTGCTCGTAGTAGAGGGAGACGATCGAGAGATCGAACTCGCCAAATCCCGTCGCCGTGGGCCAGAAGGAGCCCGCCTCGAGGAAGAGGTTTTGCGGTGGAATCTCGGTGCCGAGCTGGTGCCGGCTTTCGACGTCAAAGGCTATGAAGCCTTTGTTGGGGGTATTGGGCCGAATGAAGGTCCACGTTCCCTGCAGCTCGAAAATACCGCCTCCCGCATCACGGGTAGGAGTGTCGGGAATCGGCGAGAGGTTCAAGTAATTGTAGAGATCATTGAGGAGGGCAACGCCCCGTGCGCCCCCGAGGATGTCGTCGCTCGCTTGCTGATAGGCGGCCGTGTAGGCGACGCCGAGCTCAAGGTTGTGCCGCTTCTTGAGGTCGTTCTTGAACGCATACCACCGTTGCAACGGTGACGAGTCGTCCAGCTGAGCGTCGGGCGACCGCGCCGCCTCGGTTCGTTTGAGTTCGCGAGCGATGCTCAAGGGTCCGCGTCCGATCTCAGATGGCGTGTCCTTTGCCGCGGGCGGGAGGGGAACGACCGTATCCGGCTCAGCCGCTAGCTGTTGCGCGGAGGCGGCACACGCCCATGTGAGGATCAGGCAGACCGACAGCAACCAGCGCATGTGCCACCTCGGTTGGCAGTGACATACGCAGGCACGCTATTGCTCGATGTGAGCGACGCGACGAATACTATGCAAGCAAGATGCGCTTCGCACTAGGGTCAGACGGATCTCGTTGGCCATTTGTCGAATCGACTGTCGCTCGCAGCGACGTTGACGAGACGCTGATGAGGGCGGTCGCCCGGGCCGGAGCCGGTCCGCAGCTCTATTCCGCCTTCACCACGAAGCAGTCGATCTGCAAACGCCGCAAGCGCAGGCATGTCGAGGCCGCCGCGGTCGCGGTGAAGCCGCGGAAGCGGGCGCGGTAGAGCTGGCTCGCGCCCTTGCGCACGGGGACGGCGACCGCCCGGTAGGGATCGAGCAGGCCGCCGGCGCGCTGGCGCGCCGCCGCCATGTGCTGCCTGGCGTCGGCAGAGTCGTTGTAGGCGCCGATCTGGATCGCGAAGGGCCCGAGCGTCTCGCTCTCCTCCTTGCGTGCCGGGGAGGCACCGCGAGAGCCATCGTCCGTCTCCGCCTGACGTTGCGGCGCGGTGCGCGCGAGCGCTGCGGCCTGGGCCTGTAGGGTCGACGGCGGCGCCCCCGGGTTCGGCGATGACTTTGCCGTATCGACGGATCGACCCTGCAGGATGCTGGCTGCGGGAGCAAAGCGCGGCAACGTGGCGTCGCTGGAGCCCATGGACTCTACGGGTGGCTCTACGGGCCGCGCTTCGTTCCTCGCGGTGGCCTCGGCAGAAGACGGTTTCGTTTGCATGTCGGGGCCGATCAGCACGTGGCGCACCTTGGCGACGGCGATGGCGATGGCGGGGGCTGCGTCGTCGCGTCGCGCGCTCTCGGTGGCCGTCGTCTTGTCGGCCGCCGCCGGCGCCGGGGAAGCCTTAACGATCTTGCCCGCGGACTTGGCAGGCGCCGGCGCAGCACGCCTCGCGCGCATCGGCTGCGGCGGCCGCACGAAATGCGCCGGCTTGCGCGTCACTTTGGTGGAGGCTTTGGCCAGCGCTTTGTTCAGCAGTGACCGCATCCGGGCGTTGCGGATCCTCGCCGTGCGGCCGCCGAACACGGCGGCGACCACATGCTTGCCGTGGCGGCGCACCGAGCTGACAAGGTTGAAGCCCGAGGCGCGCGTGTAGCCGGTCTTGATGCCGTCCATGCCCCGGTAGCGGGTGAGGAGCGCGTTGTGGTTGCGGTAGGTATGCCCGCGAAAGGTGAAGCGGCGCGTTGCAAAGAGTTTGTATTGGCGAGGAAACTCGTCCTGCAGCCGGAGCGCGAGCCTCAGCATGTCTCTGGCCGTCGTCACCTGCTCGGGATCGGGCAGGCCGGAGGCGTTCTTGAAGACCGTCTTGGTCATGCCGATCTGGCGCGCCTTGCGCGTCATCAAGCGGGCAAAATTCTGCTCCGTGCCGCCGATGTGCTGTGCCAAGGCGACGGCGACGTCATTAGCGGATTTGGTGACGAGGGCCTTGACCGCATCGAGAACGCTGATCTCCTCGCCGGGCGCCAGGTCGAGCTTGGAGGGGGGCGCAGCGGCGGCCTCCTCGGTCATCTTGATCTTGGAGTCATAATCGAGCCGGCCGAGCTCGATCAGCTCGAATGTCATGTAGAGCGTCATCATTTTGGTGAGCGAGGCCGGGTAGCGCACGGCGTCGCCTGCGCGATTGTGCAGCACGGCACCCGTATTGGCGTCGATAGCTATGGCCGAGTAGGGCGCGCGCGCCGCTTGAGCCGGGGCGGCCGCGCTTGCCGCAAGGACCGCGGCGGCCAGGCAAAGCCCGGTCAAGACCGCCTTCGGACATCGCATGGTCGGGCTGGCGTCACGCACTTCGGGCATTACTCAACAAACTCGACGTGCTTCGGCAAACGTGTGCTCGATCCAAAAGGGCTTATCCCACAAGGAGTTGGCTTGGGACCCGAACAAGGCGTGGCACGTCCTGGGACCCACGGGCGAAAGGACCATCGTTTTGGGGCCTCTTTGGGGCGCCCGCCCGCCAAACCAACGTGGTCGTCGTTGCCAAGCTTAGCGCGGATGCGACTTCAGCCGGGTTAACGCAGAGCGCTCCAAGGGCCTATGGTGCATCGCAAAAAAGTGCTTGAAAAATTGTGCATTGCCTATAAAAGAGACTGAGGGAGAAGTCCCAGATTGGGGCCGGGGCACTACTGGTCGTTCTATGGGTTCGAGAGTTTGTCTAAGGACACGGATGACACCATGATCAGGAATTTTGAGGACATGCAAAAGCTGGGACAAACCAACATGGACAGCGCCATGCGCATGTTTGGTGAGTGGAACAAGAACTGGCAGGCGATCGCAGCCGAGATGAGCGAGTATACCAAGCGGTCATTCGAGGAAAGCACTGCCACGCTTGAGAAGCTCATGGGCTCCAAGTCTGTGGAGCAGGCCGTCGAGATCCAGACTAGCTATGCAAAACGTGCCTACGACGACTACATGCAGCAGATGACTAAGATTGGCGGCATGTATGCAAACTTGGCTAAAGAGGCCTACAAGCCGGTAGAGAAGATTCTGCAGAACGGCGGCAGCGCCTGAAGCAGGCGCGTTGCCACGCCGTTCTGGTCTAATGCGAGGCCCGGCCCGAGCCGGGCCTTTTTTGTGTCGCGTTGCGCCCCCATCATATCGTTTACCAGGTTGAACTCGCGGTCCGGGCTGGTCGGTTGCCGGCCGGCGGGAGCCGCGAAAAGGCAGCAATTGCGAGGGCGCCCGCCGTTGCGTATCAATATAGGATGAAGCTTGGCGAGCTCCGCAGAGGGCGGGGCGGGCATCGGCCACTTTGGCGGATTGAGACCGATGGCGAAGACGTGGATCACCTACCGCTCGGTTACGCGATGGATGGCGGCAAAGAATGAGCCTCCCGGACGGGATCGCGGTGATGACGGCCGCACCGGGCTCGCCACCAAGACGCGGGCAAAGACCAAGAAACCTAGCCTCTACAAGGTTCTGTTGTTGAATGACGACTACACGCCGATGGAATTCGTCGTCCATGTGCTCGAAAAGTATTTTGCGAAGGGGCGCGAGGAGGCAACCCGTATTATGCTGCATGTCCATCACAAGGGCGTCGGCATCTGCGGCGTTTACCCTTATGAGGTCGCCGAAACGAAAGTAACGCAGGTCATGGATTTTTCACGCCAGAACGGTCATCCTCTACAGTGCACCATGGAGAAAGAGTAGGTCACCCTTGCCGTCCTTCTCGAAGAGCCTGGAAAGCGCGCTGCATCGCGCATTGGAAGCCGCCAACGAGCGTAGCCACGAGTACGCCACGCTCGAGCACCTGTTGCTTGCTCTTCTGGACGACCGGGACGCGGCCGCCGTCATGCGCGCCTGCACGGTTGACCTGGAAACGTTGCGCTCTCGCGTCACCAGCTATCTCGACAACGATCTCGGCGCGCTGGTGTCGAAGGAGATTACCGAGGCGCAGCCCACCACCGGCTTCCAGCGCGTGATCCATCGCGCCGTGGTGCACGTGCAATCCTCCGGGCGCGAGGAGGTGACGGGGGCAAACGTGCTCGTCGCCATTTTCGCTGAACGCGAGAGCCACGCCGCCTACTTCCTGCAGGAGCAGGAGATGACCCGCTTCGACGCGGTCCAATACATTAGTCACGGCATCGCCAAGCGCCCCGGCATGTCCGAGCCCCGGCACGTGCGCGGGGTGGACGAGGACCAGACCGTGGAGGGCGAGGAGCGCAAACCGGGCCAGGACGCGCTCAACACGTACTGCGTCAATCTCAACAGGAAGGCGCGCGAAGGCAAGATCGATCCGCTAATCGGGCGCGAGCCCGAGGTCTTGCGCACCATTCAGGTGCTGTGCCGGCGCCAGAAGAACAATCCGCTGTTCGTGGGCGATCCCGGCGTCGGCAAGACGGCGATTGCGGAGGGCCTGGCGCGCAAGATCATCAAGGGCGAGGTCCCAGAGGTCCTGCAGGACGCCACCATCTTTGCGCTCGACATGGGCGCGCTGCTGGCCGGCACGCGCTATCGCGGCGATTTCGAGGAGCGCTTGAAGGCGGTGATGAAGGAGATCGAGAACTATCCCGGCTCGATATTGTTCATCGACGAGATCCACACGGTGATCGGCGCCGGCGCCACCTCGGGCGGTGCCATGGACGCCTCCAATCTTTTGAAACCGGCGCTTCAGTCCGGCACCGTGCGCTGCATCGGCTCCACCACATACAAGGAGTACCGGCAGCACTTCGAAAAAGACCGCGCGCTGGTGCGCCGTTTCCAGAAGATCGATGTCAAGGAGCCTTCGATCGAGGACTCGATCGCCATCCTCAAAGGCCTGAAGCCCTACTTCGAGAGCTTCCACAAGCTCAAATACACCAACGACGCCGTCAAGACGGCGGTGGAGCTGTCGGCGAAGTACATTCACGACCGCAAGCTTCCCGACAAGGCGATCGACGTCATTGACGAGTCGGGCGCATCGCAAATGCTGGTCGCGGAGAGCAAGCGCAAGAAGAAGATCACGGTCAAGGAGATCGAGGCGACCGTCGCCACCATGGCGCGCATCCCGCCGAAGACCGTGTCGAAGAACGACGCGGAGGTTCTCTCCAACCTGGAGAAGGACTTGAAGCGCGTCGTCTTCGGTCAGAACAAGGCGATCGAGGCCTTGGCGTCGGCGATCAAGCTGTCGCGCGCCGGCCTGCGCGAGCCGGAAAAACCGATCGGCTGCTACCTGTTCTCAGGACCCACCGGGGTCGGCAAGACCGAGGTTGCGCGTCAGCTCGCCGATCTGATGGGCGTGGAGCTATTGCGCTTCGACATGTCGGAGTACATGGAGAAGCACACCGTGAGCCGCCTGATCGGAGCGCCGCCGGGCTACGTGGGCTTCGACCAGGGCGGTCTCCTTACCGACGGCATCGATCAGCATCCGCACAGCGTGCTGCTGCTTGATGAGATCGAGAAGGCGCATCCCGACCTGTTCAACATCCTGCTGCAGGTGATGGACCACGGCAAGCTGACCGATCACAACGGCAAGCAGGTGGACTTCCGCAATGTCGTGCTCATTATGACGACCAATGCGGGCGCCGCTGACCTTGCCAAGCCGCCCATGGGCTTCAGCAACTCGAAGCGTGATGGCGACGACACGGAAGCCATCAACAAGATGTTCACGCCCGAGTTCCGCAACCGCCTCGACGCGGTCATCGCATTTTCCAGCCTGCCATCCGACGTCATCGCCAAGGTCGTTGATAAGTTCATTTTCCAGCTGGAGGCTCAGCTCGCCGACCGCAGCGTCATGATCGAGCTGTCGGAGGACGCGGCCAAGTGGATTGCAGAAAAAGGCTACGACGAGAAGTTCGGAGCCCGCCCGCTCGCCCGCGTCATCCAGGAGCACATCAAGAAGCCGCTAGCCGACGAGCTCTTGTTCGGCAGGCTCGAGCACGGCGGGACGGTGAAGGTCATCGTCGAGGGCAAGGGCGAGGAGCGCAAGCTGGCCTTCGAATATCTGCCGGCCGATCCCAGCAAGCGGGGCAAGCCCAAGGCCGAGGACGATGAGGACGAGGGAGAACCGCAAGCGGTACTCGTCGACGCCGCCCCGCGCAAGGCGCTCCCCAGTCCAAAGGACAAGAAGGAGCGCGCGGGCAAGACCACCGGAACCGTGCCCTCCGTTCCGCGGCGCAAGAGCGATTGATCGCCGATTGCCCGAAGCGCCAGACCCTCAGGGTCCGCGCCGGCTCGTGCATCTCACCGCCCGAACGCCTTGCGCAGCTCGTCTTTGGCGCGCTCTAGGTCTCGCCGGCGCTTGGCCGGCAGGTTGGCGCCGGCGCGGTTGATGTAGAAGGTCAGCATCGACATCGCCGAACGGTAAGGCTCCGACTTGCGCCGTTTGCTGCGCTCTGCAGAGCGCTTGAGCGAGGTGGCGATCTTCTTGGGGTCGTCGAGCGTGAAGACGTCGGCCTCCAGATCGAGCGCGTCGCTGTGCTCGGTCACCTCCTGAGACCACCTCGTTGTCGCCATCCCGCCTGGTGCGCTCCTGCGCTTTTTGGCAGTGCTTTTCGGTTTGCTCATCGCACAATCCTCTGCGCTCCCAATGACGGCGCCGCAGGATATGTTCCAGGGCGGGAGCGCGACGTGCAGCTCAGCGCTCGAGCCGTTTTCCCAGCCGACCCGCCAAATGCTGAATGAACTGCCAGGCGACGCGGCCAGAGCGCCCGCCGCGGGCCATGCTCCATTCCAGCGCCTCCCGCACCAGGTCTTCGTCCTTGAGCCTGAGCCTGTAGTGGCCGGCATAACCGCGCACCATGTCGAGGAATTCCTCCTGGCTGCAATTGTGGAAGCCCAGCCACAACCCGAAGCGATCGGACAGGGAAACCTTCTCTTCAACCGCTTCTGACGGGTTGATCGCGGTCGAGCGCTCATTGTCCAGCATCTCGCGCGGCATGAGGTGGCGGCGGTTGGAGGTCGCGTAGAAGATGACGTTCTCGGGCCGGCCTTCGATCCCGCCCTCGAGCACGGCTTTGAGCGACTTGAAGCTCGTGTCCTCCTTGTCGAAGGAGAGATCGTCGCAGAAGACGATGAAGCGATGTCCACTCTTGCGCAGGCTCGCAAGACAGCGCGGCAGCGAGGCGATGTCCTCGCGATGGATCTCAACGAGCTTTAGATCCGTGCCCTGAGCGCGTAGCTCCTTGGCGAGCCTGTGGCGCACATCGGCGTGGATCGCCTTGACGAGCGAAGATTTTCCCATGCCGCGCGCGCCCCACAGCAGCGCATTGTTCGCGGGAAGGCGACGGGCGAACTGCTCCGTGTTCTCGGCAAGTTGCGGGGCGATGTGCTCTAGCCCCTTGAGGAGTTCCAGCGGCACGCGATTGACGTGGCCGACCGCTTCGAAAACTTCCAGGGCTGCATGCCAGACAAATGCCTCGGCAGCCTCGAAATCGGGCGCCTTGGGACTTGGCGCCGCCAGGCGTTCAAGCGCTGCGGCAAGACGCTCAAGACGCTGAATGAGGGCCGTTTCTTCGTTCATTCGAATTTCTCTGTAGGTCGCCCTGGGTTCTCGATTTTACTTGTTAGGATGCCTGGCTGCTTCTATAGCGCGGTCGGCGACGAAGTCACTCTGCTTGTGCCGTGTTGAGCTGCGAAAGCGGCCCTGTTGCAAAGCCGCAGCGCAGCACTATAGTCACGGCACTTCTCAAGCAGGGCAGTTGCCATACGGCTGCGCTCGCGCAGGCTTCGCCTCCTGTTGCCCAATCTTAAAGGGACGGAAGACATGTTCATCTCGCCAGCCTTTGCCCAGACGGGTGGTGCCAGCGACCCGTTCATGCAGCTGCTGTTTCCGATGCTTATGATCGTCCTGATCTTTTACTTTCTGTTCATTCGGCCCCAGCAGCAGCGCACCAAGTCGCACCGGGAACTGGTAGAAAAGGTCCGGCGGGGGGATACCGTCATTACAGCGGGCGGCTTCATCGGCAAGGTGACAAAGGCTCCCGACAACTCCGACGAGATCGAGGTTGAGCTCTCAGACAGTATGCGCGTGCGGGTTCTAAAATCGACGCTGATGGATGTGCGTGCCAAAGGCGAGCCAGTCAAAGAGTCAACGTAGCGCCCCGCAATGATCGCGCCGATCAGATGAATCGCGAACAGAGATAGCGTCAACGATGCTGCACTTCGAACGCTGGAAAATCATTGCAATCGTGGCGACGTGTCTCGCCGGCATCGTCTTCGCCATGCCCAACCTCTTCTCCAAGGAGACGGTCGCTGGCTGGCCCTCGTGGATGCCGCATGGCCAGCTCTCGCTCGGCCTCGACTTGCGCGGTGGCGCCCATCTGCTGCTCGCCATGGACACCAAGGAGCTAGACAGGGACTGGCTCGTGACGCTGCGCGACGACGCAAGAAAGCAACTGCGCGAGGCCAAGGTGGCGTTCACCGGTCTCGGCGTGGTCGGCAATGCGGTGCAGGTCCGCCTCGCCAAGCCGCAGGATATCGACAAAGCCTACGATGCGCTCAAGAAGCTGTCGGAACCGCTCGGCAACGCGATCCTCGGTTCGACCGGCAACAACATCGACGTGGAAAAGACCGGTCCCGATCTGATCTCGCTGCGGCCGACGGAGCAGGGCCTGCAGCAGCGCGTCGCCAGTGCGGCGAGCGCTTCTGTCGAGACCGTGCGCCGGCGTATCGACAGTCTTGGAACGACCGAGCCGAACATCGTGCGCCAGGGGCAAGACCGCATCCTGGTGCAGGTGCCCGGGTTCGACGACACCCGCAAGCTCAAGGATGTGATCGGTCAGACCGCCAAGCTCACCTTCCACGCCGTGCACCCCACGACGACGGCCGAGGAGGCAAAGCAGACGCGGGTTCCGCTCAGTTACAAGATCTATCCCTCGGACGAGGAAGACGGCGGGTCCTATCTGCTGCAGGAAGCGCCGGTCGTCTCCGGCGAGGACCTGGTCGACGCGCAGCCCGGCTTTGACTCGCGCACCAACGAGCCGATCATCACGTTTCGCTTCAACCAATCGGGCGCCCGCAAGTTTGGCAGGTTCACCAAAGATAATGTGGGCTCGCCCTTCGCCATTGTGCTGGACAACAAGGTGTTGTCAGCGCCCGTCATTCGCGAGCCGATCCTCGGCGGGTCCGGGCAGATCTCTGGCAATTTCACGGTGGAGTCGGCCAATAACCTCGCCATCCAGCTTCGCTCGGGCGCGCTGCCGACCAAGCTGACGATCGTCGAGGAGCGCACCGTCGGGCCGTCGTTGGGTGCCGATTCCATCGAGGCGGGCGAGACGGCGGGGATGATCGGCACGTTTGCTGTCGCCGGGTTCATGATCTTCGCTTATGGGCTGTTCGGTCTGTTTGCGGTCTTCGCCGTTGTGATCAACATCACGCTGATCGTTGCGGTGATGACGGTCATCGGATCGACGCTGACGCTGCCCGGCATCGCCGGCTTGGTGCTGACGGTCGGCATGGCGGTCGATGCCAACGTGCTGATCTACGAGCGCATCCGCGAGGAGCTGAGGAGCGGCAAGACGCCGTTATCGGCCATCGACGGCGGCTTTTCCAAAGCCTTCGGGACGATCCTTGACTCCAACCTCACGACGCTGATCGCGGGCCTCGTCATGTTCTGGCTCGGCTCTGGTCCCGTTCGCGGCTTTGCGGTCACGTTGTCGCTGGGCATTTTCGCGACCGTATTCACCGCCTTCACCGTCACACGGCTCTTGGTGGCGCTGTGGGTCGCAGCGCAGAAGACCCGCAAAATCCCGGCGCCGCTCTAAGCAGACAGGAAGCGCAGCATGTTCAAAGGTGTCGATTTCTTCCCGCACGGAACCAAGATTCCGGTGATGGAGCTGCGCGGCTACTGCGTCACCATCTCGACGGTCGCCGCATTGATCGCCATCGCCCTGATTTTTACCAAGGGGCTGAACTTCGGCATTGATTTCAAGGGCGGGTCGCTTTTCGAGATCCAAAGCAAATCGGGTCCGGTGGACATCGGCAACTTGCGCTCCAAGCTCGGCGCGCTCAAACTCGGTGATGTGCAGATCCAGGGGCTCGATCAACCGACCGATGCCCTCATCCGCGTCGAGCAGCAGCAGGGTGGCGAGACCGCCCAGCAGGACGCCGCCAACAAAGTTCAAGAAGCGCTCGGCAAAGACATTAAGATCCGCCGCGTGGAGGTTGTCGGCCCGGCGGTTTCGGGCGAGCTGAAACAGGCGGGCATCATCGCGGTGTCGCTGGCGATCGTCGGCATCCTGCTCTACATCTGGTTCCGCTTCGAGTGGCAGTTCGGTGTTGCGGCGATCCTGGCGCTGGTCCACGACATCGTGATAACGATCGGCGTTTTCGCTCTCTTGGGCTTCGAGTTCGGGCTGACGGAGGTTGCCGCGCTTCTGACGCTCGCCGGCTACTCGATCAACGATACCGTCGTCGTCTTCGACCGCATTCGCGAGAACTTGCGCCGCTACAAGAAGATGCCGCTGATCGAACTTCTCAATCTGTCGATCAACGAGACGCTGTCGCGCACGGTGCTGACCGCCTCGACCACATTCCTGGCGGTGCTGGCACTTTACGTCTTTGGCACCGAGGTCATCCGCGGCTTCTCCTTCGCCATGCTGTTCGGCATCCTGATCGGCACGTGGTCATCGATCTTCGTCGCCTCACCGTTCCTGTTGTGGATCGGCGTCAAGCGCGACTGGAGCGGGGCCGTGGCAACGACGAAAACGGCGGCCGGCAAGGCCTGACGGCGGATTTCAGAAAGGAGCTTGATGCACCCGGCTCCTGCCCACTACCCGGCCCGCGCGCCCATTGAAGCCTATGGCAACGGAGGGTTCCGCTTCGCCGATATGAGCCATCGCGGCTCGCTGCTCATCGTGCCGAGCGGGATCTATGCCTGGTCCGTGGCAAGCATGAACGAAGTCACCCCCGAGGTCTGCGCCGCGTTCCTGCGCGAGATGGCGCCGCCTGCCTTCGTGCTGCTGGGGACGGGTCTGAAGCACGAGATGCCGGCTGAGCCGATCCGCAAACTGTTTGCCGAGGCGCGCCTGGGGCTCGAGACCATGAGCACGGGCGCGGCGTGCCGTACCTACAATGTGCTGCTCGCCGAGGGCCGGGACGTTGGCGCCGGGCTGATCGCCGTCGACTGATCGCGAGAGGAGCGGATGGCGAGGCGGAATGCCGACGACCCGGTGAGAGACGCCGTGGTGCGCAAGGCGGCGCGCGCGGGCGAGCTCGACCGTTACCTTGCCGCGCTTCTCGCCCCGCGGCACGTGCGCTCCGACCTCATCGCGCTGACCGCCTTTCTCGCCGAGGTGGCGCGCGTCGCCGGCATAGTGAGCGAGCCGATGATGGGCGAGATCCGCTTGCAGTGGTGGCGCGAGGCGCTTGCCGGCGGGGGCGCGGACGGTCCGACCGGCAGCCCCGTTGCCGACGCGTTTCGGCAAACAATTGAGCGGCACGCCTTGCCCGAAGACTTGCTGCTGTCCGTCATCGAGGCCCGCTCACGCGAGCTCGATGGACGGTTTCCTGCAAGCAAGCAGGTTCTGGAAGGCTATTTCAGAGAGGGCGAAGGCGCGGCCTTCCGGCTCGCCGCGCGCATCCTCGGTGCCGGTGAGGGCTACGAAGTCGACGGCGTTCTGGCCGCAGCCGCCCAGGCCTACGGGCGCGTCCGTCTCTTGCGGTCTTTGCCCTTGAACCTCGCCAAGGGACGCAGTCCGCTGTTGATAAGGACGACATCCGTCACGGAGATTCCCGATTGGGCGGCCGCCGCCGCACCGGTCCTTGCGGCGGCGAAAGCCTGGCTCAAGGAGGCCCGCGACCGCGCGCCCACCGCGCCGGCGGCCCTGTTGCCGGCTATCCTGCCGCTTGCCCTCGTGGAGCCCTATTTGACGGCTTTGGAAAGGCTGGGTCCCAACATTGCCAACACGAGAGCGGACATATCTCCGCTCACGCGCGTTTGGCGGCTCTGGCGGGCCAACGCACTCGGTCGCGTGTGACGCCAGAAGGCAGAGGGGGATGTATGCGCCGATTGGCAGGGCAGCTGTTGGGGCTGAGCGCGCTCGGCTTCGCGCTGGCGTCCTCCGCCGCGGCCCAGGGTCATCCCATTCCTTTGCCGAGTATCTCCTGGCACGTGGAGAATTCCTTCCGCTTCTTCACCGATGCGGCCGATACGGAGGTGCATCGCGCGACCTATCTGGCGCTACGACCCGAGGACCGGCTGCAACACCCCGTGCTCGCGGCAGAGCAGGCGTTGAGCCGCCGGCACGAGGATGGCTGGGCGGCGACCATGTTCCGCGACACCTGCTGGGACGTGCGCACCAATCGTTTCTCGTGCCCGGAGGGCAAGGACTACATCAATCCGCGCTCTCATCGCGTGATCGCCAGGATCGACAACGTCGATGAGGCGGCGAGTCTGAGCTGCACCTGGCTCACTGCGCCGCATGGGGGACGCAATCCGCGCGGCAAAGCGGTGACGCTGCCGTGCAGCGAGCCGGTGCGGTTCGACATTCCCTATCCGGATGGTGCCACGCTCAAGGTGGAGGTCGGGGGCCGGGAGGTCGCCAGCGAAGTCGTTCGTGTTCATGATCTTCTGGTCGTCGGCATGGGCGACAGCATCGCATCCGGCGAAGGCGACCCCGACGTTCCGGTCCGCTTTTCTCGCGAGCGCGCGGCGAGCTATGGCGCGCGTTCAGGGGTGGAGCTCGGCGGGTATCCGGCACGTGTCGGTGCTTGGCAGCAGATCGGCGACAAGGCCTTTATCGAGGAGAACCCGCGCTGGAGCGACAAGGCCTGCCACCGCTCGCTCTACTCGCATCAATTGCGGGCCGCTCTGCAACTCGGCATCGAGGATCCGCACCGCGCCGTGACTTATGTCGGCGTCGCGTGCTCGGGCGCTGAGGTCACCTACGGCCTTTTCCTGCGCTATACGGGCAACGAATGGGTCCCCAATCCACCCGACATGTCACAGATCTCAGCCGTTGCCACCGCCCAATGTGACGACCACGAGGCGCCGCTGCAGGACCTGCCCGAGGCCTACCACATGGATGGCGCCATCCCAGAGCTCAAGGGTGGCTTGACGCTGCACAAGTGCGATCCGCTCAACGCCCGCAAGATCGACCTGCTCATGTTATCGATCGGCGGCAACGACGTGGGCTTCTCGCGTCTGTTGGCCAATGCGGTGCTCGCCGACCAATCGCTGCTGCGCAAGCTCGGGGGCTGGATCGGACAGGTGCATGGCCTCAACGAGGCGAGCGCCCAGCTCGATGCCCTCATTCTGCGCTACAAGTCGCTGAACCGGGCCATCCATTACATCCTGCACATCCCGTGGGAAGAGTCCGACCGCGTGCTCCTGACGGCCTACCCGGGGCTTGCGCTTCTGGGCGATGGAAGCGAGGTCTGCCCGGACGGTCGCGCGGGCATGGAGGTCCTGTCCGACTTCAAGATGAGCGAGGCGAAAGCCCGCGTCGGCACCTGGATCGCCGACAAGCTCAACCACGCGATGGAGAATGCCGCCGAGCAGTACCACTGGACGTTTGTCGAAAAGCATCGCCGCGAGTACATCGGGCGCGGCGTCTGCGCCGGCACGACCTATGACGGCGCCAACATCGCCGACGACCTGCGTCTGCCGCGCAAGACCAAGGCCGGCTGGCGTCCGTACAATCCCGCCGATTACAAAGCCTACGCGTCGCGCCAGCGTTGGTTCCGCACGCCCAACGACGCCTTCATGACGGGAAACTTCCACGTCGCCGCTTCGATCCTGCAGAAAGTGCTGAAGCTCGACGCCCTGTCCTGGTTCCAGCTCGTGCTGGCCTCGACCTATTCCGGCGCCTTTCACCCCACGGCCGAAGGCCAGGCCGCGATTGCCGATGCCGTCGTCGACAAGGCGCGTGTCGTGCTCGGCAAATATGGCCAGGGGCCCGACGGCGTCCGCTCGCGGGCGCGCATCGAGACGCCCGCGAGCAAGGCCGGCAGCACCACCGTGTTGCAATAGACGGGCCGCCCTTTGCGTCCACCGCCGGTCACTCGGCGGCGGCCGGCGTCGCGCGTTCCGCCCCGAGCCACCCGCTCAAATCCTCGAGCGCCCTGAGCGCGACCATCCGCTTCTTGGCGCCGGTTTTATCCTTGCCCTTGAGGCGCTTGCCTGTCTCGTCCCGCTCCGGCGGCTGCACGGGCGGCAGCAGCCCGTAGTTGATGTTCATGGGCTGGAAGGATCGCGGCATGTTCTCATGCACGTCCTCGGCCAGCAGGTGACCGCCCGTGATGTGCGCAAGCAGCGAGCCATGGCCTGTCGTGGCAGGCGGCCTAACGCACGGGTCCCCCAATCGCTCTGCGGCCGCAAAGCGCCCGGCGAGCAACCCGATCGCCGCACTTTCCACATAGCCTTCGACGCCGGTGATCTGCCCGGCAAACCGCAGGCGCGGCATTGCCTTTAGGCGCAGCGTAGCGTCGAGCAGCTTCGGGCTGTTGAGGAAGGTGTTGCGGTGCAGCCCGCCGAGGCGCGCGAACTCGGCCCGCTGCAGTCCCGGGATCATCCGGAATATGCGCACCTGCTCGCCGTGCTTGAGCTTGGTCTGGAAGCCGACCATGTTCCAGAGTGTGCCGAGCGCATTGTCCTGGCGCAGCTGCACCACCGCATAGGCGCGCGTGCCACCTTTGTGCGGATTGGCGAGGCCGACGGGCTTCATGGGCCCGAAGCGCGGCGTGTCGCGGCCGCGCTCGGCCAGGACCTCGATGGGCAGGCAACCGTCGAAGTAAGGCGTCGAGGCCTCCCACTCTTTGAAGCTCGTCTTCTCGCCGCTGAGCAGCGCATCGACGAAGGCTTCGTAGTCAGCTTTGCTCAGCGGGCAATTGAGGTAGTCGGCGCCGGTGCCGGCCGGCCCGGACTTGCCGTAGCGCGACTGAAGCCACGCGGTCGACAAATCGATGCTCTCGCGGTGGACGACGGGGGCGATCGCATCGAAAAAGGCAAGTTCATGCTCACCGGTGAGCGCTTGCACCGCCCGGCTCAGGCCCGGCGAGGTGAGCGGCCCCGTCGCGATGATCACGCTGTCCCAGCTTTCGGGCGGCAGGGCAGCGATCTCGGCGCGCTCGATGGCAACGAGGGGATGCTCGGCGAGGCACCGTGTGACGTCGTCGGAGAAGGCCTCGCGGTCGACGGCGAGCGCGCCGCCGGCAGGCAGCTTGTGGCGATCGGCGGCCGCCAAAATGAGGGAGCCTGCGCGCCGCATCTCCTCGTGCAGCAAACCGATCGCGCTCGTTTCCCAGTCGTCGGAGCGGAACGAGTTTGAGCATACGAGCTCTGCAAGCCCATCCGTTTTGTGGGCTTCGGTCATCCGCTCGGAGCGCATCTCATGAATGACCGCGGGAACGCCGGCGCGGGCGATCTGCCAGGCGGCCTCGGAGCCCGCGAGCCCGCCCCCGACGACGTGGATGGGCTTTGTCTGGGTCATAGCCGCGGACGCTAGAGGAAAAGGTCCTCAATCACAATCTTGCGCGCCCGCTGCCTTAATCGCTCGAACGTCTTGGGGCATTGTCACTCTCGTTGTCTTGGGCCGGTGATAGGGTATTGTGCCCGCCGCCTGAACTTCGGCTGTCGCCAGAGGCTGTAAATGTCGCGCTACGCCCGCCGTCTGGACCGCGATCTTGCGCGCTGGCGCGAGGCCGGCTGGTTGACGGCCGAAGGTGAAGCGTCGATCCGCAGCGATGTGGCGAGCCAGGGCCGCAAGGTCGAGCTGGCACCGGTGCTCGGTATCCTCGGCGCGGTGCTCATTGGCTTCGGGGCCATGAGCTTCGTCGCCGCCCACTGGGACGAGATGGCGCGGCTGTTCCGTTTGGCCCTCATTTTCGGCGCGCTGTTCGGCGCTTACGGCCTCGCGGGTTTTCTCTTCGAGCGCGAGCATCCAGCCTTCGCGCACGCCGCCATCCTCGCCGGCGTGGCGCTGTTCGGTGCCGGCATCATGCTGATCGCTCAGATGTATCACATCGAGGGGGATCCACCCGAAGCCGTCCTGACTTGGGCGCTTGGTGCGCTTCTGGCGGGTGTGGTGCTCAAGTCCAACCCCGCGCTCGCGGCCGCGATGCTGCTGATGGGCCTGTGGAGCGGATGGGAGATGAGTGAGAGCGGAACCGTGCACTGGGCCTTTTTGCTGGGGTGGGGCGCTGTGACCGCTGCGTTCCTGTGGCGAGCTTGGGGTCCAGGTCTGCATCTTGCGGCCGTCGTCTTGAGCGCTTGGATCATCAATCTGGGCTATTTTCTTTTCGACGGTCACGCCCACGGCGTGGTCGTTGGCATCGGCCTTCTCATCGCCGCTGCGGGCTTGGCGGCCCCTGCCATCTCCGAGCGTTGGAGCATGTTGGGAACCCCCGCCGTTGCCTACGGCATGACCATCGCATTTGCGGGGCTCTTCGCCCTGCAGTTCGTCGAGTCGCCGCCGCTTGGCACTTTGATCCTGCTGGCTGTTCTGGCGCTGGGACTCGTGCTGGGCGGGATCGGGATCGGCCTGCGGACGAATAGCCCCGCCATGCTCTGGCTGGGGTATGGCGGCTTCTCCCTTGAAGTGCTGGCGCTCTACTTCAAGACGGTCGGTACCCTGCTTGGATCTTCGCTCTTCTTCCTTTCGGCCGGTGCGATCGTGATCCTCCTGGCGGCGGCCGCCTATCGCTTGCATTCCCGGGCTCATCCCGGCGCGGAGGCTGCGCCATGACCGCCGCTCGCCGCAATCTATGGCTGGGGATTGGGGCCGTAGCGGCGGTGCAAGCGGCCGTGCTCGGTTGGATGATCTGGGACCGGGCGCAGCTCTTGGCGAGCGGTCGCGAGATCGTGCTGGAGGTTGTGCCCGTCGATCCGCGCAGCCTTTTTCGCGGCGACTACGTGACGCTGAGCTATGACATTTCGCGCATCCCGGCCCCTGCCGGCGAAGATCGCCTGCGCCGCGGAGACGTTGTCTATGTCACGCTGCAGAAGTCCGAGGGAGACAAGTGGCAAGCGGCTCGATCGAGCACGAGCCCGCCCGCCAACCTGTCCCCGGATCAGATCGTGCTCAAAGGCCGCGTCCGTTACGCATCTCGGGCCACGCAGCACGCTCCGAGGCAAGCAAGCGTCCGCTATGGGATCGAGAGCTTTTTCGTGCCGGAGGGCACCGGGCGTGAGCTGGAGAGGCTTGTGAGAGATAAAAAGCTTGCCGCGCTGATTGCCGTGGACGAGGAGGGGAATGCCGGCATCAAGGGGCTGATCGTCGAAGGCAAGCGGGTCTACGAAGAGCCGCTTTTTTGAGGTTGCGCCGCTCCATCGGGGCGTTTGCAGGCCGCCTGAGCCCGCGCGTGTGACCAGTTTGCCGCTCAAGCGGGATATTTCACGGCATGCGACTCATGCAGCTATCGAGAGCGGCGGCGGAATCTGGCACTCTCCCGCGCCGTGTGACGTGGAATGGGGGATGGGAGATGGGGCTCAAAGTTGCTTTGGGATTGGTCGTTGCCGCGACTGTCGTGACCTGCGTTGGCGTGCCGATTACTTGGGCGGATTCGACTGGTCTGGCGAGCATGCATGCCTTGCGTCGCGAGCGCGGACGCCTTTGCATGGCGGATCACTGGCATTTTGGAAGTAGCGGCGCTTATCGGAGCCGGCGCGCTGCGCAACGGGACGCGATCAGGTCCTGGCAGGATTTCACCGACCTTGAGTATGGAAGCAATTGGGCCCGGTACTGGCGGGCGAGTAGCCGCAGGATGCGCTGCTCGCGGTCGAGTGGTGGCTGGATGTGCGACGTGGAGGCACGTCCCTGCAGATAGGGCTCGAGGCCCTTGCGTCAGATCGCCGGCGCCCACCCGGTGCGGCGCCTAGTGGCGCCGCCAGCCCGCCAGGGCAGCAGTGAAAGCGCCAATGCTCCACCGTTGCATCCGTCCGATCCATCCAAGAGCCATAGACACGACCGGGAAGCCGAGTGTTGCGGCCAGCGCGCGCCGTGCCGCTTTGGCGGGATCGGGTGCAGCGGGCACCCGACCTGCCTCTCTGATGGCCTCAGCGAGCTCGAGATAATGGTTCGCTGCTGAAGCTGGGCCTGCCACGTCGACCGATGCGCCGCTGCTGCCTGAAAAGCCCATACCGCCGGCGACGCGGGGAAGCTGCAATGGACCGGGATTGGCGTCTGCCACGGGTGCGATCGGGTCCGAAGGCGCCCAACCCGGAGCCCCTGCGATGATGGCCTCAAGGTCGGCGCGGCTCAGCTTTGCAAGCGCGCCCACCAACATGGCTGCGACCACGGGAAGCAAATACTCGGCAATCATTTCACTGATGCCGGCCGCCGAGGCCGTATTCCGCGCGATCCTCTTGCTCTCGTTGCGCCCGGCAAGGACGTTGAGGGCCTCGTTGCCGACGACCTGGCTGGAGGTGGCGCCGAGCAGCATCGGCGTATCGAGCACCTGCTCGTGGACGTTTTTGCCCAGAAGCTCCACAAGGTCGGCGAGTGCGTACCGAGACGTCATGCGCCTTTCGATGTGATAGGTGAGCTCATCGATCATATCCCTCACCGCCACCTCGACCTTGGCAGGGGGCAGATGGAAGGCTCGGGCCAGATTGGTGAAAGCCTGGCCGTTCTGAGCTTCACTGAGCGTCGTGTGGATGCGCACGTCCCTTCGCCCCTCTCACCGCGCGATCACTGCGCCCCATATAACAGGGCAAACGGGAACGCCACAGCGGGCCATCACCCCGTTTTGAGCGACGTCCGTTCCATGCGCAACTTCTAGTTCCTATATTGCTAATTGTCCGGCATGCAAACTTGGGAGAACCTCATGAAACTCGCACTTGCATCGGCGGCCGCCCTGTTTTTGCTGATCGGCGTACAATCGCCGGCCTCAGCAGCGGCGGGGACTGCGGCATTGGTACAAAAGCCGGCCTATGGGCAGGCGCAAGCTCTAGTCCAAAAGGCAGGCTGGAGACACAGAAGGTGGCACCATCGCCGCTGGCGGCGCCCACATCGTTATTGGCGCCATTTCGGCTGGTACCCCCCGGTCGTCTACGGCTACTACTATCGTCCACATCGCTATTGGCGGTGGCGGCACCGTCATCATCGGTGGCACCACGGGCGCCATCACCGCTACTGGTGACGTCTGAGCCATAAGTTGCGGGCGCCGGAGCTGGGCGCCCGCAGTTGCATCTCTTGCGCCTCTTGCGTCCATCGGGCGCGCCCTTGGCGCTTGTGTTGCAACCGGTCCACACTTTTGGCATGGTCCGCGCGCGAATCTCGCTGAAAACGCGAGCCGCCGGCGGCTATTCCGTCCGCCGCTTCCTGCTGACAAGACCTGGGCGCCAAAGGGGACCTGCCGATGACCGAGATACTGTGGGCTATCGTCGCTTGCGGCGTGCTCGCGCTCGCCTATGCCGCCTACACGATCCGTGCGGTAATGAGAGCCGACGCCGGCACCGCGCGTATGCAGGAGATCGCCAGCGCCATTCGCGAGGGGGCCCAAGCCTACCTCAACCGGCAATATCGCACGATCGCCATCGTCGGTTTCGTGATCTTCCTGGCGGCATGGGTTCTTCTCGGCCACCTCGTCGCCGTCGGATACCTGATCGGTTCGGTGCTCTCGGGTCTTGCCGGCTACATCGGCATGAACGTGTCGGTACGCGCCAATGTACGCACGGCGCAGGCCGCCACCCATTCTCTGGCCCGCGGGCTCGACATCGCCTTCAAGTCGGGCGCCGTCACGGGCATGCTGGTGGCCGGCTTGGCGCTTCTCGGCGTCTCCGTTTATTTCCTCATCCTGACTGGGCTGTTGGGGTTTCAGCCCGATGACCGCACGGTGACGAACGCCCTCGTCGCGCTGGGATTCGGCGCCTCGCTGATCTCGATCTTCGCCCGTCTCGGCGGCGGCATCTTCACCAAGGGGGCCGACGTCGGCGGCGACCTCGTCGGCAAGTTGGAAGCCGGAATTCCTGAAGACGATCCTCGCAACCCGGCAACGATTGCCGACAACGTCGGCGACAACGTCGGCGATTGCGCCGGCATGGCAGCAGACCTGTTCGAGACCTATGCGGTGACCGTCGTGGCCACGATGGTGCTGGCAGCCGTGTTTTTCGCGGGCCAGGTCGGGCTCACGGCGCTCATGATCTATCCGCTCGCAATCTGCGCGGCGTGCATCGTCACATCGATCATCGGCACGTTCTTCGTGAAGCTCGGGGCCAACAATTCGATCATGGGTGCTCTCTACCGCGGCTTCATCACCACCGCCGTTCTTTCGCTTGTCGGACTTTGGGCTGCGACGCAATTCGTGCTTGGCGGCTTCGGGGACATCGGCACGGCCGCAGGAACAACGATCACCGGGCTCAATCTTTTCCTGTGCGGCATCGTCGGGCTGATCGTCACCGGTCTCATCGTATGGATCACCGAGTACTATACGGGCATCGGCTTCGGTCCGGTCCGCTCGATCAGCCAGGCCTCCGTCACGGGCCACGGCACCAACGTGATCCAGGGCCTCGCGGTCTCGCTCGAGGCCACCGCGCTGCCGGCGCTCGTTATCGTCGCCGGCATCCTGGCCACCTACTCGCTCGCCGGTTTGTTCGGAACGGCGATTGCCACGACGACCATGCTGGGGCTGGCCGGCGTCGTGGTTGCTCTCGACGCCTTCGGGCCGGTCACCGACAATGCGGGCGGTATCGCGGAAATGGCCGGATTGCCCAAGGAGGTGCGCCGGTCCACCGATGCCCTCGATGCCGTCGGCAACACGACCAAGGCCGTCACCAAGGGCTACGCCATCGGATCTGCGGGTCTGGGCGCGCTGGTGCTGTTTGCAGCCTACAGCTACGATCTCCAGCACTTCATCGACGAGGCCAACGCGGTCGGCTCGACGACGGTCCAATACTTCCGCGACGTGCGGCCCGATTTCTCGCTGGCCAACCCTTACGTCGTGGTGGGCCTGCTTCTCGGCGGCCTCATTCCGTATCTGTTCGCCGGCATCGCGATGACGGCGGTCGGCCGCGCGGGCGGCGCCATCGTTCAAGAGGTGCGGCGCCAGTTCAAGGCCAAGCCCGGCATCATGCAGGGTAAGGATCGGCCCGACTACGCGGCGGCCGTCGATCTTTTGACCCGCGCGGCAATCAAAGAGATGATCATTCCCTCACTGCTGCCCGTGCTCTCCCCGATCGTGCTCTATCTCGTGATCTATGTGGTCGCCGGCGGCGGCGCAACGGGCAAGAGCGCGGCATTCTCGGCCGTGGGCGCCATGCTGCTCGGCGTGATCGTGACGGGCCTCTTCGTGGCCATCTCGATGACGTCTGGCGGCGGGGCGTGGGACAACGCCAAAAAGGCGATCGAGGACGGCTTCGTCGACAAGGACGGCGTCAAGCACGTCAAGGGCACCGAAGCCCACAAGGCGGCGATCACCGGCGACACCGTCGGCGATCCCTACAAGGATACGGCGGGACCGGCGATCAACCCGGCGATCAAGATCACCAACATCGTCGCGCTGCTCCTGCTGGCGGTGCTGGCGCAGTGACGGCGTGGGTCGCAGTGGCCGCGCGGCTGCGCGCTCTTGCGGCCGGCCACTCTAAGTTCGCGCCCAGGTAGCTATTCGCCGAAGATCTGCCGCGTTCCGAGATTGCGGAAGAGCTGCTTCAGGATGCCGTCGTCGTGGCCGCCGGGCGCCGGTGTGGTGCGGGAGACGTAGTCGAACACCTTTCCATCCTTGAGGCCGTAATTGGCGACCCTATCGACGGTCCCGCCCGGCGAAAAATATACGGCGATAACCTGCCGATCCTCTTCCGATGGCAGAAAGAATGCCGACTGTGACTGCGTACTTGAGATGTAGTAGTAGGCTTGGCCGGTGCCGACCACTGCGGTGGTTGCCGGCGTGCCGAGGTTCATGCGTACCTGTTCCTCGCTCATGCCCGGCTGGATCTGTTGAAGGTCACCCTCGTGGAACTGGGTGCCGTGCTTCATGATCGTTGAGTCGCAGGCCGAAAGGGCGAGGGCAGCCGCCAGGAGGACCATCATCGCAGAACGGCTCGTCTTGCCGGAAGCCGAACACGGCCTCACCGCCTCGTGCACGCGGTCCTGGCGTTGGCACACATTCGTCTCCCGGCGCATTATGATACGTTTTTCCCGAGAATCGCTTGAGGGGGCGGTCTGGAGCGCGCTTAACCCGAGGTCTACTCGAATGCAACGTGCCCCGCGACGTCTTCCCCCAATCAGTCCCTTCCCCGATGTGCGAGCCCGCCCCCGATGCTGCGGTCGCTAAAGGCGCGAGCCCAGCTCCGACGTAAAGCAAGCCACATTTATGGCGCGATCGTGACACAGGCGCGCCAGCCGGATTTTTACGCCAAACTCGGTATTCCGGACACACCTGCCGGGCGCTACGAGGTTGTCGTTCTTCACCTTTTTCTTATCCTGGAGCGGCTTGGAACACCAGCCTCGCCAGCGGAAGAGCTGCCCCGGGCGCTGATCGAGGCATTCGTCTCGGACATGGACGATTCAGTGCGCGAATTGGGAACGGGCGACGTCGCGGTGGGCAGAAAGGTGCGGCGCGCGGCGGCGGGGCTCTATGAAAGGAGCCGAGACTATAGAATGGCGCTCGCAGGCGACCCGCAGCAGTTGGGACGCGTGCTCAGCCGGCACGTCTTTGGCCGGGAAGGGGTCGATTGGCAGAGCCGGGCGCTCGCTGCCTACGTCCGCACGGCGGCGGCGAGTCTGGCGGATCAGGCGGAGGCGCAAGTGCTGGCTGGTCAGATCGCGTATCCGGTCTTGGTCACCACAGCGGAGGCCTTTCAATGAGCGCGCCGCTTATGTGGACGCATCGGGTGTCGGAAATCGCAGATGCCGGCTTGAGCACCTGCAGAACGGCAACAGCCAGCGAGAGATCGGCCATCGCGCGGGCGCTCGATGTTGTCTCCTGCGAGGCCGTGACGGCTGAGTACGTCATTCGTCCGTTGGGCGAGGGGCGGTATAGGATGTCGGGAAAGCTAACCGCGCGACTGACGCAGCAATGCGTCGTAACGCTCGAAGGGATTCCGCAGACGATTGAGGAGAGCTTCGATGTGGAGTTTTGCCCCATCGAGAGCCTGCCCGAGAGTGACGCCGAGGTTGAGGTGCTCAGCGGCCCCGACGTCGAGCCGATCGAGCGCGGATTGATCGCGGCCGGGCGGATCATCTTTGAATTGATATCGGCCACGCTTGAACCTTATCCGCGTAAACCCGGTGTCAGTTTCCATTGGGAGGACGAGCAGAAATCGAAGCCGAGCGCGACGGGGCCGTTCGCTGCCCTGAAAAAGCTCAAGGAGGGCTCGTGATACCTTACAGCACGCCTTTCGTTCAGCGAGCGGGGTTGCGGCAAAACGTGTTTAGAATCCAGTTGTTTCGCAATTGCAGAAGAGTATGGTCCGGGCGGAACTTGAGGGGTGGGCAGCCGCGTGCGCACGCTGCCTCTCAGAGGACGAAACTGCGAGGCGACCCGTGACATGTCTGAGCCGCGGACGATAGCGCTCGATGCCATGGGCGGCGATCATGGCCCCGAGGTGGTGGTTGCCGGCGCCGCACTGTCGCTCGAGCGGCATCCGGGCTTGAGCTTCTTGATATTTGGCGACAGATCCCGCATCCAGCCGGAGCTCGACAAAGCCCCTGCGCTCGCCGAGAGGGCGCGCATTATTCATACCGAGGCCGCCGTCAACATGAGCGACAAGCCGAGCCAGGCGCTGCGGCACGGTCGCGGCTCCAGCTTATGGTTGACGATAGAGGCCGTGCAGAAGGGCGAGGCCGATGTCGCGGTCTCGGCCGGCAACACCGGCGCCTTCATGGCGATGTCCAAGTTGATCTTGCGTCCGATGGCCGGAATTGAGCGGCCCGCCATCGCCGCGCTCTGGCCGACCGTCAAGGCGGAATGCATCGTGCTCGACGTCGGAGCGAACATCGGAGCCACCGCGCGCCAGCTCGCCGACTATGCGATGATGGGCGCCGCCATGGCGCGCGCGCTCTTTCATGTGGAGCGACCGAGCGTGGCGCTGCTCAACGTCGGCGTCGAGGAGGTCAAGGGTATGGAGGAGGTGCGCCAGGCGCACGCCTGGCTCAAGAGCACGGATCTTCCCCTCGACTATCGCGGATTCATCGAGGGTGATCAGATCGGGCAAGGCGTCGTTGATGTGGTGGTTGTCGAGGGCTTTGCCGGCAACATCGCCCTGAAGACGGCGGAGGGCACGGCACGCCAGATCAGCGAGTATCTCAAGGCGGCCATGCGGCGAACCTGGGTGTCGCGGGCGGGCGCGGCGCTCGCTGCCGGAGGCTTTCGCATCTTAAGGAACAAGATGGATCCGCGCCGGTCCAACGGCGGCACGTTCCTGGGGCTCAACGGGATCGCGATCAAGAGTCACGGGGGCACCGATGCTGTGGGCTTTGCCAGCGCCGTCGATCTCGCGTACGAGATGGCACAGAGCCGGCTCACGATACGGCTTGCCGCGGATCTCTCGGCGTTTCACCACAAGCTCGAGGCTCGAGCCACCGGCTGAAGTCGAGCAGTGGCGCCAGCAGCGGCAGATCCGTCAAGCTCGAACAGGCCCGTTGAACGACTTTTAAGGAAAAAGAGGCAAGAGCAGGTCCGTGGCAGTCATTCGTTCAGTGATCCGCGGTATTGGCGCCCATCTGCCGAAGCGCGTGATGACCAACGCCGACATGACGAAACTGGTCGACACGAGCGACCAATGGATCTCCGAGCGCACGGGCATCCGTGAGCGCCACATTGCCGGGGAAGGAGAGCGGACATCCGATCTCGGTATCGCGGCCGTCAAGCAGGCCCTCATTCGCGCCGCCATCGATCCGATCGACATCGATCTCATCGTCTGCGCCACGGCAACGCCGGATCGCACCTTTCCTGCGACCGCGGTGACGATCCAACGGGCGCTGGGCGTGACCAAGGGGGCGGCATTCGACGTTCAGGCGGTTTGCTCGGGGTTCATCTACGCGCTGACCGTTGCCGACAATTTCCTCAAGACCGGCCAGTTCAAGCGCGCCGTCGTGGTCGGCGCTGAGACCTTCTCGCGCATCCTCGACTGGACCGATCGCTCCACGTGCGTGCTGTTCGGTGATGGGGCCGGTGCGGTTGTCCTCGAGGCCCAGCCCCAGCACGGCACCCGCGAGGACCGCGGGATCCTCGCCACGCTCATACGCTCTGACGGGCGTTTCGAGGATCTTCTCTACGTTGACGGTGGCCCGGGTTCGACCAAGACCGTCGGCCACCTGAGGATGAACGGGCGCGAAGTATTTCGCCACGCCGTTCAAAAGATTACGGGAGTAATCGAGGAGACTCTCGTGATGACGGGCTTCGCCGCCGATGAGATCAACCTTTATGTCCCCCATCAAGCGAACCAGCGCATTCTTGACGGCGTTGTAAAAAAACTTGGCGTTGCTCCCGACAGGATCGTTGTGACGCTCGATCGTCATGGCAATACGTCGGCTGCCTCCATACCACTGGCTCTTAACCACGCGTTCGAGGAGCATCGCGTGAAGGAGGGCGACCTCGTGTTGATGGAGGCAATGGGCGGCGGCTTCACCTGGGGGGCCGCACTCGCGCGCTGGTAGGGGTCTGCCGGCGCTGGTCCACTCGAAAGATTTTTTGTGTGATTTCAGGCAGTTGAAATGCACTTGTCATTGACGATGACGCAGGGTCCCGGTAGCATGGACACAATCAACAAGACCGGGAGGCAATGGCCATGGGAGGCAAGACATTAACGCGGGCCGACCTTGCGGAGGCGGTCGTACGCAAAGTGGGCCTGCCACGCAACGAAAGCCAGGAGCTCGTGGAGTTGGTCCTTGGCGAGATCTCGGCCAGTCTTGCCCGCGGGGAGCCGGTCAAGCTCTCCTCGTTCGGCTCCTTCGGCATCCGTCAAAAGGGCGAGCGGATGGGGCGCAATCCCAAGACCGGCGAAGAGGTGCCAATCACGCCGCGCAAGGTCTTGGTGTTCCGGCCGAGCAACATCATGAAAGAGAGGATCAACCAAGGGCTAGTGCGACGCAGGGCGGCCGAATAATCGCGGCAGATTAGGGCGGCCGACTAAGGGCGGCGGACATTGGGATAAGCGCCGAGGGCAGCGGGAGGCGCAATGGGCAAGACGGCAGAGGCCTTTCGGACGATCAGCGAGGTTGCGGGCGAGCTCGATGTGCCAAAGCACGTCTTGCGGTTCTGGGAGGGCAGGTTCCCGCAGATCCGCCCGATGAAGCGCGGCGGCGGCCGCAGGTATTATCGCCCCGAGGATCTCGCGCTGCTGCGCGGGATCTGCCACCTTCTGCACCGGGAAGGCTACACCATCAAGGGCGTCCAGAAGATCCTGCGCGAGCAAGGGATCGACCAGGTCAAACGCATGGGCGTGCAGACGCAAACGAAGGTCCAGACCGGCGCGGCCCCGGCAAAGCGCGGCGGGCGCGCCAAGGCGCGATCGGCACCGCTCTCCGCGCCGCCCACAAATGCCGCAGCGCCCGCGCCGGCTGCGATGCCGCGCCAGGCCAATGCCGCCCCCGATCGGCGTGCGCACCTCATGGCGGCCATCGCCGAATTGGAGATCTGCCGCAGCATCCTGCGCGGAAAGGCGATCGAGAGCACCGTGCGCCGGCGGGCGTCCAAGACGCGCCGCGCCGCCCGTTCTTGAGCCCGCGGGCAGAAGCAACGCCGGGCAGCGCGCCACCCAAAAATTTTCGTGGCCTTGAGCTTTGGTGCGCCGATCTGCGCACAGTCGGCCCGGCGCTGCGCGAAGCCGAACGTCGCACGCCGCGGCTGTCGGACTGGGAGCGGCAAAACGCGCGCGCGTTCGCCGATGCGGCCCTTGGCGCGGAGTGGCTGGCGGCGCAGGTCATGGTGCGGCTGCTGTTGGAGCGCGCCGTCGGCGCCGAGTGGCGCACAGCGCCTTTTGTGCGGTCTGCGCACGGAAAGCCGCACCTTGAGGGCGCGCCCGTTGCGTTCAGCCTTTCCCACGTTCCCGGCCTGGCGCTGATCGGCGTTGGGACGCGCGGCCCGATCGGCGTCGATGTGGAACGCGCGCGCCCCGTTCGCGTGCGCGCGCCGCGGCGCAACCGCATCCTGGAGGCCGGCGCCGCGCTCAACGTAGCGCAGGCTTTGCCCGCAGGCGAGGACGCGCGGTTCTTGCAGGCGTGGGTGCGACTGGAGGCGTTCGCCAAGGCGCAAGGGTGCGGCATCGGCCGTCTGCTGACGCGCTTGGGAATCGTGGGCGACCGCGCGGTGGCGCGGGACGACCTCGCCGCGCGGATCGGGGCCGTGCGGGTGGAGGCGCAGGGGGCAACACCATATGACCTGAGCCTCGGCGCGGGTCTTTTTGCGGCGGCGGCGTTGGGTCCTGCGCAAACAGTGCCGGAGGTTTGCTGGCTGCCCGCCAGCATTGACGGCCTCGGTGCGCTGCTGACCTGACAGCTAGGGCTTTGCCGTTGACCGTGGTGACGGCGCGAGGCAAAAGGGGCTCATCGGAGCGTAGCGCAGCCTGGTTAGCGCACCAGTCTGGGGGACTGGGGGTCGGGAGTTCAAATCTCCCCGCTCCGACCATTACTTAGC
>Ga0315553_10000054_pt1 | contig 87345 bp, 86 predicted proteins | sample SalMarSW160140MG_FD_203099 | JGI IMG/M metagenome (GOLD analysis project Ga0315553, IMG submission 203099) | Salt marsh sediment microbial communities from the Plum Island Ecosystem LTER, Massachusetts, United States - Salt Marsh Sediment SW1601-40 ... | reverse complement strand
TGGGATGTTCATGGATATTCATTTATCCGTATGTAAGCGGCGAGTTAAATTACCACGTCACCAATCTTGTTCATGGTATGAGAGGAAGAAAAGTTCTACCTGATGGCATGTTTGTTATATCCATCCCGTTCAACTTGCTTAATGAGATAACAGAAAATTTACATAATATCGAGTGGGTACTTCCGGAGTACGTTAACGATAGAGACACAAATGCCCGCCATTTTGTCGAATTAATTCAAACATTAGAAAAGGAAGCTGAGAACGCGTAAAAAGCGCAGATAGAGGGAAGGGCGAAGTTCCTGGAACGAGAGAAAAGCTGTTTAAGGGATTAATGGAGAAGTACCAGAATCCCTAAACAAGTTTAGATGGAATAATTAACTAAAATTGTCAAGGAGGTAAAAATGATTGAGAAAATCGAGATCGACGAGGCGAAGAGGAAGCGGATAATAGATAAGGCAGGTCATCTTGCGGATGAACTCGCCTTTAAATACTATGCCTGCGCCCCGGGCACTTTTGCCGGAATATGCGAGGGTTTTAAGTCTGAGGGTATAGAGCTCTTTTCGCCCGAGACACAGGAAGTGTTGACACGGGGAATGGTAGGGCTCCAGGGTGGTATAGGTATAACAGGAGTCGGCACTTGCGGAGCTGTTAGCGCTGGTGCCTTTATTATAAGTTATGTGACTGGCATTACCACCGAGGAGTTAGCGAAAGAGGTCAATCTTAACTATGCTATCGCTATTCCTGTTGTGACATATGTAGTCGATAGATTTGAGGAGGCATACGGCGCTATAGATTGTCTCAGGTTGCGCTATAACCGGGTTCAGAGGGCTTATGACCGTTGTGACCCTGATGCTAAGCTGTATGAGACGCTTTTCGCTATGTATGAGAAGGAGAAGTGCGGCATAATGGCGGAAGATTACGAGGGGGGGCGCGACCAGATACCAGTGGCGCAGGGTGCACGCTGGGCATCTGAGGGAATCTGCGATTTATTAGGGATGGAGCTTGAAGAGCGTAAAGAAATGCCGGCGTTTGTGCAGGACTTAGACCCCAAAATAATGGAGCCCAAGCTCAAGAAAGTCGTCGAGGCACTGAAAGAGCTGGATTTCGCACGCCCTCACGAGAAGCTTTCTTACCGGGAGTACTGGGATTTTAAGCTTAAAGGGAAAAAGGCGGTAGAGGAGGGCAGGCTGGGTTCAATAAGCGCTCCAGAGAAGTAAGGATACAGAGTTTTTGAAGAAAAATCCGAAGGCCAGGGAATCCTTAGTGTGCAAGGCTGCTAAAATTCAAGGAGAGCATTGTTAACTATGTCGCTTATCCGTTTCTAAGCGGCAAGTTAAATTACGCGGTTACCGGGCTGATTTTTGGCGGCAAAGCCAAACCTATAAAGCTTTGCCCAATGTAATTTGCAAAACGATGACCGGCCAGCAGTACGGTGGCTCAACGATTGGCCATCCGGATTCCGAGAGCATCAGTACCAATAATCATCTTTTGTATGTTAGAGGAACCGTCCAAGATTTGATGCATCTTGGCATCACGCAAAAGCCTGCCAACAGGGTATTGTCCGGCACAGCCATAAGCTCCCATTATCTTGAAGGATTCATCAGCGATTCTTGATGCAGCTTCCGATGCAAAGTACTTGGCCATTGAGATTTCACGGGTATTATTAAGTAACCCTTTGTCTCGTTGGGAAGCAGCTTTATAAGTGAGCAACCTAGCTGCTTCAGTATCTGTTACCATTCTAGCAACCACCTCTTGCACCATCTGGAATTGACTGATCTCTTTGCCGAATTGCCGCCGTCGCCTTGCGTAGCTAAGGGCTTCGTCAATTAGCGCCTGGCAGTTACCGACAGCTCTTGCTGCTGAGGTTAAACGCATGTTGTCCAAGCATGCCATCATAATTTTGAAGCCTTTACCTGGTCTGCCAAGCAAATTGGCGACTGGAACTTGTGTGTTGTCAAAGTAAATCTCTGCTGTAGGAGCAGAACGCCACCCCAGTTTTTCCTGGTCTGGAGAAATAGATATACCCTCACTATGCATATCCACTATGAATGCCGACAAACCTTGATGCTTCAGCTTTGGCTCGGTGTATGCAAAGACAATCCCTACATCTGCAATTTGCGCATAGCTGATCCAAGTCTTTGTTCCGCTTAATACATAATGGTCTCCGGATGCGGTTGCCATAGTAGTCATGGCAGCTATGTCGCTTCCAGCATCAGGTTCAGATATTGCGACACAGCCAAACTGTTCGGCACTAATGAGCTTAGTTATGTATTTTGCCTTTTGTTGAGCTGAACCGTAATCATAGATAGTTCTGGCTGTGCCCATCGTCTGGGTATTGAGAGATACTCCCACGGAACAGCTTGCTCGCCCAATTTCCTCGGAGACAATGGCATGGGCCATGAATCCCGTACCACTACCACCGTAGGTTTCTGGAATGGGACAACCCAAAAAGCCCAGTTTGCCCATTTTTATGACTATCTCACGCTGGAATTGACGGTTCCTTTCGTCGATAGAAGCTTGTGGGATAATTTCCTTCTCAGCAAAATCCTTCACTGTGTTTCGTAGAAGTTGATATTCGTCAGATAGTCCGTAATCAATCATAAGATTCTCCTTTCTAGCGGTTGCACCACCCTATGCCATACCGAAAACCACAACTGCTATTTGTCCAGAAGTGCTTTGGCGCTTTGCTTGTGATCCAATTTTATTAGGTCAGGATAATAAGTGTATACCCAAACCCTGCGAGTGGACAGATGAGGTATTCAGTTTGCTTGGTTCTAAGAAAAACGCTCCTCTCATTTCAACTTCGACCTATCAGTATTATAACGCTTGATACGGCTTTATACATAGAGCGGTACTTTATTGGGCTTAAATAAAAAGCTTAACCAGATAGCCATGACTGCACAATTTAACGTCAAGCATGATATGCCGAATCGCGGAAGTATAATCTGGTTGTTAATCCGTTGACCTCGATTGAAATCCTCCCCGCGGTGGTTTATGTATTGACGGCTGGCGCAAGGTCGGCTAGAATGTTCCTTGACTAAGCAACTCACTACCAAAACACTTTACCTCTACGGGGGGTTTAGTGCCAGACGAAGACCACAAGGAATTCGCGAACGGCGATTATGCTCATGCCAGTTTGCTATTGCAGGCTGGCGTGCGTCCTAAAGTGGTCCAAGAAAGACTGGGGCAATCTAGCATAAGGGTAACACTGGATACCTATTCTCATGTAATGGGTGGATAGCAGGAACTGGCAGCTCAGAGATTTGTTGGTTTCCTATCGGCAAAGGGTTGTAGAGAGAATGTTGGCAAAATGTTGGCAAATCCATAAAAACTGCTGGCAAAATTTGGGATTTAGTCTCGGGGTGGCCGGATTTGAACCGGCGACCACCTGAACCCCATTCAGGTGCGCTACCAGACTGCGCTACACCCCGATCTACGGCAACATATTAGCACAATTCGGCGTCGGCGACAATAAATCCCGATTGAAAAGATTAGGCTTTTAGGTTATAACTATAGGGAATTAAGCATTCGGAGGTTTGTACTTGGCTAAAAAGAAAGTAGAAAAAACGCGGCGCGAGACCACCAGGCGCCAGCGTTCCCACTGGAAACAGCAAAAAAGGCGGCAGCGTATCATCTTCGGCATAGCCATCCTGATTGTCGTGGCTGTCTTAAGCGTCATCGGTGTCGGGGTTTATAACGACTGGTACGTTAGCGATTACAAGCCGCTGCAGGAGATTGTCCTTGAGGTCAACGGAACTAAGTTCGATATGGACTATTACACTAAGATGCTCAAGTTTTACACTCAGGATATGTCCGCCGACTATGTTCCTTTTATGGCTGAATATGTAGTCGAGCTTGTTAAGCGTGACGAACTGGTGAGGCAGGGAGCTATGGCTTTGGACATCACCGTTAGTGGTGACGAGGTTGACCAGGAACTTAAAAATTATGACCCGCCGTTGAGCAAGGACTACCGGGATATAGCCAGGACAAAGTTGCTGATGGAAAAAATGCGTGACGAATATTTTGACCAGCAGGTGCCGCAGTATGCCGACCAGAGGCATATAATGGCTATGTTCCTGGAGAGCGAGGCTCAGGCAAACGAGGTCATAGCCAGGCTGGAAGCGGGCGAAGACTTTGGCGAGCTGGCCGCTGAGCTTTCCCTGGATGATGTCACTAAACAAGAGGAAGGCGACCTCGGCTGGTGCCCGCTGGTCGCTTTGCCTCTGATGGTGAATAGTTCCATACTTGAAGAGAGCGCCTTCGACCTTGAGGTCGGGGTGTTGAGCCCGCCCATATACGAAGATACCAAGACCAAGTCGGTGGGCTACTGGTTGATAGAAGTAATAAGTATCGATGAAAGCGTCGAGCCGGTTGAGGCTAACGTCAGGAGAATACTGCTCGGTAGCGAGCAGGAGGCTAACGATATCATAGCCCGGCTGGAAGCGGGCGAGGATTTCGCTGAGCTAGTCGCCGAAGTATCCCTGGATACTACCTCCAGCGCCGATGGGGGAGAAATTACGGTTTCCCTCGGTACGACGAGTGATGCTTTTGACGATTATGTCTTTGGCCCCGAGGTGGAGTGGGGGGTGTTAAGCCAGCCGGTACGCGATGATCTGGTCAGCAGCCTGGGCGGCTATTGGCTGATTGAGGTTGTCGATAGCGAGGCTAACCGGCAGGTTGATGATGAAATCCGGCTTATGCTGAAGACCGGCGCTTTGAATGACTGGATCGAAGAGTTAATGGCTGACCCCGATAACGTAATCGTGAATAACCTGGACGAGGAAAAGGTGGACTGGGCAGTCGCATATGTAATCGGAGGCTAAAACAGTGAAAAAACAGAGCATCGGCGTCGGGTTAATGGGATTGGGGGTGGTGAGTGGTGGCGTGGCCAGGGTACTGACCGATAAGGCGGAGGTTCTCTCCCGCCAGGTCGGCTGCCCGCTTGTCCTTAAAAAGATAAAAGTGCTGGAAGCGGACTTATCCCGCCCCCAGGCAAAAGAACTGGGATTAAAGTTATTTACTACCGATGACGATGAGTTTTTCGCTGAAGATATGGATATCGTGGTCGAGGCTATCGGCGGCGAAAAGCCGGCGCTTGATTATCAAAAGCGGGCGCTGAAAGCGGGCAAACACGTGGTCACCTCCAATAAAGAGGTTATCGCCAAGCATGGCGTGGAGCTTTTCGCCCTGGCTCAGGAAAACGGCGTCGGCTTGCATTATGAAGCCAGCGTCGGCGGCGGCATTCCTCTCATTGCCCCCTTCCAGCAGGACTTGGTGGCTAATAAGATAAGCGGTATCTACGCCATCATCAACGGCACCACCAACTATATCCTCACCCGCATGGCGCGGGAGGGCATCGACTTCCCCTCGGCACTAAAAAGCGCCCAGAAGCTGGGCTACGCCGAGGCTGACCCTAAGAACGACATCGAGGGCATAGATTCGACCTATAAGCTGGCCATTCTAGCGTCTCTGGCATTTCACCACCAGGTGCGCCCCCAGGATGTCCACTGCGAGGGCATTTCCCGCCTGGACAGCTGCGACTTCAGGTACGCTAAGGAGTTGGGCTTTGCCATCAGGCTGCTGGCCATCGGTAAGCAGGCTAATAACCTCATCGAGGTCAGGGTCCACCCTGTCTTTATCCCTGAGGAATCGCTGCTGGCCAAGGTCGACGGCGTCTATAACGCCATCCTCGTTGAAGGCGATTTGGTGGGCAAGGTGCTCTTCTACGGCGAGGGCGCGGGGGCATCGGCTACCAGCAGCGCTATGGTGGCCGACGTTGTCTCCGCCGCCCGCGATATCGTTACCGGCACCGGCACGCGGGCGAGATGGCGCTTGGTGCCGAACAAAAAAATAAGACCCATGGCGGAGCTGGAGACCCGCTATTACCTCAGACTCAATGTCGACGACCAGCCCGGTGTGCTGGCTCAGGTGTCCAAGGTGCTGGGCGACCACCGCATCAGCATCTCCTCGGTCATCCAGAAGGCGATTGACGATAGGGTGCAAACCGCCGAGATTGTCATTATGACCCACCCCGCCCGGGAAGCCGAGATGCAGCAGGCGCTAAAGGAGCTGGAGCGTATGGCTTCGGTTAAAGAGATAGGGAACTTTATCAGGGTGGAGGGTTAAAGGGAATGTCCGAAATGTATTCTGAGTTATTCTCTAAGCGTTATAGACTTAGCCCAACCCCAGAGGGGCTAGTGTATGAAGATACTCCCGAGTCTGCCAGAATCGGTTTATATTACGTATTAGAAAGATTCTGGGAAAATATAGATAAACCAGACCTTTACTATAAAATTTGCATAGCATTCCGCATTCCCCGTGAAACTCGTGACTCCGACCTCTTCAATTTTTCAGAAAGAGTGGAGTTTCCTATTGAGCAGTTAATAATGTCGTGCGATTGGTGGAGATTCTATGACCTTTGCGAGTTAATATTCCAGTACTTATATTCAGAATATAAACCTTGGGGAGAGAAGTTCTCTGAACTACTAAATTCTCTATTTGTAGATGAACAATTAGGTTTCGAGATGAAAGACGGAAAAGTGGAGAAAGTGGGCTCTGGTTTCATAGATGCGCAAGTTAAAAAAGCAAGATACCTCCTCAAAGAACCAGAATTTAAAGGGGCTGACGAGCACTTTGAGAAAGCGATTAAAGCTCTCAACGTGCGCCCCAACCCTGATGTTGAAAATTGTGTAAAAGACGCTGTAAGTGCAATTGAGTCTGTAGGCAGAATCATAGTCAATGATGAAAAAGCTCTGCTTAGTGATATTATCAAAGACATGGTTAAGAAAGGGGCTATCCCAACACCGTTAGACCAAGCGATACAAAAAGTCTATGCCTATCGTGGAAACCAACCAGGCGTGGCACATGGCGCAGTAGGAGCGTCGAAAATGACGGTTGACGAAGCCGAGTTTGTGTTAGCTATGTCAGCGGCAATGATAATCTATCTGGTTAAAAAAGGTAAAAAAGCCGAAACCATCAAAAAGGAGCCAATCGAAAAATCATGAAACCCGGTGTTCTATATAAATACAAAGACCATCTCCCCATCACCCCCCAAACACCCCTCTTTACTCTGGGCGAGGGCGACACCCCGCTGGTCAGGTGCTCTCAACTGGAGAAAGAGCTGGCGGTGGGCGAGCTTTACTTCAAGCTTGAGGGCTGCAACCCCACCGGCTCGTTCAAAGACAGGGGGATGGTGGTGGCGGTGGCTAAAGCGCTGGAGGAGGGAAGCCGGGCGCTGATGTGCGCTTCAACGGGCAATACCAGCGCTTCGGCGGCGGCTTATGCCGCGGGCTGCGGCGTCGAATCTATAATCATTATCCCCAAGGGCAAGATTGCGCTGGGCAAGATGGCTCAGGCGATTGTCTATCAGGCTAAAATCGTGGCTATCGACGGCAACTTCGACCAGGCGCTGAAGATAGTGCTGGTTCTCACCGAAAAGCACCCTGTCACCCTGGTCAACTCGCTCAACCCCAACCGCATCGAGGGGCAAAAGACAGCCGCCTTCGAGGTTATCGATACCTTGGGCGAAGCCCCCGACTATCTCTTCATCCCCGTGGGCAACGCGGGCAACATCACCGCCTACTGGAAGGGTTTCAATGAATACCACCAGGCGGGTAAATCGAAAATCAGGCCCAAAATGATGGGCTTTCAGGCGGAGGGAGCTGCCCCCATAGTGAGGGGGCATATCGTGGAAAGGCCGGAGACGGTGGCTTCGGCGATTCGAATCGGCAATCCGGCGAGCTGGAAGAGGGCGGAAGCCGCCCGCGATGAGTCGGGCGGCATTATCGATATGGTCAGCGACGACGAGATTCTGTCCGCCCAGAAAATGTTGGCGACTAAAGGGGGCATCTTCGGCGAGCCGGCCTCGGCGGCATCTTTAGCCGGGTTGGTGAAGCTCCGCGGGCAGGGTAGGGACTTCTCCCGCAGCCGTATCGTCTGTATCGTCACCGGCACCGGTCTTAAGGATACCGAGACGGCGGTCAAGGGCGCCGAGCCGTTTTTAGAGCTTCCCGCCGACCTGACCACCGTGGAGAAGGCGCTAGGGCTAACTTGACATAACGCCTGAACAAAGGCAAGGGTAAAGGAGGATTGGAGTGATTAACGAGGCAGAGATTAAAGCAGCCATAACCTCTATTATTAAAGCTATCGGCGAGAACCCGGAAAGGGAGGGGCTGGTGGGCACTCCTAGACGGGTGGCCGATATGTACGCCGAGCTGTTTAGCGGGCTTACTATGAATCCGAAGGAAGACCTTTCCGTGGGCTTTGAAGAAGGGCACCGCGAGATGGTCATCCTCAGGGATATTCCCTTCTACTCGATGTGTGAGCACCACCTCTTGCCCTTCTATGGCGTGGTTCATGTGGGCTATCTGCCTAACGAGACGGGGCGCGTCGTCGGCGGAAGCAAGCTGGCACGGGTGGTGGAAATCTTCGCCAAGCGCCCCCAGATTCAGGAAAGAATGACCTCTCAGATTGCCGACGCCATCGTCAGCGGGCTGAAACCGGACGGGGTGGGGGTCATCGTCCAGGCGGAGCACCTTTGCATGATAATGCGGGGTATTAAAAAAGCGGGGAGCGCTATCGTTACCTCGGCACTGAGGGGGAGCTTTCGCAGCCGAGCCGAAACCAGGGCGGAATTCTTCTCTCTGCTGCAGGGTAAGTAGGCTTAACTAATCCGAGGAGGGGACGGGGCGGGGGTTCTGTATTTCCATCTCCTGGCCGCAGCAACTGGGTGTACCTTCACCGGCTTTGGTGCAGAGTATCTCGGTGCCGCACTTGGTGCAGCGGTATCTTTTGCCTAGTTGACTGGCCATTATTTCTTCAGTTCCATGGGTTTACCGCAGCATTGGATGGTGCCTTCGCCGGCGCGGGTAACGATAAACTCGGCGCCGCACTTGCTGCAGTGATACCTTTTGCCTATCTGATTTGCCATCTAAAAGCTTGCCTCTCTACGATTGCCTGGCTCTACAAAAACTATAATATTATAAGCTCTGGCTTGGGCGCTGTCAAAAACCCCTATTCCCCCATAACCTGCACCACGATTTGCCTCGACCGTGCCTTATTATCGAAATCAACCACCACGATTTGCTGCCAGGTGCCCAGCACCAGGCTTTTATTTCTGAAGGGGATTACCAGCGAGGCTCCCAGCAGCGAGGCCCGAACGTGAGAATGCCCGTTGCCGTCGCCCCAGGCTTTGTCATGCTGGTAGGTGATGTCTTTGGGGATTATGCGTTCCCACATGTCCTTGAAGTCGGCCAGCAGCCCCGGCTCGAACTCGATGGTGGTAATGCCCGCCGTGGAGCCGGTGACGAACAGGGTGACCGTGCCTTCTTTTATATCTGTCTCCGCCAGCTGCTTTTGCACCTCGGGCGTAATATCAATGATTTCGCCGTGTCCCTGGCTTTCCAGGCTTATTTTCTTGGTTACTACCATTTTTCTACCTCCCCCATTGTATTTCTCCCCACCCCACCATCTTGTTTAGCGTACGTTTTTCGTCCCACCCAATTCCCACCCTATTAAGGGGGTACCCCTTATATATCCCCCTGTAGGGTTTGTGTTTTGCCCCACCCCCGTTCCCCTTCTGAAAAAGGGGATTTTTCTTCTAATCGCCCAGTTCTGCCCAGAGCACATCGTTAAGCTCGAATACCGGCCCGTCTTTACATACCTGCTTTAAGCCTCTTTTGGTCTTTACCGTGCAACCGTAGCAGACCCCGAGTCCGCAGCCCATCCTCACCTCCAAAGATATCTGGACGGGCTTGGTTTTCAACTCAGACATTTGTGCCATAGCCCGATACATTGCCAGCGGCCCGCAGGCAAAGAGCTGCTCCGCCTCTCCACTATAATCGGGCAGGAGGTCGGTTATCATTCCCTTTTCGCCCGCGCTGCCGTCCTCGGTGGCGGTGACGAGCCTGACTTCGGGGGGGAGGGTGGGGTAAAGCTGGGTCGCGCTCGCTGTGCCGTAGAGCAGGGTTACTTTCCCCCCCTGCCTGATGACTTCGTCGGCCAGAAAGTGAATTGGTGCCATGCCGATGCCCCCCGCTATCAGCAGTAGGTTCTTTGATTTGGGGTTAAGGCTAAAGCTGTTGCCTAAAGGCCCCAACAAGTCTAGTTTGTCGCCGGGCTGGCGCTGGGACAGCCATTGCGTGCCGCCCCCCACCACGCTGAAGAGCAGGGCAATCTTGTCGCCCTCCCGCTGGTGGATGCTCAAAGGGCGGCGCAATTGATACTCCCCCTTTTCCCCGCAGCGCACCATGACGAACTGACCCGGTTTAACCTGGGGAGCGATTTTGGGGGCTTCCAGCCAGATAAGGCGGGCATCAGGCATTGGCTCGGTGTTAGCGGTGACCCTGGTTAACTCCACTATCATTCGGGCACCTTCTTCCGGTAGTCGGCTACCGGAAGGGCGCTGTAAATCTGGCTTCCCCTGAGCAGCACCTTCAGGGCGGCCTGAGCGGTATCGAGCGAGGTGAAGCAGGGGATACGCTTCTCGGTGGCGGTGCGGCGGATACGGAAGCCGTCCCGCAGCGGGATGCGCCCGCCGGTGATGGTGTTGACGATGCCGCTAACCGTCCTGTCGTTGATGATATCGAGAACGTTGGGGTGCCCCTCGTTCAACTTCTTGCGTATGGCTGTTACCGGCAGCCCCGATTCCTTAATCATGGCCGCCGTGCCTTCGGTGGCATAGAGCTTATAGCCTATCCGGGCAAAGCCCTTGATTATGGGCAGCGCCTCCGGCTTATCGCGGTCGGCGATGCTGAAGAGCATGGCGCCTTCTGACTGGAGTATTATGCCAGCGGCTTGCAGCGCCTTGGCCAGGGCGGCATCGTAGCTATAGTCAATGCCCATTATCTCACCGGTGGACTTCATCTCAGGGCCGAGGTAGGTGTCTACCCCAATCAGCTTGGACATGGAAAAGACGGGGGCTTTGATAGCCACCAGCTTTTGCCGGGGCCAGAGGCCGGTCTTATAGCCCTGCTCTTTGAGTGTCTTGCCCAGCATGACCTTGGTGGCCACCTTGACCATGGGCACGCCGGTGACCTTGGAGATAAAGGGGATGGTGCGGCTGGCGCGGGGGTTTACCTCTAGGACATAGACCGAGGAACCGTTGCCGTCGCTATTGGGCATAATAACGAACTGGATGTTCATCAAGCCCTTGATTTTAAGCCCCAGCCCTATCCTGATAGCATAGTCGACCAGTGTATCGACCTCGGCTTCGGTCAGGTTTATGCCGGGGTAGAGCGCCATGGAATCGCCGCTGTGGACTCCGGCCCGCTCGATATGCTCCATTATTCCCGGTATAAGGATATCTTCGCCATCACCGACGGCGTCAACCTCCGCCTCTTTGCCCTCCAGGTACTTGTCGATGAGCACGGGGTGTTTGGTGTCCAGTTCGATAGCCTGCTTAATGTAGCGGCTGAGCTCGCTTGGGTTGTGGACTATCTCCATAGCCCTGCCGCCGAGAACATAGCTGGGGCGGACCAGAACCGGATAGCCGATGAGCTTGGCCACGCTTAGAGCTTCCTCCGCCGAGGTTACGCCCGCTCCCGGTGGTTGAGGGACACCTAACTCGTTAAGGAAGTTCTCGAAGCGACGCCTGTCCTCAGCCAGGTCGATGGCTTCGGTGCTGGAGCCGAGAATGGGCATGCCGCTGCGAAATAGGGGCTCGGCCAGGTTTATCGCCGTCTGCCCGCCGAACTGAACGATTGACGGCGGCGTTTCCCCGTTCCCTCCCTCGTTTTCCAGTATGTCGCGCAGGCTTTCCTCGTCGAGGGCTTCGAAATAGAGGCGGTCGCTGGTGTCGAAGTCGGTGGAGACCGTCTCCGGGTTCGAGTTGACCATAATGGCTTTGTAACCGGACTCCTGGAGTGCCCAGGCGGAATGGACGCTGCAATAATCGAATTCAATCCCCTGGCCGATGCGTATCGGCCCGCTGCCGATGACCACCGCCTTTTTCGCTTTAGGGGGCAGAGCCTCGTTCTCCTGCTCGTAGCTGCTGTAGAAATAGGGAGTGGCGGCGTCGAACTCGGCGGCGCAGGTATCCACCATCTTATAGACCGGGCGGATGTTCCAGTCGCAGCGCAGCTGCCTTACCTGCTCGGGTAGTCGGTCGGCCAGCGTGCCTATTTGCCCGTCGGCAAAACCGAGCCGTTTTGCCTTCAGCATGAGCTCCGGGGTCAGCGTCTCGGCCAGCAGCTCTTTTTCCATAGCCGCGATATTCTGGAGCTTGGTGGTGAACCAGAGGTCGATTTTGGTATTCTCCGACAACGCCTCGGGGGTTATCCCCCGCCTCAGGGCAGCCATTAGCGCCCACAGCCTGAGGTCGTTTGGCTCCAATGGGTATGTTTTAATATCCTCCCCCAGTTTCCAGTGGGAGTCCTCCCAGAGCAGCGACCTATTGCTGAACTCCAGTGAGCGTATCGCCTTCTGCAGGGCGGCTTCAAAGCACCTATCGATAGCCATAACCTCGCCGGTAGCTTTCATCTGGGTGCCGATAATCCTATCGCCGGAGGCGAATTTATCGAAGGGCCAGCGGGGTATCTTAACCACCAGGTAGTCCAGCGCCGGCTCGAATGATGCCATAGTCTTGCCCGTTACCTGGTTGGGGATTTCATCCAGCCTTTTGCCTACGGCTATCTTGGCGGCGACGCGGGCGATAGGATAACCGGTAGCTTTACTGGCCAGCGCCGAGCTGCGGCTGACACGGGGATTGACCTCAATGACGTAGTAGTTCTGGCTCTTGGGGTCGAGGGCGAACTGTATATTGCAGCCGCCTTCGACGCCCAGGGCGCGTATAATCTTTAGGCTGGCTGTCCTCAGTATCTGGTATTCCTTGTTGGTCAGCGTCTGGCTGGGGGCGACGACGATGCTGTCGCCGGTATGCACCCCCATCGGGTCGAAGTTTTCCATGTTGCAGACGGTAATGCAGTTGTTGGCCGCGTCGCGCATTACCTCGTATTCGATTTCCTTCCACCCCACCACCGATTCCTCCACCAGCACCTGGTTGATGGGGCTGGCCGCCAGCCCGGCGCCGACCACCTTTTCCAGCTGCTTGGGGGTGCGGGCCACCCCTCCCCCCGTCCCCCCCAGTGTGTAGGCGGGGCGGATAATCAGGGGCAGGCCTATCTCTTTAGCCACCTTACGCGCCTGCCTCAGGGTGTTGACGGTGGCGCTCTGGGGGGTCGGCTCGCCGATGTCGGTCATCAGCTTTTTAAACAGCTCGCGGTCTTCGGCGTTCCTGATGGTCTGTATGGGCGTGCCCAGGCTCTTGACGTTATATTTCTCCAGTATGCCGGCGTCGGCAAGGTCAACGGCCAGGTTTAATCCCGTCTGCCCGCCGAGGGTGGGCAACAGCCCGTCGGGGCGCTCCCTTTCGATGATGCGCCCCACCATCTCCACCGTCAGCGGCTCGATATAAACGATGTCGGCGATGCCCTCATCGGTCATGATGGTGGCCGGGTTGGAGTTTACCAGCACGGAAGTTACGCCTTCTTCGCGCATGGCTTTGCAGGCCTGAGTGCCGGCGTAGTCGAACTCCGCCGCCTGGCCGATGATGATGGGTCCTGAGCCGACGATTAGAACTTTTTTAGGTTTCAAGTTTACTCCTTCTATGAACCTGCGTAAAACGTATTATGAAGTAGTCAGCTGCACCTATCACTAAGAGTTCTAATGCTGTAATCCAGAGGTCTGAAAATGACGACGGGAACTTAAAAAGGGATGATACGGCAAATATCTGAAATAACCACAAGAATATTAGTACTCCAAATATCCAGTCGTAATACAGCCCACTTGGGCTTGCATATTTGTGACCCATTCTCCAACTACGCCACCAGTCTCGTGATTTATAGGATATAAGGCTGGCTTTATCGGTTATTTCATCGTCAAAATCACTTGCTTTCTTATTCCAATGGTCTATACCATGAACCCGCCAACTTTTCCACATTCCCAGAGAAGATTCTATTTCCCGCATTCTTTCAAAATTGCTCTGCTGCAGAAAAATGTATCTTCTTAACCAAAGGCGTACGAGTGAAAGCAGGAGTACAACAAATATCCCTGTTACCATGATTATCACTTGAATAGGTTGAACGTCAATTTGCTGTCCCTGTAGCTGATTTAACCACATTTCATATATTTCTTTGTTGCTTATGATGCCAAATATTACCCCTACGAGAAGGGCTGAACTAATGCCAATGAAGATATTAGCAAGGGTCCAATAGCTTGTTCCGCTAGAACTGTTATCCTGTTGGCAAGCCTGATATTCTGTTAGCCATGCTTGTCTTTGCCAATCTGGAATTTCTTTTTGAGCTTCTTTTTTCTTGGTTGCCATCTACCCCACCCTCTTATAGTTATTTCTTCACCCCAAAAACTTCCTTATATTGGCCGCCCGCAAGACCATTTCCTCCAGCCAGACCTTGTCCCCCTGCAAAGATTTCAATACGTTGTCGGTTATTTCTTTGTGCTGCTTATTGACCTTAAAGTCTATGGGAAATGCCTCTATCACCCCGGCCAGCTCTTTGGTCAAAAAAGGCGTGTCGGGGTTCAGGTACTGCAGGGCGTCCCTTAGGTCGTCTTTACAGTTCAAATAGACCTGCTTAAGAAACTCGATATCCTCTTTGGTCAGGGCGTTCAGGCCCAGTATTTCGGGCGGCAGGCCGATGGAATAAAGAGCGGCGGTGAAGGTTATTACCCGCGGCAGGGTGATGCCTTTCATGCTGCGCGGGTAGCCGAAAAGCCCGATATGCAGCTTTCTTTTTCTTCGGTTGGGCACGTATTTGGCCAGCTCGTTGATTACCGGCGCCAGAACCTCTACCTGTTTCTGGTATTCCTCGGAGTAGCGCTCGATTATATCCAGGCACCTTGCCTCGTCAAGTTCACGGGGCACTCCCTTTTCCCGCTGCCTCAGCTTCTTTATGGCGGCGACGACCTCGTCGTGGGGATTGTCGTACTTAAACGCCGACTGTATGGTAAAGGTGTGGGCGCTGGGGTGTTCGTTGGCGACCTTATCCACCGTGTCCGGCCTGAGGTTGCCGCGGAAGGGCGCCGAGCCGACGCCCATAATGGGGTAGATGATTACTCCAGTTTCTTCCGACATCCTATGCAGCCGTTTCAGGGCAATCTTATTCAGGAGGACGGCGCTGACCAGCCCGTAGTTCATAGACGGGTCGGACCTGGCCAGAAAAACCCGCTGGTAAGACAGTTTCTTGTCCTGGAGATAGGTGCGGGTGATTTCGTGGGCGTTGAGCATGTGCTCCATCTCTTCGAAGAGGGGTATGACGTTAATCGTTTCCGGCTGGAACTCACCGATCCAGTCTCGAATCGAAATGTCTCCCTTCTTGAAGGGCTCGTGCTGCTTGCCGACGACGAAATCGGCGTAGTAGCGGTAGATGCGGTCGATGCACTTGGGCGAGGCCGTCATGGGCAGGATAACCTCGAATATGGGCGCGATGTCGTCCCCGTAAAAGAGCTTGGCGGCATCAAACGAGCGGGGTATGCTCTCCAGTGTTTCCAGTAGAATCTTGGATTCGGCATGCTCCACGGTGGGATTGGGCACGCGCAAAGTAATGAAAATGTCTTCGCCCAGCCGATTGTTGCGGAAAAAGCCCTCGTAGCGGGTGAGCAGCTTCTTGACGACGTAGTCGTCCACCTCTTTGCCCTCGCAGTCCCACATCTGCTCGTCGCAGGCGAGGTGGGAAAAGGTGTAATACGCCTCCTGTATCTCGTCCTCGCCGCTGAGCTGGGGGTCTTCGGCAAAGAAGGGCGGGTTTACGTTATCGGGGTGCTGGGTGCTCATGCACTTGGGGATTTTTATTTCCTTCATCTAACTGCTCCCTTTTGCCAATCTAAAGGTGAGAATCTTGCGTAGTATCTTTTTTACTTTCGCTCTTCTATCTATCTCGTCTCTTTCATTAAGCGCAAAACTATACAAATGTCTTCTTAGAGCTTGTCTCCAATTATGTCCCTGCCATCCAGGCATTTTGGCAATATCATGAGACAAACTTACCACGTAGCCCCATAACTCACGCTTAAAACTTTTCTCATCAAATACATCTTCTCTTACTTCGCAGTAATACTTTTTGATGTATCCTTTTAACCTCGATTTTGCCTCGTCAATAGTCATTTTTGCCCCACCCCTCTTCCCCTTTTTATTTCCCCTTACTCTCTTCATCCCAAAAACCTCTTGATATTAGCCGCCCTCGACACCATTTACCCCCGTTCCCCCTTTAGAATTTAGATATTAGGATTTAGTATTTTTCTCTATCATCTCAATAAACTGGGTATAGAGATAGGTATTATCCAGTGGGCCCGGTGAAGCCTCGGAGTGGTACTGTATGGCGAAGATGGGCAGCTCTTTGTGGCGCAAGCCCTCAACCGTCCCGTCGTTGAGATTGATGTGGGTGACCTCCAGCTCGCTGCCGATAGTATCGGGGTCGACGGCGTAGCCGTGGTTCTGGGCGGTGATGTGTATTCGCCCCGTGGCCAGCTCGCGCACCGGGTGGTTAGCCCCGCGGTGGCCGAACTTCAGCTTGAAGTTTTTGCCGCCGAAGGCGCGGGCGATTAGCTGGTTACCCAGGCAGATGCCCATCATCGGCTTTTTGCCAGCCAGTTGCTTGACCGTATCGACGATATAGTCCAGTAGCTCGGGGTCGCCCGGTCCCGGCGAGAGGAGAACGCCATCCGGCTTTAGCTCTAAAATCTCCTTGGCTGAAGTAGTGCAAGGGACGATAGTGCTGCGGCAGTGGTGCCAGCCGAGCAGTCTTAAAATGTTGTATTTCAAGCCGCAGTCAAGGACGACGACATGGTATTGAGGTTTGCCTCCGTTTTCCCAGGGATAGGGCTTTTCGGTGGTTACCTGCCGCACAAAATCGGTCGAATCGTAGTCGGGCTGCTTCATTAGCTGCTGTAGGGCCTGCTGGGGGGTCTTGTCGCTGGTTATGATGCCCATCATTACGCCGCCAGAGCGCAGTTTACGAGTAACCGCCCTGGTGTCAATGCCCCATATCCCCGGTATGCTGCCCTCGGCGAGGTATTGGTGGATGGTATTATTATTAAGGTAGTGGTTGGGCGATTCGCACTTCTCCCTGACGACGAAGCCCCTGACCTGAATCTTGGCTGACTCAATGTCCTCGCTGTTGGTGCCGTAGTTGCCGATGAGGGGGTAGGTTGGCATCAAAATCTGGCCAGCATATGACGGGTCGGTGAGCATTTCCTGGTAGCCCACCATGCTGGTGTTAAAGACCACCTCGCCGTAGGTATCCGTTTCGGCGCCGAAGGAGTAGCCCTGATAGACCGAGCCGTCGGCTAAGACCAGGATTGCCGGTTTGTTCATCTTATCACCCTATCCCCTTTATCCCCTTCCCCTCAAGGGGAAGGGGAGGATTTTCTTAGTGAGGGGGCTTCGCCCCCTCAAACTCCCCTATTTTTGTCACCCTGAGCGTAGCGAAGAGTCTCTCTTGAGATTCTTCAGTCGCTTTGCTTCTTCAGAATGACGTTATCGTTCCTGTAGACTATCTTGCCTCCGTAGACGGTGACGATAACCTTCCCTTTCAGCTTTTCACCAGCCAGCGGTGTATTCTTGCCCTTGGAGGCGAAGTCTTTGGTATCCACCAGCCACTCTAGGAGGGGGTCGAATATAGTGATATCAGCGGGAGCGCTGACAGCCAGCGTCCCCAGCTGGCCATGCTTGCCGCCCAGTATCTTGGCCGGCTCATAAGTCAGCTTGGCGATAAGTGTGGTCAGGCTCAGCTTCTTGTTATGCACCAGTCCCATCAGTGCCCCCAGCGCCGTTTCCAATCCGCTGATGCCGAAGGGGGCCAGGGCGAATTCGCAGAGCTTATCGCCCTCGGTGTGAGGGGCGTGGTCGGTGGCGATGATGTCGATGGTGTTGTCGTTAAGCCCCTGAATTAGAGCCTCAATATCCCGTTCTGTCCTTAACGGCGGGTTGACCTTGGCGTTGGTGTTATAGCCGATGACCCTCTCCTCGGTAAGGGTGAGGTGGTGGGGGGTAACTTCGGCGGTAACATTAATGCCTTTTTCCTTGGCGCGGCGGATAAGCTCGACGGCGCCCTCAGTGGTGGTGTGGGCGATATGTAGCCAGCCGCCTGTCAATTCCGCCAGCGCCAGGTCGCGGGCAACGATAATGTCCTCGGCGGCGTTGGGTATTCCGCGCAAGCCCAGCTTGGCTGATAGCACACCCTCGTTCATCTGCCCGCCCTCGGTAAGAATGGTATCCTCGCAGTGGTCGGTTACGGGCAGCTCGAAGGCGCGGCTGTAGTCCAGCGCCTGGCGCATAATATATGAGTTTAAGGCCGGCTCGCCGTCGTCGCTGAAGGCGATGACCCCGGCCGCCGCCAGCTCGCCCATCTCGACCAGCTCTTTGCCCTTTCTGCCCTTGGAGATGCAGCCGATGGGCAATACTCTGACCACTGCCTCTGCCGCTGCCGTTGACTTTATATACTCAACAGCCGTCTGGTTGTCCAGCGGCGGGTCGGTGTTGGGCATGCAGCAGATGGTGGTAAAGCCGCCCCGGGCTGCGGCGCGGCTGCCGCTGGCGATGGTCTCCTTCTCTTCGTATCCGGGGTCACGCAGGTGGGAATGGAGGTCGATTAGTCCGGGGCATACCACCAGCCCTTTGGCGTCCAGGACTTCGTAATCGGTTTCAGGTGGCGCCTCTTCTCCTTTACCCCGCCAGGAGATTTTGCCCTCGGCGACCAGCAGGCTGCCGACTTCATCTGTTTTCTGGCTGGGGTCGATTGTGCGTCCGTCTTTAATGAGTAGTGCTTTGTTCATGGCTTCTGACTCCCGGCTAAGATATAGAGCAAAGCCATGCGCACGGCGACCCCGTTAGCTACCTGTTCGTTGATGACCGATTGGGGGCCGTGGACGATGGCGGGGGCAATCTCAATCTCTTCGTTTACCGGGCCGGGGTGAAGCACTAAGGCATCGGGCTTGGCCAGCTTTAGCCTGGCTTCGGTAAGCTGATATAATTGAACGTACTCGCGTATGCTGGGCAATAGCCCGCTCTGCTGTCTTTCCAGCTGCAGCCTCAGCGTCATCACCGCATCGGCGCCGTCGAGGGCGCGCTCGATATTATGCTCGATATTGGTCGGGGGCAGGTGGTGGTTCTGCTCCCCCATTTCGTCGGGGAGCAGGGTAGGGGGACCGCAGAGCGTAACGTCCATCCCCATCGTGGTCATGCCCCAGATGTTGGAGCGCGCCACGCGGCTGTGCAGGATATCGCCGATGATAACCGCCTTTAGTCCCTTCAATGTGCTCTTGTGCTCCTGAATGGTATAGAGGTCGAGCAGTGCCTGGGTGGGGTGGGCGTGCCAGCCGTCGCCGGCGTTGATAATACTCGCCTCGACGTATCGGGTGACGATGTCGGGTGCCCCTGAGTGGGGGTGGCGCATGACCACTATATCCGCCCCCAGGGCCTCCAGCGTGCTCACGGTATCGATTAGCGATTCGCCCTTGGTGACGCTGCTGGCGGTGGCGCTTAAGGAAGCGGCATCGGCGCCCAGATTTTTGGCGGCCAGCTCAAAAGAGAGTCGGGTGCGGGTGCTGGCTTCGTAAAACAGGGTTATCAGCGTCTTGCCGCGCAGCGCCGGCACTCGCTTTATCGGCCGCGATAAGACCTCCTTCATCGCCTGGGTGGTATTAAAGACAAGCTCTATCTCTTCGCGGCTGAAGTCGTCGATATCCAGGATGTGGCGGTGCTGCCATACCGGAGCCGGCTTGGGCGCCACCGTCTTTATCTGCTCTGTCGTCATGGCTATCCCTCCTCAGCGGTAGGCGTAGGGGTGATGGCTACTTCGTCGACGCCGTCGCTTTCCTGCAATTTTACCTGTATATCCTCATGCCTTGAGCTGGGCATGTTCTTGCCGACATAGTCGGCGCGTATCGGTATTTCGCGGTGGCCACGGTCGATGAGCACGGCCAGTTGAATCAGGTGGGGCCTTCCCATGTCGGTGAGGGCATCCATGGCGGCTCTGATGCTGCGCCCGGTGTATAAAACGTCGTCAACCAGGACGATGGATTTGCCGTCAACATTGACCGGAATGTCGGTGTTCTTGACGGTGGGCTGTAGTTCCAGGGAGGAAAGGTCGTCGCGGTAGAGGCTGATGTCCAGCGTTCCCACCGGTATCTTAACCCCGGCAAAGTCTTCGATATTGGCGGCTAAACGATGAGCCAGGGGCACGCCGCGGGTGTGTATGCCTACCAGGATGAGGTTTTCGACGACCTTGTTGCGCTCGATAATCTCATGGGCGATGCGCGCCAGTGTGCGCTTGATGTCTTCCTGGGTCATTATTATCTTTTTAGACATAAAAATAACCTCTTACCCAAACTGGCAAGAGGCCTCGCTCCACGTTTCCTATTTCCCTTGCCAGTCTCGCCGGACCGGCTTAAAGGTTTCTTATTCTTTTTACTTAATTATATATTATATCACTTCTTTTGTGGGATTGCAAGGATTTATATCTAGGGGGTTATCGAAGGTTGATTTTGGTGGCAATTTCTATGTATTGACAATAATACTATTGGAGAGTATTACTAAAGCAAGTTTCATCTTGAAAGGAGGTAACATGAGTAAGTTGATATTCTTGGTAGTGATACTTGGTATGATAGCGTTGTGTGTCGGTTGTCAGTCAGGGCTATCTGAAGAAGAAGTCAGAAGTATTGTACAAGAAGAAGAGGCGGGATTAAAGAATATAGTATACGACCTTTTGGATGTAGTAGCAGACCTCAATACAAATAACGCAAATCTGGAGGGGCGAGTTGCAATACTAGAGAGTCAATTAACATTATTGCAAGTTATGAGGGGGCAAGACACAGAAGAATGTCTGGGGGATATGGTCAGTTATATTGACGACCTTGACTGGTATCTGAACGATGTCAGCTCATATCTCGATGACGTACATGACTACCTGATGGGGTATACAATCTTTCTTGGTATACCACCATTATTACCACCTTATTGGAGTTTTACTTCGTGCCCTGGATACTGAATAAGGGGATTCTGATATATCCGGGTATCTTTACCAACGCCTCTCCAGCGGTTATAATAGGCGAAGACCCCGGGAAATACTACATATAATAATGTAGCTGGAGGTGAGACTTGGCGGCTTTATACATAACCTCTTCACAGGCGGGTGCGGGCAAGACCCTGCTTTGCGCCGGGTTGGGCAAGCATCTAAAGAGCCAGGGCAAAAAGGTGGGCTTTTTCAAGCCGCTGGTGGCGGCTATCAAGAGCAAAGCCGCCGATAGCGACACCGCCTTTATCAAGCGTATTCTGTCCTTGAAAGAGCCTGTGGAAGACCTTTGCCCGATTATCGGTGGGGAGGGAAAGCTGGCCGGCAAGGTTAAGCAGGCATATACCAAAGTGGCCAAGGGTAAGGATATAGTTATTGTCGAGGGCGTGTGGCGGCAAAGGCCGGGCGGTGAGTCCGTCGAGTCCTCTTATGAGGTAGCCAGGGCGCTGGAGGCCAAGGTCATCGTCGTCGAGGGCTACTCACCGGACTTGTTCAAGACAAATCTGGCTGATAAATACCGGGGCTTTGGGGAGCACATGCTCGGGGTGGTGGTAAACAAGGTACCCGTGAGCCGTGTGGAAGAAGTGCGGGGGCTGGGTGGGGTGGACATTCTGGGTGTGATTCCCGAAGACAGAACGCTGGTCAGCCTGACGGTGGCCGAGCTGGCGGAGCTTATCGAGGGGAAGATAGTAAACGATGCCGGGAAGTCGGCGGAGCTGGTGGAAAACTACATGCTGGGGGCTTTAAGCGTGGACTCCGGGCTCGACTATTTCGGGCGTAAGGATAATAAGGCGGTGGTGGTCAAGGGTGAGCGCCCCGATATGCAACTGGCGGCTCTGGAGACCCCAACTAAGTGCCTGATTATCAGCGGCGACGGCTCGCCCATCCATGACGTGAGCCGCAGCGCCGAGGGTAAGGCTATTCCCGTTATTGTCACCGATGAAGATACCGCCTCTGTAATGGACAGCGTTGAGCGGGCTCTGGGTATGACCAAATTCAACCAGGAGAAAAAGCTGCCCCGGCTGGCTGAGGTTATGAAGCAGGGGTTCGACTTCCAGGCTTTGTATAAGGGGCTGGGGCTGGCCAGCTAATTCCCCTGTTCTACAGTCTTAGCCGTTGTATGACAACGGGCTTCCGCCTTTCCAGCCATACCCCGCCAATGTTATAATAGGGTAGATGGATATTCTGGACGGGCTTAATCCGGCGCAGAAAGAAGCCGTAGAAACTATTGAGGGACCGGTACTTATATTAGCCGGTCCCGGCAGCGGCAAAACCAGGGTCATCGCTCACCGGGTGGCTTACCTTATTAAGACCTGCGGCGTCAGCCCCCATCGCATTATGGCGGTTACTTTTACCAATAAAGCCGCCCGTGAGATGGAAGAGAGGCTTAGTCGGCTTATCGGCGCTGCCCTGGGCAACCTTACCATCGGCACCTTTCACGCCCTCTGCGCCCGCATCCTGCGCCGCGACGGCCAGGCTATCGGTGTTGACTCCAGGTTCGTCATCTACGACGACGATGACCAGATAAGCCTGCTCAAGCGCACCCTCCAGGAACTTAACCTTGACCCCAAGCAGTATGCCCCCCGGGCGCTATCCTCCGCCATTTCCGCTGCCAAGAGCCGCACCACAGCCCCTAAGGAGTATGCCAAGCATACCACCAGCTATTTTGAGGAGGTGGTGGGGCGGGTTTACGAACGCTACCAGGGGATGTTGGAAGAAAGCAATGCCCTTGACTTCGACGACCTGCTCATGAAAACCGTCCAGCTATTCCGAAACAACGATGAGACGCTGGAAAAATATCATTCTCGCTACCTGCATCTAATGGTGGATGAGTTCCAGGATACCAACCTGGTTCAGTATGAGTTGATAAAGAAGCTGGGCGGAAAGAAGCACAACATATGCGTCGTCGGCGACCCCGACCAGTCGATCTACTCCTGGAGGTTTGCCGACCTGCGCAATATACTCAGCTTCGAAAAGGATTTTCCCAAGGCGAAGCTGGTGCTTCTGGAGCAGAACTACCGCTCCACCAAATCCATATTGGAAACGGCTTCCCATGTAATCTCGACCAATCAGATGCGCAAGCCCAAGGAGCTGTGGACCGATAACGAAGAGGGCGAGCCGATAAACGTGGTCGAGACCTATACCGAACAGGAAGAAGCCCAGTTTGTCGTCAGCGAGGTGGAAAAGCTGGTGAAAGAGGATAAGGCTAAGCTGGGCGACTGCGCCGTGATGTACCGTACCAATGCCCAGTCAAGGGCCCTCGAGGAAGCCTTTATGCGTTACGGGACGTCCTATAAACTGGTAGCCGGCACCCGCTTTTACGAGCGGCGTGAGGTAAAAGACGTTATCGCCTACCTGAGGGTTATCCAGAACCCCAGCGACAGCGTTAGCCTGCTCCGCATCATCAATATCCCGGGGCGGGGTATCGGCGAGCGCAGCCTGAGCCAGCTTTCCAGCTGGGCCAGGTCGCTGGGCATCTCTCAGTACGAGGCGCTGCGGCTGGTCACCGAGCAAAAGGATAACGGGGGGGAGTCGCCCCCCTTCGGCTCTCGCATAGTTAAGGCGCTGGTCGGTTTTCGCGGCTTGATGGAAGAGTTTATCGCCCGCAACCGTGAGCTGGACCTGGTTGACTTGTTCGACCTGGTTACGCGAAAAGTGGGCTACGAGCAATATCTACAGAGCGGCAAGGACGGCGAAGAGCGCTGGGAGAATGTCCTGGAGCTGCGCACCGTCGCCGCTGAACATCGGCATTTATCTCCCCCCGAGGGCTTGACCGCCTTTCTTGAAGGAGTGGCGCTGGTATCCGATGTGGATGGACTCGACGAGACGGTGGATGCCGCCACCCTGGTCACTTTACACCAGGCGAAGGGGCTGGAGTTTCCCGTGGTCTTTATCGTCGGCGTCGAGGAGGGCATACTGCCCCACTTCAGGTCTTTTGCCGATGCGGAACAGATGGAAGAAGAACGGCGGCTTTGCTATGTGGGCATAACCAGAGCCAAGCAGCAGCTCTATCTGGTGCATGCCTTCCGCCGTAACCTGATGGGCTCAAGCACGCCGAGCACGCCATCGCGCTTCCTGGAAGATATACCCAAGCGCCTCGTCGCCAGCGGCGGCTTGTGGCAGGGCGAAGAAGGTCGGGTCATGCCGCCCTTGTATTCTTCCCGCACCAGAACCCCGGCCCCCAACACCCCCAGTTCCGATGTCCCCGAGCTCAAGCCCGGTGACCACGTCCACCATGCCCAGTTCGGCGATGGTGTGGTGGTCAACTGCCGTCCGGTGAAGGACGATAAGGAGGCGGTGGTGGCTTTCACCAGCGGGGTGGGGGTCAAAAAACTGCTCTTGAGCTTTGCCAGGTTAGAAAAGAAAGATTAGCTTTCTAATCAGGTCAAGCCAGCGCTATTTCAATCTAAAGGCTTTTTGCCCGCGAAATGCCGCCCGTAAAGGCTCCTACGACAGTACCTGCAAACTCTGAGAGAAAGATGAAAGGTAGATTTTCACCAATATAAGTTACCATTGCGTCTATAGTTGAAGATGCGAGCTCTTCAGCAGCGGCTGGGTCGCAATAAGACTTAACCATAAAAACGACAAACATTATTAGCAATGGTAGCATAACCATCAATATTCCTACTTGGACAATGACTTTTCCGACCTTACGTTTTCCTGTTTTAGTAAGCAGCCAAGTTACGAAGGCTAATATAAATGCTAACAGCAAGTAAAGGCCGAAATCGGTTACGAAGATAAGAATAATAAGCAGAATCACGGCGATAGCTAATAGAATTTTTTTAATCACGTTGCTTCCTCTTAATTACATAATAGCCGATGTTTATTGCCTTTTGAAGGGTGTAAGAGGGGCGAAGCCCCTCTCTTAAAAAAATAAATTCCCCCTCTCCTTGACAGGAGAGGGGGATACAGGGGGTGAGGTAGATAAGACCCTTTGACTGTGTTGAGCCAAAAGGTTAAACTCTAAGCAGCTATGCCAATTAGAGCTTTAGCCCCACAGGTGGTCGCTCGTATTGCTGCCGGCGAAGTGGTGGAAAGGCCTGCCTCGGTGGTCAAGGAGCTGGTGGAGAATTCGCTGGACGCTGGCGCCACCCGAATCTCGGTCGAGGTGGAGGGGGGTGGGGTGAGCCTCATCAAGGTGACTGATAACGGGGCCGGGATTCCCTCCGAAGAAGTTGAGCTTGCCTTCGAGCGTTACGCCACCAGCAAGATTGGCGACTTGGTTGACCTTGAGTCTATCTCCAGCCTCGGTTTTCGGGGTGAAGCTTTGCCCAGCATCGCCGCCGTAGCCCGGGTGGATATGACGACCTGTGCCGACGGCGAAGAGGCGGGCACCTATCTCGGCCTGGAAGACGGTGCCATCGCCAGCCGCACTACTAAGGGGCGCTCTCAGGGGACGACGGTTGCCGTGCTCAACCTCTTCCGCAAGATACCCGCCAGGTTAAAATTCCTCAAGTCGGTGGCTACGGAAAACAGCCATATCGCCAACGTGGTCAGCCAGTATGCCCTTGCCTTCCCCGAGGTTAAATTTTCCCTGTCCATCGACGGCAGGGTGGCTTTGAGGACGGCGGGCAGCGGCAAATTACTGGACAGCATAGCCGAGGTCTACGGCGCCGAAATAGCCGGCAACATGATTGAACTCAAGGGCGAAGCCGCCGTGCCCCGCGTAACGGGTATGGTCGGCTTGCCTAAAGTAAGCCGTTCGGGGCGGGGCTACCTCAGCTTCTTTATCAATCGCCGCTGGGTGAACAGCCGTATGCTGGCGCGGGCGGTGGAAGCAGCCTATCACGGGCTTTTGATGATGGGCCGTCACCCGGTGGCGGTCATCAATATCTCGCTGCCGTATCAGGATATGGACGTTAATATTCACCCCGCCAAGAGCGAGGTTAAATTCGCCAACGAGCGTGCTGTCTTCAGCGCCGTCTATCATGCGGGCCGTCAGGCTTTAGCCGAGCAAACACCCGTGCCCAGCGTCGAGACGGCTCCTAAATTCATGTCCCCATCCGAGATAAGGGAGCCGACGGCGCCCTATGCCGGAGCTGACGTCGGTCTATCCCCGCTACCATCTCCCCTTACCCCCGCCACCGCGCTGCCGGTGCTGCGGGTGCTGGGGCAGCTCGACAACAGCTATATCATCGCCGAGGGCCCCGACGGGCTCTACCTTATCGACCAGCACGCCGCTCACGAGCGCATCCTTTTCGAGAAGATTGAACGGCAGCGAGCGCAGCGGGAGATGGAAGTCCAGGGGCTGCTGGAGCCGATGCCGCTGGAAGCCAGCCCCCGCCAGGAGGCGGAGCTCTGGGCGCACTATCAGGAACTGGCTGAGTTCGGTTTTACCATCGAGCCTTTCGGCGGTAAGACCTTCCTGGTCAGAGCCGTGCCGGCTATGCTCAATGATAAAGACTGGACAGGCATGTTACGAGAGCTGCTGGACTCCCTATCCGAGGGGGATAAAAGCAACTGGGTGGAGGCGGTCATCAGCACGATGGCCTGCCACAGCGCGATTAGGGCCGGGCAGGCGTTAAGCGATAGCGAGATGCGGGAGCTGGTAAGGCAACTGGAGCAGGCCGTCACCCCCCACACCTGCCCCCACGGGCGCCCGACCATGATTCACCTCAGCTATGGGCAGCTAAAGAAGGACTTCGGCCGTACCTGAAAGCTTATAGCTGCTTAAACTCGTCGAAGAGCTCGGAGCAGAGGCCATCGGTGATGGATTTATGGCTCCGGTTGGCCGGGGTGACCAGCAGCGGTGAGATGGAAATGTTGCCCTTCTCTATTGCCCAGGTGTCTGTTTTCTCATCGGTGGGCTTATTTACCCACTGGCGGACGAACCAGTAGTATTGGCGTTTGCCCGCGTACCTTTCCTCGATGGTATCGGTGTGGTTGCGGCTGGCCGGGTAGGTGAATTTTACCCCCCTGATTTTTTCCCGCGGCAGGTTGGGCAGGTTCACATTAAGGCAGGTGTTGGTTTTTATACTCCCCGACTCAAACCTTTTCGCGACCAGGGCGGCGAATTTAGCCGCATCGCCAAAGTTGGGGTTGTCCACCAAAGGGACTGAGACGGCGATGGCGGGCAGTCCGTGCACCGAGCCCTGCATAGCCGCTCCCACCGTCCCCGAAATAATTACATCATCGCCCAGGTTCCACCCCCGGTTTACCCCGGAAACGACCAGGTCTATCTTATCCTTAGCCAGCTTGCCCAGAGCCAGGATAACGCAGTCGGCGGGCGTGCCCTCGACAGCGTAGCTTTCCACCCCGTCCACTAATGGGGCCATTTCCTTCACCCGCACCGGCTCGTGCAGGCTGATGGAGGCACCCATGCCGTGCAGCTCTCTGTCGGGGGCTACCACCACGACATTGGCGATGCTCTTTAGCTCGCTGACCAGCACCTTCAGCCCCTCGGCGAAGATGCCGTCGTCGTTAGTGGCCAGTATCCTCATAAAGATTTCCTTTCTAATCCTGAAGTTTAGCACGGCGGGGGTGGTGGGGACAAATTATCGCCTCCCCGCTACCCCACTCTGTTAGCGGAGGTCTTTCTTGCCCGCCCTGCCCACCCTTAGAGGGGATTCTCCCTCTAGAATTCCTTCCGGGGGTACGATGCCCCACCCCGTTTCCCCCTTTAAAAAAGGGGGATTAAGGGGGATTTTTGTCACCGCAGGGGGATTTCCCCGCGTATTTCTGTCCACCATGTAGAGGGAATCTCACCTTGTTGGAGCAGGCGGGTTTGTGATAGTATTTAGCTGTAACGGAGGTTAGTATGGAACCCAAAATCGGCGTTTATATCTGTCACTGCGGCAGCAACATCGCTGGCACGGTGGATACGGAGGCAGTCGCCCGCTTCGCTCAAGATTTGGAGGGGGTGGTGGTTGCCCGCGACTACAAGTTCATGTGCTCCGACCCGGGGCAGGAGCTTATCAAGAAGGACATCAAAGAGCTGGGGCTTAATCGGGTGGTGGTGGCTTCCTGCTCGCCGACCATGCATGAGCCGACCTTCCGCCGCGCCTGTCAGGACGCAGGAATGAACCCCTATCTCTTCGAGATGGCCAATATCCGCGAGCATGTTTCCTGGGTAACCGAGGACAAGCAAGCGGCTACCGAGAAAGCCAAGGCGCTGGTCAGCGCCGCGGTGAGGCGGGTCTATTACCACCAGCCGCTGGAGACTAAGGAAGTACCGGTCAACCCCAATACCCTGGTGGTGGGTGGGGGCATTGCCGGCATCCAGGCGGCGTTAAAGATTGCCGATTCCGAGCACCAGGTCTATCTGGTGGAGAGGAGCCCCAGTATCGGCGGGCATATGGCGCAGCTGGATAAAACATTTCCCACCCTGGACTGCTCCGCCTGTATTCTGACTCCCAAGATGACGCAGGTAGGCTCTCATCCTTTTATAAAAATGCTGACCTACAGCGAAATAGAAGAGGTCTCCGGCTATATCGGCAACTTCAAGGTCAGAATCAGGAAAAAGGCGCGCTACGTTAACGAAGAGCTTTGTACCGGTTGCGGCGTTTGCCAGACCAAGTGCCCCTGGAAGGTGGATAGCGAATTCGAAGCGGGCTTGGGCAAGCGAAAGGCAATCTATACCCCCTTCCCCCAGGCGGTGCCCAACGTACCGGTCATCGATAAGGAGCACTGCGCCTATTTCCAGAGCGGTAAGTGCCGCGCCTGCGAGAAGTTCTGTGAAGCCAAGGCGATTGACTTCGAGCAGGAAGACGAGATAATCGAGGTCGAGGTCGGTTCCATAATCCTGGCTACCGGCTTTCAGGTCTTCGATCCCACCCCCATCTACGAATATGGCTACGGAAGGCTGGACAACGTTATTACCAGCCTTGAGTTCGAGCGCCTGGTCAACTCGGCGGGCCCCACCGAGGGCGATATCGTGCTCAAGGACGGCTCGGAGCCGAAGAGCATTGCTATTATCCACTGCGTGGGCAGCCGCGATGAGAAATACCATGAGTACTGCTCGCGGGTCTGCTGTATGCACTCCATGAAGTTTGCCCACCTCATAAAAGAGCATACCGATGCCGAAGTATATGAGTTCTATATCGATATAAGGAGCTTTGGCAAGGGCTATGAGGAGTTCTATAACCGCGTCCTTGAGGAAGGCACGACCTTTATCCGCGGCCGCCCCGCTGAGATAACCGACGTTGCCGAGACCCCTGAAGAAGAGGGCAAGCTTATTGTCCAGTTCGAGGATACACTGGTGGGCAGGCAAAGACGCTTGCCGGTGGATATGGTGGTTCTCAGCTGTGCACTGGAGCCGCAGGCCGACGCCGAGGCTATCAACCGCCTCTTCAATATCAGTTGCAGCGGCGACGGCTTTTTCCTGGAGAGGCACCCCAAGCTGGAGCCCGTCTCGACTATGACCGACGGCATCTTCCTGGCAGGCTGCTGCCAGGGTCCCAAGGATATCCCCGATACCGTGGCTCAGGCGTCAGCGGCGGCGGCGGAAGCGCTGTCTATAATCAGCCGGGGCCGGGTGGAGGTTGAAGCCGCCACGGCCGTGATTGACGAAAGAATCTGTTCGGGCTGCCAGGCCTGTAAACTGATTTGCCCTTACAGCGCCATTGATTTCGATGAGGAGAAGGGAGTCTGTCGGGTCAACAAGACCTTGTGCAAGGCCTGCGGCGCCTGTGTCGCCACCTGCTTTAGCCATGCCATAAGCCTGGAGCACTTCACCAACGAACAAATCGTGGCCGAGATGGAGGGGGCTTTAGTTTAATACTCGCTCGACGCAAAATTCTTAATCTGCTCGTAGCTGAAGACGGGCCCATCGCGGCAGACGTAGACGTCGCCGATATTGCACCGCCCGCACTTGCCTATGCCGCACTTCATCCGCTTCTCCAGCGTGGTCAGCATCTGCGCCGGCGTAAATCCCAGCTTTTCCAGCGCGGGGAAGGTAAAGCGTATCATAATCGGTGGCCCGCAGACGATAGCCACCGCATCCTTGGCTGAGGGCGCTACTTCCTCAAGAACCTTAGGCACCATGCCCACCTTGCCCGTCCAGCCCTCGGCTTCGCGGTCGATGGTGGTGACCATGTTTATCGTTTTGTCCTTGTCCCACGCCTCTAAATCGTATCTAAAGCAGAGGTCGGCGGGAGTGCGGGCGCCGTAGACGATATCTACCTTATTATATGTATCGCGGTTGTCGATGACATTCCAGATTAAAGAGCGTAATGGGGCCAGGCCGATGCCGCCGCCGACGAAGACCAGGTTTTTGCCCTTTAAAGCATTGAGGGGGAAGCTGTTACCGTAGGGTCCCCGGAAGCCGATCTCGGCGCCGACGCCCAGACGGTGCAGGGCGTTGGTCACTCTGCCCACTCTCTGTACGGCTAATTCCAGGTGGTCGGGGCGGGTGGGGCTGGAGGAAATGCAGAAGGGGGCTTCGCCGACACCGAAGACGGAATACTGGGCGAACTGCCCCGATTCGAAGCTGAACTCTTTAGCCAGCTTCTTGTCCTTGAAGTTAAAATGGAAGGTGCTGACGCCCGGCGTTTCCTCGATTATCTTTTCGATAACGGCGATATGGGGCATATAAACGTTATCCTGGGCGAAGAACTTGGGGCGCTTACTGATATCGCTGACCGTCATTTGGCTCCTTTAACCCTGTCGGGCACGCTCTCTATAACCTGGGTGATATCCCAGTTCACCGGGCAGAGGCGGATACAGCGCCCACAGCCGGTACAGGCGATGACATCGAAGGCCATGGGATAAAACTCGTATTTGTGGCATACCTTCTGCCTTACCCGCCGCCATTTCTCACTCCTCGGGTTTTCCATGGGCATCTTGGTGTATGCGGAAAAGCCGCAGCTATCCCAGCTGCGGAATCGCGTTCCCTCTCCCTTGTCTGTCTCGTCGTTGATGTCGAAGCAGTAGCAGGTAGGGCAGAGCAAGGTGCAAATACCGCAGCTGATGCACTTGGCGGCGGTCTTTTCCCAGAATTCCTCGTCATCGAAGCTGTCGCGCAGTTTGTCCTTAATGCCTTTAGTATCCAGTTTGCGAACTACCTTATTATATGATGTCTCCTTCGACTTCTCGGCTTCAGCCTCATCGCTCTTGGCGGCCTCTTTTAAGTCTTTGGTCTTGGTGATAAGCTCCTTACCCTTGTCGGTGACCGCCTCGACGAGGAAATGGTCGCCGATATCGATGAGCATGATGTCGACATTAGTGGGGTCGGTGGGGGAGGTGCCCATGGAGGTGCAGAAGCAGCTCTCACAGGGGTTGGTGCAGCCCATCCCGACCAGCACCGTATTCCTTCTCTTTTCCAGGTAGTAGGGGTCTTTGTAGGCATCCTCGAAGGTCATATCCAGTATGGCCATAGCCCGGGCGTCGCAGGGGCGAATGCCGAAGAGCAATTGCTTTCGTCCGTTCTTGTCAGGCGGCTCTATCCGGTAGCCCTCTTCGTCCTTGCGGAAGCGGAACATCTCCTCCATCGGGGGGAGGAAGCTGGCTTTGGGGGGAACCGTTGTGTTTCGGTACCAGTCCAGAAAGCTGGTATCTTTACCGTCCCACTCCGCCATCTCCGCCACGCCGCTGGCTCTCGACGGCGCCAGCACAGTGAACTGCTGGCTCCACGTCTTAAGCAACTGGGCGATATCCTTCTTGCTTATTTTCTTAGCCATTACTTGAAGAACTCCTCGGCCTCTTCCTGTTCGTAGTGAACCATCAAGGGCAGGGCGTCTTTGTCCATTCCCGACTTGAACTTGAAAAGCTCGCCGACGATGTCGTACATCTCGCGGGTCAGGCTTCTCAAAGGTATATTCACCGGGCAGACGCGCTCGCACTCGCCGCAGTCGGTGCAACGGCCCGCCACGTGGATATTGCGTATTATTTGGAAGATGAGGTTATCCGGCCACTGGGGCATGGGCATTACCCACTGCGGCTCGGTCTCCTCGACAAAGCACCGCTCGCAGAAGCAGGCGGGGCAGACATTGCGGCAGGCATAGCAGCGGATGCAGCGGCTCATCTCATCCTGCCATTTCGCCCATCTTTCCGCTGACGTTAGTTCTTTCAGGTCGACTATGTTTTGCCCGCTGGCCTTCAGGTCGGGGGTAGGCAGCCTGGGCTCGCCGAGAAGAATATCGTATTCGGTGGGGGTGGGTAGCTCGCAGGCCAGGCAGTGGTCGAAGAGGACATCGGCAACGGCGAAGTCCTTTTTCTGACCGTCAACCTTTACGCTTACCTTGTCGCCGTCCCGGCTGATATCCTCCAGCTCGTCTCTATCCTTGCCCACCAGCCGTTCTATCTTGGCCAGGTCGATAATTCCCGGGCAGGGGACGGCCAGAATGACCAGGTCCTCCCTGGCTACTTTATTATCCTGTATCAGGCTGACGATGGAACGGCTCTCGCAGCCCTTAGCCACGATGCCCACCCGCCCTTCTATCTCGGTGAGGAAATTTGCCAGGTTGTTGGTGATAAAGGGGTTGATGACCAGGCGCTCGGTGTCAGCTATGTCCTTGGTGATGAGGGGGGTGGTGGTAAACTTCAGGCTCCCCGTTTCGAAGCCGACAATCCAGTCAACCTTTTTTTGTTCGAGCAGTGCCTTCGCTTCCTGCCTTAGTTTTTGCTCCATCATTCTTTCTTTCAAAAAGCCGGTTAGGGCCGACTTCCTTCAGCCCATTGGTCACATCGGTCACTACCTCGGCGAATTTGCCGCCCTCCGAGGCGGAAACCCAGCTGGCTTGCAGTCTCTGGGGCTCGATGCCGAGATAATCAAGGAATTTTTTGGTGATGGCTATACGGCGGCGGGCGCGGTAGTTCCCCGTCTGATAGTGGCAGTCACCGGGGTGACAGCCGGAAACCAGCACCCCGTCGAAGCCCATACGCAACGCCTTGAGGATAAAGAGGGAATCGACCCTCCCCGAACAGGGGACTTTGATTATTCTTATATTAGCCGGGTATTTCTTGCGGCTGGTGCCGGCCAAATCGGCGCCGGCGTAACTGCACCAGCGGCAGAGAAAACCGAGCAGCTTGGGTTCCCATTCCGATTCTTGTGTCATCTTGGCCTCTTATGAATTCAAGCCGTTAGTCATTGTATCATTAGGGGTGGGGTGGCATCAAGCGTATATTCACTTGAATTGCCTTATTAGCCACGGCACTGATATACTTTCCCCAGAGCTTTAGAGATATGAAAACCAGCGATTTCGATTATCACCTCCCCCCCGAGCTTATCGCCCAGACTCCCCTGGAGCCCAGGGACCAGTCACGGCTTATGTTGTTAAACCGCAGCCACGGCTCGGTAGAGCACCGCCACTTTTCCGATATAGTTGACTATCTAAAGCCCGGGGACGTCCTCGTCTTTAACGACAGCCGGGTTATCCCCGCCCGACTCAAGGGGAAAAAGGCTGAAAGCGGGGGCAAGGTCGAGCTTTTGCTTTTGCGCCAGCTGAAAAACGCTGTCTGGGAGGTACTGCTCAAGCCAGCCAAGCGGGTGGCTATCGGCGCCAAGCTCGAAATCGGCGATTCCGATGATAGTATTTCGGCGGAGATAGTCGGGGAGGGGGAGGGGGGAATAAGGGTGATACGCTTTCCCGAAGAGATGCTGCTGCCGAAGCTGGGCAAGATTCCACTGCCGCCCTATATACGCACACCGCTGGCTGATGCGGAGCGCTACCAGACGGTCTATGCCCGCGTCCCGGGCAGTGTGGCCGCGCCCACGGCCGGGCTGCACTTTACCCCCCGGTTGCTCAAGCAACTGGAACAAAAGGGGATCGAACTATTGTTTGTCACCCTCCACGTCGGATTGGATACCTTCCGGCCGGTCAGGGAAGATGACCCGCTGAAACACCCTATACATAAGGAATACGGTATCGTGACGCAAGAGGTGGCCAGCTATTTGAATAAGGCTAAGGGGGAGGGGCGGAGGATTATTTGCGTCGGCACGACCACGGTCAGAATCATAGAAGGGGCGGCTCGAGCCAGCCAGCCGTCTATCTTAGAGCCCTTCGAGGGCTGGGTGAGCCTTTTCATTCTGCCCGGCTACCGGTTCCGCATGGTCGATGCCCTGATAACTAACTTCCATCTGCCCCGCTCGACGCTGCTGATGCTGGTGGCGGCTTTTGCTGGCAGGGATTTCATTATCAGCGCCTACGAGGAGGCTATGGCTAGGGACTATCGTTTCTATAGCTTCGGCGACGCCATGCTGATTCTGTAGGGGGGTATTCTTTACAAGCCCGATTTTTCGGGATAGAATATATACGCGCGGGAGTAACTCAGTTGGTAGAGTCCCTGCCTTCCAAGCAGGTTGTCGCGAGTTCGAGTCTCGTCTCCCGCTCCACCGCAAAAAAGCTGAGGTGACCATACTACGGAGAAAATTATCGGTTCCCTGGTCGGCGTCAGCGGTCACACCTTCGATATACGCTACGACCTCTTTTTCACTACAGAGAGGGTGATAGCGGCTATCATCCAGCACCCGGCCGATACCCCCCAGCACCCATCCTTGTGGAAGTCTGTGTTATTGGGTGACATGTTGAGCGGGCAAAGGGGGAAACATGAGCAGATGAGAACTAGCCAAAGAAAACGTCGTAGCCTGCAGGCTATGACACCGGACGAATTGCTTGGCGCCAATCCCAGGAATCTCGCTATCCCCTATAGTGGAATCGCCTCTGTTGAGATAACGCGCCGCTTCTTCCAGTGGCAACTGAGGTTCCATCTCTCCGGCCCAACAGCTGCGGAACGAATAATCCGTTTCAATCTGTCCAAGAAACAGGTTCCGGAGGCTCGACGCCTGCTGAAACAGGCTTCACTTTCTAAATAGTACCCACCAGGTCGCTGATGTTTATTTCCAGCATCTTGATACTGGCCAGGATGCGGTCGACATTGCAGTCTACCGCCTGAATTCCTCCCGAAATACGCTTTAGCTCGGTGGCGGTCTGTTTTAATAGCTCAATTTTTTTGGCCATATCCTCTATTTTGTACTTTCCCATCTCGTTACTCCTTGTGCCTCAGGTCCTTGAACCTCTTGGCTTTAACACCATACCTGGGCAGGGTGCCGTAGTCGTGAAACTCCAAATTGTACCTGAGGCCGGTCTTCAGCCTCAGTTGCTGAACCAGTTTTGGCTCAACAGCCTCGATATTACCCTTAAAATCGGGGGCTATCTCCATCTTCAGGGTTATATCGTCAATATCGCCCTTCTTGGTGACAGTCACCTCATACTCGTCGCCCAACTCCGGAATACTCCTCACCACCTCCTCGATAGCCGTTGGCGCCAGCAATACCCCCTTCACCTTGGTGATGTCATCAGCCCGGCCGACAACGCCGCCCTTTAGCCGCCGGAAGGTCCGCCCGCACTCGCATTTCTCCACAGGGTTCCACTCGATAACATCTTTGGAGTCAAACCTGATGCAGGGGTGGGCAAAACGGTCAAAGGTAGTAATCACCATGCTGCCCTTCTTGCCCGGCTCGGTGATAGTGGCGCCGGTCTCGATATCCTCTATCTCGACCAGATGGAAGGCTTCGAGAATATGTAGTCCAGCCTGGGCCTGGCACTCAAAGCCCCAGTGTCCTATCTCGGTGGCGCCAATCTGGTCATATACCTTAGCCCCCCACATCTCCTCCATACGTTTTTTGGTGGCCGGAATACAAGCCCCCGGTTCGCCCGCCGCCGTTATCTTCTTTATATTTAAATCCTTGGCCGGGTCCAGCCCCAGCTTCTTTCTGGCCGTGTCAGCCATGCCCAGAATATAGGTTGGAGTCGCCATAAGAGCGGTGGCTTTCAGCTCCTTCATCTTAAGTATCCTGGCTTCGGTATCGAGCACACCGCCGGGAACAACCTCACAACCTATTTTCTCGGCGGCGTAATGACCTGCCCAGAAGGCTATATTAACGCTATAGCCAAAGGGTAAAAACACCCTATCGTAGTCGCGATAGCCCTGCGCATACAGGGCGTAAGCCCATGACTCGGCCGACCAATCCCAGTCCTGCCAGGTCTCCGGGTGATAGACGGGCTGCCCGGTGGTGCCACTGGTCTGGCGATATTCGGTTACCTGCTCTATGGGTACCGAAAGGATGCTGCCGTACGGGTACGGCTCTTTACCCTGTGCCTCCCTCAGCATTGCCTTCTCCGTCTTGGGGACTTTAGTTATATCATCAAGAGTTTTAATATCTCCGGGCTCAAGACCAGCTCCCTTATAAAGGCTACGATAGAACGGCGAATTTTCGTAAGCCCACTTGAGGATGCTCTTAAACTTCTTTAGCTGCAGCTGCTGAAGTTTTTCGCGCGGCAGTGTCTCCAGGACTGGATTCCAATACTCTCCTGAATTCATATCTACTCCCTGCGGGTTAATAAATATCTTTAAGTGCTATCATATCATAGTTTGCGGGGTTAAAATCCGTCCCCTTTAGCCAGATTTTGCAAAATAGCGCTTTTTTCTTCATAATAGCCGCAGAATGAGCAGGAGGTAGACATGACGACAATAGCCGAGTTCAACAGCTACGGGGAGGAGGTGGAGAAGCTGGTACGGCTCAAGACACTCCCGATAGCGGTGAAGATGCTGGAAAAGGAAGCCGATATTCCCAAAGAAGCCATCAGGCCCAAGAGAGACCGTGGCCATCACCTCGCCCAGTGTCAGGTTTTTGCCCTCACCCGCCGCAAGGGGGAGACGATAGCCATGCTCAAAGAAGATAACTGGTGCTGGGCGCCGCTAATCGGCTACGGGCTGGTGCCGCCCTTCGATGAAAAGACCATTTCCCCGATGATATATATTGTGGAGAACATGAAGGCGGCCCAGAAGATGCTCAAGGTCTTTCCCCGCTTCGAGCAGGGGAAGTACATCGGCATACTCACCGCCCCCCTGAAGACAGCCACCTTTAAGCCGGATATGATACTAATCTATTCCAATACCGCCCAGCTGCGCAGTATGCTTATGGCCATTAAGTATAAGAAGGCTACCTTGGTCACGTCCCAGTTCGACCCCATCGATTCCTGCGTCTACTCCATCGTGCCCGTGATACAGAATGGAGAATACCGCATTACTCTGCCCGACCCCGGTGAGTTCGAGCGGGCGATGACGGGGGAGGATGAGATTATCCTTTCCGTGCCGGCGGCTAAACTGGAAGAGCTGGTAACGGGGCTGAAATTCTTCGAAGATATAAAGCTGGGTTACAGCCACCTCAGTATGCAAATGACGCCCGATTTCCCCCAACCCCCCTTCTACCAGGACCTGTTTAAGATGTGGGGGCTGGATGCGCCCAAATAGGTGCAATAACTGTTGACTTTTTGGGTAGGCGCTAGTATACTCGCTCTGTTTGCACCTTCCCATTCTAGCCAGGTCTATTATTAATTAATGCACTAAGGGGATAAACGTATGCCTAAAGACTTTATTAATCTGTTAGCTGACTTGGAAGAAGCGGAGGTCATCAAGCTAACCAAACAAAGACTCGAAGACGGCGAAGAGGCATTGGCTGTTCTGGAAGACAGCCGCAAGGCCATGGAAGTAGTCGGCGACCGCTTCGCCGGGGGTCAATACTTCATCCCCGAGCTCGTCTATTCCGGCGAGCTGCTCAAGCAAATCACCGAGCTGGTTAAACCCCACCTCGTCCAGTCGGGCGAGACCAAGCGTCTGGGTACGGTCGTTATCGGCACCGTCGCCGGCGATATTCACGACATCGGCCTGAATATTGTCGAGTTCATGCTCAATGTCAACGGCTTCGAAGTCCATAACCTGGGTGTTGACGTTCCCGTCGAGAAGTTCGTTTCGAAGATGCAGGAGACCTCAGCCCCGGTTCTGGGTTTGAGCGGTTTTTTAACCTTCGCCTTTGACTCTATGAAAGAGACGGTGGAGGCTGTGGAGGCGGCTGGCATGAGAGACAAAATAAAGGTCATGATTGGCGGTGGACAGATGGATGAAGAAATCAGAAAATACGCCAAGGCCGATGCTTACGGCAAGGATGCCATGGCGGCGGTTTCTCTGGCTAAAAAATGGATAGGTGGCAATTGAAGATGGAAAAGAAATGGGAAGAACTATCCTGGCAGGAAAAACGGGAAGAGCGGTTTAAGAAGTGGCTCTCTCCAGATGTAAAATTCTCCACCCCCCAGGCGGAAAAGCTGTATAAAGAGAGGGTAACCAGGCATATTAAAGCCATCAAGCTGGAGGAGCCTGACCGCGTGCCGGTCATGATGCCGTCTTCCTTTTTCCCGGCACCTTATGCCGGCAGTAGTCTTAAGCAGGTCATGTATGATTACGATGCGCTGAAAAAGGCGTGGCTGAAGTTCATGAACGATTTTAGCGATATGGATTCATTCGGTGGCCCTGCCCTTGTCTTCCCCGGTAGAGCAATGGAAATGATTGACTATAAATTGATGAAATGGCCGGGGCATGGACTGGCTGATGATGTTCCAACCTATCAGTTTGTTGAAGGCGAATATATGCCGCCTGAAGAATACGACGACTTCATTAGAGACCCCGCCGATTACCTGCTGAGGTACTTTTTACCCCGCGCCGCGGGTGCTTTTGCCCCTCTTAGCAAGCTGGGCCCGCTGACGGTCTTTGTCGGCATACCGGTGTGGTATATTACCCAGTTCAGCGACCCCGATATTCGGAAGGCATATCAGGCCCTCTTTGCTGCCGCCGATGAATGCGGCAAATGGATGGATGTCGTTATGGAAGTCAGTAAAGCGTCGCTGGAAGCCGGCTTCCCCAATCTCTGGGGTGCCTTGAACGGGGCACCCTATGACATGATAGGTGATATGTTGAGAGGGACGGCCGGGATAATGATGGATATGTTCAAGCGCCCCGAAAAGCTGAAGACGGCTATGGAGAGGCTGGTGCCCATCGTTGTCAACGAGTCCGTAATGTCGGCTGATGCCTCAGGATGCCCGATTGTAATCATGCCGTTGCATAAAGGGACGGGCGGTTTCATGTCCAATAAGCAGTTCGAGACCTTCTACTGGCCCACCTTCAAGGAGGTTCTGATGGGCTTAATCAATGAGGGTCTGGTACCGATGCCTTTTGCCGAGGGTGACTATGAACCACGCTTGGAGATTATCAAGGATATGCCCCGCAGCTCAATGGTATGGTGGTTTGAGAAGATGGATATGGCTAAAGCCAAAAAGGTCCTTGGTGACACCACCTGTATTGCCGGCAATATACCGGTCACGGTCTTGTGCACCGGCACTCCCCAGGAGGTCAAAGAGCACTGCCGCCGGCTCATTGAGACCTGCGCTAAAGGCGGCGGTTATATATTAACCGGGGGGGCAGCCTTGGATGAGGGGAACCCGGACAATCTGCGTGCTGTGATGGAAGCGGCTGAGGAATATGGTACATATTGAGAGAATAGGCTATACCCGCGGCCAGAATCTCAGGGCTAGTAAAGCTCGACGCCGATGTGAAAACAGGCTCACCCTTGCAGGTGAGCCTGAATCGTTTTCTAACCCTGACCGGGTGACTGGTAACACCTTGTTTCTCTAACTATTGACAAGCTAGATAATGGGAGTATAATTGGGCTTAGCTCAAAGCAGTGGTCTTCATATAAAAATAGAAGCTGACCCCCCGAATTTTGAAGCCAAGAATCGTGCTTTAAAACTAAGCGCTTTTATTTAAGGGAAGGAGGCAAATATGACGTAGTGGACAAAAATATTCTCGGGACAATCCATAAGGAGGTAGAATTTAAATATGAAGAAACTTTTGCTTATTCCTTTAGCGATTATCCTAATCGCCAGCATGTGCTTTGTTGGTGGTTGTGGAGACAAGGGACCGGAGCCCGGTAGCGTCCTGCGTGTCTCCATGCCCAACTTTGCTTATGAGACCTTTGACTACATCGAGGGTGAGTCATTCTTTGGCTGGTCCCTGTATGACCCGCTGGTGACGTGGGACGAGAACCTCGATTTCGTGCCGGCGCTTGCTGAAAGCTGGACGGTAAGCGAGGACGGGTTAACCTGGACATTTAACGTTCGTGATGACGTTTACTTCCACAACGGCGACCCGGTGACTTCCGCTGACTTCTTGTTCTCCATAGAGCACATGCAGGACGAAGCGTCAACGAACCCATGGTCGAATTGGTTGCGCTACAACTTCGACACTCACTATTGCCCGGATGCCGACACCTATGTCTATAAGACCGTAGTGCCCGAGCATCCATTGATAATGAGTTTTGCGTCCACGCGGATTCTGCCCAAGGACTATATTGACACGAATGGATGGGACTATTTCAAGGAGCACCCCATCGGCAGCGGGCCCTGGATATACGTCGATTTCGTTTCGGGTGATTATATTGAAATGGAAGCCAACCCAGACCACTGGCGCACGGTGCCTCATTTCGAGAGGCTCATTCAATATGTGGTTCCCGAGGAAGCCACACAGGTTGCCATGCTCAAGCGAGGCGAGGTTGATATCATCACCGGTATTACCCTTGACCGGGCTCTCGAGTTGGAAGACGAGGGTTGGAGGACGATAGAGACTACCGTCCCCACTGGCTCTAACGTTATTATGCCCGGCACCTGGCTGACAGATGGGCCGACTTCGGACATAAGGGTCCGCCGTGCTCTGGCCCACGCTATCGACTACCAAGAAATCTGTGATACCTTCTTCCATGGTCATGCCGAACCGGGAGGCCGGTTCTTCCATTACCCAGGTATGTTTGGATGGGACGATGATTGGGAAGCTGAGCAATACGATTTAGCCCAAGCCCAATCGTTGCTGGCGGACGCTGGATACCCCGACGCTTTCGATGACCCGGTAATCCAGATATACGTCCAGGTCGGCACCGGATATACGCCTGATTTATTCCAGATACTCCAGGGCTACTGGACAGCGGCTGGCATTGAGACCAATATAACCATGGTCGACGCCTTTGAGATGCTTGGCCTGTTCTTCTTCGGGTCGGTCGATCCGGAAGGCAATAATATCGGCGCCATTATCCCGTGGGTATACGGCAACAACTGGCCGACCAACGTCTACCACTCATTCAACATGTACTGTCCGGGCGGCGCACACAGCACCAGTATCGACACGCATGCGGAGGAGCTCTTTCACAAAGCGGTCAACGAGCCTGACCCCGATTTATGTGAGCAGTACTTCACCGAGTTCTCGGCCTACGTACATGATGAGCTGTTCATAAACTTTGGCGTCTGTTTGTCATATGACCTGATGGTCGTATCAGACGAGGTCGGTGACATGGGCTGGGCCCAATGGATGAGCATTTACGACGCTTTCGCAGACATTTCGATGAAGTAACAACTAGAGCATAGCGCTCTGCAAGATTAGGCAACGAGGTTCCGGGGGGCGTATAACCACCCCCTGGAACTTCGTGGTGCGGTAAATAATTCCCCGGTTATTAGCTGCCTGCCAGCGGTAGGACTATTTGGCAATTTGCTGGCAAAGATATATAATTGTGGCAAATCTGATAATATGCAGGCATGCGGTATGCCAAAATACCAATGAGGGCTATTCGCAGCCATTCTGATAGTTAAGGAAAATAGCGGATGACGCGTTTCATTATAGTGCGAGTGCTCCAGTCATTTGTAGCCCTCATCGGTATCTCTATATTAATCTTTGTTCTGGTTCGAGCTTCGGGAGACCCCACGGATTTGTACCGGACCAGCATGACTTCAGAGGAAGACATAGCCCGTATAAGGCACAATCTGGGCCTGGATAAATCAATACCGGAGCAATACTGGATTTTCGTCACCGGCCTGGCTCAGGGCGACCTCGGCGAATCGCTGGTCAAGCACCGGCCGGTAACTGACATGATTATGGAGAGGCTGCCCAACACTCTGTCGCTAGCCGTTTCCTCCTTCTTTGTAAGCATGCTGCTGGCGCTCTTTCTAGGAATTTTAGGCGCCACCAGACGCGATACCTTTCTGGATAACGGGGTGAAGTTTATTGCTATCCTGGGGCAGGCGCTGCCGGGCTTCTGGGTGGCTATCATGGCTATCCTTGTCTTCTCAGTGTATTGGCAAATATTCCCGGCCTCGGGCACGGGTAGCTTCATGCACTATGTGCTCCCCGTGGGCACCATGGCCTTTTTCCTGCTGCCGGGCATGATGCGTCTGGTTCGTTCCAGCATGCTTGACGTACTTGACAGCGATTACATCAAGCTGGCCAGAATCAAAGGGTTGCCGGATAGGATAGTTATCTGGAAGCACGCCTTGAGGAACGCCTTGATAGCGCCACTGACGGCGGCGGGCATGCTATTCGCTATGCTGATTACCGGCGCTGTAGTTACCGAGCAAGTTTTCGCCTGGCCCGGAATAGGGAGGTTAATGCTCGAAGCGTTGTGGTCCCGTGATTTCCCGATAGTACAGGGTGTTACCCTTTTGGTAGCCGTTGCGGTTCTCTTGATAAACTTATTGGTGGACATTCTGTACGCCTACATTGACCCACAGATACGATACCAGCAGATGTAGAGAAGTTAAAGAGATGGATACTACAAAAGTTATAGATTGGGACAAGGTTGGGCGCGATGCACAGCAGAAGCGCATTTTCACTCAGCTGACCTTCATTATCCCGGTAGCAGTGTTATTTGTGATGGTGATTCTGGCCATATTCGCCCCCTTGCTGGCGCCTTATCCGTACGACCAGATAGCTATGTCAGACAGGCTTATGGCGCCATTCTTTATGGATGGGGGCAGCACCTCACATATCCTGGGAACAGATAATATGGGCAGGGACATCCTGAGCCGCCTCATCTACGGCGCCCAGATTTCTCTCAGCGTGGCAGTAATGGTTATCGCCATTACCGCTGGTATTGGCACGGCGCTGGGGATAGTATCCGGATACATTGGAGGGCGCACCGACGCCTTTTTAATGCGAATAACCGATATAAGCCTGGCCTTTCCCGCGATTCTAATAGCGATACTTTTGGCCGCTACTATTGGGCCTGGTTATTGGACCGTTGTTATCGCGTTATCGTTTCTCGGATGGGCTCCCTACGCCCGCTTGATACGGGGAGAGGCCCTGAAACTGCGAGAAGCGGACTTCGTGGCACAGGCTCGCATAATCGGCACCTCCCCGATGAGAGTCATGATTAGACACATTTTCCCCAACATTATCAATCCGCTGATAATAATGGTAACGCTGTCGGTAGGTATGGTAATCCTGACGGAGGCTATCTTGAGCTACCTCGGTGCTGGCATCCCAGCTCCAGCCGCTTCGTGGGGGAATATGGTCAACGACGGGAGAACCTACATCGATACTGCCTGGTGGATATCATTCTTCCCCGGCGCGGCCATCGGTTTGGTGGTGCTGGCGGGGAACTTCCTGGGCGACTGGCTGCGCGATAAGCTGGACCCGAGGCTGAGGCAAATATGAGCAAAGTTCTTCTTCAGGTCGAAGACCTGCACAGCTTTTTCTTCACCCGTAAGGGCGTGGTCAAGGCCGTTGACGGGATAAGCTTCCACGTGAATGAAGGAGAAACCTTCGGCATAGTTGGCGAATCCGGTTGCGGGAAGACGGTAACCGGGCTATCGATTCTGCGCCTGCTTCCCGAGCCGGCGGGCCAGATTGTCGGCGGTAAGATTATCCTCGACGGTACGAACCTGTTGGAGTTGGACAAGAAGGAGATGAGAACCTATCGCGGCCGAGTTATCTCAATGATACTCCAGGACCCGATGACCTCGCTTAACCCTGTCTACACCATCGGCAACCAGATAGCCGAAACGGTACGCCTGCACCAGGGGCTGCGTGATGAGAAGGTTGATGAGGAGGTTATTTCGGCACTGCGCTTACTCGATATTCCGTCGCCCGAAGTGGTTATGGGGGATTATCCTTTTCAGCTAAGCGGTGGAATGAGACAACGGGTGGTGGGAGCTATAGCTATGTCTTGCCACCCACGCCTGCTCATCGCCGATGAGCCTACCACCGCCCTCGACGCCACCATACAGGCGCAGTATATAGCCCTCTTTAAGGATGTTCAGAAGAAGACGAACGTGTCCATAATCTTTATTACGCACGATTTCGGCGTCGTGTCTAATATGTGCCATCGGGTAGCCGTGATGTACGCCGGTAAGATTTTAGAGACGGCTACGACGCGGGAAATCTTCAAAGAGCCCAAGCACCCTTACACCAGCGCTCTGATGGAGTCTGTGCCTCACCTGGGACAGAAGAGCGGACGGCTGTACTCAATCAAGGGGCAACCTCCCTCACTGAGAGACTTACCTCCCGGCTGCCGATTCTTCCCCCGTTGCCCCGTCGCCGAAGATATTTGCCAGCAGCAAGAGCCTGCTGAGGTCGAAATCAGCGAAGGACACTTTGTATCTTGTTGGAAGGTTAAATAGACCATGCCAGATGTTTTGTTAGAAGGGCGCGACCTGACGAAGCACTACCCTGTTAAAAAAGGTCTTCTCCAGCGTACCGTCGGCTGGGTAAGGGCGGTAGACGGCATTTCGTTCACCGTAGAACGGGGCAAAACCCTGAGCTTGGTCGGTGAATCGGGCGCGGGCAAGACGACCACCGCCAAGGCGGTATTGCTTCAGGAAAAGCCAACCTCGGGGACTATCCTCTTCGAGGGGAAGGACCTCAGCCATTTTTCCTCCTCGCAGCTGAAAACGGAATATCGACCCAGGTTAGGCTCGGTGCAACAGAATCCGTGGAGTTCCATGGACCCGAGGATGAAGGTAAGGGATATTGTCGCCGAGCCGCTGGTGGTGAACACAAAGCAAACGAAGCTGCAGACTCAGAGCCGAGTATCGGAGTTGATGGAGCAGGTGGGACTCAACCCCGAGCAGGCCGAGAACTACCCGCATGAGTTCAGCGGAGGGCAACGGCAGCGAATCGCGGTAGCACGGGCTATGGCTTTGAACCCCAGCCTGGTCGTGCTGGACGAGCCCGTGTCAGCCCTGGACGTTTCGATTCGGGCTCAGATTATGAATCTGCTCAAAGACCTTCAGGAGCAGTATAATCTAAGCTATCTGGTTATAGCCCATAACCTGGCTACGGTGCGCTATATGAGCCACACCGTGGCCATAATGTATCTGGGGCAGATAGTGGAATCCGGTGAAGCCGAGGAGCTATTTATGCGACCCCTGCATCCCTACACGAGGGCATTGATATCAGCTTCGCTACTGACATTGCCCGAGGATGAGGACAAGGGGGTAGAAAAGATAATACTGACCGGGGAGATGCCTTCGCCCCTGAATCCCCCCTCCGGCTGCCGATTCCACACGCGCTGCACCGAGGCTATGCCGGAGTGCAGTCAGACGGTGCCACCGCTCCGCGACGTTGGCGGTGGCCACAGGGTCGCTTGCAACAAGGTTTAAAATACACCGAATAACCCCGCATAATCTTAGTTACCAGCACTGGAAGGAGGACTGCGCCTATGGGTAATATATTAAAAGGCAAGGTAGCTGTAGTAACCGGTTCGGGCCAGGGAATCGGGCGGGCTATCGCTATGGGTATGGCGGAGGAGGGGGCTAAGGTGGTGACCAATAACCGCCGCCGCGGCTCTACCGGTTATGCTCATCTGAAAGAAAAGGTGCTCAAGTCGATGAGCGCCAAGCAGAAGGAGTGGGTGCATAAACAGCAGGAGGAGATGGGCGGCGACGCCGAGACCACTGCCGAGGCGATAAAGAAAATGGGCGGTGAGGCGGTGCCCTTCTTCGGCGATATCGTCGACTTCGAGGCGGCTAAAAAGCTGATACAAACGGCTGTCGATAGCTTCGGCAGGATTGATATCCTGGCTAACGTTGCCGGCACCTTCGGCTTCAGCCCTATCTGGGAGATGAGCGAAGAGCTTTGGGACAAGGTTACCCTCACCAAGCCCAAGGGCTATTTCAACTGCATTCGCCACGCCGTACCCTTCATGATGAAACAGAAGTGGGGGCGGATAATAAACTGCACCTCGCGGGCGTTTCTGGGCGATGTTCTCAAGCATGCCGAGTACTGTGCCGCTAACGCGGGGGTGGTTGGCCTGACCCGGGCGGTGGCTAAGGAGCTTGCCCAGTACGGTATAACCTGCAACGCCTTCGCTCCCTTCGCCAAAACGCGCGCCGCCTATGAGCTTTCGGCCTACGACGAAGCTGTAAGCGCCGAAGACAGCCCCTGGATGGACCGCAAGTTCGCCTTTGCGCTGGAGATGACGCCGAGCCCGGACGACATAGCTCCCTTCCTTAACTACCTCGCCTCCGACGAGGCGGATAACATCAACGGGCGCACCTTTAACGTCGGCGGCTCGATGATTAACCTCTACTCGGAGCCGGAGATGGAACGGACACTGGTTAAATACGGCGGCAGGTGGACGCTAGACGAGCTGAGACAACAGGTACCCTTCGCGCTATTGCCACCGGAATAAGTCATTTTTTGAGTCTACCTATAAAAGAAAGCGATAAAGGAAAGGAGAACAAAAATGGCCGAATCGAAATACGGGAAATACATTGTCTATGAGCCTAAGGGAAATATCGTCAAGCCTGAATGGAGTCCCAAGGGCCCGGTTCCCGGACGCGTCGCCTACATCGATAACGAGGTTATCGACGGCGCCTTCTACATGGAGTGCGTCTGGCTGATGCCCGGAATGAAGCCTCCGCCCGACGTTCCCATTGAAAAGCTGGGACCGCAGGCTCACACCCACGACTATGACGAAATCCTGGGCTTCTTCGGCTCCGACACTGACGACATGCACGACCTGGGCGGCGAAGCCGTATTATGGCTGGGGGATGAAAAACACGTCATCAACAAGAGCTGCATGGTCTTTATCCCCAAGGGGTTGCAACACTGCCCGCTTTACTTTAACCGCATAGACAAACCCATCTTCCACTTCAGCGTTGGCCCCGGCAAGATGTACTTCTAGTCGGTGTCTTAAAGCCATGCTGGTCAGGGCTCTATCAGCGTTCCCTTGGCTAACCTGTGCTTTCTCCTTAGCTCTCTTATCTGGGGAACAAGGAGGGTCAGGGTTAGCAGAAGGGTAAGCCCATCGGCGATAGGGAAGGACAGCCAAACCCCTTCCAGCCCTAGGTAGTTGGGCAGTATGTGCACCACCGGAATCAGGAAGAGAACGGGCCTAGCTACAGCGGTGATGAACGACTGGACTGCCTTGCCGATGGACTGGAATATGATGGAACCGACCATCATCATTCCTATAATGGACAGGGCCAGGAAGATACGCTTGGCGGCGTAGGCGGTGAGGGCAACCAGCCCGGCATCGTTGGTGAAGATGCGAACGAACGGTTCCGGGGCAAAGTAAAGAACCCCGAAGACAAAGAGCCCGCAGGCGAAGGCGGCGCCCATGGCGATTATAATGGCCCTTATGGCCCTGTCGTAGCGCTTTGCCCCGTAGTTAAAGCCCAGAATCGGCTGCAAACCGCCGCCGATAACGATTCCCGGCATTATGGCGAACATCATTACGCGGTGAATGATGCCGAAGGCGGAGATAGCCAGGTCGCCGCCGTAGAAAACGAGCAGCCGGTTGACGAACACGGCGGAAAGGCTCCCGGCCACCATCCGGAAAAAAGAGGCAACCCCTATGGCCAGGATTTCCTTCAGTATCACCCATTGGATAGCCAGGTTTTTAAGACGAATCTTGAGGAAATTCTTCCCCGAGAAATAATACCTCATAAAAAAGGCGACGGAAGTCATCTGGGCTATCACCGTAGCCAGCGCCGCCCCCTGTATCCCCATCTCCAGCGGTATGATGAAGATAGCGTCGAGTATGATATTGGCTACCGCCCCGATAATCATGCCAATCATCGGTATACGAGCATTGCCCTCGGCTCTTATCAGGTTGTTCAGGGCCATGGAGAAGGTCATGAAAAGCATGCCGATGATAATAATGGTCATGTAGTCCCGGGCGTAGGGGAGGATGGTTTCCGACGAGCCCATGAGCCGCAACCAGAAGTCGGGCATAGCCAGGCAGGCCACCATTAGTATCACCGATAGAATGATATTGGCCGTCAGGGCGTTGCCCAGCGTCCGCTCCGCCTTGGGTATATCACCGGCCCCGATTGACCTTGAAATCAGCGACGCCCCGCCCATCCCCGTCATTTCCCCGATGCCTATCGACAGCATCTGGAGGGGGAAGACGATGGAAAGCCCGGCGATGCCCATGGGCCCAATGTAGTGACCGATAAAGATTGTATCCACCACGTTGTAGAGCGTCATGACGAACATGCCGATAAAGGTGGGCAGGGACAGCTTTAGCAGCAGCCGCCCGATTCGGTCGTCGTCAAGCACGTTTTGATTTTGCTGGTTTATCATGAATGCTACATCCTAGTAGATTGACAGGGTAGGGGTGGGGTAGGGCTATCTACTGTAATCTAGATAATATCTCTCGCAGTCTCTCCAGCGAAGCCGATAGGTCATCCCGTTCTTTATCGGTGAGGCCGGATAGAATATCTTTGGTTGCCTTCCTTATGTTGCCGCCGTGTTCCTCTAAGAAAGCGTTGCCCTTAGCGGTAAGCACTATATTGGTCACCCTCCGGTCGGCGCTATCGGCCTGCCGCTCCACCATTTCCGCCTCCGCCAGCCTATCTATGAGGTGGGTCATCTGGGCTCGGGCTATGAGCAACCTTTCCCCGATTTCAGTGATTTTGAGGGTGCCCTTCTCCTTACGTAACAGCAGCATAATCTCGAAGTGCAACGGCGAGATGTCCGTAGCGCCGCTATCCAGCGCTGTCTTAAGCATCTTGCGCCGTATACCCCTGAAGATAAGAGGGGGCACGGACAACAGGTCATCGACCATTCGGCTTACAATGTCCTTTTGCATTTTCCGCGGTCCTTCCCCGGTCTTCCCGGGACAATAATTTATTATGTATATAGTATATAATATAAACTATATGTTAGCAAATACTATCGGTTGACAGGTGAAACCATCTTGACCAGGGCTCTTATGCCTGCTATGCTTGCTCTGGAAAGGGGGTTGGACAAAATGGCTAAAAAGGAATATGCGCATCTGGTAAAGCCATTAAAGGTCCAGAAGGGACCTGACGGGCTCTACCCCGAGCCGCGTTTCTGGATGGAAGGCAAGGACATGGAGGGATTTAACGCCAGTTTTTCCTTCGGCTTCGTCAAGAAACCGGGGGTCTGTCACCCCATCAAAGGGGCGCTGGTGCACCCTTATGACGAATGCCTGGTCTTTGCCGGCACCGATAATACCAACATGCTCTATCTGGGTGGCGAGGTATCGATTCAGCTGGGTGAAGAGGGCGAAGAACACGTTTTTTACGAGCCCTCGGTGGTGCTTATCCCCAAGGGCATGCCCCATGGCCCGGTCACCTTCCGGCGCGTGGATAGGCCCATCGCCCACTACACCATCGGGCTGGCTCCGGAATACAAGGCGGCCTCGGTTCCCCAGAAGGCAAAGACGTCCGGCTCGAAGCACGGGCACCTGATTAAACGGCTGATTACCTATATTGACTGGAAAGAGTTCGATGCCCGAAAGCCCGGCCCGCCCTCTCCCGACGAGCCGATAAGCTATGCCTTTATCGCCGACCGTTCCGGCATCCTGCACCCTGCCGAAAACGGAGTGGGCCCCGGCAACGGCGACCAGATTGCCTGGCTTTTCGGTAAGGACTTAGAAGGGTTCGATGTCAACTTCACCTGGGGGTTCTACTCCCAGTGCGGTAAGTGGCACCGCGGCGGCGAGGCGCACTATCACCCCGAGGCGGAGATACTGGTCTATGTCGGGCTCGACCCCGACGACATCAATTACCTGGGGGCTGAGCTCGAGCTGGGTATGGGCAAGGACAACGAAAGGCATATCTTCAACACGCCCACCGTCGCTATCTGTCCCGGGGGTTTTCCCCACCTCCCCCTGATTACCCGTTGGGTGGATAAGCCCTACGGCTTTATCGTGGTCTGCCTCAGCGGCGAGCACGCTTCTCCCTGGGTAGAAGCCTAGGCTGCCCTTTTAAATCATTATTGAGGAGGAGTCATTAAAAATGGCCAAGAAATTGCACGCCCATCTGGTAAAACCGCTACTCATCCAAAAACCGCCGGCAGGCCTGTATACCGAGCCACGTTTCTGGATGGAAGGCAAGGACATGGAGGGCTTCAACGCCAGCTTTTCCTACGGCTTCATCAAGAAAACCGGCAGTATTCACCCCGTTAAAGGGGCGCTGGTGCACCCTTATGACGAATGCCTGGTCTTTGCCGGCATCGATAATACTAATATCACCTATCTGGGCGCCGAGATATCGGTAGTGCTGGGCGAAGAGCGCGAGGAGCATACTTTTAACGTGCCCTCGGCAATCACCGTACCCAAGGGTACGCCGCACGGCCCGGTTACGATTAAGAAGCTGGATAAACCCATCGCCCATTACCATGTAGGTCTGGTCGCGGACTACAAGGCCGAGGCGCTGCCCGAAAAGGCTAGCACCAAGGGCTCGAAATACGGTCACCTGATTAAACCGCTCGGAGCCGGCTTCGAACCGGTCAGGATGTCGAAGATAGCCAAGGACGAGAAGCTGCTGGCGGAGTTCAAGAAGGAACACCCTGATTTTGATATGGACATGAGCCAGGTGGGACTGCTGGGGCCGGGAAACGCCGACTACCTGGCCTGGCTCTACGGTAACGACCTGGAGGGGTTCGATGTCAACTTCACCTGGGGATTTTACACCGGCTCCGGCATCTGGCACCGCGGCGGCGAGGCCCACTACCATCCGGCCGAGGAAATACTGGTCTTTATCGGGCTCGACCCCGACGACCTGAACTACCTGGGGTGCGAGCAGGAGCTGGCGATGGGTAAGGAATACGAAAGGCATGTCTTCAACACGCCTACCGTCGCCGTCTGCCCTTCGGGCTTCCCCCACCTTCCCCTCATCACCAGGTGGGTGGATAAGCCTTATGCCTTTATCGTCTGCTGCCTCAACGCCGAGCACGATGCCCCCTGGACACTAGAAGAAGAATAACCCCTTTTATGACGTAATCAAGGGAGGCTGTAAATAAACTACCGCAGGTTCGGCCGGCTGGACTGGGAGGTGTCGGTATTAGGCTTTGGCGTCCAGCGGCTGCCGCTGCCAGGCGATAGCCCGCTAGAAATAGACGAGGCCGAGTCTATCGGCATGCTTCGCTACGCCATCGACCGCGGCGTCAACTACCTCGACCTGGGCTGCCCCTACGACCTGGAACGACAGGAGAAACTAAACCGTGTCGTCGCTAAGGCGCTTCAGGACGGCTACCGCGCCCAAGTTAAGGTCGCCGCCGGCCTGCCCTCACTCCTTATCGATGCCTCCGCCGACCTCAATCGCTACCTGGATAACCAGCTCAAACGGCTAAAGGCGGACGGCATAGACTTTTTTCTTTTGGGGGGCTTGAACCGCGAAACCTGGCCCCGTTTAAAGGAGCTTGATGTTCTGGCTTGGGCGGAAGGCGCTATGGCTGACGGTCGCATTGGCAAACTGGGCTTTTCTTTCCACGACCACTTCCAGACTCTCCGAGACATACTGGAAGACTACGATGGCTGGACTCTGGCTCAATTCCAGTTTAGCTATATGGACGCCGACTACCAGCCGGGCGTCAGCGGCTTAAAGCTGGCCGCCGATAAAGGGCTGGCGGTGGTTGCCGCCGAACCGCTTCGAGGAGGCAGGCTGACCAAAGAACCGCCCGAATCTGTGGCTAAGGTATGGGCGACAGCCTCTCGGAAGCGTTCGTTGGCGGAGTGGGGGCTGCGCTGGGTCTGGAACTACGCCGAAGTGGCTACCGCCGTCAGCGACATGAGCACGATGGAGCAGGTGAAGGCGAATATAGCCCTTGCCGATAGCGCCCAACCCGACAGCCTTTCCGTAGCTGAAGAAGTGCTCATCAGCCGGGTCAGGGATGCCTACCGCAAGCTGAAGCCCATCCCCTGTACCACCTGCCGCGGCTGCATGCCCTGTCCCCAGGGCATCGATGTCCCCCGTCTCTTTGAGCTTTATAACGATGCCATCATGTACGGCGATATGGAAACAGCGCGGTCTATCTACAGGCTGGAAAAGCACGATATCGATAGCTGCAACCAGTGCGGGCTTTGTGTCGATGCCTGCGCTAGGGAGATTCCTATACTGGACTGGCTAAAAGAGCTATCGGGGGCGTGGGCTGAGAAATAGGTTTTCTCAGGCCGGCTCGGTAGCGCGCGGTGAATATCCCCGGCTGAACCAGATAAAGGCGGCGACGCCGAGCACCATTATGACCGCGGATGAGTAAAAAGCCGACTCAATGCCCATAAAATCAACGATGCCCCCCAGCATTATCGGCCCGAACCCGTTACCGATTTGCATCGCCATCATGAACAGGGCCATGCTGGCCCCCATGCCGAAGAACCGCCCTTCCTCAACGATATAGGCGTTGGCGGCGGGCATGGCGAAGGCGACCCCGGTAGCCATAAGGGCATGCATTATCAGCAAAGGCCAGAAGCCGCCGGCAATGGGCATTAAGACAATGAAAATCATGGCGCCCAGGCTGCCGATGGTTACCAGCATCCGGCGGTTGTATCTATCGGCCAGGGTGCCGGTATAAGATTGCAGCAGCGCCAGCGGCGTTCTCGAGGCTATGAGCACCCCGATAAGGCTGACGCTCAAGCCCAGGTTCTGGCTGCCGAAGAGGGGTAGGAAGGTCATGGTACAGGCCATACTGAAGCCGAGGGCGATGCGGAAGGCAAAGACCCCCTTCATGATACTGCTTTTCCTTAAGCCGTCGAGAATGGAACCCTGTTTTTCGCCGACGAATCTCTTGGCGACCTCGGGTAGGAATAAGAGGGTGGCAATCAGGCCGGTGAGGCAGAGCCCCGCCATCACCAGGAAGGTGGTGGTGGCGCTGAAGAGGTCGGTGAGCACGCCGCCGAATAGCGGCCCCAGGCTCATGCTGCTGAAGAGGATGGCGTTAAAATGCCCCATCCACTTACCCTCTTGGCCCTTAGGCGTGATATCGCCGAGGTAAGCCTCGGCAATGGGCAGGTGCATTGAGGCGCCGACGCCCTGGAAAATGCGCACCAGAATTAGCTGGGTAGGGTTTTGTGCCCAGATGAAGCCGAGCGAGGCAACGGTCAGGATGGTGAGGCCCAGGCAGAGAAATATCTTGCGCCCAAAGCGGTCGGAGAGCCGTCCCATAAACGGCAGTGCCACCAGGAGCGTCAGGCTGAAGCCAGCATTAATAAAGCCGATTTCAAGGGCGCTGGCACCCATCTGGTCGGCGTAGATGGGCAGCAACGGCACTACTATGCCGAACCCCAGCATGGAGATTAGCATGGTAGAGACCAGTACGAAAAAGGCTTTCTTATCCATAGAGAATAACGCTGAATGCCCGGCTTGGCGTTGGTATTTTTCTCGCTTGGGCACTAGCTAGATAACAAGCTATTCTAGCAGCAAAACAATGAGGTGTGCAAACGGCTCCGGGGAAAAGACTATTCAGGGGCTTCTTTTTCTAATAGGCTGGGAGCCTGGACCTGAGCCCCCCAGGATGGGATGGGGTATCTTATACCCCCCTTATGAAGCCCTTTTAAGCCCCGTAAGACCTTGTCCGTACCGGCGGCGGGCAGGGCAATGACCATCTCGTCATCCTGCGCCTGTCCGTATCGGCGCTCGGCGTAGGAGGGCAGGGCGATAGAGGGCTTAGCCGTAAGGTAGCAGCGGGTGATGGCGTCGGAGCAGGAAGATTCGCCGACGCAGTGGAAGGGCAGGGACTTAAAATCCTCCCACTGTATAGCCGCCACCAGCATAAAGATTTGAGCCGGATTGCCATAGATTAAGACTATATCGGGCTCGAATTTGTTGCCGTCGAGCGGGGCGATAGCCACCGCCTTATATTTCCCGGTGGGCAGGCGGGGCACCGCTTTTTCGTGCTGGCTGGCGTCGCGGGCGGTCTTATACATTATGCCCGATAGGGTCTTACCCTCCATCAGCTCTGGGGGCGGCTCAGCTAACCCTATTATAGAAGCGCAAACCGGTGAGCCCAGTTCGTCGGCGGTGGCTCCCAGCGTCCAGCCGTGAACCCTGGCCAGTGTAATCATCTGGCACATTCGCGGCTTATGCTCCAGCCTTCGTATCCCCTTGACCTTATCCAGTGCATCAGCCGAGGCGAATAGCTTGAAGGCAAGGGGAAAAGTCCTCAGTCTAAGGTAGCTGTCGAATGCCCTGGCGGTATCTGCCCACTTCTGCATGTTTTTACCTGTCTAGTGCAGGCGCTGCTGCAAATTGAGCAGCTTGCCTTCCAGGTATAGCTTTACCGCTTCATCGATGTTTTTGATGTCGGTGACGATGGTTTCGATACCGCGGCTGGTCATATTCTCGTATGCCCCCCAGCCCATCCCGCCGGCGATGAGCACCTTACAGTCAGCGATAGCTTCCGCCATACTGGCGTGTCTCGATTGGGCTCCCGCCCCGAAACCGTGCCTCTCCCCGGGGGCGGTATCATCATGGTGTTGGCCGGCAAAAGAGTGGTGCCCCGTTTTATCCCGCGTTTCCTTGTTCACAACCTCACCGTCTTCCGCAGTTACCACCACGTAGTACGACGCTCGCCCGAAGTGCTGGCTAATGGTGGTGCCATCCTCACTGATGACGGCAATCTTCATCGTACCTTCCTCCCGTTAGCTGAATTAACGCTCTTAGTTTAACATAACACAGGTGCCGTATACCACCTTGAGGTTGTTATCGCGGCAGAAGGCGATGGCGGCGTCGCTCTCCGAGCCGGGTTGAAGCCATATATGGTCCAGCCCCCGCTTTTTACACTCTTTAAGGATAGACTCGGTTACCTTGGGTGGCACGACAAAGTCGACGACATCGACCTTGACGGGGACATCGGCTATACTGGGGTAGCACTTGACCCCTTCGATTTCCTTCAGGTTGGGGTTGACCGGGTAGACCTCGTAGCCGCGTTTGGTCAGGTTCTTGAATATCCGGTTGCCGTACTTCTCTGCTTTATCGGTGGCGCCGATTACGGCGAACTTCTTCTGGGCCATAAACTCTTTAATCAGCTCTTGCAGGGCATACTCCTTAAGTTGCCGTCCTCATAGGCTATTCGCTAGCTCTTGGCCTTCAGGCGATAATTCGTACTTATCACCCTTGGCATTAGTCAGTCCCGCCTGCGCCAGCTCACGCAGTCCGCTTCTCACACGGAACACGGGAAGCCCGCTTGCCTTGGCGACTTCTTCCGCCGAACACGGACCTGCCTTGAGGGCAACGAGCATCTTGCCCCCGGATGCGGTTGGTTTACCATCAGGGCTAATGCAAGCCATGTTTACCTCCTAATTATACTATAGCTTTTTCCGGCAGAGGTACCAGTCAACACACTCGTACCCCTCCTTCAATCGTTCCTCGGCCATCTCCTGGGTGTTGGGCGGAGGTACCACTACCTTATCCCCCGGCCTCCAGTTGGCCGGTGTCGCCACGCCATTAGCGTCGCTGGTCTGCAGGGCGTCTATGATGCGCAGTATTTCGTCCATATTCCGCCCCGTGGTCAGCGGGTAATAGAGTATGGTCCGGATAACCTGCTTATCGTCGATGATGAAGACACACCTGACCGTCTCCGTCTTGCTCTGACCGGGGTGAACCATGCCGTAGGCGGTAGATACCTCTTTACTCAGGTCGGCGATAATGGGGAAGGGTATCTTCACCTTAGTCTTCTCTTCCACGTTGCGCGCCCAGGCGATATGCGAGGAGACGCTGTCCACGCTCAGGCCCAGGAGTTCCACGCCCCGCTTCTGCAATTCGGGGTAGATTTCGGCAAAGGCGATGAACTCGGTGGTGCAGACCGGGGTGAAATCGGCGGGGTGGGAAAAGAGAATGAGCCAGCTGCCCTTGTAGTCATCCAGCTTGAGCGGGCCCTGGGTGGTCACCGCCTCGAAGGGCGGCGCCGCTTGCCCCAGTCGGGGCAGGCTGGGCGTTTGTTCTTTCACTTCTTCCATTTTATACCTCCTTGATTGTTTTTATGAAAAAAGCGTCAACTAAAACCTGCTACCTTGTGTCTTTGGGCGATGGTAGCCGCCAGTTTTTCCAAGGCCTTGAAGTCGGCTTGGCGGGGGAGTCCTTTACATAACACTGGCTCCAGCACTTCCACCTTGAGGTTGGGAATCATCGCCGCCAGTTGCTCCACGGCTTTGCCGCCCCACCCGTAGGAGCCGATGATAGAGGCGAATTTTACCTTCGGTTTCAGAGCATTGGCTAAGAAGGTGGCATAGACGACATTGGGATGGGGGCCCACCAGGATGGTAGGGGTGCCGATGACGATGGTAGCCGCATCTACCAGCGCCATAGCCAGTTTGCCGATGTCGGTCACGGTGAGGTCGAACTGTTTTACGGTAACCCCATTCTCGGCTAAGGCCTCGACCAGACGCTCGACCATCTGGCGGGTGCTGCCATGCATCGAGATATAGGGCAGCACCACGATGTTTTTGGGCTTATCGAAGACCCAGCTATTATAGGCTTTGATGATAAACTCCGGTTTGTTGTGCATCGGCCCATGGCTGGGGGCGATAATATCGATTTTATAGTCCTTTAGCTTCTCCAGGTTTTTCTCGATGGCGGCGCGGAAGGGCATCATTATCTCGGCAAAATAGCGTTTGGCGGCTTCATAGACCTGCCCCTCGTCGGTCACATAAAGGTCGGTGGTGGCGAGATGAGAGCCGAAGAAGTCGCAGCTAAACAATATCTTATCTTCTTGAAGATAACTGACCATTGTCTCCGGCCAGTGCACCCAGGGGGCATAGATGAACTCCAGCGTCCTGTCCCCCAGCGAGATAGTCTCCTTGTCGGCTACGGTTTGGAACCTCTCCTCCGGTATCATGAGCAGGTCAATGAGCATATCCTTGCACTTCGGCGTGCAGACCACCTTGGCTTGGGGGTATTTCTCCACCATCTGGGCTATAGCCCCCGAATGGTCCTGTTCGGCGTGGTTGGCGATGACGTAGTCTATGTTTTTTATCTTAAGCTCATCCAGGTGCTCTATCAGCACCTCTTTCATAGTGGGGTCGACAGCGTCGATGAGGGCTGTCTTCTGATTCCCCTTGATTAGATACGAGTTATAGCTGGTGCCGTCGGGGAGGGGTATCAGGGCATCGAAGAGCCGCCGGTCCCAGTCGATAGCCCCCACCCAGTAAATCCCCGGCTTTATCTCTCTCGGTTTCATCTTAATGTCCTTTTTAGCTCTCCTCTTCTTTTAGCAGGTCGCTGAAGACTTCGTTATGGTAGATTTCGTGGTCTCTGATGCGGAAGAGGAGCTTTTTCAGGTCGGGGTCTTTTATCTTCTTAGCGGCTTTGTCGTAGCCCTCGGCTACTTCTTTCTCTATCTTGATATCAGACCGCAGCATATCGGTCATCTTTTTAGAACGGTCAACCTTGGTGTGCTCGATTAGGGGAGTGCCGCCACCATCAACCACCTCCTCGGCCAGCCAGCCCAGGTGCTGCATCTCGTTAATGGCCTGGTCTTCCAGTTCCTTCTTGGCCTCGGCATTGGGTGTTAGATATGATTGCAGCATGTATTGAAGGATGACGGTGTACTCGTGCTCAATGCCCCAGTTAAGCACCTGGGTGGTCTCATCTTGGTGGCTGCCCCTTATATCTTTGGCTCCTTCTTTCTTCGCTTTATCTACGAAGTGCTGGAAATCACCGCGGTGGGATTCTTCGTCAGACAAGATGCGCTTGAGTAGCCTTTTTATCTTAGGGTCATCAATAGCTTTGATGTGCTCTTTGTAGAGTTTGATGGCGTCTTCTTCCAGCAGCACGTCGTTGGCCATCCATTCCGACACCACCTGGCCGCCCATACGCATATTCCCCCGCGTGAGGCTGGGGGTGCCGCCCAGTTCAACGACAGTCTCGGCCAGCCAGTCCAGGTGGCGCATTTCCTCTCTGGCGAGGGCTTCAATTTCGCAGGACATCTCGCCTTCGCCCATGCCATAGGCATGAGTCAGATACTGAATGATGCCAGCATGCTCACCTTCAATGTCTTTATTTAGTAGGTCAACGAGTTCCTTTTTGTCCATTATTCCTCCTTGATTATTATTTATGGCTGTTTCTTATCGTTGCCTGTCAGTTCCGCCCACTTTTCCTTGCCCAGGCATTGCGGCGCTGAGGTGCACCACTCGATGCAGGATGGCACCTTTTCTTTGTAGACGTACTGCTTGCAGTTAGGGCACTTTACCCGCATCTCGTCGGAGAAGATTTCGACCTCGGCACCGCAGTTGGGGCACTTATGTACAGATATCCGCAGGTTGCGCATATCCTGTCCCGGGCATTTGCTATACACGACCACTACTCCTCTATTTTCTCGAACTCGCTCTTGGCGGCTCCGCAGACGGGGCAGACCCAATCATCGGGAATCTTCTCGAAGGGCGTGCCCGGGGCTATCCCGCCGTCGGGGTCTCCCAGTTCGGGGTCGTAGACATATTCGCAGACGGTGCACTGGTATTTAGCCATTTTAACCGATGCCTCCTTTTGTTCGGCGATATAGCTGGGGGCGGTCTTGGGGGTGGTGCCCCGCTTGACCTGGTGGTAGTAGGCGTAGGTCATCGGCTCGCCTTCCCCGATAACCTCCGCCCCCACCAGTTTGCCGATGAAAATGCTGTGCGTTCCCGCGTCCACCTCTTGCAGTAATTTGGCTTCCAGGTAGGCCAGGGTGTGGTCGGTAACTATGGGCGCCTTGGTTACGCCCATCTTATGGTTGATACCCTTGAACTTGTCAATGTCCCGCCCGGATTTAAAGCCGAAATGGCCGATGAAAGCCAGTGGCGTGTCTTGGGCGAGTATGGAGGCGGTAAAGACCTGACTTTGTTTGATATATTCGTAGGTCAGGTTTTCCTTATTGATGCTGACGGCGATGGTGGGGGGCTCGGAAGTAATCTGAAAAACGGTGTTGGCCACCTGCCCGTTGAACTTATCGTCCTTTTTAGAGCTTACGATATAAAGACCATAGCCCAGTTTGTATAGAGCTTTGAGGTCCATTTCCCACCTCGTTTACATCAGGTCTTTCTCGCTGTCTTCGATAGCCCTTTTCAGTTCCGTCGCCAGCTGGGGCGGCAGCCCGACGATATCGACATTAAGGAATCCCCTGACTATAGTAGCGGTGGCTTCGTTTCGAGTCAACCCCCGCGCCATCAGGTATTCCACTTCCTCCTCGGCGATCTTGCCCACGGCGGCTTCATGGGAGAGGTCGATGCCAGCCAGATTGCCCTCCAGCTCGGGTATGGCGTGAATCGAGCCCTTCTCATCCAAAATCAGCCCCCGGCATTCCAGGTGCCCCTTGACATCGGGGGCATTGCCTTCTATATAGCCGCGGGCGATGATTTTGCCGCCGGTGGTTAGCGCCCGTGATATTATCTCGGTCTTGGCGCCTTTGGCGTTGAGCAGCACCCTGGAGCCGACATCCATATGCGAGTCGGGCGGTGCTACCAGGACGCTGTTGAACCTGGCGGTGGCGTTTTCGCCCATGCAGTTGGTCAGCGGATTCGTTTGCAGCGAGCGCACCGGCTTCATCATTACATAGTTACTCAAGAATAAACCGTCCTGCTCGATAATAGTACCGGTGCGGGGGCGCACCGCTATCTCCGGATTCCAGCTGTGAATCATGGTGAAGGTAACCTTGGCTCCTTTCTTGATATAGAACTCGGAGACCCCCATGTGCAGCCCCGGCTCGTTTTCCGAGGCGACGGTGCAACCGGTGACAATGTGCAATTCGGAGTTTTCCTCGGCGATAATGACGTTGTGTACGTTCTGCGCCAGCTTCGCCTTAGCCAGGTAGAGGCAGGCTTGAACTGGGAAAACGGTCTTCTTGCCCGCCAGCGCCCGGATGAAATAGCCGTCGCTATCCTTCAGCTCGACGTGGGCGGTATATTTATCGGTATCCACCGCCACCGCCCGCCACCAGTAATCGGAGAGCCAGTCGTATTTTCCCAGCGCCTCGCTCATGGCCATTATCTCTATGCCCTCTTGCTGGCTGGAGAAGTGAACGGGCATATTGTCCATCTGGATATAGGTCCCCGACCTCTGGCTGGTGTCGTCCAGTATTACCCCCGCTTCCAGCATCTGCTTCTTGGCTTTAGCCGGCAGCTTTGACGGGTCGGCCTGATAGGGCGGCTCTTCGGCTTCGGTGGCAAAGGTGTCTATGTCTATATCCTCGCCGATAGCGGCGGCTTTGGCTTCGGCGGCTTTGGCTTTATCCTTGTACGACCGGGAAGATTTTATTTGATGCATCGGGCACACTCCTCGTAACCCTTTTCCTTGATGCTGGCTAGAATCTCGTGAGGGTCTCCCTGGCAGACGACATTGCCCTCAAGCATGACGTAGCCGGTGCGGACATTGATGTATTCCAGGATGTGTCCGGTGTGGGTGATGATAAGCCCCATGCACTTTCGGGTGCGTATCGGGCAGTCCTTTTCCAGTAGTTCGTTCAACAGCTCGCCGATGACGGCGATGTTTACCAGGTCGACCCCGGACTCAGGCTCGTCGAGCAATGTAAGCTCCGGTTTTTGCGCCAGCAGTTGCAGGAGCTCGGCGCGTTTTATCTCCCCGCCGGAAAAGCCGTAGTTTATATCCCTGTCCAGAAAGCCGGTAAGGTCGGCTCTTTCTGCCAGTTTATCGATGGTTTTTTCGTCACCTCTGCCCCTCAGGGCGGCGTTGACCATATCCCGCGTCTTTACCCCCCGCACCACGGGCGGGCGCTGGAAGGAGATACCTATCCCTAAGCGGGCTCTCTCGTCCACGCCCAGCCTGGTTATATCCTTGCCCTTGAAGATAATCTGGCCCTTGGTCACCTGGTAGCGGGGAAAGCCCATTATGGCCATGAGCAGGGTGGTCTTGCCGCTGCCGTTGGGCCCGAAGAGAGCGTGCGTCTCACCCATGCCGATTTTTAGATTGATATCCTGCAGGATTTCTCGGCCCTCTACGGTGACATTCAGCTGTTTAATCTCCAGCATGCCGGGCGCCTCCTCTTATTTAGCCCCCATCCAGGGAGTGGTGTTCCTTCTGGGCGAACCAGTCGGTGGGGTCTTTAAGATATTCGTAGTAGTCGAGTAGAATCAAGTAATGTTCCTTCTCTTCACCGGCCACGGCGTGATAAAACTCTCGCTCGGCGTCGTGGGTGGCGCCTGCCCCCTGGCGCACATAGTAGTCAAAGGTCTTGTTTTCCATGCCCATCGCCGTCTGTATGGCATCGAGCTCGGTGGCGTCTCCCTTTGCCCTGGAGCCCATCTCTTCGGTGGCACGGGCAAAAATGGTTCTCAATGTTTTGCCGCCGTCGGGCTGGAAATCGCTTGTCGGCCAGCCCTTTTTGTCCTTTAGGGCATTATATATCTGCTCGAACTTCTGACGATGAGTGTCTTCTTCCGCAGCCAGCTTTTCCAATAGCTTTTTACCCAGCTCGTCACCGCTTTCTCGGCTGGCTTTCAGATAGAAATCCTTGCCGTCGATTTCCATCTGAATGGCAACCTGAAGTCCCTTTAGGGTCTTATCCTGTTCTGAAGTCATCTTTGCCCCTCATTGTTTTTATTAACAACATAATAAACGGTAAACGGTGACAAAAGTATAAAATCGGGGTGAGAAAGCTTACAAAGTTATCACATTTAGTGTGTGGACTGGGCTAGAGCTCTATCAGGAGTTGGTCATCCTCGACCTGCACCCGGTAGGTTTGAAGGTTTTTTGGCGACTTGAGGGCTCTACCTACCCTAGCCAGGACCCCGGTGCCTCTTAGCCAGCGTACCACCTTGCCGTCCTTCAGGTCGAACTGTGAGCCATGCAGCGGACAGGTGACCACCGTCTCTTGCAGAGTGCCTTGGTCTAACTTCCCCTTCATATGGGGGCATCGGTTATCAGCTGCGTAGTAGTTGTTGCCGACCCTGGCTAGAAGAAATTCTCCCTGCTTGGTCGAGACGGATTTCATGGCTCCATCCGCCAGTTCGCCGACCTTGCCCGCCTTCACCATATTGCCCATCCGAATCACCCCCACAACCCTTTTGGGCTATTTTCTCCTTAACTTTAGTATAGCCCTTTAACGCAGCCTTAGCGCACGGCGAATACGAGTTATTTTTGTTCTTTCTCTCTCTTTTTCTTCAGTGCCCAGAAAACCTTCTCCGGTTGTGCCGGAATGTCTTTTATCCAGACCCCTGTAGCATCATGGATGGCACTGACTATTGATGGCGGAGCGCTGCAGGTACTCCCCTCGCTGGCCTCTTTAGCGCCAAAGGGGCCGTAGGGGTCACTGGTTAGTACGTGTATTACCTGAGCCATCGGCGCTTCGTAAGCGCGAGGTCGCTTGTAATCTATAAGATTGGGGTTAAGGGTCTGCCCACTATCCATCTTAAACTCCTCATACACGGCGGCTGATATCCCCTGGTGATACGAACCACCCTGAACTTGAGTCTCCACCGCCTGGGTATTTAGTGGGAAACCACAATCGTGAGCGATCACATTATTATCGGTACATTTTATCACGCCTGTCTCCACATCCACCTCTACCTCGCTCGCCTGGGCGGTGAAGCTATAGTTGGTACCGATGTCGCCCACCCCTTTACTGAAATCGGCCAAGCCCAGTAGTGATATTCCCTGCTTGGAGTAGCCGCGGCCAATGATGACCTTGCCCGGTGTCTCGTAGCAGGCAACCCTCACCAGCCTTTCCCAGGCCATGTTCCTTTCGGGACTAGACTTAACAAAGACCTTTCTATCTTTAATCTCTACATCCCCCGGTTTTACGCCAAACTGCTGCGCAGCGACCTCAATAAGCTGCTTTTTAGCATCCTCTGCGGCATTTATAGCAGCCTGGCCGGCAAGCACGGTGACCCGGCTCCCATAACTACCGGGGTCAACAGGCGTAAACGACGAATCCACTCTCTTTATATCTATGTCCTCTAGTGCTATGCCAAGCACCTCGGCAACAATAGCGCTCATTATGGTGTCTGAACCCTGCCCGACATCGGTGGCGCCGGTCAGATAGTTGACACTCCCGTCCTCGCATACCCTTACGATGGCGGCACAAGCGTTGTGGGCACTCAGCTTAGTCCCGCCGTTATAAGTTGCCGCGGCAAAACCCATGCCGTAGGCCTTGTCACCTTCGGCCTTTTTCTTTCCCTTTCTCGCTTTCCAGTTTACCGCCTCGGCAACCTTCTCGATGCATTCCTGCATGCCACAGGACGCTACATGCACCTCGTTAACCGTTTCATAGACCTCACCCGGCTTGGGGTTCTCGATAGAATTCTTAAAACGTATCTCCACCGAGTCTATGCCAAGCTCCTCGGCTATCATGTCCAGCTGGACGTCGGCAGCAAACCGGCTGTGGTATAGCCCGTGTCCCCTCATGGCTGCCGAACTTGGGTTATTAGTAAAGTAGTTTAAGGCGTCATACTTAAAATTAGGCAGCTTATAGGGTAGTGTCATACAGGTACCGGTGAGAAACATGGTAAGCGGGCTCATCCGGGTGTAAGCACCCCCGTCAGCAACCGCCTTGACATATGTAGCCTTTAGCATGCCATCTTTGGTAACGCCCGTCTTGATAGTAATCCACATGGGGTGGCGCCGCAGGTCGGTAGTGAGCGCATCAAACTGGGAGGTCACAAACTTCACCGGCCGGCCCGTCTTCTTGGCTAACATGACCGCAGAATAATCAGCCGGCGTCATGTCATTCTTGGTGCCGCCAAAGTCAGAGCCAATAATAGGTGTTATTATCCGTACATTGCTCAGGGGTAGATTAAAGCACTTGGCTAAAATCCGGTACGGGAAATAGGGGCTCCCCTTTGCCCCTATATAGACCAAATGATCGGGGTCAGGCCAATAGGCAACCACTGCCGGTGGCTCCAGATACCCCTTGGCCTGTCGGGGAGTCTGGAAGGTATCCTCCCGAACCAGGTAAGACTCAGCGAAGGCTTTTTCCACATCGCCGAAGTCCCAATGGTATTCAACACACATATTCCCCGGGCGGTCCTCGTGAACCAGAGGCGCCCCTTCCTCCATCGCCTCGAAGGGAGTAAAAACGCCCGGAAGCGGCTCATAGTCTACCTCAATCAGGTCGCAGGCTTCCTGAGCTGTATCCTCATCGACGGCGGCCACCGCTGCTACCCCTTCATATTGATAGCGCACCTTTTCCACCGCCAGGGGCTCTTCGTCACGGGTCGGCCCGCTCCAACCCCACTTGAAACCGCCAAAGTCCTTGCCGGTAGTTACCGCTTTTACACCGGGTAGCTTCTCCGCCTTGCTGGTATCGATATTCAATATCCTGGCATGGGCATAAGGGCTTCTCTTGACGAAGCCCCATAGCAAATTGGCTACCTCAATATCGGCGGCATACTTTGCCTGGCCAGTAACCTTTGCCTTGGCATCTACCCGTGGTATCGCTTTGCCTAGAATTCTATAATTGCCGAAAGTTTCGTCCATTCTACTGACCTCCTCGCATCTCTTTAGCCGCTATTTCTATGGCTTCGATATATTTAACGTAACCTGCGTCGGCACACAGGTTACCCTGTATCGACTCTTTTACTTCCTCCCGCGTTGGGTCAGGGTTCTCGGCCAGTAATGCCCTCGCCGACATCACCATCCCCGGGGTGCAGAATCCGCACTCTATAGCGCCATGGTCGATCATTGCCTGCTGGATAGGGTGCAGCTTGTCGCCATCAGCCACTCCTTCAATGGTGATAACTTCACGGCCATTAGCCTGAAGCGCCAGTACTGAGCAGGACCTGACCGCCTTGCCATCAATATTAACGGTGCAGGCACCACAGGCGCTATCTAGACAACCTACCTTAGCGCCGGTCAGCTTAAGTTCCTGCCTCAGCAAGTCCACGAGTAAGGTCTCCGGTTTCACCTTTAGCTCATAAGGCTTGCCGTTAACAGTTAACTTTAATTCCTTCATTTCACCTTTCATGCTATACCTCCTATCACGCTGCCTTAGCTTTTTCCAGAGCTAGCTTGGCTACTCGCTTCACAAAGACCTTTGTCATCTCCCTCCTGTATTCTGCGGAACCATGAACATCAGAGGGAGGGGTAGCTTCGGTTGCGGCCACCTCATCAGCCTCGGTGAGCAGGCCGTCGTTAAGCGTCTTTCCGATTAGCACTTCTTCTGCCTTTTTAGCCCTTAAGGGAATGGAAGAGCAGTTACTGAGGGCTATCCGGGCATCCTGGCAAACGCTATCCTTTCCGCTCAGGGTGATTGATACCGCCGCCCCGATAACTCCCATATCCCCCTTCATCACCATTAGCTTTTCATAAGCGGTGCCAGAATGAGGTGGCGGGTTTGGCACCTGAATCTCGGTGAGCATTTCATTAGGTTTAAGGTCAGCCTCGAGATAATCCGTGGAAAACTCATCCGCCTCAACAATTCGTTCCTTCCCTGAGCTAGCCAGCTTAAACTTAGCCTTTAGTGCGATGAAGACCGCAGCCGGATCGCCGGCAGGGTCGCTGTGGCAGAGGTTGCCCCCGATTGTTCCCCAGTTTCGAGTCTGAATTGTGGCCAGGTTTCCCTCCATCTCGCTGAGCACTCCGAAATGCTTCTGGACAACCGGAGATTTCTCTAAAGCTCGATGTATGGTCAGCGCCCCGATTCTTAAACCCTGCTTCTCATCATATTTTATATAGTCCAGAGCGGTTAAGCCCTTGATATCAATCAGGTATTCGGGGGTGAGCAGGCGTTGTTTCATGACAACCAGCATCGACTGCCCACCGGCAATCATTTTAGCCTCTTCTTTATATTTGGAAAGCAGGGAAAGGGCTTCCTCAACTGTTTTGGGAGCGAAATATTCAAAAGCAGCTATCATTGGACCTCCTCAATGCAAAAGTCACTATATCATACAAAACCTGGCAGGTTACAGTCAAGATTGCTCGTAAGCTCTCCTTGTACCTTCTTGGCTCTGGCTCTCATTATTTTAGCCGGGGGATAAGGTCGGTGCCGCCGGCAATCAACCTGGCTTTTTCTTTGTGCTGGGAAATTAGTGTATACGCCTGGCGCGGCTTAGATTATTACCTCTTCGTCTTTGAGCTTGGCAATATCATCCCAGCTGTAGTCGAGCTCCAGCAGTATCTCCTCGGTGTGTTGCCCCAGCTCGGGTGCCTCCCGCTTAACTGCCGCCGGGGTCTGGCTGAACGACCAGGGGAAGCCGAGCATCTTTATCTTGCCCCACACCGGGTGGTCGACCCCGATAATGTAATCGTTGGTCAATGCCTGCGGGTCTTCGAAGACCTCGCTGGACGACTGGATAGGGGTGTATATTACATTCGCTTTCTTGAATATCTTCATCCACTCGTCCCGGTTCTTGGTGGCGAACTTCTTGTCCAGTATGGCGACCAGTTCCTTGCCGTTATCGTGTCTGGCTTCGATGCTGTTGAACCTGGGGTCGTTCTCAAGCTCGGCTAGGCCCATTGCCTTGCACACGTTGGGCCAGTATTTATCGGGCTGAAGGTGGGCGATGACAATCCACTTGCCGTCCTTACACTGGTAGTGATTATAGATGGGGTTGCCGGCCTCGGCCCTGATGAAACGGGGGAACTCCTTGCCTAATACGCCGGGGGCGGCAAAGTTGACCCCGTGCAGGGCAATCAGGCTGCCCATCAGCGAGGTGTCCACCAGCTGCCCCTTGCCCGTCTTTTCCCGGGCGTAGAGGGCGGCGGTTACCGCCCAGGCACATATAAGCCCGCCCTGCTCGTCGCCCATCCCTGGTATAAGGGTGGCGGGGGGGCCGTTGCGCTCGCCGCACATCATCATCGTGCCCGAGCGGGCGATTCCGGTGTAGTCGAAGGAGAGCGTGTTGGCATCGGGACCCTCCCGGCCCCACCCCGAAGCGTGGGCGTAGATAAGTTTGGGGTTTACCGCCGACAGCGCCTTGTAATCGATTCCCATCCGCCGGGGAGCATCTATGCTCAGGTTAGTCACGAAGACGTCGGCTCGCTTAATCAGCTCAAAAAATACCTTCTTGCCCTTTTCCGTGTTCAAGTCCAGGGCGATGCTTCGCTTGTTGCGGTTGTTACTCTCGAAATAATAGTTGCGCCCCTTCAGGCCGGTATCAGCGCCGATAATCCTCATCATTCCCCGTGCCGGGTCCCCGTTCTTAGGCTCCACCTTAATTATCTCGGCGCCCAGGTCGCCCAGCCTCATCCCCGCTACCGGTCCCTGCTGAAACATGCTTATTTCCACTACCTTGACACCATCCAGCGGTCCCGCCATCTCCTTGCCTCCTTTTAGTCGTTCGGTTACAGGAGTATATAGATTTAGATTATAACTGTAGATGTGCGTCGGTGGCAAATAGAACTATAGATATGGTTCGTCATGCCGCAGTCATTTTTAGAGACGACAACCATACCAAGGTGTTAGGTGCCCACCTTGGTTTTGGCAAGTCAATATTGTGAAGTAGCTAGCAAGAAGGCTGGATACGCCATTAGTGCACATATCCAGCCTTGCTCGTAAACTCTTATTACCGACTATGTTAAGCTTTTCCGATTCGGAACATCTTGGTGCCGCATACAGGGCACACCCCCTGGGTGGCCGGCCTGCCATTCTTCATGGTTATGTGCTTGGCATCCTTCATCTCTCTCTTGGCTCGGCATTTAACACAATAGGCTTGCATCGGGTCTACCTCCTTTTTTTATGAAGATAACCTATTAGCCTCACAATGTCAATAGCTATTTACACAGAATTGCGGTCTTTTTTAATCACTCGTTTGAAACTATCGTACTCTTAACCCCGATGAGGGCTTATCTCACGGCTTTTTGGACTGCCCCAGATTCCTTACTATAGCTAAAATCCCCCCCAGGTCTCCCCTGACGGTAACATCGGCGCTCCGCTCGACGGCGCGGGCTTTGGGATTGAAGGCTATCCCTAAGCTGGCCTGTTCGAGCATGCAGATATCGGCGATATTGTCGCCCACGGCTACAGTCCTCTCCAGCGGTATTTTAGTCTCCCGAGAAAGGCTGAACATGGCGTTCAGCTTGCATATGGCGTGCTTGAGACAGCCCTTCTTATCGTCCGGCCAGTTTAACGGCATCTCCACTTCACCGGTAGCCTTTCCTCTCTTTACCACCAGCTTATTGGCTATAGTGTGGTCGAAGCCAAGGCGTGCTTTAAGCCGCTCGGTAGCTATGGTGTAGCTGTCACTGATGATAGCCAGGACATGCCCGTCCTCTTTCAGCGCCGCTACCGTCGCCTCGGCGCCGGGCGAGAGTGGAATCCGGTCGAAGGTGTCGACGATTTCGGCAGCACTGAGCCCTTTCAGCAGGGAGGCGATGTCCCTTGTCTTCTCATACTCGGGGACGCGCCTGGTTCTTATCTCCTTGAGCTTGACTTCAAAGCCGAATCTACGGGCGAGATGGAAGATAAACCTCTCGGCAATTAGGGTGCCGTCCATATCAAAGACGACCAGTCTTGGCTCTGTGGAGTTTGGCATCGCTAATCTTTAAGCACTGAATATGAGTCCAGATGCTCGGCCATAAAATTGGTGAAGCTTTTGATGTTGGCGTTGCGGGGAGGAGAGGTGACGTGGGGCTTGGGGGGCGCTTCACCCCGCTTGAGAGCGTGCTGGGCAGATAGCTCCCTCAAGACTAATTTCTTAGTCTCCTTTTCGCAAAGCGGGGAATGATAAACGGTGCTTAAGCCCTGGAGCAGCATATCCCGCAGGTGCGCTATGCCCCTCTCCTCGTGAAAGTGGGGGTTTCGACTCTCTATCTGGAAGATTTCTATGCCGTCCTTGGCTATTTTCTGGCTGGCCATAGGCAGCACCCCGCCGTAGTCTTCACAGAGGGAGACCAGCTCCTGCGGTTCGACGGCATAGCCCGAAGCAAAAGGGGTTATTTTAGCCAGCTTGATGCTCATGGCATGCTCGCCAGCGTTGCCCGTCTTTATGATATCGGTCTCAAAGCCGGAATTGGCCGAAAGCAGGGAGTTCATGCACTTATTGGTGGTCTCCGATACTCTCCCCCATTTGCGGAAGTAGATTTCGCCCGATACCTTCGGCTTGTAGCGCCACAGAATCCTGACCATGGCGTAGGGAGACTGGGCGATACTAAAGCCGGCCGCGTAGCACTTGGCGTATTCCCAGACCGAGCCGGGGAAGTAGTTATCGGCGTCGATAAAGCCGATATAGTCCTTTCCCGCCAATATGGCGGTCAGCAGGCCCACCACCATCCCCTCGGACTTACCGTTCCTTACCGCCTTGCCCTCTTTATCCAGTAAATCGGTATATTTAGCCTGAGCCAGCGCCTTAGCCAACAGCGGGTCTTTCTGGTGGATAATCAATGCCTGGCGCTGGGTAAAGTGGCAGTACTGCTCCAGAGTATCGTGTTCCATGCCGAAGCGTTCGGTCGGCTCCCGCTCGCTGTTAGAGACTACTATTATCAGGCATTCGTGGGGAACGCCGCTGATAACCCCTTCGAAGAGCTTGAGCTTCTCGTCCTTGACCGGGATAACGATAGCCATCCTCTCCTCAACCGCCTTAATCGCCTCCTCCTCTATCTTATCGACGGCTATCGCCTCTTTGAGCGTTCCGTTGGCTCTCCTGCCCGAGTCGAGCTCCAGGACTTTCTGCACGTCATTTATCTTGATTGAGCCGAAACGCTCGGTATATCTCTGTCTTTCTATGCGCATCTGCCTATCCTTAGTGCCTCTAGGCAAGCTGATACTAGCACAATCATAGCTTATTGTAAACCTGAATTACGGGATAAGGCAGAGGGTAAATCTTTACACTTACCCCCGCCTCCGACTGGAAATTATATCACCAAAAGTGTAAAATGGTTCTTGTGCGGTAGGTCACCGTGCACAGGAAATATTGGAGGGTTATAAATGGATAAGCTAGAGGTGCTGAGAAGGTCCGATGTCTTCCACTATCTTGATGATGAAGACCTTAAGACAGTGGCAGAGATGTGTACTGCTGAAGTTTTTGAAGCGGGGAAGACTATATTACGGCAGGACAAGGACAACGATAAGCTATATGTAATTGAAGACGGACTGGTATCCGTCCTGCTGGAGTTGGGACCAACCGATAAGCGGCAAATCCAGGCCGCCGCTAACTATGAATGCTTCGGCTGGTCGGCGTCTATACCCCCCTACCGCTGCGTCTGCACGGTGAAATCTATGGAGAAGACCAAGGTGCTTGCCTTTAATGGAAAAGACCTGCGCAATCTGGTCTATACCAACCCCAAGCTGTGTGCCGAGATTGCCGGTGGTGTAGCCTATGTCATCTCGCAGAGGCTACGGGCGGCATTTTCCCAACTAATGGGTGTCGCCTACCAGGATTAACCCTCAAGTATGATAACCGTTACGGTAGATAGTCAATCTCTAGTATAATCTAGTGTAGTGAACTTGTGGTTGTTAACTGAGATAAGGTGTTGAACTAGAAGGAGAGTTTTATCTATATGGACGAGTCAAAAACCATCACCTCTATGATGGAGGAAAAGAGGCTGTTTAAGCCTCCCAAGAAGCTAAGCCAGAATGCGTATATAAAGAGCTTGGATGAGTATAAGAAAATCTACCAGAAGTCCATCAGCGACCCCGAGGCTTTCTGGGGAGAGCTAGCCGAGCAACTCGACTGGTATAAGAAGTGGGACAAGGTGCTGGTCGCCGATTTTGAGAACGCCAAGCACGAGTGGTTCGTCGGCGGCAAGCTCAATGTTTGCTATAACTGCCTGGACAGGCACCTTACAACCTGGAGAAAGAATAAAGCCGCCCTCATCTGGGAAGGGGATATCGGCGACAGCAAGACGCTTACCTATCAGCAGCTTTATTACGAGGTCTGTAAGTTCGCTAACGTGCTCAAGAAGCACGGCGTTAAGAAAGGCGACCGGGTTTCCATCTACCTGCCCATGATTTTGGAATTGCCCATCGCCATGCTGGCCTGCGCTCGAATCGGGGCTGTCCACAGCGTTGTCTTCGGCGGTTTCAGCGCCGAGGCGCTGCGGGACAGGGTCCTGGACTGTGGCTCTAAAGTTCTTATCTGCGCCGACGGTTATTACCGCAGCGGACGCGTCATCAGAAGCAAGGACAACGCCGATATGGCCGCCAAGGCCTGCCCCGAAGTAAAGACCGTTATTGTCGTCAGCAGGGCCAACATCGGGGTAAATATGGAAGAGGGACACGACTACTGGTGGCATGATGAGATAACGGCAGAAGATATCAAGCCCTATTGCGAGCCCGAGCCGATGGATGCCGAAGACCCCCTCTATATCCTCTACACCAGCGGCAGCACCGGAAAGCCTAAAGGGGTGCTGCATACCCAGGCCGGGTACCTCCTCTTTTGCTACCAGACCCTCAAGTGGATATTCGATATTAAGGAAGAAGATACATTCTGGTGCACCGCCGACATTGGCTGGGTCACCGGACACAGCTATATCGTGTACGGGCCGCTGGCTCTGGGCACCTCCAGCCTGGTCTTCGAAGGCGTGCCCACCTATCCCCACCCCGACCGTTTCTGGGATATCGTAGAGAAGTATCAAGTCGATGTCTTCTACACCGCCCCCACCGCCCTGAGGGCGATAATGAGAGAGGGCGACGAATGGCCTGCCAAGCATAACCTTGATTCGCTGCGCATTCTGGGCTCGGTGGGCGAGCCGATTAACCCGGAGGCCTGGATGTGGTATTACGATGTCATCGGTAAGGGTAAGTGCCCCATCGTGGATACCTGGTGGCAGACGGAAACGGGAGGTATTCTGATTACCCCCCTCCCCGGAGCCACCCCGCTTAAACCGGGCTCGGCTACCTTCCCCTTCCCCGGTGTCGAGCCGGCCGTGCTCAGGCAGGACGGTTCCGAAGCCGATGTCAACGAAGGCGGCTACCTGGTAATTAAAAAGCCCTGGCCGGGCCTGATGCGGACGGTCTACGGCGAACCGGAGAGGTTCAAGAACACCTATTTTATCCAGTACCCCGGGGTCTATAACACCGGAGACGGCGCCAGGGTGGACAAAGACGGCTACTTCTGGCTGATGGGACGTATCGACGATGTTATCAACGTGTCGGGCCATCGCATCGGCACCGCCGAGGTGGAAAGCGCTCTGGTATCCCACAAACAGGTGGCTGAGGCGGCGGTGGTCGGCATGCCCCACGAGATTAAGGGACAGGGCATATATGCCTTCGTTACCCTGAAGGCTCATGTCCCTCCGAGCGACGACCTCAAGAGAGAGCTGGTAACCCACGTCCGCCAAGAGATTGGGCCCATAGCCACGCCCGATAAGCTCCAGTTTGCCGACGGGCTGCCCAAGACCAGAAGCGGCAAGATTATGCGCCGCATACTGACCAAGATTGCCGCCGGCGACGTCGAGAGCTTGGGCGACACCAGTACCCTGGCCGACCCGGCAGTGGTCGATACCCTGGTCGAGGGTAAGCAGTAAAGCCTATTCTTTATTCTAGCAACTTAAAAGCCACTGGGTGTAAACTCAGTGGCTTATTTTTTCGCTTCGGTGAGGGATTGACAAGGACGGCTCTACTAGTGTAATTTAAGGCAAACGGTTGCCTGTTGCCTGTTACACCACCAACTGTTGGAATCCACCTCAGTTCCAGGAGCTGTAATGATGCGAGAGGTCAAGCCAGTGGTTAAAATTATACCCTGTCTGGATATCAAAGAGGGCAGGGTGGTCAAGGGAATAAAATTCGTCGACCTGAGAGATGCCCGCGACCCCGTGGAAGCTGCTCAGGCTTATAGCCGGGAAGGGGCTGACGAGCTTGTCTTCCTTGATATCTTCGCCACCGTGGAGAACCGCAAAACAAGGCTGGAATGGGTAAAAAGGGTCTGTGATGTGGTCAGCGTTCCCTTCGCCGTCGGCGGCGGCATCAGCACTATTGAAGATATGGAAGCCCTGCTCAAGCTCGGCGTGGACAAGGTCTCGATAAATACCTCGGCCGTCAAGACCCCCGAACTCATTAAAGAAGCCGCCCGTCAGTATGGCCGGGAAAAGCTGGTGGTGGCGATTGACGGCCGGAAAAACCCTCAGGACGGCAAGCTCCCCCGCCTGGAAGTGGTGGTCAAGAGTGGCAGCGAACCCACCGGACTGGAAATTACCGACTGGGCAAAGCGGGTGGAAGAACTGGGAGCGGGGGAAATATTGCTTACCAGCAAGGATGCCGACGGCACTAAAGAGGGCTATGATCTGGAGATGACCGGGGCGGTGGCTGAGGCGGTCAGCATCCCCGTTACCGCCTCCGGCGGCGCGGGTAAGCTGGAGCACCTCTACGACGCCGTGGTCAAAGCCAAAGCGTCGGCGGTTCTAGCCGCTTCTATCTTTCATTTCGGCGAGATATCCATCCCCGAAGCCAAGAGATACCTGAAGGAAAAGGGGATACCGATAAGAATCTAAAAAAGGAGTAGAGCATGAACCTACAACGACCAAACGCCAACGAAGCTACCAAGACGGCTAACCGTTCCCGAAGCGTGGTTCCCATGAGCGGACTCTGCACCCGCTGTATTGACGGGTGCACCGGAAACTGTGAGGTTTTCAAGGCAACCTTCCGTGGGCGGGAACTGATATACCCCGGGCCCTTCGGCGAGATAACTGCCGGAGGCGATAAGGACTATCCTATTGATTACTCTCACCTTAATATACAGGGCTATGCCCTGGGAGCCGAAGGGCTGCCCCCCGGCGTTAGCGGCGACCCCGATACGGCTACTTTCCCGGCGGTAAACACCGAGACTGAATACGGCTGGGACATCAAGGTTAAGATGAAAGCGCCGGTCTTTACCGGTGCCCTGGGCTCCACCGAGATAGCCCGCAAGAACTGGGATCATTTTGCCGTCGGCGCCGCTATAGGCGGCATTACCCTGGTCTGCGGCGAAAACGTCTGTGGTATCGACCCGCAGCTCGAGCTTGATGCCAAGGGCAAGGTTGTCGCCGCCCCCGACATGGACCGGAGAATAGAGATTTATCGACGCTATCATCAGGGCTATGGCGAGCTCCTGGTCCAGATGAACGTGGAGGATACCCGACTGGGCGTCGATGCCTACGCCAGAAAAAAGCACGGACTGGAGACCATCGAGCTAAAATGGGGACAGGGAGCAAAGTGTATCGGCGGCGAGATTAAGGTCAACAGCCTGGAACGGGCTATAGAGCTCCAGAAACGCGGCTATATCGTAACCCCCGACCCCTCCAACCCCGTCGTTCAGTCGGCTTTTACCGACGGTTCCCTGAAGGAATTCGAGCGTCACAGCCGCCTCGGTTTCATCGACGAAGAGGGTTTTTATAACGAAGTCAAGCGCCTGAGGGAGCTGGGATTCAAGCGCATCACCCTCAAGACCGGAGCCTACGGGCTGCGCGAGCTGGCGATGGCAATCAAGTGGGGGTCGAAGGCTAAGATTGACCTGCTCACCATAGACGGCGCCCCAGGCGGCACCGGCATGAGCCCCTGGCGGATGATGGAAGAATGGGGCATGCCCACCCTTTACCTGCATTCCGCCGCCCATGAATTCTGCCAGAAGCTGGCGGAAAAGGGCGAGCGGCCCCCCGATATCGCCTTTGCCGGTGGCTTCAGTAGCGAGGACGGTATCTTCAAGGCACTGGCTCTCGGTTCTCCCTTCGTCAAAGCAATCTGCATGGGGCGGGCGCTGATGATTCCGGGTATGGTGGGTAAGAACATCGAGCAGTGGCTTAAAAACGACAGGCTGCCCAATACCGTAGGCCAGTTCGGCTCGACCCCGGAGGAGATTTTCATCAACTACGAAGACGTTAAGAATATCGTAGGCGCTAAGGAGATGAAGAATATACCTCTGGGTGCGGTGGGTATCTACAGCTATGTCGATAAGCTCAGGGTAGGGCTTCAGCAGCTGATGGCGGGGGCAAGGTGCTTCAACGTGCCGTCAATCACCCGCGGCGAGCTTATGTCTCTCAGCGAAGAGTGCGCCAAGGTCACCGGCATACCCTATCTAATGGACGCTGGCAGAGAAGAAGCCATGAAGATTCTGAGCAGCTAGCTTAGAGGTCGCTCAACGCTTTACGAAGTGACTCCTGATATAGTATGCTAGCAGCACATTGGACTCTCAGATTTTGATTTGGCTGCAATACCTTGCCTGTCTGGCCATCATCCTCTTCGCGGGCACAAGGCTGGCCAGATACGGTGACGCTATCGCCGAGAAAACCGGCCTGGGTGGGCTCTGGATTGGGCTGGTCCTGCTGGCGGCGATTACCTCAGTACCGGAGCTGGTTACCAGCATAAGCTCGGTAGCCCTGGTCGGTCTTCCCGACTTAGCCATGGGCACCCTCCTGGGGAGTTGCCTTTTTAACCTGACCCTTATCGCTCTGCTCGATTTCCTCTACCGCAAGGGGCCCATCCTGAGCCATGTCCGCTTTAGGCATATAGCCTCAGCCGCAGTGGGCACGGTTCTCATAGCTATTGCCGGCGGCACTATCCTGGGTGGGGAAGCGCTTTCAGGAATAAAGCTGGCCTGGATAGGCGTCCCCAGCATAGTCATCCTTATCCTCTATCTGGTGGCGATAAGGCAACTCTTCCGCTTCGAGCGCCGCCACCCCGCCCCACCCGAAACCTCATTGCCCAAATACGCGCATCTCCCCATGAAGACGGTCTATTTCCGGTTCACGCTGGCGGCGCTGGCTGTTATCGGCGCGGGGATATGGGTCTCGTTCGTCGGCGATGATATCGCGGTGGCTACGGGGTGGGGAACCACCTTTGTCGGCAGCCTCTTTCTGGCTATCAGCACCTCGATGCCCGAACTGGTGGTTACCATCGCCGCCCTCCGCCTGGGGGCGACCGATATGGCGGTGGCTGACATACTGGGCAGCAATATGTTCAATATCGCCATTATCTTTGCCGCTGACCTTTTCTATACCGAAGGCTCCATCCTCTCCTCGGTATCGAATTCTCACCTTATCACGGTGGCGATGGTGATTACCGCCAGCCTCCTGGTGATAATCGGGCTCCGCTTCCGCCAGCAGCGCAAGCTCTTCCGCTTTAGCGGCTGGTACAGCCCGCCTTTAATCATCCTTTATATTCTCAGCGCCTATTTCCTGTTCGGTTCGGGCATAGCTATCGGCTAAACCCCTTGATTGGGCTTTTGATTTGGAGTAGCATACGGGAGGAACCTTAAGGTGATACCATGCTAGCCAAATGCCGGTATTATATGTGGCTCACTTGGCGGAAGATAATACTCCGCCCCATACTATCCATCCTCATACTGCTACTCGTTATCTACCTCGGCTCGGCGCTGATTATTATGGCTTTCGAGGGCATAGATTTTGCCAGCGCCAACATGGAAATCCTACCCGCTTTCTTCGGCGAACTGGGCATAATAGAGAGCCCCTACGTCGCCGTCCAGATAAGCATCATCGTCGGCATGATAGCCAGCGTTACCGTAGTCGTTATTATTACCGCTAAAATCACCAGCGTCTTTGTCGAATTCGTGCGGAGAGGAGGAGTCATGGCTAAGAAAGCTAACCTTACCGGTCACACCATAATCTGCGGCTGGAATTACCAGGGGGAACGCGTAATCAATGAGCTATTTTCGGCTGATGTCAGGCAGCAGAGGGGGGTGGTCATCCTCAACGATAGCGAAAGGCGCCCCTTAAAGGACGAGCGGGTCGAGTTTATCAAGGGCGACCCTTCTCAGAAGGATGACCTGCTAAGAGCCGGAGTAGAGAAAGCCGACAGCGTCATTGTGCTTACCGACCTTACCAAGGGGGCTAACGAGGCTGATGCCGAAGCCCTGATGGTGGTGCTGGCGGTGGAGTCGGAGAACCCGAGGGTCCACACCTGCGCCCAGATTGTAAACTCGGCGAACCGCGTGCACCTGGAGCACGCCCATGCCGACGAGATTATCTGCCTCGACCAGGTGGGCGGCAGCCTGGCGGTAGCCTCGGCCCTGAATCACGGCGTCTCCCGTATCGTATCGGAGCTGCTCAACTTCAACGAGGGTAGCGAGTTCTATCGCTATGACCGCCCTATCTCCGACGAGCTGGTGGGCAAGGATTTTACCGAGGCGGTGCAGCTGCTTGCCCCGAAACATATACTGCTCCTGGCGATAGAGACCGTCCCTTCTGAAGAGCTGCGCCAGCAGCTAAGCGCCGACAAGGTTTATGACCTGCCCGAAGAGACAAGGATAATGGTGGTCAACCCGCAGTCCGACTATACGATTCGCCAGGGCGACGCCCTCTTTGTCATCGCCGAATCGGAACCCCATAAGCTCTGACCATTGGCTTTAAGCATTTTTGACGAACCCTTTATCGTTCGGCTATAATATTTATCTAGTTTTCTTTGTTTTCGCGAAGCTTGAATAGATGTTTGCATTAAGTCAAATTCTTGCCATCGCCATTTTCGTTTTGATGTTCCTGGCCATTATTATCGGCAAGGTGCATCGTTTCATTCCCGCCCTGGTCGGCGCCGGCCTCACCCTGGTAGTCGTCTTCCTTATTACCATGCAAAGCCCCGATTCGATATCTCACGTTATGAACCTGGGGCAGCTGGGGCAACTCAATTTCTGGGTGCCGGGCCAGGAGCATATCGAGTCTTACGGTATCAACTGGCAGACCATTATCTTTATCGGCGGCATGATGGTTATGGTGGAGGGGCTGGGGGAGGTGGGCTTCTTCCGCTGGATATGCCTGTTGCTGGCTAAGCTGGTCAACTACAAGGTCGTTCCCATACTGGTCGTCTTTATGCTGCTCTCCGGCTTCCTCTCCATGTTTATCGACAGCATCACCGTGCTCCTTTTCCTGGCTATGGTCACCATTGAGCTGGCGCGCCTGCTCAAATTCGACCCGGTGCCGGTGATAATCGCCGAAATCTTTGCCGCCAATACGGGCGGCGCCGCCACCATGTCCGGCGACCCCCCCAATATAATTATCGGCACCGCCCTCGGCTATAACTTTACCGACTTCGCCGCCAATACCGGTGTCATTGCCTGGATAGGGATGGCTTTCACCCTGGCCTTCTTCTACTTCGTCTTCCGCAAGGCGCTCACCAGCTCCGAGAAGAATAAGCCCGATACTCCCGAAAACAAATATCCCCAGCCCAGTGAGGCTATTATCAACCCACGCCTCTTCCGTATCAACGCCGCCATCTTTGTCGGCGTAATAGTTCTGATAGTAACCCACGCCGAAACCGGTATATCCATGGCGCTAATCGGCGTTATCGCCGCCGCGGTTACGATGCTGGTGGCGAGCCGGAAAGCCCTGCATATCATCAGTCGGGTGGACTGGCGCACTCTGCTCTTCTTTATCGGGCTGTTTGTCTGCGTCGGTGGCCTGGAGGAAACGGGCGTGCTGGTGATGCTAGCTGATTACATCGGCAATGTCTCCGGGGGCAGCCTGATGCTGGTGATACCCCTTATCCTGTGGATATCCGCCTTTGCCTCGGCTATAGTGGATAACATCCCCTTTGCTGCCACCATGGTTCCCGTAATTGTCAATCTCTCCAAGACGGCGGGTTTAAAGTTGCCCACTCTGGCCTGGACGCTGGCGCTGGGTACCGACATCGGCGGCAACGCTACCCCCATCGGCGCTTCGGCTAACGTCGTCGGCACCGCCATCGCCGAAAAAGAGGGATACCCCATCAGCTGGGGCAGATTCTGCAAATACGCCATCCCGGCCATGATTATGGTGGTCGGCTTGTGCTGGCTGTATTTAGTGCTAAGATACGCCTAGAGGAGGTGGAAAATGTGGAAGAAGATTCTGGTTCCTATAGACGGCTCCGACCTGGCTGAGCTGGCCCTGCCTTATGCCCGGGAGCTAGCCAGTGCCTTCAATTCCGAGCTTATACTGCTCTATGTTAGTGAGCCGGCTGATGACGAGCACCTACATATGCATCAGCTCTACCTGGAAAAACTAGCCGGGCAGATGAAGAAGCAGCTTAAAAAGGTCAGCCCTCTGGTCATATCGGGCAAACCGGCTGAGGAGATTGTCAAATATACCCAAAAAAACGATATCAGGCTCATCATTATGGCTTCTCACGGGAGCTCCGGCATAATACCCTGGGCGACGGGGGGCATAGCCGACAAGGTGATTGATGCCACCGGTGTGCCGCTGCTGCTTATCAAGGCTACCAAACCACGGCGTAAGGTTAAGGAAAAGCACCTGATAAGCCGTATTCTCCTGCCCCTGGATGGCTCAGAGGCCGGTGAAGCCGCCATAACCCGAGTCAAGGAGCTTAAATCCCGACTGGAGGCCGAGGTTATCCTGCTGGAAGTGGTGCCGAAAGGGAGGCATCTCCGCTCTGTTGGCGGCCTGGACTATATCCTTTACCCCGAGCCAGAAATGGAAACCTTCAAGGCAGAAGCCAAAGAATACCTGGACAAGGTCCATAAGCGGCTGCAGAGGAGTAAGGGCGAACTAAAGGTTGAAATCAGGTCGGGCGAAGTCGCCAAGGAAATCCTTAACTTCGCCAAGAAAAAGAGAGTCAGCCTGATTGCTATATCCACTCATGGCCACTCAGGCATGACGAAATGGGTCTTCGGCAGCACCGTCCAGAAGGTTATGCAGGACAGCCCGATACCGGTGCTGGTGGTGAAAGCCATGCCGGGAGCGGCTTAAAAATTTGCATCGTCCTTGAGTTATAGGTTATCATATATAATCGTTCTCGCCCCTGTAGCTCAGTTGGATAGAGCACCAGCCCCCGGAGCTGGGTGCGAGCGTTCGAGTCGCTCCAGGGGCGCTTTGTATATTTAGGAGACTATAAATTGACAGCTAAAAGCCAACTTATAGAAATCAGGTGGCATGGCCGCGGCGGGCAGGGGGCGGTTACCTCCGCCGAACTGGTGGCGCAGGCGGCCATAAGCGAGGACAAGTACGCCCAGGCATTTCCCAGCTTCGGCCCGGAGCGTAGGGGAGCGCCGGTGTTGGCTTTCGTCAGGATAGATAGCCAGGAACCGATACGGATAAGGGCCGAGATAACCGACCCCGATGTCGTGGTGGTACTCGACCCCGGACTGCTCACCATCGTCAATGTCGCCGCAGGGCTAAAGAAAGACGGCATTGTAATAATCAATACCAAGAAGCCCTTTGCCGAAATCGAGAAGAATCTCAAGACCAAGGGCAGACTGGCTAAGGTTGACGCCGCCACTATCGCCCGCGAAACGCTGGGCGTACCCATTACCAATACCACCATGGTCGGTGCGCTGCTCAAAGCCACCGACGTCGTGAAACTGGAGTCCCTGGTCGAGCCGCTAAACCATCGCTTCGGCCGCCTGGCGGAAAGAAATGTCAACGCCATGAAAAGGGCATATGAGGAAACCGAGCTAAAGGAGTAGGGTATTGACCAAGCCAGAGGGCGAACTAACCTGGAAAGACCTGGAAATAGGTGCCATAGTCACCGAGCCGGGTAACGCCGCGCAATACAAGACGGGCGACTGGCGCTCGCAGCGGCCCACCTACGATTTCACCAAGTGTATTGAGTGCGGGCTTTGCCAGATTTACTGCCCCGAGGGTTGTATCTGGCAGAATGAAGACGGCTATTTCGAAGCCGATATGTTCTACTGCAAGGGGTGCGGCATCTGTGCCCGTGAATGCCCGACCCGGGTAATAACTATGGTCGTGGAGGAGGAATAATGGCCAAGAAAGTGGGCATGGAGGTATCGGTAGCTGTTGGCGAAGCGGTTAAGCTGGCTAATGCCGATGTCATCGCCGCCTACCCCATCACCCCCCAGACCCACATTGTAGAGCACCTGGCGGAGTTGGTAGCCGACGGCGAATTGGACGCCGCCTATATTCCCGTTGAATCGGAGCACTCGGCGATGAGCGCCTGCCTCGGTTCGGCGGCTACGGGCGCCAGGACCTTTACCGCCACGGCCGGGCAGGGGCTGGAGCTCATGCACGAGGTATTGTATGTCGCCTCGTCCATGCGCTTGCCCATGGTGATGACGGTGGCTAACCGGGCGCTGTCGTCTCCCTTAAGCGTCTGGGGTGACCACTCCGACGTTATGGCCGTTCGCGATACCGGCTGGATTCAGATATTTACCGAAAACGGGCAGGAAGTGGTGGATAATGTCTTCTGCGCCTTCCGCATTGCCGAAGACCAGAAGGTCTTACTGCCGGTAATGGTTCACCTCGACGGTTTCCACCTCTCCCACGTCATCGAACCGATAGTCTTCCCCGAACAGAGCGTTGTCGATAAGTTCCTGCCGCCCAATAAATACCCCCTGCCCCTCCACCCCGATAAACCGGTAACCATGGGGGATTTCGCTCCACCCATCACCTATCCGGAGGCAAAGTGGGCGCAGGAAGTCAACCTGAGAGCCTCCAAAGAGGTAATCCTTCGTATCTGGAGTGAGTTCGGCAAGGCTTTGGGACGTCATTACTCACCGGTGGAAAGCTATAAGACCGAAGATGCCAAGGTGTTGCTATTGACTATGGGCAGCTTCAGCGAGACGGCGATGACGGTCATCGATAAGCTGAGGGGTGAGGGCAGGAAGGTGGGGGTAGTAAGGTTACGCCTCTGGCGCCCCTTCCCCTTCGAGGAGTTCCGCCAGGCAGTCAAGGATGCCGAAACCCTCATTGTTGTCGATAGAGCGCTCTCCTTCGGCGGCCCCGGTGGGCCCGTCTGCTCCGAGGTGAGGTCGGCTCTATACGGCGAAGCTAAGAAACCCAAGGTCGTCAGCTTCGTGGCCGGGTTGGGGGGCAGAGACATTACCCCGGCCGGCTTCGAGACGATAATAAATAAAGGCATCGAAATCTCGCAAAAGGGCAGCGAGAACGAGTTTGAGATATTTGGGGTGAGGGACTGATGCAGAACTACAATGTCTATGTTCCCCGACTGGTAACCAAAAAGGATACCTTTGTCCCCGGCCACCGCGCTTGTATCGGCTGCGGCGAAGCGCTGGCGGTAAGGCTGGCCTGTAAGGCGCTGGGGCAGAATGTAATAATCGCCAGCGCCACCGGCTGTATGGAGATAGTCTCCTCCCCGCTACCCACCACCTCTTGGAAGATCCCCTGGATTCATACCCTCTTCGAAAACAGCGCCGCTGTGGCTTCGGGTATCGAATCGGGACTAAAGATGCTGATGAAGAAGGGCCGAATCGCCCAGCAGGATATCACCGTGGTGGCTATGGCCGGCGACGGCGGCACCAGCGATATTGGCCTGCAGGCGCTGTCGGGCGCCATGGAGAGGGGGCATAACTTCCTCTATCTCTGCTTCGATAACGAAGCCTATATGAACACCGGTATCCAGCGCTCTTCGGCCACCCCCTTTGGCGCAGCTACCACCACCTCCCCCGTGGGTAAGCAGAGCATCGGGCAGATGAGCTGGAAGAAGAATATGCCGGCGATTGCCGCCGCCCACAATATCCCCTACGTGGCGACCGCCTGTCCCAGCTATCCCTTCGACCTGATTGAGAAGGTAAAGAAGGGCGCGGAGACCCCCGGCCCCGCCTACGTTCATATACTTTCGGTTTGCCCCACCGGCTGGAGGTGCCCCACCGATTTAACGGTCAGGATGGGACGTCTGGCGGTGGAAACGGGTATATTCTCCCTCTACGAAGTGGAAAACGGCCAATACAAACTTAATTTCGATTTCCCCGAGCTCAGGCCCGTTACCGACTACATGAAGCTGCAGGGGAGGTTCCGTCATCTATCCGAAGACTTATTAGAGAAGATACAAAAGCGGGTGACCGCTGATTACACCGAGCTTAAGGAGAAGTCGAGTGACGACCAAGAATAAGCCGACCAAGCAGAAGCTAACGTCAATACTGGACAGCTATGAACGCGACAAGGGCATGCTGGTCGCCATCCTGCAGGATGTCCAGGCGGAGTATAACTACCTGCCCAAAGAATCCTTGGCCCAGATAAGCGAAGGGTTGGACATACCGATGACCCAGGTCTACAGCGTCGCCACCTTCTTCAAGGCTTTTAGCCTTAAACCGAGGGGACGTCACATAATCAACGTCTGCCTGGGCACTGCTTGCCACGTCAGGGGGGCTGGCAGAGTCCTCGATGAAGTAGGGCGGCAGCTTGACATAAAGCCAGGCGAAACGACCGAAGACTCTAGATTCACCATGGAGACGGTCAACTGCGTCGGCGCCTGCGCCCTGGGGCCGATAGTGGTCATCGACGGTAAATATTCGGGGCAGATGAAGACCGATAAGGTGAAAACTTTGCTGGAGAGTTACGATTAAATGGCCAAACAAAGCAATAATCGGCTGAGTTCGCCGCAGGAGCTGGAGGCGCTGAGGGCATCTATCATCAAAAGCAGAGACGCCCAAAAGCCCTGCATAACGGTTTGCGGCGGCACCGGCTGCCACTCCTTCGGTAGTGAAGGGGTAACCGACGCCTTTAAGCAGGAAATTAAGCGCCAGAAACTGGGCGATAAGATAGATATAAAGGTCACCGGCTGCCACGGCTTCTGCGAAAAGGGGCCGGTGGTGGTCATCAAGCCGAAGAACATCTTCTACCAACAGGTGAAGGCGGAGGATATCCCCGAGATAGTCAGCGAGACCGTGGTCAAGGGCAAAATCATTGACCGGCTGCTCTATACCGACCCCGCTACCGGCAAAAAGATTACTTATGAGCACGAGGTTCCCTTCTATAAAGAGCAAAAACGCCTCGTCTTCGGCAGCAACGGCTTAATCGACCCCAACGTCATCGAAGACTACCTGGCTATCGGCGGCTACGCCGCCCTGGCTAAAGCCCTTGCCATGAAACCCGAGGCGGTCATCGCCGAGGTTAAGAAGGCGGGACTGCGGGGGCGGGGCGGCGGCGGCTTTCCCACCGCTACAAAATGGGAGACATGCCGCGACGCCGAGGGCGATACCCGGTATATCATCTGTAACTGCGACGAGGGCGACCCCGGCGCTTTCATGGACCGGAGCCTGATGGAGGGTAACCCCCACAGCGTTCTGGAGGGGATGGTTATCGGCGCTTATGCCATCGGCGGCCACGAAGGCTACATCTACGTCCGTAATGAGTACCCGCTGGCGGTCAAAAACGCCCAGATAGCCATCGAGCAGGCGGAGAAGCTGGGGCTGCTGGGCAAGAACATACTTGGCTCCGGGTTCGACTTCAGCGTCAAGATAAGCCGCGGCGGCGGCGCCTTTGTCTGCGGCGAATCGACGGCGCTGATGGCTTCGCTGGAGGGTAAGGTCGGCGAGCCGAGGGCGAAATACGTCCATACCTCGGAGAAAGGCCTGTGGGAGCAGCCGACCAATCTTAATAATGTTGAGACCTGGGCTAATGTCCCGTTAATCATTAAGAACGGCGCTGACTGGTACGGCAAGATAGGCGTCCAGGGTAGCCAGGGAACCAAGATTTTCTCGCTGGTGGGCAAGATTAACAACACCGGCCTCATCGAAGTTCCCATGGGCGTCGCCCTGAAGGATATTATCTACGGCATCGGCGGTGGCATCCCCGATGGCAAGAAGTTCAAGGCGGTACAGACGGGCGGCCCTTCGGGCGGCTGCATCCCCGAAAGCCTGCTCGACCTGCCGGTGGACTTCGACGAGTTGAACAAAGCCGGCTCGATGATGGGCTCGGGCGGTATGATTATCATGGACGAGAACACCTGCATGGTGGATATCGCCAAATACTTCGTCAACTTTCTGGAGGGTGAGTCCTGCGGCAAGTGTTTACCCTGCCGCGAGGGCTTGAAGAGGATGAGCCAGATACTGACCGACATTACCGAAGGCAAGGGCAGGGAAGGCGATATCGAGCTTCTGGAGAGGCTCTCAGCCACGCTTATCGACACCTCTCTCTGCGCTCTGGGTAGCACCGCCCCCAACCCCGTTTTAACCACCCTGCGCTATTTTAGAGATGAATATGAAGCCCACATTAAGGACAAGCGCTGTCCGGCTGGTGTCTGCAAGGCGCTGGTGACCTATTCCATTGACGAAGAAAAGTGCCCCGGTTGCGGCTTGTGTGTCAAAGCCTGTCCGTCCGAGGCGATAACCGATATGGGTAAGAAGAAGCCCGTGGTCTTGGACCAGGAGAAGTGCATAAAGTGCGGCGCCTGCTATGACGTCTGCAAGCTCGGAGCGGTAGTAAGGAAGTGAAAATGGTCAAGCTGACAATTAACGGCCAGAAGATTCAAGCCGAGGAAGGGACCACCATACTGGAGGCAGCCCAGGATAACAACATCTACATACCCTCTCTCTGCCACCACGAAGAGGTGAGCGCCTATGGAGCCTGCCGCCTCTGCCTGGTCGAAGTTACCAAAAACGGACGGGAAAGACTGGTAGCTTCCTGCCTTTACGAGGTGACGGAAGGGTTGAAGGTAAAGACCGACTCGGAAAGAATCGCCGCCAACCGCAAGATGCTGATGGAACTGCTCCTGGCCCGCTGTCCCAACAACAAAGCAGTACAGGATTTAGCCCGTAAATTAGGTGTTGAGAAGACCAGTTTCAAGCTCGATGACAACGACTGCATACTCTGCGCCCTCTGCGTCCGGGTCTGTCAGGAGGTTGTCGGCGTTTCGGCCATCAGCCTGGTTAACCGCGGCGTCGACCGCACCCTGGCCACACCATACTTCGAAGACTCTAACGTTTGTATCGGCTGCGGCTCCTGCGCCTATGTCTGTCCAGTTGACGCCATAAAGTTCGAGGATGTCGGCGACACCAGGCACATCTACTGGCCTAACAACAAGATGGAATTTAAGCTAAAGAAGTGTCAAAAATGCGGTCGGTACTTTGCTCCCCAGGCTCAGCTGGACTATATCATCAAGAAGGCAGGGCTGGCCCCTGACGCCTTCGATAACTGTCCCGATTGTCGCGACTAGCCCCTCTTTAATCCCACGCATTGACCCTTAGTCATCGCCTTGCTATACTCTGTGATGCGGGGTGTAGCGCAGTTGGTCTAGCGCGCAGCGTTTGGGACGCTGAGGTCGGCGGTTCAAATCCGCCCACCCCGACCATACACCTCTTAGTCGGAACGGCGGACTTTTACTATCTCGGCCAGGATACTGACGGCTATCTCCTCGGGAGACTGAGCCCCTATCTCCAGCCCGATAGGGGAGTGGACGCTATCCAGCTTTTCTTTGGGCACTCCTTTAGCCAGCAGGTGAGAGTATGTCGTTTTGACCTTGGTCTTGCTGCCAATCATGCCGATATATTTAGCCGGAGTGCCCAGTGCCAGTTCCAGCACCAACTCGTCATGCGGATGGCCACGGGTAACAATCACGATGTAGCTCGTCTTGTCTATCTTTAGTTTAGGGAAAGCTTTGGTAAAGTCATCGGCCAGGAGAATATCAGCTTTGGGAAACCTCTCGGCGCTGGCGAAATCGGCACGGTCGTCGATAACAGCAATCTTAAAGCCGAGGAGCTTGCCAATCATCGATAGGGGCAGCGAAATATGACCGCCGCCGAAGATATACAGGGCGGGTGTCGTCAGAATAGGCTCGATAAACACCTCCAGGTCGCCGCCGCACATCATTCCCGCCTCCTCGGCTTCCTTAGCCGTCAGGCTCATGTGCAAATGTTTGGGCTTGCCCTGCTTTATTACCTTGATGGCCTCGTCGATAACCTGGGCTTCTAAAATGCCGCCGCCGATGGTGCCGATGATAGCACCGTCAGGCTTAACCAGCATCTTGGCACCTTCCTCGCGGGGCGTGGAGCCGGAGGTGGAGATTATAGTGACCAGCGCTGCTTCTTGGCCTTCTTCCTTAATCCTGACGATTTCCTGGTAGATATCGGTCATTCCAGCTCTCCCCTAAACATTAAAGCGCGTCAGTATCGCTTCTAAAACCCCACCCGCAATCGCCCTCACCCGGGGCCTGATGGTATAGCAGGCTTCTTTATCCCCCGAAGGGTCTATCTCGCCCAGCTTGGCTCCCTTCCCCACCACCGTGCCGTTTCTGAGTAAAGCCCGCACCACGCCAGCTATCTCCGCCTTGAGGGGTTGGGTGGCTACCGAAGCCACCACCTCGCCTGCTGCCACCATGTCTCCGATTTCCTTATCGGTCAGGAACTGGCCGTCGCTGGGGGAATGCAGCACCCTTTCCGAGGTCAAGCCGCCGACGGCGACGGGGATTCCGGTGTCCGCTTCCGCTGTGCCGGATATGATTACACGCCCCAGGCGCTCGCTATTGTTGGTCTCTACCACCACGTGGACATCCTCTCTCGCCTGAAAGCCGGGCCCCAACCCGATGACCAGTGGGGCATCGCTAATCTTTGTCCCCAGATTTTGCTTGGCCATCAGGGCGTCAATCAGCACCACGGGTTTGAGCATGTCTTTTACCAGGGTATCGGGGTCGACGATGATAGGCAGCTTGTTCTGGCGCCATACTCCAGCAATCTGTTCCGGCGATTCCACCCGTTTGGCCGTTATCCCCTCGACCTCTTTCTCCCCGTCGTATACCGCCTCGCAAAAGGCAACCCCACGGCTGACGGCCAATGGCTGAGAGGTCTCCGTCATGCAGACACGGAAGCGGGCGCGCGCCAGCTTATGAGCCACCCCGCTGGCTACCTCCCCACCGCTCCTGATAAGCACCACCAGATTAGCTAAATCCATTATTGTCCTTAGCTATATTATACCCGTTTTCTTCAACTCGTTTAAGCGGGCAGGGGAGAAGCCCATATACTCTTTATAGATGCGCTCGTTCTCATAGCCCACCGGCTGGCAGACCCACTTCGTCCTGATAGGCGTTTTGGTCATCTTGTGCTGCGCCTGGCAGACAACAACCTCTCCGTAAACGGGGT
>Ga0315553_10000053_pt1 | contig 88612 bp, 80 predicted proteins | sample SalMarSW160140MG_FD_203099 | JGI IMG/M metagenome (GOLD analysis project Ga0315553, IMG submission 203099) | Salt marsh sediment microbial communities from the Plum Island Ecosystem LTER, Massachusetts, United States - Salt Marsh Sediment SW1601-40 ... | reverse complement strand
TTCATTGCTTCCTCAAATGGAACTGGAGAGGAATCTTTGTCAACACAAGCATAGAGATCATTACTACTCTCATGTTCTAATCGCTGCTCAAGAAGATTGAGAACCATCTTCTTTTTCCGATTTACTAGTGCTTGGGCTTTCTTTGGGTCGATACGCCAGTAATAGAGAAACCATCCTGTATTGGTATCACGAATCCTTCTGTACGAAGCCAAGTTATTGTCATGAAGTTTGTAGAGAATTCTTCGTACTATATTCAACTTAAGATCAGTTTTTGTAGCAATCTCCTCATCTGTAGTTTCATCCGCATTGACAAGGACAGTTGCGACATCTACCCCCTCCTTGCCAGCTATTTCCTCAACGACAAGTCGGAAGAGATCATTGTTGATAGTAGATTGTGCCATTTGCAGTATTCACCTAGACCTGTAACAGCTGGGGTTCTATTGTTCTAAATATTGATTAGACGTTTGCACTCATAATATATTATCTTACCTTACTATATAAGACCTATGACACGGGTGTTCTAATGATGGTAGTTTCATCTCAGGTTTTTTTCCGTTTTCGGAAAACGCGCGTTTGGGAAATCATCCACTTTTTTGAGATTTCTTCCTTTTGATAATAACTCGGTCTCCAAGAGTTGGTTCAGCACCTCGTGGTCCTGTACTTGGTTTGATTGGTACGGAATCAATTGGTTCCAATAATGATATTTCGAGCTCGCGTTCAAGACCCCTTATGGTCTTCTTAATAGGTTTCAGTCTTCCTGATTCAATTGCCTGTAAAGTGGATATTCTTTCACCCACTTTTTGAGCAAGCTCCTCTTGGCTCAATTTTTTCTTTTGTCTTGCATTTCTTATAGCTTCGGCATAATTTTCTATAAGGATCATATCATCGATTGTAATCTCGGTTCTTGGTTTATCTTTTCTTGGTGCTTTCCTTATTGGAGCAGCAATTTGAGATTGTGCATGGGGGGATTGTGTTTGCATCCAAGACGGCTGGCTTTTAGGTGCAGTCGATTTTCTGGTAGATGTACTTGGGCGTGACCCAAATCGATCAGCACACTGTGGGCAGACAAGCATGTCTGCACCTTCAATCACGACGTTTCGTCCCTGACCTTTCATAGTTCTGCCACAAAGTTCACAGCTAGACAAAGCCGAATCACTCAAGATATCACTTTGAGGTATGTTGATAAAGATTACCGAGTAGACATACTAGTAGGAAGTTGCTGAGGGAATCATAATCTGTTGTATTACGATTATTACTTAAGTAAGGAGAACCTCAAAGCAATCCTTAAAACAATTGAAACAAATTGAACGTTAGGGTGCGAAGATGCCAGGAACTACAGAAACAAAGAAGGAAAGCGGCGTTGAAGACTCTTCATATTCTGAAAACTATACAAGACATTTGGAAAGAAGACTTCGAGCACTAGAAACAGAAAAACAGATTTTACATGCAGAGCGCACCCGGCTAGAAAAAGAAACCCAAACTCTAAGAACTGAACTTGAAAAATTGCGACAATCTCCATTAATTACTGCAACGATTATTGAGGTTCTTGAAGATGGTAGGGCAATTGTCAAGAGTTCTACAGGACCTAATTTTGTTGTTCATGTATCATCATCTATTGCAAAAGAAAAATTACAACCAGGGATGAGAGTTGCACTTAATCAGCGTTCTTTTGCAGTTACGCAAGAACTTCCACCATCAAGAGACCCTATGATTCGCGCAATGGAGATTGAAGATGCACCTGATGTTTCATATGGTGATATCGGAGGTCTAAGGGATCAATTACGCGAAATTCGAGAAACAGTAGAATTACCACTCTTGAAACCTGATTTGTTTGTAAAAGTTGGAATTGAACCTCCAAAAGGAGTTCTATTAACTGGACCTCCAGGAACTGGAAAAACACTATGTGCACGAGCTGTAGCACATGAAACTAATGCAACTTTTATTCGTGTGATAGGTTCAGAACTAGTACAGAAATTCATTGGTGAAGGAGCTCGTCTTGTAAGGGAGATTTTTATGCTTGCAAAAGAAAAATCACCAGCTATTGTTTTTGTAGATGAACTTGATGCTGTTGGATCTCATCGCCTAGATATTGCAACATCTGGGGATAGAGAAGTTCAAAGAACATTGATGCAACTTTTAAGTGAATTAGATGGGTTTGAAAATAGAGGACAAGTTGCAGTTTTGGGTGCAACAAATAGACCAGATATATTAGACCCCGCACTTTTGCGACCCGGTAGATTTGATCGAATTATTGATTTCCCACTTCCGGATGAGGAGAGTAGACATGAGATATTCAAGATTCATACTAGAGGAATGAATATAGATGAAGAGATTGATTTTTCGCAACTGATTACTATAACAAGTGATAAAACTGGTGCCGATATCAAATCAATCTGCACTGAAGCAGGAATGTTTGCAATAAGAGATGACAGAACATGCGTCACTAGGGATGACTTTAGGAAAGCAATTGAGAAAGTACAGGGTCGGGGCCGAGGTGACACAGCACCATCTGGAATGTATTGCTGATTTCAGTTTGATTATCCGTGAGTGACATGAGATATCGTGAATTCCTTAGGAAGAGTTTGGAATCAAATATTTCTGATACTTCATTGTTACCTTCTGGTTTTCATTTCGTAGGACATGTTGCTCTATTACATCTAAAAAAAGAAATCATGAAGTATGCCGAAATTATTGGTCAGCTAACATTGGAATTTGATAAGCGAATCAAATCGGTTGCTGTAAGGTCTGGACCTACAATAGGAGTAAAACGACTACCTAGTTATTCATTAGTTGCTGGAGATAAAAAGACTGAAACGATTCATATTGAAAACGGTATTCGATTCAAGCTTGATCCGTTGAATGTGACATTTTCTGGGGGAAATAAAGAAGAAAGAATACGGATGCCTTCCAGAATAAAGACGGGTGAAGTAATAGTAGATATGTTTGCTTGTGTTGGTCAGTTTGCACTTCATTTGGCAAAGAAGAAGACTGCAAAAGTATATGCAATTGAACTCAATTCTATTGCCTATGACTATCTATTAGAAAATATTACTTTGAATCATTTGGATAATTATGTACAGGCAATCAATGGTGATTGTAGAGAAGTATACCCACGTGCTATTGCAGATAGAATTGTGATGGGATATCTTCATGATACTTTGTCGTATTTTCCTTATGCATTGAAGTCATTGAAGAAGTGTGGGGGTTTTGTGCATATGCATCTTGCAGGATTAGAGAAAGATATACCTAATTATTGTAATACAATTAATACTATTTGCAATTCTGAAGGATTCAATGTGATTTCTGATGAAACAAGAAAGATAAAGCACTACTCGCCGCGCATTGATCATTTCGTATTTGATATTGAAGTTCAGTCAGCCATTCAATAATGTGCTGAAACAAAACCATTTTATCTCAGACTTCATGGATTGTATCGAATCACTTCCCGAGTCGGATTATGTGAGGAATCAATATGGGTTTCAGAGGCCTATCACCAAAACAGATTTCACGAATGATGAAAAAGATGGGAATAGAACAGGATGACCTCGAAGGTGTGACAGAGGTTGTCATTCGTTTCAAGGATAAAGAGTGGCTGATTGGAAATCCACAAGTGGGAGTGATTAAACAATCGGGTAGCGAGTCGTATCAAATTTCAGGTAGCAAGATTGAAAGAGCATTAACGACTAGTGGGGAATCAGTAGTTATTGAAGAAACTCAACCTGCAGTAATCGAGATACCAATAGAAGATGCAGCTCTTGTCGCAAGTCAAGCTGGGGTTGATATTGAAACTGCAAAAGAAGCTTTGAGGGAAACTGAAGGTGATTTGGCAGCAGCTATTCTAAAACTGAAACGTAGTTAAGTACCAATTATGATGTAATTCGATCTCGAATCATCTTAGTTCTGAAGAAATCTTCGCGTTCTCTTTCCTCAAGAGCTAGCTTGACAAAATGAGCTGTTGCATCAAGACGAGGAATAACAACAGTTTCGAGCGCTGAAACGCGACGCTTTGTACGCTCTATTTCTAATGCTAGACGCTTCACTGTAGATTCTATCTCTGCAAGTTTAACTACAGCTTTCAATGCTTCTTGGAATTTACTTGACATGAGATCTAAACGAGCACTTGAATCTGTTAGAGAATAGGGAAGATCTGGAGTGGTTTGATTCACTGACAATACAGGGACTCTTACTCCCATCATAGTTCTTGTTGATATACTCAACTCGGATTTCATGTTGCTAGCATTGGCAAATTCAACAACTCTTGATGGACCCATAATCATTTTTGCTTGAGTAAGAGCTGTGAATGCAGCAGAAAGTGCTGATTCAACAGTCTGTCTTGTTTCCTTGATTTCTGCTATTGCATTGAAGAATTCCATAATTAGAGAGTCCCTTTTTTCTTTCAGAAGATTGTGACCTCGTTCGGCAAGTCGCATTCTATTCTTTAATCGTAGGAGTTCCATACGTGTAGTTTTGGTTCCAGGAAGAATCTTACTCATTTGTCATCACCTACAGCATTGATGATATCCATGGGGACCAACCCAGAGAGTATATCATTCGCACTAAAACTGTTGTGTTCCGAGCTCATGTAAATGTAAGAGCGAGTGCACAGATTACAACACCTAGCGTGCAGATGAACAACCACTCTCTCAAATAGGTTCGTACTCTCTTGGGGCGTTCTTGGATTCGGCCAGTAGTTATGAGAGTCATAATGAATAAGAAAAGAAAAGCAAAGGGAAGTGCTATTGTTCTACTCACCACTATAGAAGCATCCACTATCAAAATGATACCCATCAGTCCTCCGAATATGAGAAAACAGAGAATCATAATTGCATTCAAAACATGTCGTATTCTATCAACATTCATTTCATTCACCATAGTGGGAGATGTAGTAATCATCTAGTCGAAGGTTCAGCCATTATATTCTCTTGAAAAAGCTTGTGTCTCAAAAATAGATGATTAGGTTCTATGACTTCATGTCACCATACGATTTAAAACGGGATAATAGTCTAATAATTGTATTACAAGAACTACTTGTGATACGATAAAGTAACGTGTGGCTGTGATGATTTCATGACAATTGCCATTCATGAGAGTGCATTGATACGTCATTTCAATACTAGAAAAGAAACGCTGCGAGCTTGGGAAGAAAAAATCGGTGCGAGGTTTTCTCCATTCAGAGGATATAAAATGCCGGATAGTCGTTTGTATTGCGAACATCCTGATTTTCTTGATAGTATTGTTGACCTAATAATAACAAATGAGAGACATATTTTCCTTAGGGGTCCAGTAGGATCTGGAAAGAGTACTTTGATGCTTCTTGCACTTCGGGACCTGCCTACATTAGCTGATCGGCGAGGAAATAAGTTTGTTACAGGATATGTTGGGATGACCGGTCTCTATGAGAAACAAATGTCTGCTGCCATTGCAGATTCCTTGAGAATCAAATATCGTCGATCATGGGAGTCTAGTCAAATTATAGAAGCTGTTGCACAAGAAAGTCTTAGGAGATACGTCGAAGAGAAGAGTCGTACGGCACTCTTCATCGAAGATGTTGCTGACAATCAAGAAGCTGCATTTCACAAACTACGGTATCTTGCTGATTTACCAACTGAAGAAATGATTGATAGTCATGGTCGAATATTGGATGAACCAATAGTCACACTGATTATGAGTGGAACTACAATGTATTGGAACGCTATGCTTAGTTTTCTACCACAGATTGCAGATCGAACTGAGCCTCTGGATGTACCGCCCTTTGACCTTTTGAAAGCAAAGGAGTTCATAGGACGCCGACTCTATTATGCGCGTGGTAAAATTGATAGTTTCGACTCTGATAATTATGAATTGTATCCATTTCATGACGAAGCTGTAGAGATAATCAATAATTCTGCAGAAGGGAATCCACGAGACATTCGAATGTTGGCAAGAGGATGCCAACAAGTTGCAGCTGAGAACTTCAAGAGATCTGGATTTCCAGAAATTACAGCAGAAATATCTAAACTGGTTGCTGATGCTTATGCCACATTACTGAAGGAGGTTAAATAATATGAGCTTGCTAGGGAAATATAGACGCGAAGAAAGAGATAGGGATGAAGAAGAGGAGGGTACGACATCTCAAAGTGACTCACAGCCTAAACCAGAACGTACTCAAACCCTTGTTGCAGTTCCTAATAAAGAACGAAAGAGTCCAATAATGAGTTTCTCAGTTGCTTCAGATCTAAGACTGTGTTTGCAGGCAATTAGAAACAAACGTGCAATTAATCTAAGCATGTGGGTTGAAAGAGTCTTGCGAGAGGCAGTTATACAGGAATTTCCAAATATTGCAGAAGATCTTCTTGAATCCTAGGATGTAATACATTTATTACAAATCAGAGTTTCCTCTGGATTGAAGAAATTCGGAATATTCTGCAGTTTTAGACATACAGAGAGCTGCAATATACGGGTCATCATAGCAAGGGATACGGTTCATCTCCAGCAGATCCTTACCAGGTTTACCTACTTCACCAGCAAGCCATACTCCTACAACTGGTTTATTGACTCCTGAAGTACGAATACCTTCAAGTGTCCCAGCTGCATGTTCAGTCTGGGTCATTCCAGCAAACGTTGGAACTCCACATATTACTAACAACATGTCAACATTTTCGTCCTTGAGAAGGAGTTCTGTAGCAATTTTATATTCCCTACGACCACCACTGGCAACTACATCGATTGGGTTTTCGACAGCAGCCATTGAAGGTAATAGTTGTCGAAGTTCTTTAGTTGTGTTTTCATTTAGTCGAGATATTTTTAGATCAAAATCGGAGGCAGCATCCGCAGCAAGTACGCCAGCACCACCTGTATTACTTATAATACCAATATTACGACCACTCGGTAAAGGTTGATAATCGAATAGCTTACATATTTCAAGTAGTGAATCAAATGTAGGAGCTGTAACACATCTAGTTTGTTGAATAACTCCATTGAACACCTCAATAGAACCTGCGAGAGATCCGGTATGTGATTTCGTTGCGCGACTACCAGCACTACTTCGACCTCCCTTTAGAACCACAACTGGTTTTCTTGATGTAGCATTCTTTAGTGATTTGAAGAATGCTCGTCCGTGATCGACACCCTCAACATAAACTGCAATGACAGAGGATTTTTCATCAATGGCGAAGTAGTCAATAATATCGGAAAAGTTTACATCCACTGCGTTTCCAATACTAGCGAACTTGCTTATGCCAATACGTTTTGCTCGAGTGTTATAGATAGTCATACCACCAAGAGCGCCGCTCTGGGAAACAAATGCGATGTTTCCACGTTCAGGCATCATAGTAAATGTTCCATTGAATAAGCGGCTGTTTGAAACCCCTACACAATTAGGTCCAATTATTCGTACTCCATACTCTTTAGCTATTTGCAATAATTGAGCTTCAAGCTGAGATCCGTGTACCCCAGTTTCACTAAATCCTCCGGATACGATGATTGCATTTCTTGCTCCAGCTTTGTGAATTTGGGGAATCAAATCTATACAATATTTAGCTGCTACTGCTACTATTACGAGATCAACAGAAGAAGGTAGCTCCTGTAGGCTCGGATACGCTTTCACACCCATTACTTGGTCTCTGTTCCGTGTGATTGGATAGACTTCAATCTCAGATGTAAGTAGATTCATCAAAATTGAATTGCCGAGTTTTCTATAGTCTGAAGATGCACCAACTAAGGCAATACTTTTCGGATTGAAGAAGAGGTCGATAGTTGCCTCATCATTCAATGAGTTAGACATGATTGAATGGCAAATCTATACGAATTTATGTCTACCTAGATATGCATGTTACTTGTATTATTTGTAATACATTTCGGTGTTACTCTTCTTGGCTAATTTGCGATATAATTTCTTCAGTTGTGCATAGTTTGTGCAATTGAGTTGAAGATAATCTTTGATGGCATATTCGAATTGCGGATTTCGTTTATGGATATTTTCGATAGCTTCTATTGCTGCATTTACAATTTCTTTGTTTCTTTTATTACAAATGAGCTCGATGAGTGTTTCAACAGATGCTATATGATAAAAATTACCAAGCGCGGATATAGATGGTGTGACTATTCGAGGATTGTCTGTATTAATTATGGATTGGAGTAAAATAATAGATTTCAGTGATCTTATTGAAACCAGATTATCAATATGTTTGACAAGTAATCTGAATTTCTCTGCTGTTTGGTCTGCATTGTATTCATCGAGTATGCATTCTAATAATATACTGAAGTAAGAAACCGCATGTCGGCTGCCGAGGTCACGAAGATTAGAGATATCACCAGCAATCATGGATGTTAACAGATTATGATATAACGGATGATGAGGATTCTTGATCTTGTGTATGGCTTTGGCTGATTTGGATATAATTTGATTCTTTATTGTATCTGATACGGGTATTACAGATAATACCATCTCCATTTCCTGTTCATCAATCAATAATTTAGTCAAGTCTAGTTTTGATAATGCATGCAATCCGTATTCGGAATGCCATAAGCCTTCAACTGATACTATTTGATTATCTAAAAGAACAGCTGCTCCAATTAATTCTTCTTTACGGATATGTTCTATTTGAATATGCATTTCTTTTGGAATTATCAATGAGCTTTCAGTGACATCTAAAAAAAATGTATCATGATTAGTAATTTGATCACGAAGAACTGGTAAGATATATTCTAGTAAAGAGTTCGCTGAATCCGTAAATGATGTCTTAGATTCAAGGAATCCAAGAATATCTTGGGTGGAAATATTAGTTGGTTCGAGTCCCTTACAACCTAGAACTTCAAATAATACTTCGCGATATTTGATAGGTTCGATTTTTTTCTTTGGAGCATCTATTCCAATTGGGTATGAATAATGAGCATCTAATGATTTCTTAAGATAATTTACAGTTGAGTTCCAACCGACTGTTTGGTCAAGTGTCACTAATATATCTTGAAAATCTTCACATCTCCGGTCGCCAATTGATTGAACGATATCAAGAATTATATCTCTATCAGTTGCTTCTTGAATTCTCTGTTTGAGAGCTGTAAGAATCCTTGATTTTCCATTATTTTTATCATCCACTTTATGACACCCAACTAGATACTGAATGAGTAGATTGGATTTTAATGAGTCTATTTACAATCTATGATACTATTACTTGTAATACAATTATTAGTATCTTACCTAATAATGTTTCAATTACTCAAAGAAACTTCGTTCTAAGAATAGAACTATGTATAGATTGTGTCTTAGTAAATATGAGTATGTTGTGTCATACTGGACCCGTCTGGAATCGAAGTTCGTTATACGGAGAACTTCAAATGTCCACATTGGCATCTCTATCTCCTCGAAAAAACCTCAAAGATGATCGAATGTAGGTACGCAGACGGGAAGGATTCCTATGGATTCCTCAAAGTTGGCGCAACATGCTCGAGCCGTTTTTTCTTATTCATCCCTATTATCCCCTTTATCTTCTGATTTTAGTCTAAGATTTTTGTTTTGCAATCTCTCCCTTGAGAACTAATGGAGAATCAAGCTCTTCAAGAAGAGACAGGATGAGACGCTCTGCTGATTGGTAGCTCTCAACATCCTCACTAGTTAATTCTATCTTTCCAGATAGTATCTCTCTAATTCTACGATACCCACCTATTCTTGAAGCAATCTCCTCAAATGGACGAAAAACAGCTAAATCAAAGAGACCTAGGTATGCAAGTAGAAGAAGTGTGTAAATTGATTTGGTAATGTTGGTACGAGCTTGTTTCAATGTTCGATTAAAGGAGCCCCTGGATACTCCTTTCTTTTTGGTTCCTTTGTGACCACGAAGAGAAGCTTTTGTTTCATATGCAATATGCTCATCTACACCATCCTCTAGTACTAGGTCAATAAGTAGTGTTTCAATTTGTGTTTCAGTCAGTGTTGATCTTCCAAGTAAAATTTGAAGTATCGGTTCTTTCATAACCCTACGAGCATTGATGATTAATTTCTCCATACCATCTTTCTTCCTTTTATTTGTAGACATTCATTCTTTCATCCTTGAAATGTGAGTTCTTGTGGAGTGTAAGTAATATAGCCTCATATTCCTTCTTTTTACCTTTCAGGAATTATGAAGTTTTTTTGAAACACTACTAATCTGTGTTCTTCTACGGATACAAAAGTGTATACGTAAAGACTATTATGTGCTTCGTGAAAAATAGATAGTAATATTTGTAATACAATCAAGCATTAAAAGTATCATTCAAGCTACTTCTGATTGGAAGTTTCCATTCTGAACCAGGAGGTACACTAACAAAGCCTAATATTAGATTACCACGGATCTCATCATATTTGAATATACCAAAGATGAATCGTTCATTTTTTGCAGCCCATTCAATTCTACCAAGAGCAAGATAGTGATTGAAAACATCTCTACACTGTTTTCGCACTGTGGCAAACAAATTTCGAAATCGTTTCCTTTGTGATGGTCGTATATCCCAACGTTCCAGAATGAATCGATTTGCCAGACTATTGCTAGAAATCAATATTGATCTACGTCTCTCATTTGGTGCGTTTATTGCCCTTTCAAGAGTCTGTCTTAAACAATTAGGTACCGTAGCTAAGACGGAAGGACTTGTCTTTGGTTCATAAACTGTTGACCCTGATAATACGTCGAATCGTCTCAATTCCCATCGATATTCTGTATGGATGGACCTTTAAGAGGTACTATAAATGTTTGATAACCATTGTATTACATATATTATTTCTAATAATGGAATAGTTGTACTACTTCACTGCATTAATATCGGAAACAAGTCCCTTCATGGAAAGGAGAATTACTCTTTGATCACCAAGGCAACGATTCATATTACTGGAATTGTACAAGGAGTAGGATTCAGACCTTTCATCTATCGTGAAGCAATATTATTGAAGCTAACAGGTTATGTATTAAATCTCGGTGATGCGGGTGTTAGAATAGTAGTTGAAGGGGAGAAATCAAGAATTAATAAGTTAATTGAGATAATAAAAGCTAAACCCCCATCCATTTCACGCATAGATTCGGTTTCTATAAGCTGGGATGAATCAGAAGGCAAATTTGATACATTCCTCATCTCTAAGTCTTCACCTATCAGAGAGAATGGAGCTGTCACTGAGATTCCACCGGATATTGCAATTTGTGATGATTGTGTTGAAGATTTGTTTTCTCCAAAATCTCGTTGGTATTTGTATCCATTCACCTCATGTGCAGCATGTGGACCTAGGTTCTCTACAATAACAGATTTACCTTATGACAGACCAAATACGACAATGACAGATTTTCCTCTTTGTAATATATGTAATACAGGTTATACAAATCCTTTTGATAGAAGATATCATGCACAGACAACTGCATGTTTTACATGTGGACCTGAATACAAGTTAATGAATAATGATGGAGAAATTATAGAAACAGAGGATGTTGTACTTACATCAACAAAACTTCTCAAAGAGAGGTCTATAATTGCAGTTCAAGGAATTGCTGGAACTCATCTTGTAACAATTACTTCACAACCGGATCCAATTTTAGAGCTCCGTAGAAGAAAGAGACGAGACAAACGACCATTCGCAGTTATGGTCAAAGACCTATTAGCAACCTATCAAATTTCAAAACCAACAGATTTTGAAACACAGCTAATTACTTCATGGCGAAGACCAATAGTCTTGATTAGAAAGAAGTATAATTCGAATGCAAATTTCGAACATGAGTTGATATCTCCGGGTTTGGATACCATAGGAGTCATGTTACCCTATGCACCTATCCATCATCTGTTTTTCAATCATCTTGATGAAATTGCACTATTGATGACAAGTGCTAATCCAACTGGGTTACCGATGTTTATAGAACCAAAAACCATAATATCAAAACTACAATCAGTTGCAGATTACTTTCTCATTCATAATAGAAGGATACATCAAAGAGCTGATGATTCAGTATTAAAAATCGTACATGAAGACAATCCCGTTTTTCTTCGTAGGGCACGTGGATATGTTCCCGATCCACTGAAAGTCAAAAGTCCTAATGACAAAATTACAATTCTGGGTCTTGGACCTGAAGAGAAAGTTACAGGTGCCATTTTGAAATCGGATTATATTTATCAAACTCAACACATTGGAGATGCTGATTGTTTAGAAACTGCTGAATTTCTCTTGGACGCTTCTATTCATCTGATGGATTTAGTGGGAGTATCCAATCTTGATGCGATTGCTTGTGATTTGCATCCTGAATTTATTACAACAAAACTTGGTAGAAAAATAGCAGATGATAGAGATATTCCTCTGATTAGGGTTCAGCATCATCATGCACATCTTGCATCTTTAATGGGTGAACATAGAATTGATAATAATACTAGTATTACTTGTATTACAGTCGATGGTTTTGGATATGGTGATGATGGTACTGCATGGGGAGGTGAAATTCTAACAGGGAATCTATCTGAATACACAAAGAAAGGCGGCATAAAACCTGTGATACTTCCAGGTGGAGATATGACAGCTAGATATGCTTCTAGGTCTCTCTTTGGACTGCTTAGATCTGGGATGACTACTTCGGATATTCATAAGATATTGAAAGGACATAATGTTGCACTTAGACAGCCAGCTAGTATTGAGAATCTATTATTTCTAGAGGAATCAATTAAGAAAGGAATCAATACCATGACAAGCTCTAGCGCGGGCAGGTTTCTTGATGCAGTATCTTTAGCTCTTGGAGTATGTTCAGAAAATTCCTATGATGGAGAATGTCCAATGAAGCTTGAGTCAATTGCAAAAGAAAGCGATTCAAACGTGAAGATTGAATATAGTATTGAAAGGAATTTGAGTTTCATTGATACTTCTAAATTCTTGAGAGAATTATTAGAATTAAAGAATAATGGAATGCCGAAGAAATATATCGCATATATTGCACAATGGGAACTTGGATCTGCATTAGCAGAAATTGCATGTGATGTATCTATTAGCGAAGGCATAGAGTATGTTGGTATTTCTGGAGGAGTTGCTTTGAATCGGATAATTACTTCTGCTGTAATAAAAAAGGTATTAGCTTACAATCTCACACCATTAATACATAGAAATATTCCTCCGGGAGATGGAGGTATTTCTTCAGGACAGGTTTTGGTAGCATCTGCCAAACTATTAGAATAGCAATTGTAATATATGTAATACAATATCATGTAAGTAGTTTTTGGATAGCTTGGAATCCAAGCTCAACTGCAGTGATATTGATTGTTTCAAATTTGCTAGAGAAAGACATACGAACAGCAGCTAATACTGATTCTTTCTTGATTGGGGTGAGGTTAGTACCTAATATTGCTCCTAGCATGACCATATTCATTGAACGAGAACTTCCGGCTTCCTTAGCAAGCTCCATTGCATCAATTTCCAGAATCTTATCTGTGAATCTCCTAATTTGAGATATGATTTCTCCATGATCAGGATATTCTGTTTGGCCCATGGATACAGCTACAGGGTATTGAATATGTGAACTCATGACAACATATCCATCATTACTAACTGCATGAATTTCCCTCAGAGTTTCAAGGGGTTCGAATCCAACAATGAGATTAGCTGTTCCCGAATCAATTATTGGTCCATACACATTTTCACCAATACGTACTGTACATACAACATGACCGCCTCTTTGAGCCATCCCATGAATCTCACCTACTCGTACGTTTAAATTGTCCGCTAGTGCAGCCTTTGCCAAAATTTCTGCAAGTGTTAGTACTCCCTGACCACCAACACCAGCAATGAGAATATCGCTATTATTTGTATTACAATTCATATTTATTCCTCCTGTCTTATTGCACCTTGTGGACATACTGATACACATGTACCACATAGATTACACAGAGTTTCGTCAATTACTGCTTTTTCTGTTAAAGAATCAAAATACATAGCTGGACAAGAGAGACGATTCAGGCAGCGTTTACATGAGTTACATGTTTCAGAATCCACATAATATCGTGGAGGGAATTCGCCAGTACGACGCCTATCGGCAGCTGTCAGTAGAGCACAAGGTGCTTTTGAAACCATGACAGCAGGTTCATTATTTTCGCGGACCCACTTTACCATCTTGCGAACTTCAGCGACTAAGTCAGCCATTAGTTCAAAAGGATTCATCTCTATAACATATTTGACCCCTAATCCCTTGCATACTTCTACAATATCAAGAGGCTCTACTTGTTCTTGCATTCCAGTGATTCCAGTGCCAGGATGTGGTTGATGTCCAGTCATTGCAGTAGTTCTATTATCTAGGACAACTAATGAAACTGGATGTTTGTTGTATACTGCGTTTACTATTCCAGGGAGTGCGGATGCGAAGAAGGTACTATCACCAATTGAGGCTACTATATCTTGATTTGTTACACGTGCAAGACCACATGCTGTAGTAATTGATGATCCCATGTCAAAGAGGATATCTGCAGTTTCAAGAGGTGGTGCAATGCTGAGAGTATAACAACCAATATCTGAGGGATAAATTGCTTTTCCTCTTGTTGCAGTCTTGATTGCATAATAGGTTGCTCTATGGGGACAACCTGGACATAGAAGTGGTGGTCGAGGAGGAAGTTCTGGAATTTGTTTGAATCTATCATCTATATCCTTCCAATTAATAATTGTATTACAATTAATAATATTACAGATAGCTTCAATTACGATTCGTGGACTGTACTCGAAAGTTCGTGGAAATAGTCCTTGTTCCTTTCCAAATATCTCAATGGACAGACCATTTAATTGTGCAAGTCGCCGAGTGTGTGTTTCTAAGAAAGGTTCGAGCTCTTCGACAATAATGATCTTATTGTGGTTTTTCATGAAATTAAGAATCATTTTCTCAGGTATTGGATGAGTAAGACCAAGCTTTAGGATACTTGCATCTAGTTCTAAACAAGATAATGCTTCACGAACATAGTTGAAGGATACACCACTGGTAATGATTCCAAGATTACCCTTACCTTCGATGAAATTCATTGATGAAGTTTCTGAAAATTCTCTTACTTTTTCAATCTGTTTCAAAAGAAGAGGATGACGTTTACGTGCGACAGATGGAATGGGTACAAAACGGAATGGATCTTTTTCAAAGTGTACTGTTTCTGGGCGATTTCTAATAGGACCAAGTTCGACGGCAGCTCGGGTATGATTGACTCGAGTTGTTGTTCTAAACAAGACTGGAAGTTCAAATTTCTCCGATATCTCGTATGCTTCTAGAAGTAATGATTTTGCTTCAGCAGGATCTGCAGGTTCTATCATTGGCATATTTCCCATCAGAGCATAATAACGACTATCGTTTTCGTTTTGTGAGCTCCACATACTTGGATCATCAGCTACGACAATTACCATGCCGGCTCTGACTCCAACATATGACAGTGAGAAGAAAGGATCTGCGGCAACATTGAGACCAGGTCCTTTACATACCATCATTGATCTAGCACCAGCAACTGCTACAGCTCCTGCTACTTCTAGAGCAACCTTCTCGTTTGTACTAAATTCGAAATAGAAATTGGGAATGTGTGGTGCCATAAATGTCAGATTGTTTCCAATTTCACTACTTGGAGTACCTGGATAAAGAGCTACTAGTCTAACTCCAGCTTCCAATACGCCTCGTGCGATAGCTTCATTGGCAAGAAGGAGAATGTTCTTTCCAACAGAGTCCTCGAGCAATTCTTTAGGTTTGGTCAATCCTGAACCTCCGTAGACCTTTAGTCTACATCTTGTGTTTTGACAATCCATAATAGGTATCAGTCTTACGGTAGGAGCTAAGAGCACTTTGTAATACTCGTATTATATTTTGAACACGTGTTCCAAGTTTTTCTTGGACAAGACCCCCATATTTCCACTCGAATATTAATGGGAAGACAGAATATAAAATAACCAAAAGTATATATAATGTTTTTAGCAGCCTATATTTATCTACATTTTTATCTACTATATATGATCGCCAAATCTTCTACATTTTCATCTATGTTCCAATGGAAATTAAGGGGTGTCACAGTTTTCAAGTACTACTAACCTTTATTTCCTCTGTTTCTTATGGAACATATGGAAACGATTGTTAACCTCCTATATAGGGACTTTGCAACAAACTTAATCCATCTTTCATAGCAGATAATGAATTAGAACACGTGTTCTAGAACCCCCTTATTTCCTATGGAAGTATATATTGGAACACATGTTCCAAATTCATACTTCATTTACAGTAAAAATCTTTGTTTTCAAAATATCAGTATACGATTCGAATAAATCATCAAAAATCGATCTACAATCAGGTGGAACGAGTATTGCTGAATCTGCAACCGCTTCAGCACCCACACATTCATCCAATAGTCCAACCTTTCTCTTTTCTTTAAGTCCTGTTCTTGTCTTCCAGGAATATGTGAATCCATAGAGCTCCTTTGTGAATGCAACTCGTCTTGCATTACTCTTTCGAGCATTTTTGCAATCATAGATATAGAGAATCTTTCCCAATAACTACACCTAATCACTAGAACACATGTTCTCAATTTTAGTCCGAGTAACACAAATCCAGATAGAAAGGTTAAAGCGTAGGTGACTCGCGAGTCGGTCTCACTGCAAGGAGCAGCTGGATTCATAGGTGGAATAGCGGTGAATAAGATAGGTTTGCGTAAAGAGGAAAAAGCCTTCGAAGGTAGGGTTCCTGTGGTACCAGAACATATGAAACAGCTTACCGAAAAATATGGTCTTCGTTTTGTTATCGAGCCAAGTAATCAACGGGCATTTTCCTCTGAGGAATACATAAAAATCAATGCGGAAATTGATTCCCTTGAGAGTCCCGATATTCGTGTGATATTAGGAATAAAGGAGATGCCCATAGATTTCTTTCAGAAAGATAAGGTATACATTTTCTTCAGTCATACTATCAAAGGCCAAAAACAAAACATGCCAATACTTCAGAAAATTATTGATGTCGGAGCTACTCTACTAGACTATGAGCGTGTTATCGATAATAATGGAAGACGAATAATATTCTTTGGAAATTGGGCAGGAATGGCAGGTATATCTGACACACTTCGTGTTCTTGGAGATCGCTTGGAATATGATGAAGTAACTCCAAATCCCTTTGCTGAGATGAAAACAACACTTGAGTGCAAAACCCTTGAAACCCTTAAAGATGAATTTCGCAAATTAGGTAGAAGAATAGAAACTACTGGTTTTCCTGAATCTCTTACCCCATTTGTAGTAGGTTTTGCAGGATATGGTAATGTTTCAAGAGGCGCCCAAGAAGTATTTGATCTCTTACCTCATATTGAAATGAATCCTTCTCAACTCGAAAATCTGAAACCTGACCCACATGTCATATACAAGTGTGTATTCAAAGAGAGCGATATGGTAGAGCCTATTGACGCAGAGATAGATTTCGATTTACAGGATTATTATAATCATGGAGCATCAAAATACAAAGGAATATTCAACAAGTACATTCCATATCTCACTGTCCTGATGAACTGTATTTACTGGACTAAGAAATATCCTCGCCTTGTAACAAAAGAATATATCAAAAAGCATTGGTCCGAACCAAATAGACGATTGATTGCAATTGGTGATATCTCTTGTGATGTTGGCGGTGCTATCGAATTTACTGTAAGATGTACATCTGCCGGTGAACCTGCATTTACCTATTCGATAAAAGACGACCAAGCAATTCTAGGAGTCAGAGGCGATGGTCCAATTATCATGGCTGTAGATAATTTACCTTGTGAATTACCTAGAGAATCATCTACTTCCTTTAGTAAAACATTAGTGGATTTTATTCCAATATTAGCTAATGCGAATTATAATCTACCATTTGCGGAGTTGAATCTGCCACGCGAGCTAAAAGATGCAATAATTGTGTATCAAGGAACTCTAACAGAGAATTACCAGTATCTAAAAAAACATCTTGAAGAAGGTCAATAATAATGAAGACTGTACTTTGTCTTGGGGCCGGTCTCGTCGCTCGGCCGTATGTACAATATCTATGTAACAAAGGTTTCCATGTTATGGTTGCCAGTCGAACAAAAACAAAGGCTAAATCACTCATAGAGGGATGCAAAAGCGCAGAGGCTGTCGAATTCAATATAAAAACGGATATTCAGCTATTGGATGAGTTAATTGCGGAGGCAGACTTAGTATGTTCTCTTTTACCCTATACTTATCATGTCAATGCTGCAAAGATAGCTATAAAGCACAAGAAGCCTTTCTGTACGACCTCATATATCTCACAAGAAATGATGGCTCTAGATGAGGAGGCAAAAAAAGCAGGTATAATTCTTCTGAACGAATGCGGTGTAGATCCAGGTATAGACCACATGAGTGCAATGAAGATAATTGATGACGTTCATAGTAATGGTGGAAAGATAATCAGTTTTACATCTTTTACTGGAGGACTTCCTGCTCCAGATGCTAACAACAATCCTTTTGGTTACAAGCTATCTTGGAGTCCAAGAGGAGTTCTTCTTGCAGGTAGAAATGATGCTCATTTTCTTCGAGATGGAAAGGACGTCAAAATACCTGGTCCAGACCTCTTTGATAATTACGAAATAATGGATGTCCCAGGAATAGGACAATTTGAAGGTTACCCAAATCGCGATAGTATGGCTTTCATTGAATACTATGGAATTCCCGAAACTAAAACAATGCTAAGAGGAACTCTCAGAAATATTGGTTGGTGTAAGACGCTCAAGACTATTGCTGATCTTGGTATATTAGATTTGGAAGAACGTTCTTTCGATGGAATGACATATTCAGATATGATAAAGGAACTTGTTTCTGCAGATTCCAATGATGTAATCGAAGCAGTATCTTTGTATACAGGTCTCGACAAAAATAATCCGATAATAGAACGGTTAGAATGGCTTGGTCTATTTTCCGATGTACTTATCCCCTCTGCTCTAAATACAAGACTTGATTCTTTATGCCATCTATTCGAGGAAAAATTACAATATGCCTCAGATGAACGTGATATGATAGTTATGCATCATGAGTTTATTGCTGAATATTCCGACAAGAAGGAAAAAATCACTTCAACATTGATAGACTATGGTATTCCAAATGGCGACAGTTCGATGTCAAGAACAGTAGCTCTCCCAGTTGCTATTGCGAGTAGATTAATCCTTGAGGGAAATATCTCTATGAATGGAGTTTATCGTCCAGTATTACCTGACATATATAATCCCATTCTCAGAGAGCTTGACCAACTAGGTATAAGTCTAGAAGAAAATGTAATACCACTATGAATTGAAACTGATATATGAGGACCTAATCAGAGTCCCTATTGTTCACCTACACGAAGTTGTATTGCAGCTAGTATCTCTTCAGATCTTATAGTTTCTTTTTGAACTTCTGAGAGTTCTGTCTTCAAACGATAGGTGTATCCAGTACGCTTTCCATATCTTTCAAGAGGTCCCTTACCATTATTCCACATTCGTGCTAGATAAGTCGAAGCGGTACTCTTTGGAAGATCCTCGACAAATGTAGTTTCATAAATCTCAGTAACATCTAATGAAGAGAATTTACCATGCTTGAATGATGCATAGATTACTATCCGCATCTTTTCGTAGCTACTCATGGAATCAAATTGGATTTCTTCAATCTCGGGTTCAATAGGTTCCTCTTCAATCTCATCAAAGACATATCCAGTACTAGTTTCCAAAAACACTCTAAATTTAGCAAACATCTCCTCAACACTACTACTCTTTACTTGAAAACTAGACTCCTCTCCTGTTGATTCATCCGATACAAGAATTTTGAAATCAAATGGGGATTCAGTAAGAGCCAAAATACGACGAAAGCGTGTCAATGCTTCACCTGGATTAACATAACGACATTGAAAAATCTCTTGAGAGCCTGGGCCCGATCTGTATGTAAATTCATATACATAGTTTGTACGATAATCATTTTCCAAGCTTCTCACCTAGTTTCAATGTTTACTAAGATGTTTATTCACATCTACCTATTCTCACATCTAAATAAGTGTGAGTATGTGAATTACTAATACCTAGATAAGAACTACATAATGTGTCTGTAAGCCCTAGAGACACACCTAATCCATTTCACTTGTGATAAGCCGCATAGAACACTAATATCAAATTAATAAGGCCTATTAGAGCTCTAAATCAAAAAATAATACCTTTTTCCTTCTTTATCACTATTCACAAAATTATATGGTTTGTGAATAGCATGATACGCATATCATAAGTCTTTTTGCTTAGTTCCAATGGAAACGAAGGGGTGTCGCTATTCACATAGGCTAGCAAATCTATAGTATCTTCTTTCCCGTCAAAAAGCAGATTATAAACTTCTTTTTAATAATCGATTCACAATTATGGCGCCATTCACTTCCTAAATATGTGAACTATTGTCAACAACGTGAATAGTCTATAATCATCTATATTAATGGCAACATGAAATCATCTGGTCTTTCTCCAAGGATTAGATGTTTGTAAACATCACCAGCTCTCAAAGTAACCTCCTCTAACCGACCACATACTTCTACATTCATTCCACTCATTACATGTTCACCATATCGACCACGATAACTAACAATCTCTCTAAGGTCATTAATCTCATTACATTCTACCTGATATCGACTAGGCGTGTATATTGATTCAGAATCATCAACTATATGACAAACAACAGTACTAATTCCCATATTTTTGTATATACAATCCCCATATTGCCATTTCAAATCAGAAGGTAATTTTACTAGTCTGATGAAGAAATCTATTGAATGATACAAGCCTTGAAGTTTTTTTTCTTTTTCTATTTTCATAAGGGTATCAAGATGCTGATTTTTTTTACCCCATCGGAAAACTGTATGTTGTTTCAAAGTTTCTTCAGAGTATGACTTAACTTGATTTTCAGCACCCTTAATTTCTGACATAGCTTGAAATAAATTTCTACCTGCCTTAGATCCATATATTACCAAATCTATATCAGATTCATCATTACTCAAACCCACAAGCTGAGAACCAGTAACACCAATAGACTCCCATGATATTCCACTATATTCCACTAAAATCTCTGCTAATTCAACAGTTGATTTCCGAATACTATTGAGATGTCCATTTCCATCTCTAAGATAACGTAATGCATCTATCGGGTCATATATGATAGAAATCGACTCATCTGGTACTGCTTGCATATCGCGTCCTCGAATATCATCAAACCATATGTATTGCGGAGCATATTCTCGAAGAAATATTTCACGATCCGTCAGATATGGAAGTTTTCTGTAATTATCACCCCTTGTACTTTTACGATCTCCATCTTCATACGGGACATACCTCAAGTATGCTATGATTCGATTCTTGGGATGTAATACACCTTTGACTTCGAAAATGTAGTTTTCATCAGTTTCAAGGAAATATCCTTCAATAGGATTCATCAATGTCATCACTAGAGAAATTATATGAATAGCATGATAATTAAAGCAGCTTGTAGCTTTAAATTATTATAATGCCAGTCAATTTCGATATTAAAGCAGATTTTTCTATTTTCAACTCCAGCCCAAGTCTTGCTTATTTTGACTCAGCAAGTACAACCCTAGTGCCGAAAGTTGTTATTGATGCTACAATGAGATTCCTAATGGATACCGTTTCATCTTCTAGGAGAGGAGCTCATCGTCTAGCAACTACAGGTAGTGCCCAAGTTGAAACTGCTAGGTCTCTAATTGCACAATTTCTAGGATCTGAAATTTCTGAAATTTCATTTCAAGGTTCTGTTCCTTCTGCTGTTGCATCAATTATGTTTGGATATCCTTGGAAAGATATGCAGAAGAGCAAAGTTGTGATAGCTGAAAGCGAAGAGCACTCGATAATGGTATCGATGCTTCGAGCAGCTCAAATTCTCGAATTAGATATAGACTTCTTACCTGTTGAACAAAGCGGACAATTGAAACTTGACAAAGTAGATTCGATAATTGATGAAAATACAGGCATTGTTGCTGTAGGAGATACTACAGTTGCCACGGGAACAAAAAACCCTATCAATAACATTACGAAAACTGCCCATGAAAAGGGGTCTCTATTAATTACGGATATGACCAGAAGTCTTGATTTCTATGATAATCCTCTTCATTCATTGGAATCTGATGTCATTCTCATTTCAGCTAATACAGGCTTTATGGCACCTCCCGGATTAATTATTCAATGGATAAAGCCTTCAATAGGTTTAGATTTCTTTCCTGGAATTCTTGGTGGCTCTTCTGTAGCTAGTGTTCATGGTAAATCCTTTGAAATCTCTCTACAACCTGATAAATTCGAATCAGGTATCATCAATGTTCCAGCAATAATTGGACTTGGAACCTCTATCAACTATATCAATAAAATCGGTAGAAGGAATCTCTACAACCACATTCAGAATCTAATGCAAAATCTCATTTCTAGCTTAACAGAGATCGAGAATATACACATTTATGGTTCTCCAACAATTGACTCATCGATAATGAGCTTCAATCTTGGGTCCGAAGATGAGATGAGCTGCCATGATATTGCATTATTTCTTGACCAATACGATATAGCTGTAAGAAGCGGTTTTCTATGTGCACACCCTCTAGTATCAAAATTAGCTAGTGATGGAGTTGTACAAATCTCACTTCATGGCTACAACTCTCTTGATGATTGCAGGCGTCTTGTTGAAACACTTCAAACAATTAGTAAAGATTTTCTATAAGCCATCATCCTAATGCAAACAATGGAGGATAGAGAACAAAATATTGTATTACTATTGCAAGCATGATTCCACTAAAAACAAGCCCTTTCCCTCTTGAAGTATTCACATCGGTGAACCAGAGAATAGCACCGACTAAGACAACAACAACTGCAGAGACCCTTCCAATGAAAATCAAGAAATCCCAGATCTCTGCAAAATGCATTGCTATCATATTTGCGAAATCTGATAATGGACTAAGTATTATTGCAGGCATTGGTTTCACACAAATATTTCATCTTGCGAACCAATTTAAAGTCCTTAAAGAACAGTCACTGATTTTGCCAAGTTGCGTGGTTTATCAGGGTCGTATCCTTTTCTGGTTGCCATATAATAACTGAATAATTGAAGTGGTACAATATATGCCATTACTGAAAATTCAGGCTCTACACCCTTGGGTACAACAAATGTATAATCTGACAGAGACTGCAATTCTTCATCGCCTTCCTCTATTACACTTATCACAGTCGCACCTCTTGCTTTCATTTCCATAAGGTTTCCAATAATTCGATTTCGGGTATCATCTCGAGGCGCAATAAAAATCACGGGATAACCATTATCAACCAATGCTATAGGTCCATGTTTTGATTCACCAGCAGAATATGCCTCTGCATGATTATATGCAATCTCTTTCAACTTCAGAGCTCCCTCTTCAGCTGTTGCAATCGAAACACCTCGTCCCAGAAATAATAAACTTGGAACATTATAATATCTTCCAGCGAGACTTCTTGCCTTTTCTTCATGAATTGAAATAACCTTCGACACAATCTCAGGTAATTTATTCAATGATTCCCGTTTCTGGCTAATTACATCTGATTCTCTATATTTTGTTATATCTGCGAGCGACAGAGCAATTTGTGCTAGAGCTGTCAACTGAACCATAAACGTCTTCGTTGCCGCTACACCTATTTCTGGACCTGCTTGAGTTATGATTGTATGATCTGCAATTCTTGTAATTGAACTACCTACAACATTCGTAACAGCAATTACTTTTACACCAAAGCTCTTAGCATACTTTACCGCAGTAATAGTATCAGTTGTTTCTCCGGATTGTGTAATAGCAATAATACAATCTTTTTCCGACAATGCCCCATAAACAGTATCAGAAAAATCACTTGCTAATTCAAATGTAGGCAATACTCCTGCTAATGATGCAAACATATGGCGTCCTGCAATAGCAGCGTGGCCAGAGGTTCCCATAGCGAGAAGGAAAATATTGTTCGAAGAACTAATCATCTCTGCGGCTCTAGCAATGATTTCGGGTCTCAATCTAAGTGTATTCCTAATCGCTTCTGGCTGTTCGTGTATCTCCTTCAACATAAAATGGGGAAATCCACCTTTCTGTGCTTGATCTGCTGTCCAACTAATTTTGATTGTTTCTCTTTCAATTATGGAACCATCATCTAATTTCTCAATACTAACGCTATCAATACCAAGTGTAGCAATTTCTCCATCCAAAAGTAATATCATATCATTAGTCATCGGTAAGAATGCAGGAATATCAGATGACACATATGAAACTCCATCTTTTCTTCCAATTACAAGTGGATTACCATCACGTGTACATACAATCTTATTTGGTTCGGTGGTAGACATCGCAACAATTGCATATGTACCCTCTATTCTCCCAGTCACCTTCTTCAGGGCTTCAGCAAGTCCCAATCCATCCTTAAAATAGTCTTCAATCATATGTGGAATGACTTCCGTATCAGTTTCAGAATCAAACTTATGCCCCTTCTCACTTAGTTCTCTTCTCAATTCCAAAAAATTATCTATTACTCCATTATGAACTACTGCTACTTCATTGTTGCAATCAAAATGAGGATGTGAATTATACAATGATGGTATTCCATGTGTTGCCCATCTCGTATGTCCTATTCCTATAGTGCCAGGTAAGTCATCCAAATTCAATTTTCTGTGGACCTCTTCAATCTTACCTTTGTCTTTCTTCATGAAGAGCTTCCCATCAGAAATAGTTGTAACACCTACTGAATCATAGCCCCTATATTCAAGTCGTTTTAATGCTTGATGTAGGAAAGGTGCAACCTCTCCTTTAGTTTGAACGACTCCAATGATTCCACACATTACTAGAAAGCCTCGTGTAGATATTATCTGTAGTTATTACAGATTATAGAATTAATAACATCTGAGTATAAGTGTTGATGTTGAACATCCAAGTTCAATTATCATCCCGTAAGTTCGATTTCAATATACACAGAATCAGGAATTCTGACACGCATAATCTGCCTGATGGCACGCTCATCCGCATCAATATCAATGAGCCTTTTATGAACTCGCATCTCCCACTTATCCCAAGACTGTGATCCTTGTCCACAGGGTGTTTTACGAGTAGGAAGTATCATTCGCCTAGTAGGAAGTGGAATTGGACCTGCCATACGGACTCCTGTCTTTCTAGTAATTCGTCTTATTTGATTACAGACCCCATCGAGGTGCTCTGTACTTGTACTTGACAGTCGAATCCTTGCTCGTTGAGTCATTTGAAAGCTATACTCCTATCTACTAGACAGTGACAGCCACGACTGATATTTGGATAAAAAGGTTGTCTTATGTGAGAAGAAGTTGAAGTCTGAGAAAGCGTATCAATAATAGAATCAGAAGCATAATTTCATTAACATTTCGAGAATATCCAGCAATGGGGTATCAAAATTAGCCGACGTGACAATAGTCAAGCTTGGTGGATCTGTAATCACACATAAAGACAAATCACCACCTCAAATGAACAGGAAAGCTATTGTTCGTATTGTAAAGGAACTTGGCGTATCTATTGATAAATTAGTCATAGTCCTTGGTGGCGGCTCATATGGACATCAACCCGCACATCTGTATGGATATGGGAATGACAAAACCCCGAGAAACAAATTGCTGGATGGAATAGGTCCTATTCATAAAAACATGATAGACTTGTCAATTCAGGTTGCGGATACCTTGAATAGATATAAAATCCGAACAGTAGTTTTCTCTCCTTTCACTCATGTCATTATGCATGATGGAGCTGTTTCTGCTTATCCTACCGAACTAATAAAACGGTCTCTGAAATCAGAATATACAGTTCTTACACATGGTGATGTATGTTTAGACGAAGTACGTGGGGCTTCAATACTGAGTGGGGACACAATAATTGTACATCTAGCTAAAAGCATTGGTGCAAGAAGAGTATTAATCGGAACTAATGTAGATGGAGTTATGGAACAAAATCCAACAATAAATCCGGCTGCTAAATATATTCCCATAATTAGTCATACAAACATGAATGAAGTTCTTCATTCAGCTGGTCCTTCTGACACAACAGATGTCACAGGTGGTATGCATCGGAAAATAACAGAACTCCTTGAATTGGCAAAAACAAATACTGCTATTCACATCTTCAATCTCTCAGTTCCTGGTAGACTGAAAGCACTATTACAAGGGCACGATACAATCTGTACTACCATAACTGTTTAACTTATCATATCAGCAATGTAGACATATTATCTGCCATTGTTCCAAGAGTCAAGTTCTCTGGAGTCATATAATTATCATCTACATATTCGGCTGCTGTTAAAATAACAATGACCTCTTTCGAATTACATTTTCTACACGCTACATCACTATGTAGATTGAGAAGTGTGTTGAGCTGTTGTTGAGTTGGAAAAACAGCATATGACTTGTTCCCTGCACAAAGATCATAATATCCATGATTTTTCAGTACAGGACCATTAATCTCACTAAGAAGTTTTTCTAAAATCTCAACTGATTTTTTCTTCATATTCTCAAGTATTGAAGAATTTACAATCCATAATCCAGATTCCAAATCTATGAATTGACTATCATCACCAATACGTAATGCAACAAGAACTTCATCTGCAAGAAGCTCAGTCAAAGCTCTTCGCCCATCATCTACATTCATTGGAGCAGTACGCCCTTGAATTGACTGTACAGCAGTAGTTTCTATGAACTCCATTAAGACATCCCAATTCACGCATCCATTAGATACATCGACAAAATCTTGTAGCAGACCAAACCATAATCTCATTTGGATAGCTCGACCTGATGATCCGACATCACGAACTGCATTGATTAAATCTGTATGAGTAATTTTCTCTTCTATAATTGGCTGTGATTGCTCAACAATATCTGTTTGAACGATACCAGTACTGAAAGTATCTAGAATTATGTCAAGCGAAGTTGTAAACGCAGACACAACAGTCACTGCTTCAAACTCATCATCACAATCCAATTGTTCCCTTATCATTGCCGCAGCAACACTGCCTCTTACAATGATTATCAATTCAATTACCTGGTTACCTAAATGTGACATATATTTCCGAATCTTTTCGATAAGTGAATCCATCGAGGTTGCTCTAATGTGTTCGGGCAGAATCAGTATAGCTCTGTCATTGATAACTAGTTCACTCTCTGATTTTTTCTCAATTATCACATCATCATTTTCCAATTTATTCAAAATGTATTGCATAATCACTTCTGTAACTGCTTCTAATCCTTTTCCCGGAATCGTGAATATGAATCCTCCCGGAACAAGAGGGATAGCTTCTCTGTCTATTGATTCAAAAGATAACAAATCTCGAATTAATTCAGATAGTTCCTCTGGTCCTGACTTTGAATCCAGACTATGTAAAAAGCCCAATAAATCGCCCTCTGTCACAAACCGTTTTGATGCAAGGAATGCAATGACATGATTTGCGATTTCACCAATCCTATCAAAAACTTGTTTTTGATCTGATATAGTCGATGTATCAATATCATCAAGTTCAACTCCTGGTTCTGATCCAGATATGGAAGTGATAGATTCGGTTTCATGAGATTCTTCAGATGCAATAATATCCATTGAAGTTGGGCTAACGAAGGGGTAGGTCGCTATTTCAAATGCATTAGTATTTGGTAATATCATTATTGCACGACCCCGTTTTAATACACGAAGATACCTCTCTTGCTCTTCATTCAAAGATAAGAAACGGCTTCCAATCCCACTATCATATGGTAGTCGAAATGTCACTTTTGAAGAGGTATTAGCTAAAATATTCGAAGAGATATTTGGTCTAGTGGAAACAACGACAACTCCTTGTCCTGTAGCTCTTTGAAGCATAACCATTGATTCTCCTGTTGTTATATCAGCTGCGGAATCCCTCGTATAACTCTCTGGAACAAGATTACTTGCTTCTTCGAGAACAACTACATGATGAAGGTCTGGTGTTATTCCTCTTTTCATAGCATAATCAAAGATACGCTTTGCAACAAGATTGTAGAGCAATCTGGCAGCATCCATCCCACCTGTGCTTGCTACATATCGTAAATCAAAAATCACTCTTCGGTTCATTAAGCTCGATATTTTAACAGCATTTTTTCCTCCTGCCAAAATGGATCCAAGGGGTTCTCGATTCAGGATTTCCAGACGATTCAATAGAGCATCTCTTGTCATTTTCCCAGATTTATCATCATCTTCTGCTGCTTTTTCGATTAAATCTACCAAAAAACTCACTGAATTTGCATCCCGAGATGCAGATTCCACAACTCTCTCTATTGATTCTCTGAGAAGACGTTCCATTGCAGGGGTCAGCTCGGAAGACCCGCTTCGTTCTTTTAATAATTCCCTAAAAATACTGAATACAACATTAGCATGTCTTTTCTTAGAATCAAGCCCCGAATCAAAGATGTCGATAACGAAGGAGGAATCCAATCCTGGTTTCAGAATAATTACATTATCATATCCCATCAAATCATGATATTCAGAACCTTTTACATCAAATACCCACCAAGGTATATTCGTTTTCTGACTTAATTCCGCAATAAGATGTTTGACAAATGTTGTTTTACCGGTCCCAGTTGCACCTAAGACAGCTATATGTTCCCGTAACCATTCTACTTTGAAACCTACTTCATTTAAAATACGTCCTTCAAATACTGTATTAGCTACCTTCAATTCGTTATCAATTATATCTCGTGAAGGAATTGTAAATGAAGGAATTGGAGTTGCCGTTATGACAGGGAGATTCTGTACTGGCATATTCACATATGCAGATAATCTGTTTACATGCATTCTTACCCGTTTAATATGCCTCCTTGTGATGCATCTATAGAATATCCTTCCTTTCGATTTACGTTCAATCAGTTTGAAACTTCCATCTCCTCCCCATATGGATAACGCCAAACCTTTCAATGCGTCTCTGTTTGCTATCTTTTTGGTTTCTCTAACATGTAAATAGGCTGTGGTATCAAACCATCCATTATCAATCTTAACATCATCGTACTGGTCAATCAGATATTTTTTTGCTGCTTGATCTGCTAATGAATCATCTTTGCTTTTTTCCTTTCGTCTAATAGACTTCCACTCTCTCTCCATTCTTCGTTTCTCTTTCTTAGCTGACGTTTTTGAAAAGACGCAGGTAAAAGATGCTGAATATCTCTGTTTGAGCATGGAAGAAAGTAGTGTACCAATTTGAGATCTATCAATACTTGGAGACACTTGAGGTAATCCATCAAATAGTATCAATAGATTATCAGATATATTATCATTATCTGATTCGTCTTCTCCGATATTTGTATGAATGAGATAATCAAAAGCCTGACCTAATTCATTTTCTCGCAGTAGTTTTAATTCGATATTTGTTATCGAAGCATGTAGAATTGCTTCAGTTCTTGTAGCCTCTTTCTTAAGAATTTGGCAAAGCTCTGATAATGATTTTCCTCTGACAGTTAGGAAAATTCGCAGATACGGTGTTTCATTATATATTCCTGCTTCAAACGCCATAGACAAACAATCTGCCATTCCTGATCTGAGTGCAAGCAACATTGCTGTATTATACGTTGGATGATTGTCATCATCTAACTCAACCCTCATATTCATTGATGATATCTCAAAACAACACGTCACAACATTGTGTTTCCCAAGGCTGAGAATTGCGTATTCATTGCTTATTTCTATAGAAATTCTTTCGTTATTGATAGCATATCTAATCCACGCAAGTCCGGTTAGTATTGGAAATAAGCATACGATTACTTCGATTATTATTTTCATTGGTATTGAAGGTGCAAAACCTAGTCCTGATAATGGAAGAAGATATACACTGATTAGATAGAAGAAGGATACGAGTATTCCTACTACCCACATAGTCCTGATATACATCCATTTTGTATCAATGTTTGTGCGTAGTTCCGACGGTCCAGACATGATTCTCACACCGTTCATTTTATTCTGGACAAAGGTAGACTTGTTATGTCATCATCCATCCAAGAACGGTACGGACTGTACTCTCGAGGTTAGAAGTCCGAACTCGCTGATTTGTACAGGTTTGAATTATTTAAGCCACCCTCGCCTCAGTATTCCAATCATTTCTTTCCTGTAATCGAATTAGATGGGAAATGATACTGAACTCATCAAATTCAATTTAGAGGTTAAGTTCTTGTTAAGTTCTAATCAATAAGAACTACACCAAAATCTAATTTCTATATGAGGTTAATATTGATGATAAATGAAATAGAGCTGAGTGAAAATTACATACTACTATAATACAGGTCCGTACAATGTGGGTGGTTCACTTGAATCAAAAAGCAATTATCATCATCGCTTTCAGTCTGCTAATCATTGGTCTGTGTGTTCAAAACGTAGAATCAGCAAATAGTGAGGAAGTTGACATTTATAGAGGTGACACAATCGAAATTACTGCTAGACTGCTTGAAAATATCACGTTTGGGAACCCTATACCTAACCAACATCTCTACTTCTATGATCAAACAGAAAATCAATTCATTGGTTCTTCCCTAACTAATTCTGATGGATACGCATCAATAGAATGGACGATTCCATTGAACCATACTCTTGGAAACACATTGCTAAACGTTACATTTTATGGAAATGCAACTCTTTTCCTAGCATCATCTTGCCAATTTGTACCATTGACAATTCTATCAAGAACCAATATCCAAATACATGTGAACGAATACCTTCTTGCCCCTGATGACTACTTGATAATAGATATTCTTCTCGAGAATGATGAGAATACACCTATTCAGAGTGCAACTATTATGATGTATAATGATGAATCACTTCTTGCAACTGCCAATAGTAATACAACCGGTCAAGTAGAGTTCGTAGTAATGTGTAATGATACATGGTGTTCAAATGGTGAAAATGTGATATCAATTATTTATGAGGGCGATTTGATTCATTTTAATTCTGAAGCATTAGAAAGTTTTCTAATCACATTTCAGAAAATACCGACCTCTCTCACGATTCAGAATCTTCCAAATAATGTACTTCTCGGTCAAATGTATATACTAGATATCGAGTTGGAATCCGAATTTTCTCTTCCATCAAATTCGGTTATTGATGTTTATCTCGATGGCTCATATTTCGATTCCATCAATCTCAACGAAACAGGATCTAAAAAATACAATCTATCTATAGATGATCATTTTGATTTGGGTATTCACTATTTAGCTTTCAGCTTCTCTGAAACAACACGTTATGCATCAACATCTCTAGAAAGCAATATTGAAGTGTATAGCCCAGCTTTCATTAATATACAAATCAACGAACCACTCATCATTGATAGTAATCAGAGCATCATCATCGAACTTACAGATTCTTTTCATAGGTCTATTGCTAATACAATTATTGAATTACATGATTTATCATCTGGAATCACAAGAAACATAATGACGCCTTCAAATTCGACTCGTCTATCGATAGAGTTTCCTCTGCTCGGAAGAATTGGACCCAGAACTCTATCAATTAACATAATGAATAATATTTTCTTGACAAATAACACACTTTTCTATGATGTCATAATTTGGGCAAAATCTAGCATAATCCTCATTGACTCGAATATAATGGGGTATGCCTCTCCAACACAAGAAATAACATTGAAATTACAAGTCGTTGGATTTGAGCGAAATTGTTCATTTTGTCAAATAGGGCTAATAGAACGTAATGCATCGATAATAGTATTAGAAAATACTGATGAATTTGGAGTAACAGATTTCACTTGGAATGCCCCTTCGACAGAAGGTAATTTTTCTTTAATCATCACTTATCTAGGTAACATCGATTATTACGAACTGCCGTATAATATGACCTACAATTATTATGTCACAAAGAAGATACCACTGACTGTTATAGCGAGCGAATATACAATTATTCCAGCTCTACAAGAAATTCAAGTTTTATTACAATTCATCCTTCTCAATGGGACCCCTCCAATTGGATTACAAGTGGTGGTCAATTGGATTGAGTACAAACAAGTAGTTCCGATTCAGACAAATGGTATCTTATTCCTCCAACTAATAGTTCCTACCCTTCCAAGTAATTATTCTCTTACTTTTAGCATAGATGAAAGTGACTCCACACTCGCTCTATCGGGACGTATTCAGATTGAGATTGATGATTATACAGCTTTAGCATCACAGGGGGTAGGTATTCCAAGTATAGCTACTGCTGCATTTCTTTCAATTGGCATTGCAGCATTACCCATTATCAGAAGATGGTATATGATTGGATAGAAATTCAATGGTGCTCCGGCCGGGATTCGAACCCGGGTCGAGGAATCGAGAGTCCCTCATGCTGGGCCGGACTACATTCGGCTATCAAACACAAATATTGCTTGATTTCTACCGGAGCTTTGGTACCAGTCCGGAGCGGGAGTGCACTCCCTCTTATACAAATAAGGCTTTCCCCGAATTTATCCTACATAGAAACGCATGGCTTTTATGGATTGAATAAATTCGCAAAATTCGTCCAACTATCTTCTAACAATCCTAATAGACTATTGAAAACTTCTTGTGCCCATCCTGTGGCTTGAAGAATGACTGCAATAACAATGGACACAGTTACAACTGCAATTCCAAGAAGCAAACTCTCTTCAACCAATGGACCACCCGATTCATCGGAACCAAATTTGTTATCGTCAGTCATATTGTTCACTGCAAATTATTCTTTTTTGTCCTATTTTAACTCCCCTTGATTACTATGCAATCGACGATGACTGAGGTGTAAAATACATTTCAGACTCTTCATTAGCTAACTCTTTCCGAATCTCCAATAATATCTCATTATATCGCTCCATGGGATATGCAATACTACATTCTTTAATACGGGATTGATATGCACCATCAGTCGCCCAATCATTACACGTATTCTCAATACCATTCTTATCGAAGATTTTATTCAATCCGAAAAATGTTGTTATACCATTCTCAGAGCTTCTACGGATTTCAGAAATTTCTGTTACTCTACGATAGGATTTACCTGGTTCGGGTCTCTCCAAGACCACAATGATATCCATCAAGGCAATACTTTGATCCTCGATATTATGACTCGCTTTCCATCGTGAAACTAGACTAGAGGCCGAACTACTATGGCATGTTTGCAAAGTTCTTATTCCTGCCCCAATTGCCTGAAAGAGAGCCTGACTATGCTCTGCGGTTTGAATCTCTCCTAGAATGAGATAATCGGGCGATTTATGGAGACTCTTTACAATCTCTACACTTTTGTTGCTGGATGCATTTGTTTCATCAATAGGATCCACCCTAACTCTAACTTGATTATGATTAGGATTTAACCTACTTTCAAGAGCGTCTTCTATGTAGATTTTTCTCCATTCTTTAGGTGTTTGTAAATCAAGCGCATTCAACAGTGTTGTTTTTCCTGCGCCAGGCGGTCCTGTGATTGTAATATTGAAACGCTGATAAAGTGCAAACAATAAAGCTGCTGCAATTTCCTCAGTTAGAGTTCCATTTCTAATAAGGTCATAAAGTGTGAAGGGTCGAGTCTTAGCTCTTCTTATTTCCATATGAAAACCATCTGCAGCGAGCGGTGGAAGACTCACAGCAATCCGAAGAGAAACCCCTAACAGTCTTACATCCGTCTTCAGAGAAGGATTTTTTCGATCAAGATGTAGATTGCTTTCTGCACGTAATAGTGTAATAAGTCGAGTTATATCATATCCTCCCAACTTCACATTCGTTTTGCATCTTCCATATTTCTGATGATCAAAATACACTTTACCATCAGGTTTGTCTAAATACAACTCTTCAATTCTCTCATCAAGTAACATTGGAATGAGTTGGTATAATACTGACGTCTTGTGCGATGCTATTTCTACAATTCTTCTCCTATAAAAAGAGGATATCTCCGGTAAATCTTGGAGAAGATACTCATCTAATATTCTCGCTATCTCCTCCAAACGATAATCTATTCCACGTCTCTTTTTCATCAGATTCCCTGTAATTTTCTGCATGTCATCCATTAGAGATTCCAAGAGACCGTATTCAAGTGAAGTATGAATATTCGGTATTGCTATGTATGTGAGAGTGTTTTCTTCTGAAAAATAAAAGAAAGCAATATACGGTCCAATACAATATGCATCTTCAATTGCATTGATATTTCCAAAAATATCAGTTTCTGAACCTATATAGATGGTTTTCCAAATACGAGAATCTAATACCTGAGTATCATTATCAATAATACCCCTAAGATGTAGTTGTTTACTTTCCTTATCAAGGAGAATAACCCTATGACCGCACTCGTCATTTTTTCTTAAAATCTGACATGTTGCATATGGTCGTGAAATCGAATTACAGGATTCACATTTTGGTGAAGGGCATTGCACGAATGTAACAGTACGCTCGCTCATATTGGTCTACACAACCTCAGATGAAGAGTAATCGGGAAGCATCCTCATCGACCTAAATCATCTATGAATTCATATACAATGGATTTAAGCACCTGTTCTCTAAGCTACAATAGCTGCCTTCTTTTGTATCATCTTGATAATTTTCTTCATCATTCCATAATGGTCTCTGATACTATACTCTGCTACATCTGTTGCATCCGAAGCAAGTTTCTGGGTTAGTACAGCTCGTTTTTCGTAATCTTCTGCAATAAGTCTATCACTTGCATATGCAGCAGATACAGTAAATATGAATGGATTTCTCCCACCCCGTTTTGACGTAGGTATCATATCTAGGACCTCAAGCATCTTTTCTCTTAGACAATTTTCATAATCCTTTGTATCCCATCTTCTAGCTTGAACTTTTTTCAAGACTCTACTGTTATTCATTAGCATTGAGAGGACTCTTGGTACATAATCATCTGGTTTCCGAATATTGGGGGAATACCCTGTGATGGATTTTAATCGAAGCGTTTCTCTGACTATCGATCGTACATTCACACGGTGTCCGCATTTTTCGAAAACATCAGCTATTTCGTCCAGTGTAATAGGGGCATCTTCTTTGAACTCCCTGACCGCCATCAATAAACAGACAGCCATTAGAAGTATATTATTTGTCACATTTGTTTTTGAATCGGAAGTTATTTTCTTGTACAGATATGCTGTGCGATCTCGTACCTGTTCATTCAGCATTAGAAGCTTTGAAACATGATTCAGTGTTCTCAAAGCCCGATACTGTGCTTCATTATCCCCAATTCTGATACGTGTACTATAAACTGATTTTAGTCGCATAAACCGCTTTTGCATTACTGCAGAAAGTATCTGTCCTCCGGCATCTCTGAAATACCTATCTTTATGATATCCAATGTAGCTACCTAGTCCATCTACAATATGCATTCTATTACCCAACGACACATACATACTTGCATCAGGACTATCAGCTCTCTGTTCCTCACCCATTTGATAAGTAGAATGTACGTACTCTCTTTCTATTACAAGACCACAGTCAGTACATACTATGTGACCTCGGCTTCTTATTAGCGAACCCGAACAATCAGGACAGGATTCCATGAAACCTTTGTCTGACCTATTGGTTTCTTCATGTATCAAATACCACACCCAAATCAGAAAGTACAATCATACATAACACCCTTTCAGGCCATCAAAGTCTATTCCATCACGGTTCAAATCTGTACCATCGAATACCCGCTACCTTTCAAGAGGTGTTTGAAATCTCACAGAGAAAGAGAGATATCCGAAACTAATCGGCTGCATCAACTTGTTATGTTAATGTGAGGAAAATTGTTTCCATATCAAAGGTCTTCTTCTTTGCAGGTGTTATTTGCTTCAATGTTACTACGAGACGAAGTCCTCCCATCGTAGCAACAGCTTCGAATTCCTTTTCATCACTCTTTTTGAATACCTTTCCTTCCATATATAGCAGAGCTTTCTCTCCACCCACAATCGGTTTAGAATCAATAACAAGATCCAATGTACGTTTTCCTTCTATTTTGGTACATAGCGCTTCTGGAACTTCAAGTGTAAGTATCAATCCTTCTGGTTTTGAATTAATCTTTATAACTCTCAATCTCTTGGTTTCTGTATCTTCGATAGACTCGATTTTTGCGCCCTTGATTCTTATAGCCATTGGATTTACCTCATTTCCTGTTGATGAACCAGCCTAAGGTGCAAATTTAACCCTGTCGTTATTTCCATGTGTGGTTTTTTAGGCATCATACAGACCTGACTTCGGTGCCATATATGCAAAAATACAATCTGGGAGCTGTAAGTTTCTCTGCAATAATTGTTTTCTGTCTTGTTTCTCCTGTGTCTGCATATTATTTTGAATTCATTTCTTTTGAAACTGATCAACTTGTATACGAAGTAGGTGAAACAATTAACATGGTGGCTAGTCTTATTGCTGATTACAGTGAGAGTGGTTGGTGCTATGTGTCTTTTGCAGTTGTTTCCGATATCGGAACTGTTCATACTGATGGTTACTCTATTCCAGCATCAACTAATCCGCAATTTCCAGTTTCATCATATTTGATAACACCAAGCGACACTAACCCAGGTATAAACGGTACACAAGCTTATGTTATGTTCAGTGCAGAAATATATGATACATTCTCAGAAGGCGGAAGTGATTCAATAGTCGTGAATATAACTCGTGGTCGTTTAGAAACTATTCCACTTGTATCTCTTGTTAAAACATATGGCCAGAATAGTTCATTCTCATTTAGAGTGCAAAGTATACATACCGATAATGTAGTTTACTCTAACGAAAATCTATCCATCGTTATACGCAACAATCAAGCTGACATAGTTTGTGAAATTAATACAACCACTGACATCAATGGAGAATTCGAATTCATCTGGGATACTTCTCTAGGACCACCCTCTACGTATAACATGAGCATATCAAGCATAGGCACAGAAGATTTCATACCTTTTACAGAATCGTTTTCGGTTATCATAGAACCTGCACAATCTAAACTAAGTGTTATTTCTGCTCCAGAAGTTGTATATTGCCAATCTCCTGATGGTGTACTATATGAGTATGCCGAGATCACAATTGAACATCTTGATTATCAGAACATCCCTTTGACTAATAGCACTGTAGCATGGACTTTTGAGTCCACTTCTGGTATCATGAATCATATTGGTTCTGGATATTACAACGCTTTCGTTCCTATTCATTCGAATCCTGGAACCTTCTTTGTAAACTTCTCAGCCACAAATTCCGTATGTCAATCATCCTACAATTATACAACCATCGAAGTGATTCGTAGAACTCTCAACTTGAATTATAATACCCCTATCCTCGGAGTTGCGAATACATCATTCACCATTTCTATTATGGTGATTGATGAAATTGAAAGTATAGGTGTACCATTTCTTCAATCCAATTTCACGATTACTGTTAGCCAGACAATAATAGCAAACTTCCTAACATCATCGGACGCATCAGGACTACTAGAATATACAATAAAACTTCCATCAGATGCATGGGGCCCTAGTCATATCGAAATTAATATCCTCGAAACAATAAACTACAATTCTATTTCTGAAATATATAATCTATCAGTCAACTTCACCCCAACAATTTCTGCCATCATTGTAAATAATGCAATACTTGGATACAATTCCTGTTTTAACATAAACATCACAGATTTCTATTCTCAGGGGTTAGACAATATATCTGTAGAATTTAGGACACCAGATAACGAAATTATAGCAACCAATACTAGTGATTCACAAGGAATCTGTACATTACAATGGGTCCCATCTACTTCTTTTCTTGCTGGAGTACATAACTTCAAGCTATCTGTGCGAGGAAACCCCCTTGATTTCATTAATGACACTTCAATAACACTACCCGTGGTATTATTCTATCCTATTCATCTAATTGATTTTACAACGACTAGTGCTACAACAAGAGGATCCAGACTTGAATTGAATTTATCGATAATATCCGAGTTTACAGATAATCATTCCATCAGTTTCAGTCTGCATGATAATCTTGGTGACATTTATGAGAACATTACATTAGCTGTAAATAGACACTCCCTAGTTCCCATTGATATAGACCATGATTTTGGATTAGGAGTTCATCAATTATATCTAATTGTTAAGAATCAATACTATAGTTTCATTGGTATAACAGAAATCGAGATTTCTATCCTAGGTATCATAACTGTAAATGCAACCTTTAATTCTGCATTTTATAGTGAAGGTATAGTTTTGAGTCTTCAACTAACAGATGATAATATGTCAGATATTGATTACATATCAATCTCAGTTTTCTTTGATGATGAAACAACGTCATCCTCCTCATCAAATAATATGAGTCTCAGTACCTTGGTCAGTATTCCACTTCCCACAGATATCAATCCCGGACCACATACTGCTACTATACTCTTTTCTCACTCATTTTTTGAAACATCAAATATTACAATTGCATTTACTGTGTTAGTTCGAACAAGTATCACAATATCAATATCAACTGTATCTTCAAATACATCAGAAAGCTATCAACAGTCTATTCAAGATCTACCAATTGCCTCAAGCATATCATCCGGTTCAATCATCAATCCGCCTCCAATTTTATTAAGCGGAACAATCTCTACACCGCTATTGATCGAACGAGCAACTTCCCTTGATAACTGTCCCAAATTCAATTCAGGGATTAGTAATCTATCAACAGTTTCCGAAAACAATCTTACTTCATCATCTGGAAATGGCCAGATTGTTCGTAGTCGTAATGACCTAACAGAAGACTTACCAGATTCAACAAAATCCTCCACCGATCTTGATGTTGAACCGAATGATATAATGCCCCACTCAGCTCTCTTAGGTCCAGTAATAACAACATCTTTGAGAAAATCCGAATTCTTACGTATTTTTTCAACAATCCTTCGGATGAGCTGATTATGAGTATCTGCATCAGAGGTTTTGCGAAAACCTCTATTATCATGTGTTGAACCAGTTACAAGAAGATTGTGACCATCTCCGAATCTTGGCATTATCGCTCTTCCAGACGAATCATAACCTCCGATAGGCGGGTCGTTCTTTACAGCATAGCGTCTCTCTATTCTTCGTTTCATACTTCTGCCTATGATGACTTTCTCTCGAGAATGTGCAACGATTTCATCCGTCAACAGAATGACAGGATGACGTAATCGTTCTGATAACTCGAAAGCCTTCATGGTCAATTCATAGGTTTCTTGTGAAGAATTAGGTGAAAGAACTACACTTTCATAGTCTCCATGCGACCCCCATCTTGATTGCATAAAGTCGCCTTGGCCCACTTTCGTTGCCTGTCCCGTACTAGGTCCCGCTCTCTGAACATCCACAATCACACAAGGGGTTTCTGTCATAATAGCATACCCAATATTCTCCTGCATAAGACTGAATCCTGGACCTGATGTAGCTGTCATTGACATCTTCCCTCCCCATGAGCTTCCTATTACTGCAGCAATTGCTCCAATTTCATCCTCCATCTGAAGATAAGTACCTCCGATGGTTGGGAGTCTAGAAGCCATGACCTCAGCGATTTCAGATGCTGGAGTAATTGGATAACCTGCAAAAAATTCACAACCAGCTGCAATCGCACCTTCAGCACATGATTCGTTTCCTTGCCAGAAATTCAATGTGGTATCTTTAGCATGCATTACAGTAAACCACAAGGAGTGTTCGGTATCGAATCGAAGATAAGCCTATTCTTATTAACACAGAAGAGTATCACTTATCCGCTTTTTTGATCGCTTCTGAAAGATTCATACTGATTCCTTCAGGTTCATATCTCCGTTCCCTTATCTTAACAAATGTAGGAAAAGATACGCACTCCCCAACGAAAAGTGCCTCACCTACCTCTAAGGTAGTGATAGAGTCTAATGCTGACCGATCAATTCCTTCACTACTTTTACCAATATGTTCTAAGTCATATGGATTTGTAGCTCTTAGAATTACCTGATTACTACATTGACTAAGAATAGTTGTTGAAAGTTTTACAGGTCTTTGTGATACCAGACAAAGCAAAGCAAAGAATTTGCGTCCTTCTCTCGCAATTGTTTCTAGTCGTGCTTTTGGTAATGCCAGTTCATGTCTGCTTTCTGGGCAAAACTGGTGTGCTTCCTCAACTACCAGAAGATAGGGCGGTATCTTTCCTTGTCTTCTCAAAGTAAGAAGTTCATACGCCAAATTAGAAACAACTATCTGTTTCTTTTTTAGGCTTATGAAATCACTCAAATCAACAAGTGTCAACTTACCTGGTTTAACAGCTGTTGTAATATCTGGTACGCCTTCTTTGCCGAAAAGTCGAGTTTCATCTAAATCCACAAGCCATCCTATCAATGCATCACGTGTATTTTTACTAATGGACTCATCAAGACGAATATATTCAACAAGTTCTCCTAGTGTATATCCATCTTTCTTTGATTTACGAATATCTGCGATAACTCTTCGTAAATCACGTTTTTGAACTGAACTCATACCTGATACAAGCGCACCAAGTGCATCGGCACCAAGTGCATGTACAGGTATCTGAAAGTGTGTACCTCTTATTCTCTCAATCTCAAATATATTATCACTCAAATTCAGATCTGACGGTTGCATTTTTTCCAAGTAGGAGTACTCACCATGCACATCGATTACTACAACAGCTAAGCGTCCCGTCTTTTTGGACCGTGATAGTATTTCTTCTAGAAGGACTGATACAAAATATGATTTTCCCGCTCCACTCATTGCAAGCACTGCTAGGTGTTTAGAAAGCAACCGATCCATTTTTGGTGTAAATATCATATTATGATGTGCTATTTTTCCCAGATTCATACCCATTTCTATATCAAGTTTTAAGAAACCTGCTAATACATCTTCATCAACTGTTCGAACAACTGCACCAGGGGACACTGCAAAGAATGGTCGAATGGTGCCTGAATCGGACCATAAACCAAGTACCTGTGCTTTTGCCACAGTATATTGCCATCTATCTGTAGGGAAAATTGTCCTTAACGGTTCTCCCCTTGATTGGTATTCACGAACAGCTTCAGCATGCTGGTAGTATCGATTGGTTCCAACCAAGTCTTGCACTCTTGCAATAATCGTTCCCAAATCGTGATTAATACCTACAAATTCACCCCGACGAACTATTATCTCTTCGGAGTCGCCTTCTACAACAAATGAGAAACCACCTACATTTGGACCATCATTTGTACATATTACAGTCCCCAGTCTCAGATGTAGCCTTTCTTCAGACACTTCTTACCCTCCAAATGGATTCCTCGATCTTCTTTTTTCAAGTGTTACATATGTCAATCCTGATAGTGCCATAAGTCTATCAATAATCATAGATGTTTCATTATTACTGATTCTTGCTCTTGCATCTGCCTCTAGTATAGGTGCAGGAATTCCATACTCCGGATGCTGCGTTGATAAAGGTAGTATTGCAGAGAGTGCTTTGTTTAGCTGGATAACTCCTCTATCCGGGTCAACTAATACTTCAACGCGTAAAGGCAAATCCTCACGTGCTGTTCTGATATATGTGACGAGAATTGAGGATGCCCATAAGGAAATGTCATCTGCTATAGAATTAGAATTCTGTGTTATCTCAGTAGAGTATTTGAAAGCAAAGGTTCTTTCACCTTCATCCAGAAAGGTATCGAGTATATCACAGTCTCTTGAGATTTTGAGTAGCCATCTATAATCAACACCTTGAATTTTCTCAAAAATCTCTGGTTTTCTAAGAATGTGAGGAAGAATATCGCTCAAAATATTCACTATCTTAGTCGACCGACTATCCTTAACAATACCGACCAGCAACAAATCTTTCTTCCTAGCTTTGTGGTATAGCTGTCGGTATAAGGCCATAACTTCTTGATACTTCTCATAAGCTAGAGTTCCCATTTGTGGCCTATCTCTTGGATGATGATATAGACTACCATCAATGAGGATAAGGTCTACATGAAACTCCTCAAGTATGGCCAAAGTAACTTTCAATTCTTCTGATAAACGTTCAAGAGATGCCAATTGATCAAGCTCAGAACCCTGAAGCGTCAACATTACCGGTCTCACTTTCGGTTCGGGAAATGGAGAGGGGTAGAATTCCACGGATGGTCCCTTTTCTGGACCAAATTGGAACACAACTGCCACACCCCGTGTAAGAATCAAATCGATAGATCTGAATCTCCTTTTAATAAGTCCTCCATCAACTCCTGCAATCTTTAAGCCCTTGAGATGAGTTGGTTCAATTCTTGTAACAAAAGAAGTATCCACAACATCAGCTGCCACAGCTGGAAATCGTTTCAAATCTATTTCTTTCTTTATATCTTGTAAAACTTTCCCAAATTGCTTTCGAGTAGTTTCCACTCTCTCTATTTCTTGGACCAGTAAAGATAATTCTCGCTCCCAAGACTGCATACCAATCACATCAGAGTAGAATTCTGACATCTCTCTATTAAGTTAAACACTCCTCAAAATCTACTTGTCAGTTCTTCTTTTCTTATAGTCAACTGCTGCCCTTATTAGTCCCATATAAAGTGGATGCGGTTGACCTGGACGTGACTTGAATTCCGGGTGGTATTGCACTCCAATCCAGAATGGATGATTAATTATTTCTATAGCATTGATAATCTTTCCAGTATCATCATATGCTGAAACTATCAACCCTTTCTCTTTCATTCTGTGGATGTATCTATCAATGAGATGATATCTATGACGAAATCTCTCTCGAATCGAATCCATGTTGTATAGTTTCTGCAGCAATGTTCCTTCAACAAATCTGACAACATGACCACCAAGTCTCATTGTTCCTCCTTTATCCTCAGTCTGCTTTTGTTCATCCATTAGATCTACAACTGGATATAGACTTTTCTCATCAACTTCTGTAGTGTGGGCTCCTTCCCAACCCATGATTTTCCTAGCAAAAGCCACAGTCCCAAGTTGTGCACCATAACAAATACCTAGAAATGGTATATTAGATTCAAATGTCACAGTTGCTGCATTAATCATACCTTCAACCCCTCTCTCACCAAAACCAGGTGTTAGCAATACCCCTTCCACATCATCCAAATCCTCTCTCAAACAATCGATATCACATCTCTCTTCTGTTTCTATCCACTTGAATTTCACTCCGACTCCACCAACTGCAGCAGCATGAGCAAGAGACTCATTGATGCTCTTGTAAGAATCACTAAGTGTTGTATACTTACCTGGCATCGCAATAGTTATTGATTCAGCTGAATCATGGAATTTCTCAACAATATCTTCCCATTCTTTTGTTTGCGGAATTCCTTGTTCAAATCCAAAATGATCTACAATGATATCTCCAAGTCCTTGTTGTTCAAAGGATAATGGTAATTTGTATATCACCTTAATATCCGGATTTGAAATCACTCTTTGCTTTGGAACATTACAGAATAAGGCTATCTTTTCTCTTGCGGACTCATTTAATTGGCTTTCTGCTCTACATACTATAATGTCAGGTTGTAATCCCAATCCCTGTAAGGTTCGAACACTGTGTTGTGTGGGTTTAGTCTTGAATTCTCCAACAGATTTCATATATGGTACCAAGGTTACATGTACAAATGCTACTCTATTATGTCCTAATTCACTAGCTAGTTGTCTTACTGCTTCTTGAAAAGGCATAGCTTCGATATCACCAACAGTTCCTCCAATTTCTACAAGTAATACGTCAGGAACCGGGGGTTTGTTAACCACATCCCATATTCGTTTCTTTATCTGATCTGTAACATGTGGAATGATTTGTACAGTTCTTCCTAGAAATGTCCCTTTTCTTTCTCCTAGGATGACAGAAACATAAATTTGTCCTGATGTGATATTTTGAGAAGGATGCACATCCATCCCTGTAAATCTCTCGTAAGTGCCAAAGTCCTGATCAATTTCAGATATTCTAAACTTGAAAGCACTTCCTGGTTCAAATGCCCAAGTCTGGTCCGTGACAAAGACTTCACCATGTTCAACAGGATTCAGGGTACCAGGATCAATATTCAGATAAGGGTCAATTTTGACAATTCTTATACTCATTCCTCTGAATTGGAAAAGTTTTGCAATAGATGCAGTTGTAGCTCCCTTTCCAATACCAGAGAGGACACCACCTGTTACAAAAACAAATCGAGTTTTGTTTTGGTCTTGGGTCAAATAACAAGCCTCTTACCTGAATTCTTTTTGCTTAATATATTTGGGCGAAAACAGTGAACCGTATAAAGAGTTTGTTCCAACTTTGAATTATATATAACTATGATACGGGTTTTGCCAAGACTGCACTTTTCAATGCATTTTCAAACAGGTATTGAAAAGCTTCTAATACATTAAAACCGTCTTTCGCTATACTTCTGAAAACAGGAATAGATGTTGGTAGATTTAGGTAGGACCTGATTTGATTTTCCTGTACTGCACTTTCTAGATCTTGCTTATTTAAACAGATAACTATTGGTAGTAACCTGTCTTGTTCCGAAATCATTGACATCAATTCATTCCAACTAGCTAGATTCTCATCAAGAAGTGTTTCCTGCGAATCAACCATAAAAACAACTCCATCAGCACCTACAAGGACAACTTCTCTTGTTGATCTGTAAAAATCTTGACCTGTGGCAGACCAGACATGAGCATTGATAGTCCATCCATTTCCAAGATCGAATGGTATCGTTCCAAAATCACAGAACATAGTACGTCCTACAGTGTTTTCAATTGAAGTCAACTTGTCTGCGTAATCAAGACTTGAGAAGAGCCAGCGGATTGCAGTTGTTTTACCACTCATTGCTGGTCCAAAGAAGACTATCTTCAATCCCAAAGTTCTACTACCATAATCAATTATCATTTTAACTACCCCACATACTATCTACCCAGGCTCCAAGTCCTGATAGGGTACCTCCCTTTACACAATCTGAGAAATCTTCATGCCATTCTGCCATGATAAAACGAATCAAATCGGAAAGCTCACCACCCTCCCAACCAATCGCTTCATAGAGATTTCTCTCCGTTAATGATGTTGGTGCACCTAATTCCCTAGCAAGTCTTATTCTAGATAAGAGCATTACAGCTCTTCTGGCTGCATGAACATAGCTGCTTATTTCTTCGTCAAATACATCCTGTGTCAACTTGACAGATTCATCATCCAATTCTAATACAGCGTTGATAATTTGTTCCGATACATTAACGCCTCTTAATGACTTTCGCAGAAGTCTTTTGATACGTTCCAAAGACTGTCGTTTTCTAGTAATGATTTTGGTTACAATCTTCTTCTCCAAGTCAAAGTTGGACGGGCTTGGTCTCATTAAGCTGAAGTTCATCACTGAAGGCGAATTCACTCTAAGAACTCCACAACTTTCTGAGCTAGATAATATCTTATTCAATATCCCTTGAAGATCCTCTTCTGTGACTTTGATACCAAGAATTCTGCTTTCCAGAGGAATTGATTGAATCCATGCCGAGAAATTAGTTATCCGATCAAGAGCGAGTCTGAGGTTTGATGAGAGTCCACAAACAATAGTTCGATGCACTTCATAGTCATGTTTCTCTTCTTCCCAAACCGAAAACAACTCTTCCTGCGATGTAAAATCTCTCCAAAATACAAGTTTGTGTCGATGAGGACAAAGAAGTGTAAGACTCTCAGTCATATCATCAATCAATTCTACATCTTCACCAACTACAAAAATGGGTATCCTTCCTAAAATCGAATTGAGTAGTAATGGGAAATCATCACCCATCAACTCAATCATTGCTAGTATTGAATAAGTCATGGCTCTCGCCTCGCTAGAAGAAGACTACCATCTGCTGCACCCGCAAGCAATAGCTCCTTTAGATCGTCTGGAACTGCAGATTTAACAAGTGAAGCAGATTCCAAAACTCTTCTTATTTCACTGATATAATGTTTGAGTAGGAGTCTCATGAGACCTAGTTTTTGACTATTACGATCAACCCAGAGGCTGAATACTCCGTTTGGCACAGCATAAATGAAATGACGATTACTTCCTGTTTCACAAAGAACAGTTTGAAGTGCACTATTTCTCAATGTTCTGACAACTCTTTCCGAAGCATCATGAAGTGCAAAAGACATAGCAGCAAGTCTATCATTTGTGAATCTCTCTAATGAAACACGAACTCCTCCACTAAGCGAAAGGAATACAGAATGAATATTTGGAATACTATCATGTATCTGACGAAGTAAGGCTCTAAGAGTGAGTGCTTGAGACCGGTCAAGTGATATCAGAGATCTTGTTACAGAATATTTTTTCCCTTGGCCTTCCGATACCGCAAAGCCTTCTAAGACCTGCTGTGTTTCATGCATACTGTATGAACGAAGGGGAGGAAGTCGACCATCTATGTGCTGCCTGAGAAGATAAACAAGGCGTGACAGACTATCTTTCATTTCAATAAACAAGGCTGCCAGATTTACCCTCGGTGCTGTGGTCACTGTCAGAAAGTAATCTTGGTCATTTGGAAGGGCAGCAAGAAACACCTTCGAAGTTTCAGATTCCATAAGGAGGTATTTGAAATCGTTATGTATCAACTTTGCAACACCAAAAATAGCACAAGTAGATGACGCAACTGCAAACACTTCCTCTTTACTGAACCATACCCCCGCACTTGCAACGGGAAGTCCATCTTTTTGTATCAAGACTACATTTTCAACACCTGCAATCATCTTGATACTCTGCAGTGTTTCATTCAATTCTTCTGTCACTTTTCAGCCTCATGGATAATATGGTAAATCCAAGATACTGTCTAAGAAGATGCTATTTAATCTCCACACAGTTTATCAAACACCACATACACGAAACTAAGAACACACAAACAGATTACATATGAATTAACGCTGCATCAGGAGCCTCTTGAAATATCTCTCGAGCTGCACGACCTACTTTAACTCTGAATCTATCAGATGTATATACCCGAATCACATCAAAATAACCTCTCATCATATTGGCAATATTCGAGTAGTCTGATAGATTATGAGAAACTTTTTTCCCTTCAATTATTTCGAATACTCTAATCTCCATTGGTTTGACCTGATAGGGATTGTAGGGTACGGACGGAAGGGTTGGCACATCCACTATTACCTCCTCCGATGCAATACCCACAGTTTCAGCTATTTCAATTTGAATACTCTCTCTAACTTTTTTCTTGGTAAGAATCTTAGAAACAAACCTATCTTCGGTATGCAAGACTTTCTCAAATGCTGATTTGTAGAGAACTCTACTATCTAATAGATTAACAATACGTACTGCTTCTTTTGCCTCTTCGGACTCAGTTCGGTCAATTTGCCTTATTTGCGAAATCAATGAAACATCATCTAAGACTAGAAACTCATCCGGAGTGGAAAAGCTAGTAAGATTCAAGGTTTTATCTGCAGCATGCATTAGGTTTACGAGCATTACTTCGACACTTCTAACAGCTTTGTGATAATACACATTCAAAAACATCTCATATCTTGCAACTAGAAAAGCTTCAAGAGCCCCTCTTGCTGCTAAATCAAATTCAAGAGTTTTTTCCTTAGATACATCCAAACTCCGTATCAATCGATGTATATCGACAAGTCCGTAGTTTACACCACAATAGAAAGAGTCCCGAATGAGATAATCCATCTTATCAGCATCTACCTGTCCGGCTACTATCCCACTTATTACCCCATCAAAATTCTTTACTCGACGCCCCCGTACCAGATCAGCAATCCGCTTTTTTGATATCCCTCCTTTCTCCATTATATCTCCTACTGCACTCTTCTTTATCATCCACTCTGTAACATCTTCATGATTCATACCACGATTCTCAATCAAAGCTTCTTCAAAGACATGACTGAATGGACCGTGACCTAAATCATGTAACAATCCTGCAATTCGTATGTCCTGTAATACATCATCTCCGAGTCCTAAAAGTGGCAAAAGCCTACTTCCAGTGAGACCGGCTAGATACATTGCACCAATACAATGACCGAATCTAGTATGCTCAGCTGTTGGATAAACAAAATGTCCTCCTGAGAGTTGTTTGATTCTACGTAGTCTCTGATATGGCTCAGAATCTATAATCCCCTTTTCAACTTCAGTCAATCCAATTAACCCATGAATGGGATCATTAATTTCCATTATGAAATCCAAATTACCACCTACTGTCATATCTTAGGGTCAAACTGTCTTATCTCACGAATCATCACTTCTGCTGAACTAATTTGTGAAACACACAATGGAAGATGAATACTATCAGCAATTTTAACTGCCAAGGGGTCCAACTCTTTCACACCCTGAAGAATCACGACTGCCGGTTTTACTGCAACAGAGGTTCCCATCTGACTAGCTTTTATTGCTACCATCGGTGATCGACCTGTAGACACATTTGTGAGTATTGCAGCTCTTTGTGTTGTACCACCATAGAGCCGTAACAATTGTTGTGGTGTAAGATTCACTATTGCTTTCACACTATCTAAAACAGTATATCCATATATGTCACGTTCAAGCAGACTCTTATGAGTCAACACCTTACAATTCAGTTTTTCTACTAGTACTCTTGCGGGAACAGGAACTCCAAACTCCCTACTGTCGAGTATAGCTTCGGACCCAATTTCCGGAGATATTAGCTTTTCAAGAGCCATGACAACACGACTGCCACTGGCCGCATCCATGTCTATTAATCCCTCAACAAATCGTTTGATTGTATCAACACGTGGAGATTTACGTCTTCCACTTTCGTAATCACTTATTACAGAGGGAGATACATCCAGATGGTTTGCAAGAGTCTTTTGAGATATTTGAAATCTTTTCCGCCATCTCTTCATTACTCTACCCGGATCGTTTTCTGCTAAACAAATTTCGCCGGCCATTGTTTCAGCAAGCCGTTGAAGCGACTCACTCCAATCCATGAATATCATCTCGTGTCTGTAACAGATAAGACTTGCGTAAAAGTCGATATAGATTACGTCAAATACCAACTAAAACAGAGCCAATGATTCACGGATTCATCTGATATATCTACCGAAGGACTCAAAGAGATAATTGTTTACCAACACCTCAGGTTAATGATATGTTCTTCATTTTTATCGTTGGCATGGCCGGATCCGGAAAATCTCTCTTGACTGCATCACTTGAGAAGTGGTTAGTAGGATCTAATATGAGTGTTTCAGTTGTAAATATCGACCCCGGAGTTGAGAGCCCACCTTATACAAGTGATGTTGATATAAGAGAGTATGTAGACTATGGTGAAATAATGAAACAATATGGCCTTGGACCAAATGGCGCTCTTGTTGCTTCACTTGATATGGCACTAAACTATGTTACTGATATTCGAGAAGAAATCGCAGAAGAAAGCAGGGACTATGTGCTTGTTGATTGTCCAGGACAAATGGAATTATTCGCATATCGTAATTCTGGACCTCTTATGGTTTCAAGTCTGCATGGAACAGATTCTGCACTTTCCCTCTATCTTATGGATTCTAACATTGCTAGGACTGCTACAGGTTATATTGCCTCACTCTTGTTAGGAATATCAATCAATATCCGCTTTGGACTACCCCAACTTAACGTCTTGAGTAAATCTGATATATTAACTCCTGAAGAACTAATCAAACTTGAAATGTGGTCCGATGAACCGTATACACTCGAAGAGGCTGTTGATGAGTCAAGTACGGGTCTAATACGCGAATACTCGAAATCAACCCTGGTGATGCTGGATCAAATGGGTGGTGGTACGAGTATCATCCCCGTATCAGCAAAACAGATGACCAACATCGACACGCTATATGGTGGAATTCAGAGAATTCTGGCTGGTGGCGAAGATTATCTTTCATTTGAGTAGGGGTCAAGTTTGAATCAATATTTTGTACTCCTGTCAGGTGAAAGTACTGAGCTTGGTCTTGCTGAAATTGAGTCATTAGCTACACTGTTAGACTACCATATCACAATTAAACAAGTAGGCAGATTTCTCTTTTTGACTAGTGCTAAAGATCCCACGTCTTTTCTTTTAGATAGAGCCGCATTACTGAAACAAACAGGATCGATTTTAGCTATAAACCACATCTCTGATGATAGCAGCGTCATCAATCTGACAGATATTTCTCAACACATAGAACCGGGACAAAGCTTCTCATTACAATCATTATCACTCATGAACAATCGAATGAAGAATTATAGAGCGACTTTAATCCAAGAACTTGGAGGCAAAATAAAAGCCATCACAGGAAGTCCTGTTTCACTGGAAAAACCGGATATAACATTTTCAGTTTTTTTACTAGATGAAAAAATAATATTCTGCAAATCTATCCAATCTAAAATGAACAGTATTTTAAAGAATCGCAATCCAGCCAAAAAAAGGTTCTTTCATCCTTCTATGATGAATGCAAAACTAGCTCGGATAATGTGCAATCTTTCGGGACTAAAGGTCAATGATACAATTCTTGATCCATTCTGTGGAGGAGCAGGTATCCTATCCGAGGCAATGGCAATTGGTGCAAAAGGTATAGGAATAGACCTGGACTGGGCTCTCCTAAAAGGTGCATACACCAATTTATCCAACCTTTACAACAAAGACTTCACCCTTTTACAAAGTGATGCAAGACTACTATCTTTTGATAGATATATTATAGATGCAATTGTAACTGATCCCCCTTATGGACGAACAAGTTCAACGAGAGGCGCTCAGTCTCCTTCTCTTATTCAAGAAACTCTTAGTCTGGCTAGCAATATATTGAACAAATCAGGACGATTGTGTATCAGTGGTAGTTTAGAAATGAACATACCAGACATTGTAAAGGAAAGTGGTTTCAAAATACTCCGCTGTAATAAAATCTATGTTCATAGTAGTCTGACACGAGAAATAGTGACTGCAACGATTTAATCCAATACTACTTTTCCATTTCTTGTTGGTGGTGTAAACCATCTTTTGAACTGCTCGAAATCGTCGTCATTTTTGGAATCAATCTGCATCTCGATAAATCCCAGAGGTGGATTTTCTTCTGAATCATCCATCAAACGCAATCTACTTACATATGCAACCTGTTTATCAAATCGAATAATAGTATTAGCCCCATTCCAGTTCTTTTCTAATCTTGACCGAACTGCATCGATAATCCTAGTATTATGAATCATTTGTTTCAGTTGTTCAAGAGAGGTTCTATCTTTTATTTTGAGTGTCAATTCAGTACCAACATCAAGAAGTCGTTCTTCAATCGAACTTTCTGGAAAGAGATTCAATAATGCCCTCTCGACTCTTTCAGGATCTTCCGTTGGATTAACTATACATCGAATATAACCAATCATTCTAAAGAACTCTCTCAACAACTTCTCTAGAGGCTTCCCTGAACTCTTCAAGTGTTCTCTCATTCACAATCATCAGGTTGCTTAGTGCAATTACCCCTCCAAGTCCAACTGAGAGCTCGCGCAAGTCTCTTTCTTTGAAAGACAACCAATCTATAGGGGCATCTTTTCGTCCGCGATCCTGAAGTCTATCAAACCTTGTGGCTGGTGAAGAATGTACTCCAATAATAATCAATTCATCGGCATAATCATCGAAAACATCTACTTCATCAATGCTCCGACAGCCTTCAATCACAATTACCATCGAGTCTATTTTCTTAAGTTTCTGTACACAATGTTTTGCTATGGCACCCAATCCATCAATTTCTCTTAGCTCAAGCATAATCTTTTTGGTGTTTTCTGGATTTGGATCCAAGCCTCTTTTTATCGCTTCTTCTCGTACTACATTTCCCATTACGATTACTGGCATTCCTACAGCTTTGAATGCATCTGCAATCTCACTTTTTCCTGCTCCAGGCATACCTGTTATGATTACAAGTTTCACCGGATGCTTCTCTCCTTATTTGTTAGTAATCCAATTGGAATGCAACTTTACCTTTGTGGTATCCTATCATTATACCATATAATCAGGAGTCTTCCTAGTATCCTTCCCTAAAATTTCCATGATGCATTCATCGTCTATTTCACTTCGGGCTTCTGTAATTGCCACATGAAGAGCCTCTTTCAATACACGATCACGTAGGTCTCTGCCAGAATATCCTTCGGTCATCATAACAATTTTATCGATGCTTGCTCGAAGCGGTATAGGCAATTTTGCTGAGTAGAACTTCAAAATTTCTCGACGTTCTTCTTTACTTGGTAATGGGAATTCGAACAACGTATCAAATCTAGAGCGTATTGCTGAATCAATCATTTGCCCTGCATTAGTAGCTCCGATTACAACAACACCTGATTCATCATCTGTTCGATCAAGTTCACTTAACAGAGCCGTTACAACTTCAGAAACATCCCCTCTAATTGATTGAAATGAACGCGTCAAACCAATAGCATCTAGCTCATCAATGAAGATTATACTGGGAGCTTCTCTTCTAGCATCTTCAAAAAGTGCACTTATTCTTCTCCCTCCATCACCAACATGCACACCGATTAAATCCGATGCCTTAACCAAGAATATATTTGCATCAGCCTCACTGGCCAATGCTCTAGCAGTCATAGTCTTCCCCGTACCTGGTGGGCCATGGAATAGTACAGCACGTGGTGCCCATTCACCAAAAACCGACGGGTCCATGAGATATTTTAGTATTAATCTGCATTTCCTAATTACAGACTCATGTCCAACAATATCACTGAATCTTACTTTCTTGCCAATGTGCCTTCTTGAAGATATATCAGCATTGAGTATGATTTTAGAATCAAACGTAATCACCGAATCTTGAGGTTGTACATCCAAAACTTGGAATGCATAATCTGGCATGACATACTTGTCAAAAAGGTACATTCCCTTCTTGACGACAGTCCCCATCCACTGCTCTCTAGCATAGTCCTCGAATAATTCCACATTGTCTGTTTCAACACCTATTGTTTGGGGGTCTCCTTTGGTTCGAAACGGAAATGATGCGCCTCTTAAGACAACTAATTCTGCGGCAGGAACTTCAAGGCCACGGTGGCGTGATTTCTTCTTGGATGTTTCTTTTGTGCCAGTTGGAAGATCAACTCCAGAATCTTTACGTTTAGTCAACTCGAATAGTTCCACCAAACTCTCGACAGACAATCTGCCTTTAAGCCTATACTTTGAACCAACAATCGTCAGGATAATATTGTCAAAGATATAGGATAGGTCGAGGTTATCATGGTGAGTGAAATGATACGTGTGTTTCTTAGTGTAGATATAGAAGACGAAAATCTCATTTCAAGAATCAAGGAGATTCAGAATCTTTTGGATCAAGATGCTGCAAAAATGAAACTGGTCGAGGAAGAGAATATCCACTTCACTTGGCGTTTCTTTGGTGATACTTCATTGGATGCAGTCGATTCAATACGTAAAGAACTAAGTAAACTTGACTTTTCTTCCTTCTCTATTAGCATCTCAGGTGTATCGGCTTTCCCAAAAATCAGTCGTCCAAGAGTAGTCTGGATTGGAGTAGATGAAAATGCAGAATTAATGATCAAACTGAAGAGAGAAACTGACAGACTTATCTCAGTACTGGGATATCGCCCAGAAAAAAAGGAATTCACACCTCATGCTACAATTGCAAGAATCCGCGCAATAAGGGACAGTGATGCAATTGTCCGTAATCTTGAGGAATTAGCTAACGAATATGTTGGAAATATGAAAATCAAGTCCATAAGTATGACCAAAAGCATACTCACATCATCAGGTGCGATTTATGAAACACTTTGGAGAATTCCTCTGAGCTAGTTCCATATCATAACATAATAATGTGGTGGGCCGGGGGCGAATTTCATCTCGTTGATGATTACAACGAAATCTTGAACGCCCGGTCTCTTGCATTCCGTGACTTGAGGTCTAATGACCACAGTCGCCCCAAGCAAGAATCATACCAAGCTAGACTACCGACCCATAGACATCAAGGCCTATTCTATTTCCAAAATAAAGGTTCCCAAACATCAATACTAGAACACGTGTTCTAATAATACGATTCATTTACTAGTCAGTATGTGAAACTTCTGATGATGACAACTGATTTGATTTTCCACGATATATTCACTAAACATGAACTAAGTCCAGGACACCCTGAATCACCAGCACGTCTTGTAACAGCATTAGAGTACATCAGGCGTAGAAATCTTCTTGAAAATTATGAAATTTCACTAATAACACCAACCGATTCAGAAATATCCTCAATATATCAAATTCATTCGAAAGAGTACGTCGAAGATATACGAACTAAATCGCAGATGGGTGGGGGATTCTTCACGCTTGACACGTCTTCCAACGAATATACCTATGATGCAGCTATATTAGCTGCATGTGGAGGAGTACAAGCAATAAATCGAATAGTATCAGGAGAGAGTGAAAATGCATACGTGTTGTGTAGGCCTCCCGGTCATCATGCTGAATATGACCGTGCCTATGGGTTCTGTTTCATCAATAACATAGCAGTAGCTGCACAACACCTCATAGATTATCATGAGCTTCAAAAAGTGCTCATAGTTGATTATGATGCGCATCATGGAAATGGAACGCAAAACGCGTTTTACTCAAGCAATCAAGTTCTCTATATTGGTCTACATCAAGATGGTCGTACACTATTTCCAGGATCTGGTTTTCCTAGAGAACTTGGTGAGGGTGAAGGTACTAATTATAATATAAATCTGGCAATGTATCCTGGTGCGGGTGATAAATCCTATGAGTTAGCATTTAATGATATAGTAAAACCAATTGCTGAATCGTTCAAACCAGAATTCATTCTTGTTTCTGTAGGATCCGATTGTCATTTCAGTGATCCTCTAACATCTCTGGGTCTGACAACTGGCGGAATGGCTATGATGAACAAAGCCCTCCACCAAATGTCCGAAATATCTGCAAATGGAAGGCTTGCTTTCTTTCTGGAGGGAGGATACAATCTTGATATTGTTGGTCAATGTTCTCAACTGATATTGGAGGAGCTCGTAGGAGCGGAAATAACTGATTTTCATGATGAACATTCAGAATCTGAGAAGAGTATTGAGTACACAACAGAGCTGATTAATGTATTACAATCTCGACTGGAATCAACTTTTCTAACATAAAAGATATCTAATCGTCAAAATCAGCAAGAAGTGTCTGCATCGTATCATCTTCTTCGGTTTCAACTTCTACACTTTCGGTTCCAATTGCCCCCTTTTCAACATCAAAACCCAACTGTTTTTTGATTGAAGCTGCAACGGATGTACCAATTGTAGGTATTTGTCCTAATTTCTCAGGTTTAACTTGGTATAAATCTGCTAGATTCTTTAATCCATGATTGTAGAGCATTCGTCCTCTCACACGACCTATACCTCTTAGACTAACGAGTTCTAACAACTCACTCTTGATTCCATGCTTCATTCTTGATTGCAGTTCGTATAGATTTCTGATGTATGATTCAGCTCCTGATACTTTTGCTATCTCAGAAGATGCATACAAAAGCCAATTTGCGGACTGAACATATCTATGAATATCTCCGGCACCAACATTATAGTCGTCCGTGAGCTCCTTCTCCGATTTCTCCTGTATCCAATCCATCAATAAGCTTGCTGTCTTGACTTCAGCAAGAAATCTTGTATATCCTTCAGGGTCTTCCCATTCATCTGGAGGTTCCATAAAGAGATCCTTCAAATGATCTTCTACGAAGAATTCGAAGTCCCCCATTTCTGATTGTGTGACATAGGTGATAGATTGATCGGGGGTACTACATATTAAATGAAGCATGCCAATTTGTGTAAAATCACATTTTCTCTCAAAACCATTACGAATTTGCACCGTAGTCACGGGGTCAATATAGAGCTGAGATGTTCTCTTGCCCAATAATGTAGCTTTCAAAGATTCATTCGAACCATCTTCAATTAGTTCACCTTGTACAAGGAAATCCAATGCTACAGTTATGTGATGATCAATTTCTCTCGAGTCAAATTGAAATGAGAAAAAGGTCTTTTCAAGAAGATTGTCAAGATCCTTTCGGGTAGGAGTCATATCTGCTGCTATTGCTGAGAGTATGTGAGCCCTAACGGCAGATTGTGATGCAAGTTTAGAAGTTATCATCTCCGATTCTGATAGAAGATAGCGTTCTGCAAGAAAATCAAGTTCTTGCTCAGTCCGTGCAATGAGAACAGCTTCTCCATACTTATCATATTTCGGTCGACCAGCTCTACCTGCCATCTGTTTGTATTCAAGCACCGGAATGAAATAACTCCCTCTACCTTGTTCAAATCTACGAACATCACGGATTATTACTCTTCTAGCGGGAAGATTGACTCCTGCGGCAAGTGTTGGAGTAGCAATTATGACTTTCAGATGATTGTTTCTGAAGGCATCTTCTACATTCATCCTCTCCTGATTATCAAGACCTGCATGATGAAATGCGACTCCTTGATTTACTACTCTAGCAAGAGTCTTTGATGCCTCAGGTGCAGATAATCTCCCTCCAATCTTGTCCGCAATCTTCGAGAGGTATACAAGTGAGTCTTTTGATACATACGGACGAATATCTGATGCAATTCTCTTTGCTACCGCAACTGTGGATCGTCTACTTGATACGAAAACAAGAACCTGACCCCCCTCATCAAGAATATCACAAATCACATCAGATAGAACCTCCTCTCTCATTCGTCTAATGAAACGTTTCTCTCCGTCGCTGAATGTAATCTCACTTTCTAAGACAATTCCCTCGTTAAGAGGAACTGGTCTCCATTCACTCTTGACAAGTTCAGCATCCAACCATCCAGCTATCTCATCCGCATTGGAGATAGTAGCACTTAGTGCCACTATCTGTACGTTTGGATTCACCTGACCTAGTTTTGCGAGAACCATCTCAAGTGTTGGACCCCTTGAAATATCATTTACAAGATGAACTTCGTCTACAATAACTACTGCAACCTCTTGGATCCAATCAGTTTTATGTCGTATGAGGGAGTCCATCCTCTCTGTTGTTAAAACAACAATATCAGCATCACGTAGTTTTGTACCTGGTGAATCATAATCGCCAACAGACATAGCTGTGGTTATACCTAGAGAATCATATTTCTTGAAATCAGTATATTTCTCTCTTGCAAGAGACCTAAGTGGAACGAGATAGAGTGCTTTCCCCCTCCCATCAAGTATTGCCTTGAGCATGCAAATCTCGGCTACCAAAGTCTTTCCTGAACTTGTTGGTATTGCTAAAACAAGATTTTCCCCTTTCAAGACATTAGTTTCTAGGGCGTCCTTTTGGGGTGGGAACAGCTCTGAGATACCAAGATTCTCAAGAATCTGTATGATTTTCTTATTGATTGGTACCTCTGATATATCCACAATCTCATCTCCGATTTGTAGGAATAGGATGTCTAACTTTGAATACGTTTAATCCTACCATCACGAGGGTAGAAGAGAATCCCCTCAGCAACCAGTTTCCTAATGACTTCTTCTGCTCTCTCGGCAGCAAGTCCCATCGAAACAACACGTTGAATTAATGCATCCTGAGTAACTGTAGACGTACCATCTGCCTCAAAATCTCGCATGGCTTTGAGTATTATGTCTGATGAGCTCCGTTGAGCCGCACTCATTGTAGACACTAGTCTATCAATATCTATTTTCCCAGTAATTCGATCAAGCGCAACCATTCTTAGAGATTCTTCAAGTAATCGCACAGATGCCTCAGCATCTTCCTTTGTGACCTTTGTTCGCAATGCCATTTTTGCTCTAGCTTCAGCAAGTCTGACCAAGGCTTCTAGTTGTCGTGCTGTTATGGGTACTGGTGCTGCTCCTCCTTCGGCACTTTTTCTCAAATCCACGTAGAAGTTCTCAATTACTTCTGCTGCTTCAGCTGTGAGCTGTGGTATTACATAACGATTGGCATATCCAATATACTTCTTAAGAAATTCAGGAGAAATAGGTGCGACTGCACTTTTTCTGGTAGTCTTCTTCATTTGATGCATTCCAAGAATAAATTGGGCAAGTTCTCTATCTTTTGATGCTTCTACAGTATCAACAAGAATCCAAATCAAATCGAAACGTGACATTATTGTAAATGGTAATTTTATATTATCTTGGATGGACAATGATGGCTCATAACGCCCAAGAGTTGGATTAGCCGCTGCTAAAATCGATGTACGGGCATTCAGAGTAGCAACAATACCCGCCTTAGCGATACTCACAGTGTGCTGCTCCATTGCTTCATGAATCGCAGTTCTATCGTTAGGGTCCATCTTATCGAATTCATCAATACATGCAATCCCTTGGTCCGCTAGCACCAATGCTCCGGCTTCCAAGGTCATGGCTCCGGTATCGGAATCATGGACCACTGCAGCAGTCAGTCCCGCAGCTGTAGTGCCTTTACCTGATGTATAAAGTCCTCTTGCTGCAAGACCCGATACAAATTTTAGAATCTGGCTATTATGAACGATTAGATTCCCGTTTGCTAACACAAAGTGTCCATCTTCAGTTCCCAAATCATACACGATTGCATCCTTGTCAACGTGTTCAATTCTTATTACTTTGTCCCAAAAGATATCTGATGCTGCCAGTGTTTTGAGAGAATCAAGTGCATCAGAATGGGCATCTTCCAATCCGAATTGAATCAATCTAATAATTAGATTTTGTAAGTATTTACGTCCCATTCTTTGTCTGTACGTCTTCCCTCTTATTTCTCCAAGGAAATTTCGTGATGATGAGCCCCTAATACTTCTTATCCCCAAGTCCTTAGCTGCTTGGATACATAAGTTTCCAAAGTTCGGAATAATGTCCTTAGATTGATATCTTTGACGCATTGATAAGTTCTTTACAAGGTTCTCTAAACGTTCTCTTTTGGTAGGAGAAACGAATCCGATTTCTCGATGGAATTCAAGCAGTTCCTCACCATTGATTGCAATCTTATAGTATATACGATTCTTATACGGTCCTGATTTCAGTTTCCTTTTTGAAATAGAAGCAAAGATTCCAATCGTAGAAAGGAGATCTGATAGTTGATATGCTAAATCTTGGCTTTTCGTTACAGCATATATGCTTGCACTTTTTTCCTCTATCCAACCATCTCCAGAGAAATATGCTGACAACAACGAGCGTCTGAACTCTATAGGAGTTGCAAAAAACAGGTCGGGGAGCTTCTTCTCAGCTGCCCCAGATCCAAACATCTCCAAAAACCACTGACTTATACTTGATTGGCAAATATAGACACCCCTCTCAAAAGATGAAGCTTTTCCAAAGAGGCTTTTCAAATCTGAATCCAATTTGGTCTTTATAGTAGCATCAAGATTGGTAAACCTTACCATATTCGTTTCAACATTGCCTTCTGATAGGTAAAAACCAATGATTCTACCCAGTTTTTCATCAAATGGGATTTTTCTGGGGAACCATGAATTATCATGCTTTTGTCTTATCCATCCCTTAGCTGGAATGACTGTAGGATTGGCAACATAGCTTCGTATAGTAGAAGATGCAATGTTAGCAGTTGCAGCAGCAGTATCCACAGAAATCAGATTTTGTCCAATTTGTGAGATTTGTTCACATATAATGTCAGACTGAACCAGATTATCATCAGAGATACCTTCACTAATATCTACCTTTGTAATGAAACTTTCGTCACAGAATCTGATTGCCCGTGCTATAGGCAGGAAAATACCAGGTTTCAAATCCCGAGCCATGAGAACATGTAGATGTCCATCTATCATAGTGGACAGAGAATGGTCTGGCGTCATCAATGCGGTTCTTCCCGACGCAGTATATATCCGAACCAAGCTATCTGTTCTGTGTCTGCTTACCTCAACTATTCGGGATTTCTTTGTCTTCAAATTTTCTAAATCAATGGAAATAGTATAGAGCTCAGAATCACTGACCAGCCGCAGTACATCGGTATCATCCTTGGTTATTACTTCACTCGGGTATTTGTTCATCATTGTATCAATGACTTCACCAATCTTTCTGATAGACCAAGTAGAATCCGTGGATGTGTCTCTTAGGAAAATCTTTTCCTTTCCGTGAACACTCTTTCCGGTACCTGGATCTCCAATCATTAGGATGTTTGAACGCCCTCTTAATCGTGTCCCATCTGGTAATGTTTTTCCTACTCCTCCAAAGAGTAAGAGTGCTATTGATTCCTTAATCAGATCATGTCCATAGATAGAAGGCGCTATTGAAGCAAAGATTCTACCATGAACATAAGGGTCTTCAGCAAGCGACTTGATTTCTTGCTCATCGTCCTCTGTAATCTCTATCTGTTCATATTCCTTTTCAGATACTTCAACACCAATAGCATCAATAAAAACATTGAATGTTGCTAATCGTCCACCGCGCCTAGAGAAATCAGGTGAAGTTTGAAGCATACCTGTGACTTTGACTAGGTCACCTGGACGAGAAATATCTACAATATCACCCCTAAGTGTTACATCTACAGATCTAGGCATCTGTCCTGGAGGAAGCTCATCTGGCGACTCTTGTACTCTTATTTTCTGCCAATCTATGAATACCGATTTCTCAGGTATCAGCTTGACAGATGGTTTACTTGTATTACATGCGTCACAAAATAGTGGTGTAGTGAATCGCCCCTCTTCTTGAAATACTGGTATCTCATTTCCACATTGTCCTGCAGACCCCCTACATTCAAAGACTCCTATCTCAAGTAATGGTTTGACTTCACTCGCACGCATTAAGATTCCACTAATGTGTATCAAACGACCAATATGCTTGGAACGTATCGCTCGTAATGCAATATGTTCTGAATAGTTTACTATACGAACCTTGAAAATTCCGCTACCCATTTTTTCAATCGTATCTTCAACATATTTCTCATCCTCACTTCTCAGAATCGACAACAAGGCATCATTCAAACTGGACAACAAGTCGGTTGGCTTTTCACTTGCCTTTTCATAGAAAATATTGTCAAATGTAACTAAATCCTGAAAATCAACCGCCAGTGAGGTTTCTTCGTAAATAGACATCTGTTGTACTCTAGACCAATATTTTGTGTTTCCACTCTCATCTTTGTAGGTTCGAATGAACTCCTCTAGTCTTTCTGAATCCGAACTCATTTTAATCAACTACTTGTCATTTTCAGGAATTTCAGTTTCAATATAATGAATCCCACATTATTTACTATAGTATTATCCGATATTAATTCCGTTCTCGTTAGCTCTGAGTTATTCCTTTTAACTCTGCTACCAGCTGCGCATATTGTATATCATATCTATTCTTTTACATAATGGCGCCATTCGGAAAGAATTTCGATAATCTCCTCACAAAGCCAGCGTTCTTCATGAGTCATCTGTTTCTGCGTATCCTGATATGCACCCGATTTTGCTATTTGGATTATTTTTGACAGCCGTATCTCACTCATATTCCGTAGGAGATTTTCAAATTTTCCGATATCTTCCTGTCCGATTGGATCGGGAGAAGTCCGGTCTCCTTGGAGATGTCTTATTCTCTCTCTGATTGCGACGTACATAAGAGAATTTGTATTCTGGATACCAGATTGCCGTTTTTCCTGCTGATAGATTCTTTGAATTTGTGAAAGCGCCTCATATTCATCATCTGGTACGATTTCAACAATCTCATTGGCCATTAGTACATCAATAATCCAGTTTTCCAATTCCACCTGCTGGTTCTCGTCAAACGGTCCTATTTCTTTCCCACCAACAAATAACTTCGATATAGGTTTCAAGAATATACATCCTCGTATCTCGTTCAGATAATTCATTCTGAAACGATCTATCATCTCTTTTGCTTGATTGTGTAGTTTCATTACTGGTATCCACACTTATCTTGTAAACCTATATCACTGAATTCACTCTATCTGGAGAATCTTTTAAGGACATTGTATAATGAACACATGACTCTAAACGTTCCGGGATGGCAGTACCAATACAATGGATGATGAAATCAAGATGGATATTGACTTATGGACTGAGAAGCATCGCCCCGCTACACTTGGAGAAATTGTCGGGCAAGACACTCTGATTGAAAAACTGAAGAAATTCGTTGAGCAGAAAGCAGTTCCACACTGTCTATTTGCAGGTCCTCCTGGAACTGCAAAGACTACCGCAGGTATGGCGATGGCTCGTGATTTATTCGGGAGCACATTTGATCGGAACTTCATGGAGCTTAATGCAAGCGATGAGAGAGGTATTGATGTGGTTCGAAACCAAATCAAGAATTTTGCCCGGATAATGCCTGCTGGTGATGCACCATTTAAGCTCCTAGTTCTTGACGAAGCTGACCATCTCACTGCAGATGCGCAACACGCACTAAGAAGAACTATGGAATCCTATGCATCATCCTGTAGAATGATTCTGATATGCAACTATTCAAGTCGTATCATTCCTCCAATTCAATCTAGATGTGCAATTTTCAAGTTTAATCGTCTGGATGACAATTCTATTTCAGAACGATTGAAATATATCGCTGGTGCAGAGAAGGTAAAACTCGACGAAAGCGGTTTAGAGGCTATCCTATATATTGCAGAAGGTGATATGAGAGCTGCTATCAATCTATTACAAGCTGCATCATCTACTGGTGGAAAAGTTACAGAATTTACAGTATATGGCATTTCAGGTCGTGCTAATCCTGAACGGATTCTAAATATGCTTCAAATCTCTATGGATGGGAAATATGATGATGCTTTAGATACTCTTCATATGTTTCTACACAATGAAGGAGTATCTCCTGTAGATTTAGTGCGTCAAATTCATAGAGAAATCACGAAGATGGAAATATCGAATATCGTCAAAATGAAGATTCTTGAGCGGACTGCTGAAACCGAATTCAGAATCACTGAGGGTGCCAGTGGTGAGGTTCAATTAGTATCACTTCTTGGATACATGGGACAGGAGTTGTCATAACCAGTGGACACAAGCAATCTGCCTTGGCCAGAGCAACATCGTCCGACCTCTCTGGAAGAACTGGTTGGAAATCTGGATCAGCTGGCAGCCCTGTCAGATTGGTTGAAGATTTGGACAACTGGAATACCTCATTTCAGAGCTGCTCTTCTTATTGGTCCTCCAGGTGTTGGAAAGACAGCATCAGTTAATGCACTTGCAAATGATATGGGAATGGAAATAGTCGAATTTAATGCGAGTGATAGTCGAAATAAATCCCAGATTGAAACACTCGTTTGGAGGTCTGCGATGCAACAAACTCTAGATGGTAGTCTACGCCTGATTCTTCTTGATGAAGTAGATGGATTATCTGGTACTAGTGATCGTGGTGGTATAGGCGCTATTATCAAGATAATTGAAACAACAGTACATCCAATCATTATGACTGCAAATGATCCAGAGAGCACTCGTTTGAAAGACCTTCTTAAGAAATGCAGGGTTTTCACATTCGAACCCATTTCTCATGATGATATGTTAAAAATCTTGAAACGTATTGTTAAGCTTCAACGTTTCGAAATTGATGAATCTGTGTTAGAAGATATAATTTGCAATTCAAGTGGCGATTTGAGAGCCGCAATATCAGATTTGGAGATGATTGTCAAAGGTGGTATTATAGACACTAGCCTTGCATTTCGAGATATACGTCGTAGTGCACAAGACACTCTGAGAAGATTATTCATGGCAACAGATATGGAAACCGCAAAACGCATCCTTTCCGAATCTGATATAGATCATGATAAACTAATTCTCTGGCTTGAAGAAAATATTCATCTGCATCTCACATCATCACAGGAACTCGAAAATGGATTAGAGGCATTATCTCAGGCGGATTTGTATCTAGGTCGAATCTGGAGGGGCCCCAACTGGCGATTATTAGCATATTTCTATGACATCTTAGCTATTGGTATCCCAACAAGTAGAATTGAAACCCCATTTGTAAAAACCCACTATACACAATCAAAATGGCCTCTTCTTGTATGGCAGTCAAATATGAGTGAACAAAAACAATCCGAAATCAGAAGTCGGATTGCAAGAGCCACTGATGTTTCAAAGAAAAGAGTTCAAAAAACGCAACAGAATATCATCCAGCAAATAATAGACCAAAACCCTGCCGCAGAAGGCGATTTTACGGATTGGCTGGGTCTTAAAAGGGGAACTTTAGGTCAGCGAGGAAATCGTCATTCACCCCATAGAAGGTAGTATACATCCTGTGAAAAAATGATATCTTTTCCTCTAAATAGCGTTGAATTCTGAACATAGCATTCTTGCTTTTTTGCATCATGATTGGTAAGATAGATTCTACAAGAACTAGTCCTTCAGGTGGAGCTGGTTCTATTCCTCCAGCAATAGGTCTGAATGAAATCAAATCACGAATAATTTCAGGTGGAAGGCTTCCTTGACCTATTTGTACTAAAAGGGCTACTATTTTTCTGACCAACTTCCAGAGGAACCTTGTCCCAAAAAAATCGAAAATCAATATTTCATCAGTTTCTCGTACCGATGCATTTAGTATCGTGGAATCAGTACTACGATCTCCATCAGGTTTAGAAATAAGCGCATAATTATTACTGCCAATAAGATATCGGATACCTGTCAGAATCGCATTAATATCAACATTTTTCGATTCTTTTAATTGATAATATCTGTAATGTCTTGCCAACACACTGAAACGCGGCTTAAAATTATCAGGAGCTAGGCCATATGCCCATAATGAGATATCGTCTGGTAAATGCTTGTTTATCTGATCAAGATTCAGTTCTCTATCTGTGCTTATCAGTCCAATCTGCCCAAAGCTGTGTACACCCTTGTCAGTTCTTCCAGCGAGCTGAATTGTATCTATTGAATGAGTTCTTTTGTCCCATTTTTCTACTGCATTAATAATCTCGCCTTGTATTGTTCTCAGATTTGGTTGCCATTGAGAGCCATAATATTCCGTTCCAACATAGAAAACTCTGACTAAATAATCAGTCACAGATGTTGCCACTCCATTACGAATCCCAAAGATCAAGTAAGTTCTTGAGAGCTCGAGCTCTCAGGTCCTCAGCGCAATAACGATATATCTTGATTCGTCCAAAGGTCTTTTCCTCAACAAGACCTGCTTCCATCAAAGTCAGAAGATGCGACTTTGTCGAACTATGATTGAGTCCAATCCTTCTACAGAGTTCTGATATATTAAGTTCAATGGCATCAGCTAATTCCTTTACTACCTTGATTCTTCCTCTTGATGAGAATAACTCCTCAATTGCAATCTTAGGGGCTGTTTCATCAGCCATATCATTTCCTCCGGTCTTCTAGTAATTTGAGGAGAAATTGTTCTAATAGTTCAGCTGGCACATCTGAGAGTCCAATCATAGTAGTTTGTCCTCTTTGTCCTACTCCTGAACGTTTCGTGTCAATTGTACCATGGGCATTCAAATCTTGTATCCATTCCCAGACTTGTGTATGAGCCCGTGGTTCCACACCGTACTCTTCACAAATCGAATGGTACATTTCCTCCACCTCGCCCATCGTTACATATGCTCCACGATTCTCCTTTAGTTGCCTAGCTGCTCCAAGTAATAGCAATTTATTCTGTAGTGGTAACGCAGCGAAAATCTCTTTCCTAAGTTCTGGATGCGTATCTGCTTTTGCTTTGCGTGCATAATCAGGAATAACTCTGTCAGAACACTCACTATCAGCCTGTTTTCCTGCTCGTAATAGCAACTCTATTGCATATCTTGCATCTCCTCTTTCAGATGCTATATCACATATTATTTGCAGCGTTTCACTCATCACTACTTTGGGCTCAAATGCCATATTTGCTCGCTCGCTTAAAATATCGTAGAGCGCTTCTGAAGCATACCTACGAAATCTTAAGACATTCCTCTGAAGTGTACTTGATGTGCTCTGATCCAAAATACTGTCATCAAGTGGGATTTCTCGACCCACCACTATTATAGAAAGACGTTGTGGGGCATTCAACCTATCATCCATCAATCTCGTAAGATCATATAGAATATCTGCACCCTTTTGTTTGATGAAATAGTCCAATTCGTCTAAAACCAACAGAAGATATCTATCTTCTGTATCTAATGCCTCTAGTAACATCTGCAAAAGCTCTTCTGGTGAATGTCCGCGTTTCGGAAACTTAGGCTTAAATTCTCTCAGCATTCGAAGATATACCAGATATGAACTCTTGTTCACTCTACAATTGATGTGTATTTTGTGAAGTCTTATTCCACGTTTCTCGGCAGCTTTAACCATTTGATCGGAGAATCTCTTTGCAACTGCAGTTTTTCCTGTACCAACAGGACCTTCTATCACTACTCTATGACTAGTATTACCCGGTGAAGTTATCATTGTCTTGAAATAACGTGCTAGAGACCGTAACTCCTCCTCTCGATGTGGCAAAGATTCGGGAACATAATCAATGGATAACAACTCCTCTGCCTTGAATACACTTTTTTTACTTAGTTCATCTTCCACAAAGTCGCGAGGCATTAGAGTCCATAAATCCTGCCTTCATCTCACCTTAAAAGAGTTGTGTGAATTGTGCGATTAAATGCACATTAATGGAGGAGGTATCCGAAAGTATTAGTGGCGAGCTCTGCACTCAAGATCCATATCATCGTCATTACTGACTCATTGGGGTCAATGCAGTCATCACTCGCCATATCTGAATTGGTTACAGTCCCTTAAAATCTCTAGTAAATCATGAAATAATGGTGCGGCCACCGGGAATCTCTCAGAAAACGGAAATCGGAATCTGATTCGAACCCGGGCTAGAGCCTTGGGAGGGCTCTATCCTAACCAGACTAGACCATGGCCGCTGAAAATTGAGTTTGCAATAGTTTTGATAAAAGAGTATCGGCAATTCCCACAAGTCATATTTAGATAACTTTAGAATTATTATTTGCCTAATCATACTGGGAGCTACAATATTTGTCAGACAAAGAAATAAACGACATTCGTGAATTAATCGATTCGATGCAATCGCATCTTGTATTGCTGTTCGACGAATTAAAGGAACTTAGAAATCGATTAGAACTCATAAGTAGAGAAGCACCCGATGTTTCTACAGGTACAGTTGTCTCCCTCTTTTCCGGTGTCAAAAAAACTGAAGAATCTATAGACTCCATATCTAAAAAACATCCTGAAGAAACCATAAGTCCGCAAGTGTCCACAGCTTCTGAATCCACCAGTCCTTCTCTTGAGTCTGTTAGCGAAATCCCAATCACTGAAGAATCAGCATCAAGTGAACCTGATACTACACTAAAACCAATTTCAAGCGCCAAAGTTTCTCGCTTGTTAGATCCAATTGCCCATGAATTACATACTGGAGAGGCTCCTGCAGAAGTAATTGCAGAATATCTTCAAGCAGCTAAAGATAATCTCATCAATTCTGAAAATCCGAATGAACGTGTCGCACGTGATATGGATGTGGTTTTGAAATTCCTCAGAGCTCGAGGGCGAAAGGGGATAAGACCTGAAGAACGTGAAAATATAATGAAAAGGATACGTCGCTGGAAAGCCAATTTATAATTACTGACTTTCCAGAGAGTTCTTTGCGTGTCAATGTTAATTATATGTCAATAATGATTCTCTTGACTTTGGTCTTTGATATCTTCTTTAGACCGTGTTGTCCAGGTTCATATCGGCATTCTAACAGACCTGCTTCAAAGAGGATTTTTATCTGAGCACTAGCATTTGCTTCAGTTCCTCCAAGAAATTTTGCTACTCGAGTGACATCTTTTTCACCCTGTAGCAGATGCTTTAGTATATCGAGTCTCGTCTTTGATGAAAGTGCCCTTCCTATTCGTAATATTGCATTATCATCGCTTATCTCTAATGTTTCAGACAGTAGTCACACCTCGCATGAGTTGACTGTTGCTCAAATAAGGGTTTAATATATCTATCTATAACAACCTCATTATTTTTCTCTCAGACAGATTCTATCGTTTCTCATTCCTAGGTTGACAGCTTGATACTCAAATTTGTCTAACCAATAATGAACGATTTAATATGATTGTTTTTTGATTATAGACCAAGTACAAGTTTGAATCGATGTCAATCCTTATAGCCAAATCACCCAAGAGAATCTTGAGTGCAGAGCCTATGGGCGATGATGACGAATTTATTGTTGGATTCGATATCCACCCTTCTCATAGTCCCCGGTCTACTAAGAGACCCAAGTTTGCTTGTGCTGTTCTACGTAGTGGTGTAATACTTAGCGAGCATCCTGAGGTTTCTAGAAGCACCCTTCTAAAATTAGTACAGGAAATTAAACCGCGTTATCTTGCAACCGATAATGTATTTGAAATCGTTCCTGACAGTAAATCACTATTCCGATTTGTTGATAGAATTCCCCATGAAACACGAATTGTTCAGGTGACTGGTGTGCCGCCTCGTCAGATTGCCTTAAAACGACTGGCAAAAAGACATGGAATTTCAGTAAGAGGAAAACCAACCCCACTTGAGTCTGCAGTTATAGTAGCAAAGCTTGCATTCATTGGAGTAGGTTATACTCTAGAATGCTTTGGAGATCACACTGAAATCAGAGTTACTCGAGGCCGAAAACCTGGTCGGGGTGGTCAAAGTGCCAATAGATTCAGAAGAAAAGTACACTCTCTTATCCAACAAATGACACGTTTCATAGAATCCGAATTGACCCAAGCTGAAATAGAGTATGATTTAGATTTAAGAGAATCTGATTTTGGCTATTCTAGCTCACGCATAGTTGCATATGCACCTCTTCCAGCTATAAAAGACCTGATTGAAATACGAAGGGGTCGTGATATCAATGTTGGAATCTCTCCTGTCCGAAAACGTGCAGAGTTTTTACCTTTAGAGCCAAAACCAACTCCCTCTACTATTCGTCCCAAGTTCTTTATCCTTGGGATTGACCCAGGAACAACAGCTGCAATATGTCTCATGACACTAGACGGACACGCACACTATCTAAAGAGTGCTAAGGGCCTCACACGTGCTGATATAATCCGAGATGTATACGGACATGGTATTCCAATATTGATTGCTGCAGATGTTGATACAGAACCACGATTCGTCAAGAAAATTGCCAGTACTCTCAATGCAAACTTGTATACGCCTAACAAACCAATTCCAATTGCAGAAAAGAACGAGATTGCACGCGAGTTTTCCGAGCGAATAAAAATCAAAAATGCCCACGAACGCGATGCTCTAACGGCTGCAGTTTATGCATACAGAAGTATCTTACCAAAGCTACAGCAAATTGATCGAAAAGTGCGAGAAGAGCAATTAACTATTGATCGTACCCATCTAAAGGCATTGGTTATCAAGGGCATTCCAATGAATGAAGCAATTGGAAGTCTTATTAGCGCAGAACTTGAGGTTGCAGAAATTCCTCCTGAAAAAGCAGAGCCTGAGGAGGAGATAATTACACAGGAGAAATATGATAATCTAAAGAAAAAACACACCGAATTACTAGAAGATAACGATTCTCTCCTGACACAGATTGAAGACCTAAAACGAATTGTGGAGTTTCTAAGGTTCAGAGAAAGCGAACTGGAACATAGTCTAGAAATCGTTAGTCGTGACACCTATTGGAAGGTTAAGCGAGACCGCGAATTAGCCAAAAAGGCATCCGAGGTAAAGAATCTTCAAAATGAAACTAATAAATTCGAACAAGAGGTAAAGCAACTAAAAAGCCGGCTTGACCTTTTACGTGGTGTCAAGCGTCTCGAAATGCGTGGAGATATGTTGGCAATAAAAACAATCGAGAAGTTCACACAAGAATCGATTGATGAATATCAACGAAAAGTAGGTCTGAAGAGTGGAGATATAGTTCTATTTGAAGATGCTAGCGGTGGTGGGCACCATACTGCAGGTTTACTAATCGAACGTGAAATTCGTGCTGTGGTAGTTGACACACCTTTATCCCATCTAGCGAAAGACAAGTTGATTAGGTCACTAATACCGGTCGTAGATGCTAAAGAAGTAGAGCTCCAACGAATCGATGAATTTGCATTCATTAGTAGAAAGAAATTCGAACAACAACTTCATGATTTTCTGAAAGATGTTCGTGAAAAGGCACGACAGAAGGGTGAAGAAGAATTGATTTCCATGATAGAAGAATATAGGCATGGCGCCATCGATGATCGCGCGTTATAATCATTCAGGGATCTGAATCCATAGAATGTTATTTCCACGAATGAGTACTGAACCATACTTTGCCTTTATTTGGTCGTTTTCAAGCTCTTCAGCATTTGATAATGTAAGGTTCATATACATATCACATCGTGTGAGCTGGCCCCGGAAAACTCTCTGGTCTTTTAGTTTGATTGAAATAACATCATTGAGAGCAGCTTCAAGAGCTTTAATTGGCATCTTCTCAGGCACAGTAATATCCTCAATCAGGTGCCCTTCGTGAATCATTTAAAGTCTTTGATGCGAAGCAATAGCTTGTATTGATAAAGCTTGAATTACATTCAGGTTGGAGAATGAACACTATGCGACTAAATTGTATTGGCTTAGAAGGAACTGCACACTCTTTTGGTGCTGGTATAGTCACAGATGAAGGTGAGGTTCTAGTCAATATATGGGATATGCTATCTCCAAATGAGGGGGGTATTCATCCAAGAGAAGCTAGCCGCCATCATTCAGAACTTGGACCAAAAATCATCAAAGATGCATTTCATCAAGCAGGTATAACGCCTTCAGAGATAGATTTAGTCGCATTCTCACGGGGTCCAGGACTTGGACCATGTCTAAGAGCTACAGCGACTATGGCACGTACGTTGGCAATGAGTCTCAATGTACCCCTTGTTGGAGTAAATCATTGCATCGCGCATATCGAGATTGGATGTTTGGAATCCAAATTCATAGATCCAGTTACAGTATACGTATCAGGAGGTAACTCTCAGGTTATTGCATTTGCTGGAGGTAGATATCGAACCTTTGGTGAAACACTAGATATCGCGATTGGCAATATGCTTGATGTTTTTGGTCGTTATGCAGGTATGCCATTTCCTGCAGGACCCATAGTTGAACGTACAGCAAAAGATGGCAGAGTGTACCATACTTTACCTTACTCTGTAAAAGGGATGGATCTAAGCTATTCAGGTATGCTGACTGCTGCTAAGAAACTCTATGATGAAGGTAAATCGCTTCCAGATATCTGCTTCAGTATCCAAGAAACTGCATTTGGTATGATTGGTGAGATTGCTGAGCGTGCAATTGCTCACACAAAGAAGAAAGAACTACTTCTAACAGGTGGAGTCGCACGCAATACAAGGCTTACTGAAATCCTTCAAGGTGTTGCAAATCGTCATGATATAGCATTCCACAGAGTATCGCCTTCTCTCGCAGGTGATCAAGGTGCAATGATAGCATGGACTGGAATTCTCCAATACAAGGCAGATGATTTTCTTGAAATCAGTAATTCGTATGTATTGCCGAAATGGAGGACAGATGAACAAGATATTCTATGGAGAGATAGTCAATGAATGAAGAGCTACTAACACTTGGTGCAGAATCCGAGATTTTCCGCTTGCACAGATGGGGATTAGATTTAGTGAGGAAACGGCGTCCCAAGAAGCCCTATCTATTAGAATCTATAGATGAAAATCTACGAAATACTCGAATAAGTAGAGAGTGCAAGATGCTCACAATAGCTCGGACCTTGGGTGTACCAACACCTTCTGTATATGCTATCAACTATGAAGATAAATCAATAATAATGGATTATATTGAAGGCGAACAGCTAAAGACTATTGTTCCCCTGATAAATGACGATGAACGAGAGTCACTATGCAAGATGTTTGGACAATATCTTGCTAAATTGCATCTTGGTGATGTAGTTCATGGCGACCCAACTACAAGCAATCTAATTGTTGACAAAAAGGGAAGAATCTGGATGATTGATTTCGGACTAGCTGAAATGAATGCTACTTTGGAAATGAAAGGAGTAGATTTACATCTTGTCCATCGAGCCTTAGAAACAACACACTGGAATTATCAGGATAGCATGCTTAATGCCGTTCTGAATGGTTACTCAAACGTTATAGGAAATGAAGCTGAGGAAATCTTCGAAAGAATGAAAGAAATCAGAGAACGTGGTAGGTATCACTAAAACTCCTTTTCACAAGCTTTATATCGAAACCCAGAGCGCCGTCAAGACGAACCCGTTTTCTGGGGAAATATAGCCTTCAGAGGTTATCTTAATGGCAAGAATGCACACACGACGAAAAGGTCAATCTGGAAGTAAAAGACCTTCCACTTTACTCAAACCCGAATGGATTGAAGAAGAAAAGAATGCAGAATGGGTTGAGGAGAAAGTAATTGAACTTGCCAAAGCAGGTAACACACCATCTATGATAGGTACTATATTGCGTGATCAATATGGAATTCCTCTAGTAAAAATCATTACAGGGAAAAGTGTTCTAGATATTCTAAGGGCAAATGACCTTACACGAAGAGTCCCAGAAGACCTTCGGAATCTAATAGCAGCTGCAGCGCGAATGCGTAGACACCTTGAAGAGAACAAAAAGGACTATGTATCAAAACGCTCATTGCAACTTGCGGAAAGTAAAATCCATCGTCTTTCCAAGTATTATCGTAAGCAACAAGTTCTTTCAGCTGATTGGAAATACAGTCCTGATCAAGCTGCAGTACTTCTAAGATGATTCCTTAGAACATTCCTTCCTGAGATAGTTTTATCATTGAGCAGAATTTCTATATCTGCGTAATGAGTCCTGAAAGCTCCAATCCTGAAAGTCTAGCGGAACTTCAAACTGCTTGTAAGACTATATCTGAATTGACATCTACACAATTCACAATTGTATGTTCTCCTTATCCAGAGATGATGCTGTCAGGTGCACTTCTCTGCAAGGCAATCATGAGAACGAAAAGATTGTTTCAGGTCCAATATTCAGAACCAATAATCCCATTTACGAAATTAAATGCTATGCTGGAAAAACATCCTAATTCCACTATGATTTTCATTGGAGTTAATATTGAAGGTAAAGGACAATTATATCCAGTCAAACATCCGATACTCATGATGGCTGGTGAAACTAAATCTAGAAGCTCAAAAATCATAAAATTAGGGTTCCATGATTCTATTTCCGCTCTAACATACTCGTTCGCTCAAACTCATTTTAGAACAACGAATGAAGAGCTAACATTAGCTGCAATTGGAACACTACTTCAATATGGAAGCAGCCATCAAAAAAAGGGTGCAAATCTAGAAATAATTCAGCAAGCCATCGAAAAGAAATTACTTCAGAATACTAAGGGATTCAGACTTTTCGGAAAGAACTCATTGCCTATTTACGACTCACTTTTCTATAGTATTCATCCGTATATACCTAGGATTAGTGGCAATGAGGAAGCTTGTAATGAGATAGTTGAGCGAGCTGAAATTCCATTATCAAAGAGGAATTTTTCACTTGACGCACTTAGTTCAAGTTATGCACAAGCAATGACCCAACAGATTGTGCCAAGAATAGATTCCATGATGACTTCCTCTATTCTTGGTCCCGATTTTCTTCTCTTGAGAGAAGATTCTGATACCCCTCTTCGCTATTTATCCAGTGTCAATGCATTAGTCAATACTTCATGGGCTCGAAGGAAAATTGGAGACTCTTTCGCCGTTTGGCTTGGAGATCGAGCTAGGTCTCTTAGAAATTTACTTGATTCTCATATGATTCATTGCAGAAATGTACTTGCAGGTGTCAGACTTCTCAAATCTCGACTCGAATCACTTGATGTTAAAATCGAATCTCTTAATGAAAGAATTGTAATAATCCCGCCTTTAGGAATACATATTGAATCATTATCCGATGTCGGTATTATTGCTCTTACTCACAAAATCATAGAAGCAGATACAGCAATATTACAATCCGAAAACTCAATCGATGTTGTCAATCTAGACCAGGATTCATTCTTTCTTTTACTAAAAATTCTTTCAGATTTTGGTATCAATTATATTACAACATCTCGGAAGTCATTGAGAGTGGTTGAAACATCTAAACAAGATAGACAAACCGTTCTAAATGCAGTCACCAAAATGACAAAGGGTGAATAATATGCGTGCAGTAATTAAGCTCTCATTTACCTCCTCTGAAATAGCCAATCGTATTTCCTATGCAATAGTTCCAGATAACACACCTCTTCCAGAAGGATTGGAAATTGATGTAGAAACAAATGGCGCCAATCTTATGATAACTATCATTTCCGAACGAGGTATCGATAGCTTTCGAGGAACAATAGAAGATGTAATGAGTTCAATTGATTTATCATTAAGAACTATGACCACACTTAGATGATATTCGAATCAGCTTTGTGAGTTTTTACGTTTGTCAACTATCTCATTATAGACAATATCCGTTCTTTTATGGGCTTGGTCAGCCATATCTTGCGTTATGAAACCCCGTTGTACCGCTCTTTTCAATAGATGTTGATCAATGATTCGAATTTCACCATTCTCTGGAGCAACAATATCAATTTCCAAGTCGATATATCGTACTCTCCCCGGACTATTTCCTACACACGGATACACCTCGACTCCTGTATTCACATTGATATAGGTCCCCTTAAGAATTCCTTCACGTGAATAATATTTAGTGACAAGAGTCATCGATTCTGGTACAACTTCTGTTACTGCATAATCTCCTTCATCACGAGGAACATCCACATTATCCGGATAGTCCTGCAGTATCTTTAGTTTTCTACTTGTATATCTGAACTGCCTTCGCACCTTAAAGACAAGCTGATCGACATCTATAATTCGCCCTCTGGAGAGAACTATGTTCCTACCGTCAAGTTTCACATGCTCGATATTTATTGGATCATCTTTCTTTGGCATATCCCGATTGAATATTTTCTCTAATTTTGATGTGATGTACTTTTTCTCATCAGGGCGTTCCTCAATTATCATTTCTGCAAAATCCACAAGAGGCGCATATCCTGCGCTTTTGTAGAAATGATGAAGATTCACAGTAGGCTTAATTTTAGCTCGTGTCTTATCTAGCGCATTTTTGACTTCAGCTGGGAATTCAATATCTGCATTACTTGTCCCTTCAAATAAAATTCCTGCCCCCTGTATATTCGAAAATTTAGTATAAACTTGCTGTGCAGTATCCAGAAGGTCGTCAATCTCATTATGAAGTTCTTCGTCTGTGAGTCGTTTAGCAGAGGTTCTCCATAGAATACCCCAATTATCAGAGTGCTCTCGAATTTTCCTTCCAAGCTGTGCTAACTCTCTTCTTTTGTCCTGTTCCTTTATTTTAGTACTCAAACGTACAACTGGCTCTGGAAGTAGAACAGCTGCTCGTCCAGGAATAGTAATACTTGATGAGAGGACGGGGGCTTTTCGTCCATAATCATGAGCTCTAACCTGAACCATCACATATTCGCCTCGTCGGAGTCCTCTGTCTGGAAGAAGTCCTGATATTGAACCAAGATCTATTCTTGTCTGACCCGTTTTTTCGTCTCTTCCTTGAACGCACCCTCTATAGATAGAACTCTTAGCAACTCGAGGCGTTCGAGTAATTACCCAACCTAATCTTCTACGTAAAACATCAGATAGTCTGTCAAGAATTGATTCGTAGGCAATTGCAACTATTCCTTGAAGGTCACTACGATCCCAAATATCTACATCTGGAATTTCGCTTCGGAAGGGGAGACCAAACCTTCTAGCCACTTCTGGGATAGGTTGAACTATCTCGAAATGGTTCTGTAATAGGATTTGGGTCAACGACTGCGAATAGATTCCCCTGATTCTTGCCTTTATCATGTACAAACACGAGCCCGGACATATACCACGACAGCCCTGTTTTAGGCTGACGTTCACTCCTATTAGAGGTTAATGAGAAATTTAATCTCGAATTGGTTCAAGAAGACTGGAAACCTGCCAGATTTTTGTCCTAGCATGGTTTGGACAGTTTGGATCTTGACTTGGTTCGTCCAAGATTGAAATTGCATTCTGCGCTCTCACAGCGGGCGAATCCGCCTCGTTCTCAAGGACCGCTATTGCCTCATTGGCTGCACGTCTTATGTTCCGTGGAACCGAAGAATCTTCAGAAATCTGCTTAAGCAGATGTTTTGATTGGTCTATACTCCTCTGCGTTTCGGGGTCCATGAGGACTCACCTCTAAATTGTCTTTACGCACGACATTGTTGTGCGAATAACAAAAACAGACTGCTGCGTTAGCAATATCAACGTTTTCATTAGTATATGCCGATTGATACTCAATCAGTATATAGCCTATCTAAGCTATTAAAAACACCACTGATGTGCTTATTATGACCGGTAAGAATGACCAACCTGTAAAGAAGATGGCTGAACTACTTCGTCGTGGGGCAACTATGTTGGCTGATGCTTGTCCGCAGTGCGGATCACCTCTTCTAAAGGTAGACGAAGACATTTATTGTGCACACTGTGACCGTCGAATTGTATATGCCGATTCCGATGAAGAAGTCGAAACATATGCGGTGAAAGCGCTCATTCCTGAGCTACACGAAACTCTTCTACGGAAGTTAAGGTCATTGAATGATTTAGTTGAGGCCGAAGATAATATAGAATCACTAACAAAACTAGCGAATCTTATGGTTCTTCTACTGCAAACTCTGCACAATTTAGAAAATATGAGAGGAAATTGAAGTGACTACGGTTCTATACCGTAGTCATTTACTGTTTGGTGGTACCTCTTCGAAGTCTTGCTCTTCGAGCCTTTACTTCTTCAGGTCCCTTCAATACCTTACTCTTACGAATTTCACACTGTCTGACTGGGATTATTGTCTTGACTGCCTCGTGTACTTCCGTTGCAAGTTCGCCCAAAATAACCTTTTGAACGAGTTCATCAAAGGTATGTTTCCTAGCATGAGTGCGGATTACCTTTTCAGTAGCTTTTCTTACTGAGTGTTCTTGACTTGTTTTTGCACGGGTCGTGGTGAATACAATCACTGAGATTCGCATAAGATAGTCATCTTTGGTCAAGATAGGGCCTATCCAGTCGATTCTTGTAGTACCTCTTCGCACTAGTCCTCTGAGATAATCCGAACTCCACTCGTGTCCATGAAATACAGTCTTTCCTTGTTGACCTGTTACCTCAAGAACCTTAAACTTCAATTTTACATGAATCTGATCAAAATCGCCTGTTAGGTCATATAACGTCGGTTTTATGGTTCTCCCAATAAGTGAATCTGGATTGCTTGCTGGAGTTGTACCAATTTCTTTCTCATCAAAATAGTATGGTGCATGTATTGAATACCATGCTTTCTCTCTCCACTTATCTCGGGTCCTTGCTGCTGACTGTCTACTTCTTGAGGACATTGATTCATCACACTCATTTTGGACATAGAAATTTGTCCAAAGAATCACGATGCGTTCCTGAGTAATGACTCCTCAGGAACTTCGCCGACATCCTAGGTGATGAATAAAAACATTGTGACATAACCTCTTCTTTCTTTCACTCCTTCTCTATGACTACATAACGAAAAACTAGATATTCAATATGGAAGAAGATAACAACGGTACGATGACCATGACTGATAATTGTCCAAAATGCGGATACAAAGAAGTCGCTGTTGTAAAGCGAGAACCCTTGACAAGTGGCGGTCACAGACGATATCTCCGATGTCCTCGCTGCGATCACACTTGGGAGAAGAAAGACTAGGTTATTGAATTCTAGTCAAATCATCCTGTCCAAAACCATTATATCACAATCCACTGCCAATCGATTCTGATATGCGGAGGTTGCCAAGCCAGGTCAAAGGCGCTGGGTTTAGGTCATCTCACCATCCTGTGATTGCTGCTGGTGTGATACAAGGTATCGTCTTTTTCTGATTCTATAAAGGATAACGGACACTCCTATGGCGATGATGATAACGAGAAAGATCACTACTGGTCCAAGATTACTCGCTGTACTCCATGAGTAGACACCTATCTCCTTACCTCTGGTGGTTCTGAGAATGTGACCACCCCAGCTGATGGCCCATCCCAAAGATGCGTTGAGCATAAATATGGCTTCAATCCGTTCTTCTGTGGGAACTGACTGCTCATACCAGTCGACTCCACTATTCTGCGAATGAGCAATCAGAGGAGTCTTACCTCCAATCCATCCATGAGTTTGGTTGAGGAATTGAATATCAGTGAAGTAGGGTGATTGACCGTACGCACTATTGGGCAAGGATTGTTCAATCCAAGTTTTTCCATCCACCATGTGGGCTAGCATATCATCTCCCACAGCCCAAGCTTCAGTATCACTCACAAAGGAGAAAGCCCATCCACCTTTACTGTGACTCTTTTCCCAAGTTTCGCCACCATCAACAGTGTGATAAATACCGAATGTATTTATGATCCAACCATCTTCTGGGCTCGTGAAGCAGATGTCCCTCGCTCGGTCATCATATGGATACGACAGAGTTTCGTTCCAGATCATCCCACCATCTATGGTCTTGTAGAGTCCTCTCTCTGAACTAGCCCAACCAAGTGTTTCATTGAAGAAAAACAATCCATAGAAATGATTAGACTCTGAACCAATTGGAATATAGTACCAACTCTCTCCATCGTTTACTGAATGAAAAAGTCCACCATCAGCTGTTACCCACATATTGTTCCCTACAATTTCCATCCTTGGAAACCATGTGCTGTTGTTATAGAGCTGGATTTGCCAAGAATATCCACTATCAGTAGTGTGGAGGATGATACCATCGCCAAAACTGGTCTTGTTCTGACTGAGTGCCCAGCCATGGGTGACGTTTTTGAACTTGATATCAAATGCCATAACATCATCAATTACAAAATCATGGTCCACCTCTTCCCAGATGGTTTCTGCAAGCTCCCTCCGTACGTCGGAAAGATTCAGGGATATTCCCTCAGTTAGAGGTGGTATGGCTAAGATACAAATCGCCAATGCCGTAAACAGATGCCTAGCTCTCATCTCTATATGTTCCACCTTTTCTAACATACAATCCATTATAATGGTGGCGGGTCTCCACCTCCACCCCCACTATTGATGCTAGCATAGTAGACATCACTTCCAATGAAATGGGTTCCGGAGTCATATGCCTTGACGTATACCTTCATCTTGACATAGCCATATGGAAGTGTCCACATCATGTAATAATCCTCATAGACTGGATGCACATCATTGATCTGTCCCTTGTATTCGTAGTTCGTCCAATACCCAGAGCTGTCCTTGTACTTCACATATACCTTGACATAGTCCACTACAAGTGGATCGTTCACTCTAACATATCCAAGAGTGGACTTGCTCCATGCTGAGGAGATGAGAAGATTATCAGGAGATAGGATTAAGTTTCTCCAATTTTCACTAAGAGTAACTTATCTATACAATCTAAAGAGAGAATGGTGCGGAGGGCGAGATTCGAATTCGCGCTTCCTGTCTACAAATTACAGGAGGTCTCGCGAATCACTACTGAACTGGATCCTAAGTCCAGCGCCTTTGACCTGGCTTGGCAACCTCCGCAAAGGTAGAGAGCAATGGAAGTGGGTTGCGATATAATGCTTTTGCTGGATTCGTATTTTTAATCTGGTTCTTACTAGCTCGTTGAAAACGAGAGATTTTCTTATTATCAAATTACTTGTTTAATATACACCATGACACCTCAAACCAATCTCCCCATTGTAGGTATCTGCAAAAGATGTGGAAAGCCAGTTCATTACAATGAGCTGTATATTGCTCAAGTCGGGGCTGAAATTGGACCATGGCATCATTACAACTGCACTAAACTGCAAATTAGAGAGTAGGATTGGGCAGTAATGTCAACTAAAGAGAATCAAAATGACACTGATCCGAGAATCATGATAGCTCAGATGAATCAGGCATGGAGCGATGCAAGAAGTTACACTGGCAACATTTGGCAGATAGCAGCACTTTGTCTGACAGGTGTTGCTCTATCCCTGAACGTTGCATATTCTTCCACACTCGTAGAACCATTATTGGTACTAATACTACTCTTTACTTCGCTCTTAGCGTCTGGAGGGGTGTTTGGAATCCAATGGTTAAGATATAGCATAACTTACAGAGTAGTATACATTCAAGAAATTGAGGAGAAACTTGCCGAATTACAAGAAGAATACAAGATTACACCATCCTTACATCTTTTCGGGCTTGAAAAGGGCCCTCTTGCTTTTCTCTTTGGAATTCTGGTTGTGACCACTGAAACGTTATTCCTTTCTCTTGTATACGCATCCTATTTGCTTTTCATATCACTGAACATAGAACTTTCAGTTTCGATAGTTTTCACCATCATCATTTTCGTGATTTCTGTTTTACCATTTACTTGGTATGTGGTTCAGAAAAGGAGCAATCTTCGGAGTAGGGAGAAAGAATTAGCAAAAGAATGGAAATCCAAATTCTTGGAGATTTTATGGGAGGTGATTAATAAACTCAGGTTGGAGGGTCATGTCATTGAAGTTGTTTATGGTTTCTCTCTATATCAAGGAGAAAGAGAGCTTGATGTTGACATAATAATTAGCTCAGATGCCTATCGATTCACCTTCATAACCAGAACATCTTATTGGATTAGTAAGAAAAAATGGGATGATGCCAGAGCGTTTGAGAATGAGACTATCTTTATAGTAACTCCACATCATGAAAGGTTTCCAAAACAACGTAACAGAGTTTTTCCTATTAGCTCTGCAGTGAGTTCTAAAGATTTGAGAAAGTACCTCCTTGATGGATTAGCTGGAAAACTCATAGATGTAGAGAATGACCCTTTTGAAACATAAGTGTCCGAGTGGCTATAGAAACTGTTTCGAAATTACTCGTAGGAGTTCGCGAGATCAAATCTCGCCCTCCGCACCACTTCATTCTTATCTTACATCTTTACTTTCAAGTATGAGTAATGATGAAATACCTATTCTTAGCGACAGATGACAACAAAATGCAACTGATGCATCTTCTTCTAAACGCAAATAATTTCCATGAGAGAGGACATGATGTTGCAGTCGTTCTAGAGTGCGCTTCACCCAAACTCTTGATTGGCCTTGCAGATGGGACGTTCAAACTACCTGTGTTTGATAAAGCATTGCAGTATGGGATAATTGATCACGCATGTAAAGCATGCACTGCAAACTTCAATGCGACAGAATCTGCCGAGAAACTAGGAGTTCCAATAAAGGGCGAATTGGGTGGTCATTCGGACTTACTCGGATTTGCACAAGATGGATACTCAATAATCAGCTTTTAGAATGCAACCATTTGATATGGCGCCGGGGAAGGGACTCGAACCCTTGAGTCTCAAAGGACAGCGGTTATCTCGTTCGGAAATTCGAGACCGCCTCCGTAGCCGCTTGGATACCCCGGCTCATCTGATTCTTAGCATCAAAACTAATTTAACGTTGATGCTATTGTTTCTCACATTCATCAATAGCCCTACTCATTGCGCTTCTTGCAACTTCTTCCAATTTCCTTAGTGCACTTTCCGTTTTAGCACCGACATAAACTCTCGCTTTTGGCTCAGTTCCTGAAACCCTGACTAACACATACGAACCATCAGTACATTCTATTCGCACGCCATCATTGTCTAACACCTTATCAATTCCTGTCACTTCTGATTCTAGATAGTTTCTAATACGTGAGCTGAAACAGGGTTTTATCGAATCCGGACAAGGAATGAAGTCCCTGAGCATAGGATATTCAGGTATTGACTTCATTAGTTTGATACAACTACCACTACCCTCAGATTCTATCATCTGAGCGACTCTTACAGCACCTATTATCCCATCCATCCACATACCGAATTCCATGAAGATAGGTTTCCAAGGTTCAGAGGCAAAGACAACCTCATCCCCTCTCTCAGCCAAAATCTCTTGAAGTGAACCTAGGGGAGCTCGAACTACTTCTCCTCCTGCATTCTTGACTAATTCATCAATCACACTTGAAGTATCAATTGATACCACGACCAGTCCTCCATCCCGTCTTTTCACTTCATCTTGTGCGAAGAGGGCGATGATTCTATTCTGATCAATGAAATTGCCCTTTTCGTCTATGACTGCAAGACGGTCCCCATCCCCATCATGACATAAAGCAGCAGCAAAACCTGATCCCGGCATCATATTCATAGTATCAACGAGATTTTTCGGAGATGGTTCTGCAGGTCTTCCTGGAAAATGGCCGTCTGGATGAGAATTAATGGTGCTTACTGAGAAACCAAGTTCTTCCATTATATGTGGTGTATAATTAACAGCAGCTCCATTTGCCAGGTCCAAAAGAAACCGAGTTCCACTAGACGCATTACCTCTACTAAGTGCAAACCTCTTGACACGTTCTAGGTATGTCACTCTGATATCCCATTCAGTTATGGTTCCTATTTCATTCCATTCTGCTATCCGGAATTTGCGGTCACTGACTCGTTCCTCGAGATATACCTCCTCTGAACGGATGAATTCTCGACCCCTCGTAAAAAACTTGAATCCATTATCATTGGGTGGATTGTGACTTGCGGTTATAATGACAGACATTGCACCTTCTTTCATTATGCTATAGGATGCTACTGTCGGCATTGGTGCTATTCCTAAGTCATCTACATTAGTACCAGTTGATGCTATTCCCGATACAAGTGCATTACGAAGCATTATATTAGATGTACGATAATCCATACCTACGCCAACGGTCCCTTTTCCATCAAGATAGGTGCCGAGTGCCTTTCCTAGATATTGAGCTAGGCCAGGGTTTGATTTTTCAATAATATCCCCTCGTATTCCACTGGTTCCAAAAATTCTCTTTGCCATTATTGCATCTCCTAATTCTGAGGTAGTGCTAAGTCTGCTATATCTTTTGCAGCCTCTCCTATTCTGAGTAGGCTATCGACAACTTCCAGATGAATCTGAGTCTCTTCACTTGAATCTGCTATTATGTCCTGTCGATATTTCTTGATATCTTCAATAAGCTCCTTTTCCGCATCAATTACCCATGCAACCTTTTCAGAATCAAACTTAAACAGATTCCCGAACGATTTTGTAAGCATCTCCTTGGTTGTTTCAACGATTTTGTCGATTTTTTTAATACTTCTCTTCTCAAGTGGTTTATTTGTCTTGGTTGCTATATCCACAGCAAGATCTGCTATCCTCTCAATATATTGAGCAGCAAGGCGAAAATCTAGAGCTGCGACTGGAGTGATATTCATAGTTTCTGACATCCTTGGATACTGAATTGCCAGTCGCAATTCGCGGACGATTAGAAAGAAAAGACGATCAACTTCTTCATCCCTCTGTAAGACATCATTAGCTAGTTTCTCATCACCCTCAAAGTATGCAGTAAGTGAATCATTTAGCATTCTTGTGGCAATCAGATTCATTCTACGCATGGTATTATGAACTGGCAATGTCGACGGATCCACAAGGCATTGTACAACTATTTGATTTTCGTCTTCATCTGTTATTTCAAGAGCAACAAAGCGGCTGATTATCTTCTTTATCATATCTCTTTCTTTGTTTGTTATAGAATCTTTACTCGTTATTTTAATTTCATCAAAGCCGAGAAGATATTTGCTTGTAATTACCCAGCGTAAGTTCGATTCCATAGCTGCTGTGGTCGATCGAGTTTCACCAGCCTTGGGTAGTCTTGGGTCAATAATCAGACAACCATCTTCCCTCTCTGCAACAACAACAGGATCTCCTTTATGCAAATCTTGTCTCAGTACCCATTCTTTTGGAACTATGATTAGGAAGGAGCTTCCTTCCTTTCCCCCTGTTTGTTGTAGACGTCTGATATTGACCATTGTAAAGTCACAACCTATTATTGGTTGGCGCTAATTGAAAACCTACTCCTCCACTTATTTGCATTACCTACGATACAATATTTCTTATTAGACAAATCCGAATAAGAAATCCATCAAGTGTATGAATCGGTAGAAGATATTAAAACTACAGATAATCAACCACTACAACTGATGTTATTTGACAGACAACGAAAGTCGTGATTTACTTCATAGAATCCTAGAGGCCGGTTATCAAATCACAAGAGATGCACTTGATTTCATCCTAGATCAAGACGCGTCATCGGATACAGTTGACCTCATTTTCTCTCAACATTACATTGTAGTTCCACCCGTAATTTCACTCGATTTCGTACTATCCATCCTAGAATTGCCTTCCAAGGATGATAATATTACACAAGATATACTCGAAATTCATGATGAGGCAGATATTCCAGAATCAGTGGAATCTAGTGATGAATCAGATGAACCAGACGAATGGCGCATCACCATTCAAAAGAGTCCCGATCTTGATTCTGTGGGGTCCGAAGGCACAGTTGATGATTTTCTAGCTCTATTCAGAGACCGCTTCACTCGTATTAGAAACATCTACCAGAGTCGCATTGACACAACGAGTGCACTCTCTCCTGCAGTTGCAAAATCGCGAGGAGTGGATATGCGTAGACGAAGGGCTATGAGCAAGGAGGGTTTCAAAACACAAAGAGCACCAACGCAAGTGGTCCTAGGTATGGTCATATCTAAGAACGTTTCTAGGTCTGGGAATATAATAGTAGAACTTGAAGATTCCGAAGATTCCTTGATTTGCGTCATCCCTGGAAACATCTCCGGACCGGACGGACGAAATCTATCTGAAAAAGGCAATTCCCTCCTTATTGATGAGGTGACTTGTATATCTGGTTATGTTGACCAAGACAAACGAATGATTGCCCGAGATGTGATATTTCCGGATATTCCAACAGCACGGGATATAGGACGGGCAAAAAGAGATGTATACGCTGTTTTCATATCAGATCTTCATGTTGGAAGTTATGAGTTTCTTAATGAGGAATTCAACTCCTTTATTGATTGGCTTCGAGGAATGAATATATCTTCAGATTTGAAAGAAGTTGCAAATCAAACACGTTATCTCTTCATTGCTGGTGATTTGGTAGATGGCATAGGAATATACCCTGGACAAAAAACAGATCTGCTTCTACCTGACATATACGACCAATATGCAATGCTTGCTGAACTTCTGAAGAAGGTGCCAGATAATATCAAAATTGTATGTATTCCAGGAAATCATGATGCCTGTCGACAAGCACTGCCAAAACCTCCAATTCCTAAGGATTTTGCAAAGCCTCTCTATGATTTAGGAGATCAAATTCTCATGCTTGGTGATCCTAGTCAAATCCGAGTGGAAGGAGTTAGTGTGCTCCTAACACATGGTGACTCTCAGGATGATTTGGTGACTAGCTTACCAGGTGTAACTTACAAGAATCCAGCGGAATCGATGAAAGAACTCCTAAAGAAACGCCATTTGGCTCCAATATATGGCAATAAAACAGAGATGGCTCCACTAAGACATGATTGGATGGTTATTGATTTAATACCAGATATAGTCCATTTCGGACATGCACATCATAATGCTGTTGATAATTATCGTGGCATTCAGATAATTAACTCGGGTACGTTTCAGTCACAGACCGAATTCATGAAGAAACAAGGCATTGATCCTACTCCTGGAATTGTAACCTATGTAAACCTCCGTTCAGGTGAACCTGGTGTCATACCATTTTACAATTTCGCTAGTAGATAATATTATTCAGATTAGGAGCATTAATGTCCCAATTCTCTTGCAATTTTACTTAGCCGCACATCCTCATCAAGAATATCTCCAATCTGTCTCTTGCCAACAGCAAGTCGTATCTTCTTTGTACGACCGTACCGTCCTTTTGATATCACAGTAGTATTGATGAGACCTAACATATCAAGTTCACTTATCAAATCACTTACTCTTCTTTGTGTTAATGTGTCCAGAGAGAGTGTTTTTGCTAGCTCCACGTACATATTATAACACTCTCCAGTAAAGATATCTCGCTTTCCATCGCTTGCAAGTGCGTAAACCGAGAAAAGTACAGCCTTGGATTGCAAAGGTAGAGTCTTTACAGTTTCAGTTATAGTATCTCTCTCAATGATTTTTTGAGCTTCGCGTACATGATCTTGTGTGACTTTCTCTTCTCCACGTCTCTCAGAAAGTTCGCCTGCAGTTCTTAGCAAATCAAGAGCCCGTCTTGCATCTCCATGTTCTTGAGCTGCTAAGGCGCCTACAAGATTGATAACGCCATCATCTGCAATTGCATCATCGCTGAATGCCAGTTTTACTCTTTGTTGAAGTATACCCCTGAGTTCAACTGCATTATAGGGGGGAAATATCACTTCCTCCTCTCCAAGACTTGATAATACTCTCGGATCCAACATCTCCTTGAATTTCAAATCATTACTAATCCCAATTATTGATATTCTACTATTTTTCAACTCAGAGTTCATTCGTGTTAAACCATAGAGGATATCATTTCCTTGACTTTGATCTCTCTTTACAAGATTGTCAACTTCATCCAGTACTATCACAAAAATGGTCGGTTCCTCTTCAAGCTTTTTCATCAGTATTGATCGCACTTCATCAGTCGGTAATCCTGTGAATGGTACAACAGAACCATCAGGCATAGTTGCATCTATCTCCTCACAAAGAGTTCGGATTACACGATAATTAGTACCTACAATTCTGGAATTCACATATGCTTTCAATGGAGCTCTTACACCACTCTGCTCCGCTTTGGCAACAAGCAAATCAAGGACATATCGAGCAACTACAGTCTTACCAGTACCAGTTTTTCCATAACAGAGAATATTCGAGGGAGGTGCCCCTCGTAATGCAGGACCAAGAATTGCTCCAATTCGATTCATTTGTTCATCCCGGTATGGTAACTCCTCTGGAACGTATGTTGGTCTCAGAGCATCTCGCTCTCTGAAAATTGCTTGCCCGTGTATGAATTTATCAAATAACTTGTCAAGAGGTTTTTCCAGTTCAATCACACTCAATCAAATCTATGCAGTGGCTCCATATGCTCCAATGGTTCCACAGGCTCCACACGAAATCATCCTTTAAGACTACGTATTACATATAGAACTATTTAGTGAATCTATTAGGAATCAACCGAAAACTAGAAACACTCTTTGAATATTCCTTTGTTCTGTAACTGGTCAAATGGGATGTGCAATGCGACTTAGAGACCTAGAAATCGCACTTCAATCTATTGAGAGAATCAAGGATTTCGAAGTGATGCTTGAACAATACCCCACTCCAGCACAAATTGCTTCTAGCATTTTGTACGATGCTGAAATTACATACAATGATATTATGGGCAAAACAGTTCTAGATCTTGGTTGCGGAGATGGTATCTTTGCATTGGGTGCTGCTCTCTTGGGTGCAGAATATGTAATTGGAATTGATATCCAAAGCAAAGCCTTAAAGGTCTCTAAAAGGAATTCAGAACTACTCAGGGCAGCAGCCACAATAGACTTTGTCTTAGGTGATGTTGAACAACTAACAATGACAAAGAGTATTGATACGGTAGTAAGTAACCCGCCTTTTGGAGTGAAGAAAAGAGGTGCGGACCTGAGTTTCCTAAGAAAGGCAATTGAAATCTCCAAGGTAATCTATAGCCTGCACCTAGGCACAGAGAAGAACAGAGCCTTTCTAGAACAAGAAATAGAACGCCTTGGTGGAACCGTTAAAACAATAGAAAGATTCGAATTTCCAATTCAACGAATTTACGAGTTTCATCGAAAGGCGTTACATGTGATTGAGGTTGATCTTTACCGCATAGAAAAAGAGAGTGAATGAAATGGCGGATGTTAAGTCTGGAGATACAGTTGTACCAGGTGATACACTGTGCGTGATTGAGGAATTCAGTGCTGGCCATGGCACTTATGAATCCGGAGGAATTGTATTTGCAGCTACTTCAGGTGGAGTGTCAATCGATCTGAAAGCACGAAGCATTAGAGTGCTGGCACATGATGGAAAAAGCAAACTCTCTTTGCCAGTAGAGGGAGATATAATGGTAGGAGAGGTGATAAATGTCTATGACCAGAGAGCGCAAATATCGATTGTAAAACGCAACAATCGTAACTTTTTCAGTCCGCTTGATGGAGAGGTTCACATCTCAAATGTAACTCGTAGATTTGTCAAGTCTATGCATGACATTCTCGCACCATTGGATATTGTTCGTGCTGTAGCAATGAATACCCATGAGATACCAGTCACACTTAGCCTTGTAGGACCCGATTACGGGGTCTTGTTCGCCAAATGTACCAAGTGCGGCAATCCTCTAACTTTAACCGTTAGAAACCATATGATTTGTTTGAGATGCGACTACAGGACTACACGTGAGGTAGCAAATGATTATGGTTTAATGTTTGGTCTTGAACCCAGACAAGATCTTGCCCCAAGACGCAGAACTTATGGCCAACATGGAGATGATCGAGCCCAGGATCGCAGATATGAAAGAAGAGACCGCCGTCCCTCCGATAGCGACTCTCGAAGACGTGATTCCCGAAGACATCCAGATTCCCGGAGGAGAGATTGATGAAACCACGAGTCATAGAAATGAGCAGAAATGAGATTAAGATAGAATTTGAAGGGGAAACTCACTCGTTTCCAAATCTATTGAGGAGGACGTTACTTGAAGAGCCTTCAGTTGAGTTTGCAGGATATGCAATTGACCATCCCTTACTTGCTAGTCCCATTGTGACCATCAAAACAAAGAATCGCCATGCAAACGTCGTGTTACGAGAAGCACTTGAAAAAATGTTAGCTAGAACAGAAGAATTTCGAAAGCGATTAAATCAGGCTGTTTTAGATCATAGTATTGATTAGCATTCTTCTATTCAGGTGACCTTGTTGTGGGATTCCTTCATCCAGCATGATACTGTTAAGGCAATTCTAAATGATCAAGGTCTTGCAAAGACCGGTGATAGTATTGTCAATTTATGTTATAGTCTATCAAAGTCTCTTGTCCTAGGTATCGCTACAGGCGAAAAGGTACGAGATTCAGTACTAGCAAAAGCAATCCGCGCAACTACATTATATGACCAGATAAATCGCAGAACTGATCATGGGGCTGCAGCAGACTCATATGAGGCAGTAATCGCATATTTGTGGATGTCTGGTA